>Ga0184609_10000674_pt1 | contig 10212 bp, 10 predicted proteins | sample PLM1_60_coex_FD_133165 | JGI IMG/M metagenome (GOLD analysis project Ga0184609, IMG submission 133165) | Groundwater sediment microbial communities from an aquifer in East River, Colorado, USA - PLM1_60_coex | ecosystem: Environmental > Terrestrial > Soil > Riparian zone | place: USA: East... | reverse complement strand
GCCCCATTCGTTCCGGAGAATGGTGGTGAGCAGCCAGGCGTTCTGGGAGGCGTGCACGCCGTTGACCTTGTTGTAGGCGCACATCACCGTCCATGGCCGCGCTTGGGTGACGGCGCGCTCGAAGCCGGCGAGGTAGATCTCGCGAAGGGTCCGCTCGTCGAGCTCGGCGCTGACCCGCAGCCGGTCGGTCTCCTGATTGTTGGCCGCGTAATGCTTGAGCGAGGCACCCACGCCCTGGCGCTGGACGCCTTGGATCATCGCCGCCCCCAGGACACCCGACAGCGCCGGGTCTTCGGAGAGGTACTCGAAGTTGCGCCCGCACAGCGGGGACCGCTTGATGTTGATGCCTGGGCCGAGCACCACCGCCACGCCCTGCGCCCGGGCCTCGCGGCCCAGCGCCGCACCCACGCGTCGCACCAGCTGCGGATCCCAGGACGACCCCAGGGCACACGCGGTCGGAAAACAGGTCGCCGGCACGCTGCCAGAGATGGCGACGTGGTCGGCTTCGTCGGGTTGCTTGCGCAGCCCGTGCGGGCCGTCGGCCACCATGATCGCCGGGATGCCGAGCCGCTCCACCGCCGCCGTGTGCCAGAAATCGGAGCCAAGGCACAGCGACGCCTTCTCCTCCAAGGTCAGCTCAGCCAGCAGCGACGAGGCCTTCCTAGGGATCTTCATGTTGCCTTGCCTCCTTCTGGTTGCACGGTGCCACCACCGCACCGGTCCGGGACCTGGGGAACCCCTGGATTCCTGCAACCGGGAAGCGAGCTCCTCTGATCGGGAGAGAGCTCATGCCTCCGGGTATGATCTTCGATCGTGACCAGGATTGGGAACAGGGCAGGTGCTGCAGGTCGCGCGTGATGAGCGACAATGCTGCTGATGGCGTCATCCGGAGCCAACTCCCGGATGACACGCTCCTCGTGTTCTTGTCCGACACCCACATCGGGGGGGCGGCAGGCAGCGACATCTTCGAGTCCGCCGCGAGCTCACCCTGTTGCTCGAGGACCTCAACCGCCACCAGGGACCCGTTGAGCTGGTGCTGGCCGGGGACTTCCTCGACGTGCTGCGCATGGACGATGCCGACAGCAACGGGGATCGGTTGGCCGCGACGATCACCCGCCCCGAGTATCAGGGGCTGTTCGCTACGCTGCGGGGCTTCGCGGGGACCCAAGGCCACCGGGTGGTGTACGTGGTCGGCAACCACGACGCCGAGATCTAGTGGAACCCTCGGATCCAGCGGTCGCTCATCAAGGCAGGGCTGGTCGATGTGTTCGGGCTGTCGTACTCGGCCAGCTTCGAGTCGCTGCCCGAGCAGCTCGTCTACTGTGAGCACGGCAACCAGTTCGACCCGGCCAACGCCATCGTCGACTACGCCAACCCACTTGACACGCCGGTGGGCGCCCACGTGCTCTCCGAGATGATCCGGCCGATTGGATCCGGGGCGGCAATCACCGGCGGGCTCAACCTGCGAGAGGTGAGTACGTCTTCCCGGTCGCCGCGCATCCCGGCCCAGCCGAGTGGATCGCGGGGCGCATCTTCTACCAGTTCCTCGGCCAGGTGCTTCGCTGGCTGCTCGCCCCCCTGGTCGTTGCCTATGTCGCGTACGAGGGGCTGGCGGCTGTCGTGCAGGCCTTCGGGGGGTCGCTGGCGCTGCGGCCCGTGTTCCTCGAGCTGGCGTATGTCATGGGCTTGCTGATGGTCGCGTTCGCGGTCGTGTTCCTGATCAGCCGCCGCACGGCTGCGCGCGCGGGCTCCACCGTGGCGTCAGACCTCCTAGGGCAGGCGCGGGGTCCAGAGCGGTACCGGGAGGACGTTGCGATCCGCCAGCTCCTGGAGGGCGATCGGCCGCCGCCGATGGCCGGGAACGCCTTGCGCCTGAAGATCGCGGTGTTCGTCTCCGGCCATACCCACGCCCCGGCGATGTCGGACCTGGGACGAGCCGACGGGCGGAGGACGGTGATCGTCAACACCGGCTGCTGGCTACGCCAACTGCAGCCGGTCGACGCGCGGCTGGGTGCCCCGCCCGTGTTCGTGCCAACGTTCGTCAACTCCCACGTCCGCATCCGTTCGAGCCAGGACGAGGTAACGGTTGAGCTGTGGGACCATCCCAAGCCGGCCGAGCGACGGCTGTCGTGGATCGAGCGCGCCGCGATCATAGGGAGGACGCCGCACCAGCCGCCGGTCGCCGCCGAGCCGCGGCTGGTGGCCCGGCACGTGGTCGCCCGCGGAGCACGCGAGCTCCCCTGACCTATCGGCTCGGCGGCAGTCGGCTCACGGTAGGCTTACGACCGGGACCCATCAGCCTCCTCGCCGGGACGGCCGCCATGGAAACGCCACCAGGTCCAGAGCGGGTCTCCCGCCGGCTCCGGGAGCAGTTCGCCCCCGCCTACCTGGCCATCAGCGGGCTGGTCCAGGTCCTCGTCCTGGACGCGCTCATCGCCAGGGTGGAAGGCGACTACACCGAGTATGGCGCGGTGGAGTGGCTGGTCGCTGTCGCCACGTTCCTGGTGTGTGTGGACATCTGGCACGAGTACCTGATGACCGTGCTCAGCCACGTGTGGCTGCCGGGTTTGCTCGATTCGCTGGTGCCGTTCGCGTTCCTGGTGAGCGAGCTGCTGATGGTCCATTTCGTCGGCGAGGACCTGCGCGGCTGGCTGCTCGGCTACGGGCTGGTCGCCCTGGTCGGCGTGGCCGCCTGGGCGCAACGCAACCTGCGCATCCGCCAGTTCGCCGACGAGGAACGCGACGTCCCCCTGGCCCTGGCCGCCCGGCACTGGTACCGGGGCGCGCTGGCCGTGGCGGTGACCGCCTTCGGCCTGCTCGGCTGGCTGCTGTACGACGCGCTGGGCTTGGAGTCGGCCCAGCTCGCCGTGGCCGTGGCCGGGCTGGCCGGAGTCGTCGTGATCATCGCCAGCTCGGTCCCCATGTGGAACGAGATCCTCAGGTACGCCCGCGGTGAGCCCGTCGGCACCGACCGTTCGGGCCGGGCGTCGCGGACGGACCGGTCTCGATGATCGGGCCGACTCGAGGCGGCGATGCTGGTCGGGCGGCCGTGGCTGGCAGGCCGTCGTGGCCGCCCAGCCTCGTCCTCGAGGGGACACATGACCTCATGTTGACGATCGCGTTCGCTCGAGCGTTGCCATCAGTCGTGGCCATGGCAGCCAACGACGCCTGCAGGTTGTCGGCCTCGAGGTAGCCGACCAGGAGCCCGTCCTCGTGGAGAAACAACGTGTAGTTCCGCCAGCCAGTTTCGGCGGACCGGCTCGCCGGAACTGATTGTTGAACCCATCGGCACCGGGAGGTTACTGCATGCTGCTGGCCGAAGAACGTGGACTGATCGCTGAGTACGGACGGCGGATGACCGCCGACCGGCTGGTCGTCGGGACCTCGGGCAACCTGAGCATCCGGGCCGGCGACCTGATGGCGGTGACACCTGCCGGCCACGCCTACGGGACGCTCACCTCCGAGCTGGTGGGCGTCCATCAGCTGGACGGCTCGGCGGTCGAGGGGGAGCTCGCACCCACCAGCGAGCTGCCGATCCACCAGCTCATCTACGAACACACCGACGCCGCCGCCGTGGTCCACACCCACTCCACCGCCGCGACCGTTGTCTCGACCGTGGTGGATCAGCTGCCGACCATCCACTACATCCTGGCCGTCATGGGCGGGCCGATCCGGGTCGCTCCCTACGCCAGCTTCGGCAGCCAGGAGCTGGCCGGCAACGTGCTGGCCGCCATCGAGGACCGCTCGGGCGTCTTGCTGGCCAACCACGGTGCAGTGACCTACGGGCCCACGATCCAGGTGGCCTATGACCGTGCCCTCTACCTGGAGTGGGTCGCGGAGGTGTGGCTGCGGGCCCACGCGCTGGCGCCTGCCTTCACCCCCCACATCCTCAGCGAGGCCGACATGGCGGACGTGTACGCCAAGATCCAGGGCACCTAGGCCACCACCGGCCGTCCCCGCGACGCCTCCACACGGGTAGCGCCTGCTGCTCAGACATGCGCCTCTTCTACGCCAACCCTCCGCCTCTGTAGAGAACGAGCGACCATCCGGCGACGGTCAGCGAGCGGCGCGGCCGCGATCTTGGTGTGCCTTCGGCCGGCGCCGCCTGCGGCGGCAATCTGAGCCTGACTCTGCTGCCACTCAATGTAGTGAGCAGGAGCACTCACTGCGCCCGGTGTCCACGACCCGTGCTGCTGCAAGCCGTTCCGGACCAGTGTGCTCAGGACAGCCATGGTCTAGCGTCCGGCCCGGTTTCCGGGAGAGACATGATTGATCCGGTTTTGCGCGCGATGTACGATCGCCGCCCGTCTCTCGTTCCTCTCGAAGGAGACCATCATGAGTGGCGCCGGCGCCGTCGTCCTTGTCCACGGGGGTTTCGTCGATGGCTCCGGCTGGCAGGCGGTCTACCGCCTCCTGAAGCAGCACGACTACAGCGTCAGCGTCGTCCAGAACCCGACGCTGTCGCTCGAAGGTGACGTCGCCGCGACCAAGCGCGTCATCGACGCGCAGGGCGAGCCCGTCATCCTGGTCGGCCACTCCTATGGCGGAGCAGTGATCACCGAGGCGGGCAACGACCCGAACGTGGCGGTGCTCGTCTACATCGCGGCGTTCGCGCCGGACACGGGCGAATCCGTGAACACCCTGATCGCCGACCCGCCGCCCGGCGCGCCCGTGCCGCCTATTCTGCCGCCGCAGGAGGGCTTCCTGTTCCTGGACCGCGACAAGTTCCATGCCTCGTTCGCGGCCGACATCCCGGCCGAACAGGCCGCGTTCCAGGCCGACTCTCAGGTGCCGTGGGGTGTTGACGCCCTGGGCGGCACGATCAGCCAGCCAGCGTGGCGGAGCAAGCCGAGCTGGTACCTGGTCGCAACCGACGACCGGATGATCCCACCGCCGGCCCAGCGGCAGATGGCTGAGCGGGCGGGTGCGACCACGGTCGAGGTCGCCGGCAGCCACTCGATCTTCCTATCGCAGCCAGCAGCAGTAGCTGGGCTCATCGAACAGGCCGCCTCCGGGGTGAAGGCCGAGTCTTGAGGGCTGTGGAGCGACGTCTCACATAGCTGCAGGGCTGGCCACCTTCTGAGCCGCCGACCATGCCGACGAGTTACACCACGTCCTGGGACTCGACTGGCCGCGGGCGCCTGCGCGAGCCTCTTCGCCACATGACGGGCCCCCGACGCCGGTCCGACGAAGGAGGAAGCATGACCATCAAGACGCTCAGCCGACGCGCGCCAGCAAAGCTTGCGCTACTCCTCGCACTGCTCGTCGCACTGCTCGCGGTTCCCTTTGCAGCCGGGACGGCGGGTGGCTCACCCACCAAGGCAAGCGAGCCGAAGCCAACCATCGTGCTCGTGCACGGCGCCTGGGCGGACTCCTCAGGATGGAACGACAGCATCAAACAGCTGCAGAACAAGGGTTACACCGCGATCGCCGTCGCCAACCCGCTCCGCAGTCTCCATGGCGACGCGGCGTATCTGTCCAGCGTGCTCGCCAGCATCGCTGGGCCGATCGTCCTCGTTGGCCACTCCTATGGAGGCATGGTGCTGACGAATGCCGCAACAGGAAACCCAAACGTCAAGGCACTCGTCTACATCGCGGCGTTCGCGCCCGACCAGGGCGAGAAGCAGATTGACCTCATCCTCAAGAACCCGGGCAGCCAGATCGGTCCTGACACGCTGACAATCAGGCCCTATCCAGGCGGCCTCGACAGCTACATCACCCCGAGCGTCTTCCGCCGCGTCTTCGCCCACGACGTGCCGCCGAACACGGCTGCAGTGATGGCCGCGACGCAGCGGCCGTTCGACATCGCGATCCTCGAAGAACTCTCAGGCCCGCCAGCCTGGAAGACCATCCCGTCGTGGTACCTCGTCGCCACCGAAGACCGCGCCATCCCGCCTGCCACCCAGCGGTTCATGGCCAATCGAGCCGGTGCGACGATCGCCGAAGTCAGGTCCTCGCACGTTCCGATGAACTCCCGGCCGTCAGCGGTGACCGACCTAATCCTCGACGCCGCCCGCGCCACTGATTGACCCCGACCGACCCCGGCCGGCCGTCGCAACGCACAGCGGCCGGCCGGGAAACGGCTTCCCAGTGACTAAAAGGGGTGCAGCGCTTCTGACGGTGGCTGAAGGTCCTGGTTGCAGGCTGTTTGCTGGTCGTGGTGATGAGCGGGAGGGGCGTAGTCCTCCAGCGGGCCAGGTGCGGGTGGGCAGGGCAGCCGGTTGCTCATCGCGGTCACCTCACCAACGACGTTGCTCGCCAACCCATTGTTCCCTGCAAACCAGCTCAACTCAACAAACCACCGTTAAGCCCGGCGCCGGCGGCTGCGCCATCCTCGAATTGGCACAACTGAGGCCGAGAGCGCTCCAGCTTGACGGCCCACTCGAGGAATGCCTGTTGGTGCCCGCTCGAACCGGTTCGCTCCAGAGGCGGCTGGTGCAGAGCGGAGTACGGGTCAGGCGCCGCGGCGGGAGGGCGCCATCTCAACTGCCCTGGATCGCTAGCTGCCGGGATCCACAGGGTCGCCCGAGCTGTTCGACCGGCGCCACTGCACCCGTGTAAGCTGCGCGCATGACCCAGCCGGCCCCGAACCCAATCAAGCTGCCGCCGAAGCCACCCGAGCGGCTGGCGGAGATCCGCGCCCTGCATGAGCGGATCCGGCAGGGTGACGAGTCCGGCACGCGGCCCTGGGAGGAGGTCGCGGCGGAGCTTGGCCTACCGAGTACGGCTCGCTGAGCGCGTCCTCGTCCAGCTCCGCGATGCACCGCCGCAGCTCCAAGGCTTCGTCGCCGGCATCATCGCTTTCCTCCGGGTAGATCCCTCAGGCGCCAGCGTGGCCTTCCCGGTCATCGTGGGGGAGGACTACCGGACGATCGTGTTCGCGGACGGGCATGGGTTCCTCGACTACGAGGTGTTCGAGGAACAGCAGCTCGTTGTGATCGACGAGCTGACTTGGCTGGAGTAGCTGAGCACATAACTTGGCCGCCGACGGATTCGTCCTACCTGCAGAAAGGCGGGTTATCACGGCGCTGAGGCGCCGATCCATGGTAAGGATGGGGCCACTCGTTGCCCGGCGTCCCGGCATGCGCACGAGGGCGCTTCAATCACCTGGGCTGGCGCTTGGCCGGCGGGCGGTTCGCTTGGGCAGATCGGCCTGGAGCCCGACGACGTCGTGGGCTTCCTGGAGCCAGCCCCGCAGCTCATCGTCCAGATCGGTCCTGGCCTGGACCGCGACGTAGTGCCCGCGCCACCTCGGCCCGTAGTCGACCTGCTTGACGATCTGGGGACTGTCCAGCCAGCGATGCAGCGCGAAGGTGGCCTGGAAGCCGCGCTTGCGCGGGGACAAGCCAGCGAACCGGACCCGGGCCACGCACACCAGCCGGGTCTTCTGCGCGAGCACCTGGACATCCCCGAGCGAGTGCAACATGGCGACGTACTCCCGCGCCAGCTCCAAGACGCCGGGTGCGGCCCCCGCGAACAGAGTTTCCAGGGTGAACTGTCCGCAGGAGTGCCACAGGTTGCGACTGACCAGCCTGGCGCCGCAGTTGGGACAGCTCCAGACCTCGGGCAACGCTGGTGAGGAGTCGGGATGCTCCATCGAATCCGAGCCAGGGGCGTAGTGTCCGGCCGCCGTCGTCTCGACGGCAGCCCGCCTCAAAGTGTAGGCCCCCACACCGCAACTGCTCACGGCGGATGTCCTGGCGCGACTGGCGCGTGGACAGACAGCGAGCTGGCTGGACCGGCCCGTTCGGCGCTCGCCCCGGCCTCCAGCGCTTGAGAGCACCAGATCGAAATCTGGTGCTCTCAGTCTGGGGGCTTGCTCTGCTCGGTCAACGACGCGGTCAATGTTCTGCCTGGTTCTACCTGGTCGTACCTTAACGGGTGACCCTTCCCAACCTGCGCTCGTTTACCAGGACGACGCTGGCTTTCCGGCCGCCCCCAGACTACGGATCTGGCGCCGCTCGGCCGTCTAGATCCGAGACAGGTTGGCGCGGTCGACGAATGGACTCCGCCACCGACAGCGAGTCGGGATCAGCTCGCCGTCGGCTCCTCGATCCGCCGGAACACGACACGCCGGTGCTGGCGCGGCAAGGGCCGAACAAGCTCGTAGCGAGCGATCCAACCAGGGTGGTCAGCCGCTGCGTGGGTCTCCAAGTCCCAGGGGAGGATCACCCAGTAGTCGCAGCCGGGCAGGGGGCAGCCCCACTGATACCAAGGCTTGCCGGGGTCATAGTTGGCGAGGAGCTCGGTCAGCTGGTCGAGGTCGCTCCCGGGCAACTCAGCCCGGTGGTTCGACCAGCCACGGTTGGAGCTAGAGCGGGCGGCCTGGCAGGCGGGGCACATGAGGAGTGGGAACAGGCCCTCAACCTTGAGGAAGGGCCCGTCGGTGGTCCCACAGAAGGAGCAACGCGACCCCACACCGCGTCTCCTGATCGAACGTACGTTCACACAGAATAGCAGGGCAAGGCTGGCACTCCGCTAGATTCGGTCGCCTAGCGACATGCGGCGGTGGGCCTCGCGGGCGCGCCGCTCAGCGGTCGACTTTGCGTATCGGTCGACCATCTGGCGAGACTTCCAGCCGGCCAGACGCATCAGGTCGCCCTCGTTGCCGCCGGCCGAGAGCCACGAGTCGGCGAAGGAATGACGGAACTGATGCGGGTGCAGACCCGGGAGTCCTGCTGCCGCGCCCCGAGCCGCAACGACCTGGAACAGCCCCGACGGTGTCATGGCGCCGCCGCGGCCGAGCCAGAGGTTCGGCAGGTGCGCGAACGAGTGGCTCGCGCGCATCCGTAGGTAGCGGTCAAGGGCAAGGGCGGTCTTGCGGCCGAATGGGACCGCCCGGGGTCGGCGGCCTTTGCCGAGGACGACGACGACCTGGTCGTCGACGTCCAGGTCGCCGGGGAGCATGATCCCGGCCGCTTCCGAGACGCGCACGCCGGTGTCGAGGAACAGGCGGAGGATGGCCGCGTCGCGCCGGTCGGTGAAGTCGCGACCCTCGCAGGCTTTCAGCAGCCGGCGGAGCTGGTCGTCGGTCAGGACCGGCGGGGGTTCGTCGGGGATGTGGGGCGGGTTCATGCCTGCCATCGGGCTGGCGTCCGGCTCGTCCTCGGCGACCGCCCATTTGAAGAACGCCTGGAGGCCTCGGTAGCGGTTCAGTGCCGTGAGGGGTTTCCAGCGTTCGAGCTGGTCGGCGATGAAGGCCCGCACGTCGTCACGGGTGATCGTCGCAACAGTCAGCGGGTGGCCGCGCTCGGAAAGGAAGTCGGCGAACAGCCTGACGGCCTCGGTGTAGCTCTTGACCGTGCGCTCGCTCTTGGTCCTCCGCGCGGGGTGTCCGGCGGAAGCTGCCGTTCAGAGCGGGGAGGTTCCCAGAAGTCGAAGCCCGAGCCACTACGCCAAGTTATCGAGTGGTCGAGCGCTGTGCAAGGGTCGACAGGATGCTCGGTCGCTCGCTGAAGCACCGCTCTGTTGGGTCTGACCTGCAACGACAGGCTTCCTGGCGCCCCTGGCAGGACTCGAACCTGCAACCTGCTGTTTAGGAGACAGCTGCTCTGTCCCTTGAGCTACAGGGGCCGACGGGGCGCAGGATACCAGCCGGGTCGGGGTGGCCCGGCCCGCACCGGGTCTCGGGGGCGCCGGTGTGGGCCGGGGTGGGTGGGGCTAGTTGGCGAGGACGAACAGGCCTCGGGACTGCCAGGTCTGGCCGTCGACGTCCGGACCGCTGAGGACGGTGGTGGAGCCGGTGGGGAGGCCGCCGGTGAAGTCGACCGCGGACAGGGTGCCGGTGGTGGTGGCGTAGTAGAGGCGACCGGAGGCCATGGTCAGGCCGTTGACGGTGGACCAGTTGCGGCCGTCGGTGGCGCCGCTGGCCACGAACGTGTCGGCGCCGACCACGCCGCTCTCCGGGGTGAAGTAGCGGTAGTACAGGCGGGTGTCGCCGCCGCTCACGGTGTAGTAGATGCGACCGTTCGAGAAGAACATGCCGGTGATACGGCTGATCGGGAACTGGGTGCTGGTCAGGCCGTTCAGCGCGATAAGGCTGGAGAACCCGGCGGTGGCGCCGTCGAAGTCGCGGACGGTCAGGGTGCCGTCGGCGTTGCCGGTGTACAGGCGGCCGCTGACCATGAACGCCCCGCGGGCGGTCGACCAGTCCACCCCGGTGGCGACCGTTGCCGGGGCGCCGGCGGTGGTCCCGTCGAAGCTGCGGCGGGT
>Ga0184609_10000673_pt1 | contig 10214 bp, 8 predicted proteins | sample PLM1_60_coex_FD_133165 | JGI IMG/M metagenome (GOLD analysis project Ga0184609, IMG submission 133165) | Groundwater sediment microbial communities from an aquifer in East River, Colorado, USA - PLM1_60_coex | ecosystem: Environmental > Terrestrial > Soil > Riparian zone | place: USA: East... | reverse complement strand
GAGGAGCTCGGCTTCTGGGGCGAGGTGGGCATCGACCCGATCCGCATCGTGAGCAGCCTCGGCGAGCACTACACGCTGCGCTGCTATCTCGACGACGCCCCGCTGTTCCTCGGCACGGATGGCACCATCGAGGTGTTCCGCTCGCCGCGTGCGCTGGCCAAGCACCTCGCCGCCGGCGAGGACGACGCCGCCGGTCACGACCTGGCCACCGTCTCCACCTGGGACGACGTGGTGGCCGCCGCGACCGCCGGCGAGCTCAAGGTCGAGGTCGACCCGGACAACAGCTACGTGTTCACCGGGCTGGCCGACGACCTCGCCGGTGGCCCCGAGTCCGTCGACCCGACGCAGCTCGACCTGGCCGTCGAGCTGATCACCGACGCCGCCGAGTGGGCCGGCGACGACTCGGTGGCTGACGCGCTCGCGCCGTCGGAGAGCCTGGGCTGGCTCGTCTCATTCGTGCTGCGCCCCGACCCGACCAGGCTCGCCCCGAGCGCGCCGTACAACGCCGAGGTCGCCGCCTGGAAGCAGCTCGTCAACGACTTCGCCGACCGCCTGCACGTCAACTGAGCGTCAGTCTGAGCGTCAGTCTGAGCGTCAACTATCAGGCGAGCAGGGCAAGGTATCCGGGCTTGATCACGTCGTTGATCATGGCAAGGCGCTCGTCGAAGCCGATGAAGGACGACTTCATGGCGTTCACGGTGAACCACTGCAGGTCGGCCCAGTCGTAGCCGAACGCGTCGACGAGGGCGGCCAGCTCGCTGGTCAGCGTGCAGCCGCTCATCAGCCGGTTGTCGGTGTTGACGGTGACCCGGAACCGCAGCCGCGCGAGCAGCCCGATCGGGTGTTCGGCGATGGAGGTCGCCGCGCCGGTCTGCACGTTGGACGACGGGCACATCTCCAGCGGGATCCGCTTGTCGCGCACGTACGCGGCGAGCCGGCCCAGCTGCACGGAGCCGTCGGCGGCCGTCTTGATGTCGTCCACGATGCGCACCCCGTGCCCGAGCCGGTCGGCACCGCACCACTGCAGCGCCTCCCAGATCGACGGCAGCCCGAACGCCTCGCCGGCGTGGATGGTGAAGTGCGAGTTCTGCTGGCGCAGGTACTCGAAGGCGTCGAGGTGCCTGGTCGGCGGGAAGCCGGCCTCGGCGCCGGCGATGTCGAAGCCGACCACCCCGGCGTCCCGGTAGCGCACCGCAAGCTCGGCGATCTCCGAGGACCGCGCCGCATGCCGCATGGCGGTGAGCAGGCAGCCGATCCGGATGCCGCGGGCCCGCGAGCCGAGCTCGAAGCCCTCGAGCACCGCCTCGATCACCTGCTCCAGCCGCAGCCCGCGCTCGGTGTGCTGCTCCGGCGCGTAGCGCACCTCGGCGTACACCACGCCGTCGGCCGCCAGGTCCGCTGCGCATTCAGCGGCGACCCTGACCAGCGACTCGCGGTCCTGCATCACGGCGACGGTGTGCGCGAAGGTCTTCAGGTAGCGCTCGAGGGAGCCGGAGCCGGCCGCGGCGCGGAACCACCTGGCCAGCTCGTCGGGGTCGGTGCTCGGCAACCGGTGGCCGGCGGACTCGGCCAGCTCGACCACGGTCGACGGCCGCAGGCCGCCGTCCAAATGGTCATGGAGGAGCACCTTGGGCGCGGTTCGGATCCTGTCGGGAGTCAGCGGGGTCGGCACAACATGCACGGTATCGCCAGCCGGGTTTGCACTATCGGCTGCGTTGCTCCGTTCGTGGGGTCCTTCCATTTCACGCAAAGCAATGGGTACCACCCGGGCTGAGAACGGTGCCATGGGGTGGTTAGAGTCGTGCCCCTGCGCCGCCCCGCGCGACGCGGATCACATACCCCCAGCCTTTCGCGACAAAGGTCGTCCCCGGTGAGCGATACCACTTCGACGATGTCCTTCGACCGGATGCGCAGCATGCTGATGCGCGCGGCGGAGATCAGGGACAGCGAGCAGCAGCAGATTTTCGACGCGCTGGACGAGATCCACGCGCGGCTTTCGCCACTCGAGTCGCTCGGCTCGGTCCGCAAGCGGCTGTCCGAGATGCCCGACCGCGCCGAGGTCGGCGTGCTGGCCGAGCGGGTCGACGAGGCGATGGCGAAGTTGGAGACGATCGACGGCGCCATCGCCGGCCTGTCCAGGTCGGTGGACGCGGTCGTCGACCGGCTGGCCAAGCCGTTCGCCCAGCTCGACGGGCGGCTGGACGGCGTGACCGGCCGCTTCGAGGGCGTCGCCGGGCGGATGGACGGTCTGGAGGACCGGATCGCCGGCGTGCACAAGCGCATCGACGACCTCGACCACCACCTCGACAAGCAGGACGGCAGGCTGGACGGCCTGCCGAGCTTGGTGCACGGCCCGCTGCGCGAGCGCGTCGACGCCATGGAGACCAACCTGCGCGGCCGCATCGACGAGGTCGACGAGGGCGTGCACGAGCACCTCGACGGCAACCGCGAGTCGCTGCAGCGCACCGTCGGCGACGCCGGCGACGGGCTCGCCAAGCTGTTCGACGAGGCCCGCGCCGGGCTCGACGGCCGGCTCACCGAGAGCACCAACGCCACCCATTCCCTGCTCGGCACGGTGCTCGGCGAGACCCGCGCCGGGCTCGACCAGCGGCTGGACGAGCTGGCCGCAAGGCCCGCCGTCGATCCCACCGATCGGCTGGACACCCTGACCGCCCGTTTGGAGCAGCTCGCCGGCCGGCTCGACGAGGTCGCCGGCCGGCTCGACGCCGTGGAGTCCGGCTTCTCCGGCCGGCTCGACGGGCTGTCCGGCACCGTCTCAGAGCGGCTCGACCGCATCGACGGGTCGCTGTCCAACCGGCCCGACGTCGAGCGGCTCGTCACCGTGGTCCGCACCGCCAACGAGGAGTCGGAGCTGCGGCACGCCGGACAGCTCGACGAGGCCATGGCGACCTTCGCCGAGCTCATCCTCGGCGGCGGCCCGGCCCCGGCCACCCCGCCGCCACCGCCGCGCCCGGCTCAGCGCCGTACCCGCAAACCCAAGGGCCCGGCCCGTGACGACGAGGACACCGACCAGGTGGACGCCGACCCGGCCTGAGGTTCGGTGTGCCTCCAAGTACCACCATTGCGCCGTCAATGGGCCTTTAACTACAGCCATTGCCTCCGCCGGGATGACCACTCCGGCCGCCGGCCGCCTGACCTAGGGCTAGTCAGGGCCGCAGGACGTCGATGACCAGCGGCGTGCTCGGTGGTGGCTCGTCCCCGATGCGGTAGCCGCCGTCGAGGGCCGCCAGGGCGGCCGGCACGGCGTCCGGCGTGTCGGTGTGCAGCTCCAGCAGCGGCTGGCCGCGCTCGACCGGGTCCCCCGGCTTGGCCAGGCACAGGACGCCGGCGGCCGGCTGCACCGGGTCCTCCTTGCGGGCCCGGCCGGCGCCGAGCCGCCAGGCCGCTACGCCGACGGCGTAGGCGTCCAGCGACCGTAGCGTCCCGCCGGTCGCAGCCTCGACGACGTGGGTGTGCGAGGCGGCCGGCAGCGGCGCGTCGGGGTCGCCACCCTGCGCGGCGATCATGCGACACCAGGTCTCGTACGCCCGTCCGGAGGCCAGCACCTCGGCGGGATCGATCCCGGCCAGCCCGACCAGCGCGAGCATCTCGCGGGCCAGCGCCACGGTCAGCTCCACCACGTCGGGCGGGCCGCCGCCGCGCAGCACCTCGACCGACTCGGCCACCTCGACGGCATTGCCCACCGCGGCGCCGAGCGGAGTGGACATGTCGGTGAGCACCGCCGTGGTGCGCAGCCCGTGCTCTGCGCCGATCCCGACCAGCGCGTCGGCCAGCTCGCGGGCCAGCGGCACCGTCTTCATGAACGCGCCAGAGCCGGCCTTGACGTCCAGCACGAGCGCGTCCGCGCCCTCGGCGAGCTTCTTGCTCATGATCGACGAGGCGATCAGTGGCACGGACTCGACCGTCCCGGTGACGTCCCGCAGCGCGTACAGCTTGCGGTCGGCCGGCGCCAGCCCGTCGGTGGTCGCGCAGATCACCGCCCCGACCGAGCGCAGCTGTGCGGTGATCTCCTCGGTGGACAGCTGCGCACGCCAGCCAGGGATGGACTCGAGCTTGTCCAGCGTGCCGCCGGTGTGCCCGAGGCCGCGGCCGGACAGCTGCGGCACCGCGGCGCCGCAGGCCGCCACGAGCGGCGCGAGCGGCAGGGTGATCTTGTCCCCGACGCCGCCGGTGGAGTGCTTGTCGACCAGCGGGCGGCCGACCCCGTCCAGCCTGAGGCGCTCGCCGGAGTCGATCATCGCGCTGGTCCAGCGGGCCGTCTCGGCGGTGTCCATGCCGTTGAGCAGGATCGCCATCGCGAGCGCGGCCATCTGCTCGTCGGCAACAACGCCGCGGGTGTACGCGTCGACCACCCAGTCGATCTGCTCATCGGAGAGCCGCCGCCGGTCGCGCTTGGCCCGGATGACGTCCACCGCGCTCAGTGGCTCGACCATGGCGCCACCCTACGGCTGTGGATAAGTCGTGAGTGGTAAATGGTGCTGGAGCACCATTTACCACTCACGGGGGGCTGCTGCCCCGAACGCATCGGGCAGCACGTCGCGCATGGGGAGCGGCCCGTGGGGGGTGTCCAGGAGGCAGTCCGGTCCGCCGAGCTCGTAGATGATCTGGCGGCACCGGCCGCACGGCATGAGCAGGTCACCTGACCCGGAGCGGCACGCCACGGCGACGAAGGAGCCGCCCCCGGTGAGGCGCAGTTGCCCGGCCATGGTGCACTCGGCGCACAGCGCCAGCCCGTACGAGGCGTTCTCGACGTTGCAGCCGACGACTACCCGGCCGCCCGAGCCTGGGTCCGAGCCACCGGACACCAGGCCACCAGACACCAGGCCGCCGCCCGAGCCGCCGGACACCAGGCCGCCGGACACCAGGGCGGCCGCCCCGACCCGCAGGCCGGAGTACGGGCAGTAGGCGTGCGCGGCGGCCGCCACCGCCGCCGCGCGCAACGCCTCCCAGTCCACCGCCACCGGCGTGGACGGCGTCATCCGCCCTCGCCCCTGCGGTAGATCCGGCCGTCCGCCTTGGGCATCCGCAGCCGCTGCGCTGCCAGCGCGAGCACGAGCAGCGTCACCACGTACGGCGCGGCCCCGACCAGCTCCGGCGGCAGCTCGTCGCTGGCGAAAAACCACCAGCCGAACGCCACCCCGAGCACCGCGGCCACCACGGCGATGGGGACCCGGCGGGCGAGGAACTGCACGACGGCGAGCGCCAGCAGCGCGATGGCGAGCAGCAGGAGCAGCGCGTGCACCCCGTCCGACCCGCGCAGCTGCATGGCGTCGGTGTAGCCGAACAGGCCGGCGCCGAGCGCCAGCCCGCCAGGACGCCAGTTGCCGAAGATCATTGCCGCGAGGCCGATGAACCCGCGGCCACCGGTCTGCCCGTCCCGGAACTGGCTGGAGCTGATCGCCAGGATCGCGCCGCCGAGCCCGGCGAACGCACCGGAGCCGATCACCCCGTAGTACTTGTACTTATACACGTTCACGCCGAGCGACTCGGCCGCGACCGGCGCCTCGCCGCACGAGCGCAGCCGCAGCCCGAACGGTGTGCGCCAGAGCACGTACAGCGTGGCGACCAGCAGCAACGCCGCGATGATCGACAGCAGCGACACGTGCACGGTCAGCCCGCGCAGCACGCCGGCGACGTCGGAGACGAGGAACCAGTGCCTGCGCTCCACGTCCTGCAGCAGCGACGAGACGCCGGGCACCGAGACATGCGGCGCGTCGGTGACCGGCGGCGACTGCTTCTGCCCGCCGCCGGGCGCGGTCGAGAAGTACAGCTTGGACAGGAACAGCGCGGTGCCAGGGGCGAGCAGGTTGATCGCCACCCCGGAGATGATGTGGTCGACGCCGAAGGTCACGGTGGCGACGGCGTGCAGCAGGCCGCCGAGCGCGCCGAGCAGCAGCCCGAACACCATGCCGGCCCACGGGCCCCACTGGTAGCCGGCGAACCCGGCGCCCCAGGTGCCGAGCACCATCATGCCCTCGAGGCCGATGTTGACCACGCCGGCGCGCTCTGCCCACAGGCCGCCCAGCCCGGCCATGGCGATCGGCGCCGCCGCGGTGAGCGCTGCGCCGACCGTGCCGCCGGAGGTCAGGTCCTCGGCGCCGGTGAGCAGCCGCACCAGGGACACCACGGCGAGCGCCCCGAGCGTGATCAGCAGGTACCCGCTAGCGCCGAGCCGGCGCCGGCGGGCGGCCGGCGGGGCCGTTGTCTCGGCGCCGACCGTCAGCCCGCTCGCCGTCATGCCGCCACCTCCGCGGGCACCCTTGTCGTGCCGAGCGCCCTGCCGACCTCGCGTTGCTCGACCCGGACCCGGTAGCGGCGCACCAGCTCGTAGGCGATCACGACGGACAGCACGATGACGCCCTGCATGATCGCCACGATCTCCTTGGGCACGCCGGCGACGTCCAGCGAGTTCGCCGAGTTGTCCAGCACGCCCCACAGCAGCGCGGCGAGCGCCATGCCGGCCGCGTGGTTGCGGCCGAGCAGCGCGACCGCGATGCCGATGAAGCCGAGGCCGGCCGGGAAGTCGAGGGAGTAGGAGTGCGCGGAGCCGAGCAGCTGCGGCATGCCGACCAGGCCGGCGATCGCGCCGGAGAACAGCATGGCGTAGAGCACCATCCGCCGGACGCTGACCCCGCTGGCCACCGCGGCCGACTCGGACATCCCGGTCGCCCTGATGTCGAACCCGAAGCGGGTCCTGGACAGCACGAACCAGTACACGAGGCCGACCAGGACGGCGAGCACGACCAGGCCGTACACCTTGGACGTCGAGCCGGGGTAGGCGAAGCCGGGCACCTGCCCGCCGGCCGTGATCGGGCGGGTGCCGATGTTGTTGCTGCCTGCCACCGGCACCGCGAGCTTGAGCAGCAGGTACTGGCCGAGGTACGTGGCGATGGCGTTCAGCATGATCGTCGAAATGACCTCGCTCACGCCGCGGGCCACCTTGAGGATGGCGGCCACCCCGGCCCACGCGGCGCCGACCAGCATGGCAACGGCGATCGTCAGGACGATCCGCAGCGGCCCGGGCAGGGAGTCCATGAACGTGGCGCCGGCGAACCCGGCGGCGAGCAGCGCGGCCAGCCGGTACTGACCGTCCACCCCGATGTTGAACAGGTTCATCCGGAACCCGATGGCCACCGCGACCGCGGACAGGTAGTAGTTGGTCGCGCTGTTGATCGAGTTGACAAAGGTGCGCGGCCGCTTCCCCGAGGTGATCATCGCCTGCACGGTGTCCGCCGGGGAGTGCCCGGTGACGACCAGGATCACCGCGCACACCAGCGCGGCGAAGACCAGGGCGCCGAGTGGGGCCGCGATGCCAAGCAGCACGGCGCGCGGCGTCAGCCGTCCCATCACGCCACCTCCGTCGTCGGCGGCGCCGCACCCGTCATCGCGGACCCGAGGTCCTGCAGCGTGACGGTCTTCGGGTCGAAGCTGGACACCAGCCGGCCGCGCAGGATGACCACGAGGCTGTCGGACATGCCGACCAGCTCGTCAAGGTCCGCCGAGATCATCAGCACCGCGAGGTGCTCCGCGCGCGCCCTGCGGATCTGGTCCCAGATCGCGGCCTGCGCGCCGACGTCCACCCCACGAGTGGGGTGCGAGGCGATCAGCACGACCGGCCTGCCGCTCATCTCCCTGCCGACGATGAACTTCTGCTGGTTCCCGCCGGACAGCGCGGTGGCCGCCACCTCGATGCTCGGCGTGCGGACGTCGTACTCGTCGACGATGCGCTGGGTGTCGGCCTTCGCGCCGCGCCGGTCGAGCAGCGGCCCGCGCACGCTCGGCGGCCGGGTCTGGTGGCCAAGGATCCGGTTCTCCCACAGGCTCGCCTCGAGCAGCACGCCCTGCCGGTGCCGGTCCTCCGGGATGTAGGCCATGCCGGCCTCGCGTCGGCGCCGGGTGGACAGCCGGGTGATGTTCTCACCGCGCAGCCTCACCGTGCCGGCGGCCGGCGGCCGGATGCCCATCAGTGCCTCGACCAGCTCGGCCTGCCCGTTGCCCTCGACGCCGGCCACGCCGAGCACCTCGCCGGCGTGGATGGTGAACGACAGGTCGTCGAGCACCGTGCGGCCGTCCGGCGAGGTCACCGTCAGCCCGCTGACCTCGAGCACCGGCTCGTCGGTAACGGTCGACTCGCGCAGCTCCGGCACCGGCAGCGCGCTGCCGACCATCAGCTCGGCGAGCTTGCGGGCGGTCACCTCCCCCGGCCGCACGCTGGCCACCGTGGTGCCGCGGCGCATCACCGTGATGTCATCGGCGACCGAGAGCACCTCGTCGAGCTTGTGCGAGATGAACAGGATCGTCAGGCCCTCGGCCTTGAGCTCCCGCAGGTTGCCGAAAAGCTCGTCGACCTCCTGCGGCACGAGCACGGCCGTCGGCTCGTCCAGGATGAGGATGCGGGCGCCGCGGTAGAGCACCTTGAGGATCTCAACGCGCTGCCGCTCGCCGACGCCGAGGTGGTCGACGAGCCGGTCCGGCTCGACGCCGAGCCCGTAGCTGGAGGAGATCTCCTGGATCTTCCTGCGGGCCATCTTGAAGTCGAGGCGGGCGCCGGTGCGCGGCTCGCTGCCGAGGACGACGTTCTCCAGCACCGTGAGGTTGTCGGCGAGCATGAAGTGCTGGTGCACCATGCCGATGCCGGCCCTGATCGCGTCGGCCGGCGAGTGGAACTCGACGGCGGCGCCGTCGACCTTGATCGTTCCCTCGTCCGGCCGCTGCATCCCGTAGAGGATCTTCATCAGGGTCGACTTGCCGGCGCCGTTCTCGCCGACGAGGGCGTGCACGGTGCCCGACCGCACGGCGATGTTCACGTCGGCATTCGCGATCACACCCGGGAACCGCTTGGTGATCCCGGTCAGCTCGACGGCGTTCTGCGGTTCGGCGGCTGCGTTGGCGGCGTTGGCTCGTGGCGGATCGTCGGTCGACATGGCCGCATCCTTTGCAGTTGGTGGAGAGCCACGACGGGCCCGGGGCCGCGTTGTCGCGGAGTCACCCGAGCCCGTCGCGCCTGCTGCCGGCTACTTCGTCGCCGGCACCTTGAGCTGGCCTGAGATGATCTGCTGCTGGTACTGCTTGAGCTTGGCGTCGATGTCGGCGATCTTCCCGCCGCTGGTCGCGTACCCGACGCCGTCGGCCTTCAGATCGTAGATCTTGTTGCCGGCCACGAACTTGCCGTCCTTCACCGACTTGATGAAGTCGTACACCGCGACGTCCACTTTCTTGATCATGGACGTGATGATGACGTCCTTGACGTCGGCGAGCGCCGGCTGGTTGTACTGGTCGGAGTCGACGCCGATACCCTGCTTGCCCTTGGCCTTGGCGGCCTTGAACACGCCGTTGCCGGACCCGCCGGCCGCCGCGTAGATCACGTCGACGCCCGCGTCGAACATCCCGTTGGCCGCGGTCTCGCCCTTGGCCGGATCGTTGAACCCGGTGAAGTCCGGCGGCTGCGTCAGGTACTTGCTCTCCACCGTGGCGTCGGGCTTGGCCGCCTTCACGCCGGCGTTGAAACCTGCCTCGAACTTCTGGATCAGCGGGACGTTCACCCCGCCGATGAAGCCGACCTTGCCGGTCTGGCTCTTCAGCGCGGCGGCCGCACCGACCAGGAAGGAGCCCTCGTGCTCCGCAAACGTGAGGTTCGCGATGTTCGGGCCGGTGTCGGTGCCCTCGGTGAAGTCGTCGATAATCGCGAACTTGACGTTCGGGGTGTCCTTGGCGACCGCGCCGACGGCCTTGGCGTACGCGAAGCCGACCGCGATGATCGGGTTGTAGCCGCCCTCGGCGAGCTGGCGCAGCCGGTCCTCCTTCTGGGCGTCGGTCTCGCCGGCCGTGGCCTCGAGTTCCTTGATGTCGAGGCCCAGCTCGGACTTGGCCTTGTCAAGGCCGCGCGCCGCCGAGTCGTTGAACGACTGGTCACCGCGACCGCCGATGTCGTACGCGAGCCCGACCTTCAGCGCGGCCGCAGCGCCGCTGGTGGTGCTGGCGCCGCCGCCGGATGAGGCCGTGTCGCTGCCGCAGGCTGCCAGACCGAGGCCGAGCGCAAGCACCCCGGCGGCGAGTCGGATTCCTCGCATTCGGCGCAAGGCGTTCTCCTTCCGCGTTCGGCGTCCGACGAGCCGGACGCAAATCCATTCGCGAGACCGTACCCCGCTGCGGGACGAGCGCTACCCGGGCATAGGAGCGCGTGACCCAATCGT
>Ga0184609_10000672_pt1 | contig 10217 bp, 4 predicted proteins | sample PLM1_60_coex_FD_133165 | JGI IMG/M metagenome (GOLD analysis project Ga0184609, IMG submission 133165) | Groundwater sediment microbial communities from an aquifer in East River, Colorado, USA - PLM1_60_coex | ecosystem: Environmental > Terrestrial > Soil > Riparian zone | place: USA: East... | reverse complement strand
TTACCACTCCGTGCCGTCGCTGTTTCGTCAACTGACCGGCGCGTTAAATGGTGAAGAGGAGTTTCCGTTCCTGCGCGCCATCAGTTTAACCGGCGCGCCCATATCCGCGGACGACGTGGCGTTGTACAAAAATCACTTTTCTGCGGAATGTATTTTGGTTCATCTGATGGGCGCCACCGAAGCAGGCTGGATTCGTCGCTACGCGATCGACAAGACCACTCCAGTTGCGCTGGGTACCGTGCCTGTTGGTTTTCCCATTGAGGAAAAGACGGTTTCGCTCATCGACGACGATGGTGCGGAGCCGCATTACGGTGAAACGGGTGAGATTGCGGTTCGCAGCCGCTATCTGGCGGTGGGTTACTGGAACAAGCCGGAGCTCACGGCGGAGAAATTTATCTCACCGCCCGCCGGCAATGGCGAGCGAATTTATCTGACGGGAGACTCGGGCCGCTTTACTGAGGACGATTGCCTGTTTCACGCCGGCCGCAAAGATTTTCTGGTGAAGGTCAGAGGTTTTCGCATCGAGACGGGCGAGGTGGAATCGGCATTGCGCGCTTTGGAAAACGTCAACGAAGCGGCGGTGATCGCAACGCCCGACCGTAATGCAGAATCCCAATTGATCGCTTACGTCGTGCCGAAAGATGATTCGCCACTCAGTCCGACGACGCTACGCCGCATGCTCAGAGAAAAACTCCCCGATTATATGATTCCACCGATCTTCGTGATGTTGACCACGCTGCCATTGACCGCCAACGGCAAGGTCGACCGCAAAGCCCTGCCTGATCCAGGCAACGCTCGCCCGCAGATTGAAACAACCTACATGGCGCCCGCAACTGCCGTTGAAAAAAGCTTGGCGCAGATTTGGGCCGAAGTGCTCGATCTGAGCGCAGTCGGTATCCACGACGATTTCGTGGAATTGGGAGGCCACTCGCTGTTGGCCACCCGCATCATCGGCAAGATCAACGAAACCTTCGGCATCGAAGTGTCCATGCGCAGCTTGTTGGATGTCGCCACCGTAGCCGGATTGGCGAGCCTAGTCGCTGGCCTTTGTGCGTCGAAGGAAAAAAGACAAACCGGCGATGGGGCGTCGGCCAATGATGAGGAAATCAGTGAAATTTGAGCCGGCCGAAACGAGCATTGCTGCCTTTGGAGCCGTAGATAAATATAAGATGAGCGCGTTGCCGCCGCAGCAAGAGGCCATCCGAGCCAAGTGTTTTCACCCGAAGGGCAGAATTACTGAATTTCCCAGGGAAGACATCGAGACATCGATCGCCGCTCGATTTGAAAAAATCGCGGCATTGTATGCTGATCGTGTCGCAGTCAAAACACCGCACGAGGCACTAACTTACGAGGAGCTCAACAAGCTCGCCAATCGCATCGCACACGCGATTTTGGCTCGCCGGAATCCAAGCGCCGCTCCCATCGCGCTGCTTTTTAAACAAGATATATTTTCGATCGCGGCTGTTCTGGGTGTGCTCAAGGCCGGGCGCTCGTTTGTTCCCATCGATTATTCCATGCCGAGCACGAAATTACGGCAAATCCTTAATCAGGTTGAGGAAGAAATTATTCTGACCGACAGCGAGCATCTCGCCTTGGCGCGCGAGTTGGCGGACGAGTCCGCGGACGTTGTCGATGTGACGGCACTGAACCATCGAGTATCGACGGACAATCCGAAATTGCCCATTCCGGCCGATGGCTGCGCCTACATCTATTTCACCTCGGGCTCCACCGGAACACCCAAAGGTGTCATCGCGCTCCATCGAAACGAGATCCACAACATCTACAAGAATCACACTGCCTTGCATATTTCCCCTGACGACCGAGTTAGCTTACTGCGGTCGCATAACGTCGGCGCGGCGCGCGATATTTTTCTTGCTTTGCTAAACGGCGCCACGCTTTGCTCACTGGACTTGAAGGACCGTGATTTGCGCGGCATCGGCGACTGGCTGATCGATGAAGCGATTACCGTTTTTACCTGCGTCACGACGATCTATCGTCAGGCGGTTCAGAACGTAAGCGCGCGGACGAAATTTCCCGACGTTCGTTTGATTCATGTCGGCGGCGAGCCGGTGTCGCGCTCCGACGTTGAGTTCTACCAAAAACATTTTTCCGATGACTGCGTGTTCGTCGTTCGCTACAGCATCAGCGAGACACCGGCGGTTTCCTATTACTTCATTGATAAACACACCGCCCTCGCGGACGAGCAGGTCCCGGTCGGTTATGCGCTGGACGGTAACGAGGTCGTTATCCTCGACGAAAAGGGCAAGACCTTGGCGTCCAACGTAATGGGCGAGATCGCTATCAGAAGCCCGTTTCTTGCTCCCGGCTATTGGCGCCAGCCGGACTTAACCAGGACCAAGTTTCTTGCCGATTCCGGTAACGGCAATATGCGAACGTACCTAACCGGAGACCTCGGCTACCTCAAGCCGGATGGCTGTCTGGTGCATATGGGCCGCAAAGATTTTCTGGTAAAGGTCAGAGGTTTTCGGATAGAGACGGGTGAAGTGGAATCGGCATTGCGCGCTATGAAAAACGTCAGAGACGTGGCCGTGGTGGCCACGCTCGACGGCAACGCAGAAACCCAATTGATCGCCTACGTCGTTCCCAAGGATAATTCGCCGCTCAGTCCAACCACGCTTCGCCGGCGGCTCAGAGAAAAGCTCTCCGATTACATGATTCCGCAGTCCTTCGTCATGTTGAAGGCGCTGCCATTGACCGTCAACGGCAAGATCGACCGAAAATCCCTGCCCGATCCGGGAAAAACTCGCCTGCAAATCGAAATAGCCTACATGCCACCCGCAACTGCCGTCGAAAAAAGCTTGGCGCAGATTTGGGCCGAAGTACTCGATCTTAGCACGGTTGGTATCCACGACGATTTCGTAGAGTTGGGAGGCCACTCGCTGTTGGCCACCCGCATCATCGGTAAGATCAACGAGACCTTCGGCATCGATGTATCGATACGCAGTTTGCTCGATGCTTCTACCATCGCCGAGCTGGCGGCCATCGTGACAGGCTTGACCGGATCAGAAAAAGATTCCGAGCCGTATGCCGCAATAAAAGAGGAGATCGGTGAAATATGACGGTCGCTCGCTTGCTCTCCGATCTTCGGGCTAAGGACATCGTTCTATGGGTCGATAGCGATAAGCTGCGCTATCGCGCTCCGCATGGCGCACTGTCTGATGAGCTAAAATCGCAACTAGCCAAACTTAAGCCCGATATCATCGCTTTTCTCGACCAGGGTGCGTGCAAATCAGAGGCGATACCGTTGGCGCCTCGAGATGACGTATTGCCGCTCTCGTTCGCCGAGGAAGGCCTTTGGCTTTTCGATCAAATCAATCCCGGACTGACCGCGTGGAACATGCAGTCAGGGTTGCGAATCCGGGGGCCGCTCGACGTTAACGCATTACAAAAGAGCCTCAACTCCCTGATCGAGCGTCATGAAACCTTGAGAACCTCGTTCCGCGTGATCAACGGTCGCGCTGCGCGCGTGATCGCCCCGTCGCACCCTGTCGAGCTATCGGTTATTCCGCTTGACCCATCGCAAAACACAGACGCAGAAATTGATCGGATTGCCGCCGCGGATGAGAAAAAACCTTTCAACCTCGCAAGCGCGCCACTCCTGCGGGTCAAGCTATTACGAGTGAATCACGGCGAGCACGTCTTCTTATACACGGTTCATCACATCGTCAGCGACTCGTCCTCCAATCGGATTTTCTACCGCGAGCTCTTCGAACTGTATCGGGAGCACGCGCAAAGAAAACCGTCGCCGCGGACTAATCTGCCGATCCAGTACGCAGACTACGCGCTTTGGCAACGTCGACGGGAACGCGAGGCGATGCCGTCGCATCTCGCCTATTGGAAAAACAAACTGCATAATTTCATCATCCCGGAAATCCCCAGCGATATGCGGCGGCCCGACGAGCGGTCGTATGGTGGGGCGAAGCAACGCATCGCTTTAGGAACCGATCTTACGCACGCCCTGCGCGAGCTGTGCAAGCAAGAACGCGCGACCACGTTCATGCTGTTGGTGGCGGTTTTTAACGTGCTGCTGCGCCGCTATACGGGAAGTAGCGATATCATCGTCGGCGCAGCGACGGCCGGGCGCAACCGACCCGAGTTGGAACACTTGATCGGTATGTTCGTTAACATCCTGCCGCTACGCACCGACCTGGGCGGACAGCCGAGTTTTCGCGACCTGTTAAGACGCATACGAGAGGTGTGCCTCGAAGCCTACGAGCACCAGGACATGCCTTTTGAAAAGCTCGTCGAGGAGCTCAATCCCGGCCGCGGGTTCAGTCGCAATCCATTTTTTCAGGTCCTGTTTGATGTCGCGAATCTGCCGCCCAACAAGCGAGAGGCCGCGGGGCTATCGCTCGAACCGCTCCCCCGCTCTGAGGATACTGCACGATACGAGATCGTCATTCGTGCGCCGCAAACCGGCGCGGGCATGGAGATTTGGATCGATTATTCCGTCGATCTTTTCTCTCCGGCGCGCATCGCCGAAATGCTCGAGCAATATAAATACCTCTTGGAGCAGATCGTCGAGGATCCCGAGCAGGATATCGATCGTTATTCGCTTTGGACGATGACGGCGCGGAATGTTTTGCCCGATCCGACGGCGGCGCTCGACCCAGACTGGCCGGGCGCCGTGCACGACCTATTGACTCTGCGGGCCGCCGAGCGACCCGATCAAATCGCCGTCGCGGACGCGACTGAGAGCTGGACGTATCAGGAGCTTGACCAACGCGCCAACCAACTTGCTTGGTACCTTCGCGCTCAAGGAATCGGACGGGAAGATGTCGTCGCAATTTTCGGAGAGGCGAGAGCTAGCCTGGCCTGGGCGCTCATGGGAATTTTTAGGGCCGGCGCGGCGTTTTTCATTGTCGACCCATCACACCCGCCTGAGCGACTGAAAGAGTATCTGGACGCAGTGCGCCCCAAGGGACTTATAACTTTGGCCGGTTGTAACACGAAGCTCCAAGTGATCGAGACGCTTCTAAGCGGCTTAGACGACATTTGTCGGGTCGAACTACCATCGCTCACGCGCGCCAGAGCGGATGGATTTTTGTCGGCGTACTCGGCGGCGGATCCCAAAGTGCCGGTCGGGCCGGATGATCTCGCCTCGGTAATTTTTACCTCGGGCTCCACCGGCAAACCCAAAGGGGTCATGGGACGTCATATCCCGCTGACGCACTTTCTGCCATGGATCGCAGACACATTTGCGATTTCCGGCCAGGATCGATTTAGCGCATTGGCCGGTCTGTCGAGTAACATTCTGCAGCGGGAAATTTTCACTGCGTTATCACTCGGAGCGGCACTTCATATTCCCAGTACCGAAATCGCCAATTCTGGCAAACTTGATTCCTGGATGCGAGACAACGCCATTACCGTTGCTCATCTCACACCGGCGATGGCTCAAGTGCTCGACCAAAGCGCCAAGGAGCCCATTGTTAGCGTGCGGCGAGTTTTTTTTGCCGGCGACTTGCTGACGCTGCGAGATGTCGAGAGAATTCGCGAGCTAATGCCACAAGCCAAAATCATCAACTTCTATGCTTCGTCTGAATCGCAACGGGCCAGCGGCTACAAAGTATTTCCCAAACAAAAAGAATTTGGCGCCAAAGAGATTCCGCCACTCGGACGCGGCGTCATGGATGTGCAGTTGCTAGTCGTAAACGGGCATGAAGAGATGGCGGGCGTCGGAGAACTTGGCGAGATTTGGGTCAGGAGCCCGCACCTGGCGCGGGGTTACCTTGGAGACGAAAAACTCACGCATGAGCGGTTTATCATCAACCCCTACACGGGCCACGCCGAAGACCGGGTCTATCGGACAGGCGAACGAGGAAGATTTTTACCCGACGGCGAAGTCGAATTCGGCGGACGGTTGGAAAATCAGGTCAGCATCCGCGGCTTTCGTATCGAGCTCAATGAGGTCGAGTCCGCCCTAGCTCAGCACCCGGCGGTGCGCGATGCAGTCGTCGTGGCGCGCGAAGACGCCGCTGAAGACCGGCGCTTGCTTGCCTATGTTGTTCCAAAACGGGAGCCGGCACCGACGACCAGCGATCTGCGAGGGTTTCTCAAGCAAAAGCTGCCGGAATACATGCTGCCCTCGGCATTCGTGCTCTTGAATGACCTGCCGCTTACGGCGAATGGCAAGGTCGATCGAAACGCACTGCCACAAGTGAATCAAAGCAGGCCGCAGCTGCAAAACGACTACGTCGCCCCGCGCACTCCAGTGGAAAAAGTCCTGGCAGAAATTTGGGCAGAAATCCTCGACTTGCAACGCGTCGGCGTTCACGACAACTTTTTCGAGCTCGGCGGCCATTCCATCCGTGCCGTGCGCCTGGTTGCCGAAGTCGAGCGAAGATTCCTGAAAAACGTCCCGGTAGCGATGCCGTTTCAAGCGCCGACCATCGCGCACATGGCCAAAGCGCTCGCGCGAGTGCGCGCCGCGGCGCCTTCATCACTATTGGCAATTCAGACCGGTGGGGCCAAACCTCCTTTCTTCTGCGTTCACGGCACTGACGGCTATGTTCCACTCGCCCGCCACTTGGGTCCCGATCAGCCATTTTACGGCTTAACCCAACATCTCGATGCGAGGAAGATTCGTTACACTCGGATCGAGGATATCGCGGCTCACTATATTGAAGAGCTGCAGAGGGTTCAGGCCGAAGGCCCGTATTTTTTGGGCGGCCATTCTGTCGGCGGGGTTATCGCATTTGAAATGGCCCAGCAACTCCGGCAACAGGGAGCCGAGGTCGCGCTGTTAGCTCTGTTCGACGTGACTCGTCCCGGCGCATTTCGAGAGCCGCCGTTAAAATTTGTCGACAGAAGCAAACGCTTGTATTGGCGCTTTCGTGAAGTCGCCAGGCCGAAACGAATGTTGCAGGCCGTTCCCGTGCACGTCGCGCAAGGAGTCAAAACCGTCGCGTGTAATACCTATCATGTTTTGGGAATGACATTGCCATCCCAGCTGCAAACCTTTTACGTCGACGAAATCGTTCACGGCCGGCTCTATGGTAAGGCGCTCAAGCGCTACGAACCGAGATCCTACCCGGGTCCGGTTACTTTTTTTTGGCCCGCGCAGAGACCGGATTCATCGAGCCAGTGGCACGTGGTAGCGCAAGACACGGAGGTCCACTGGGTCCCCGGCAATCCCCCGACTCTGATGACTGAGCCGAGCATCAGGATGCTCGCGAATCAATTGAAGTCTTGCCTGAATAAAGCCCAAAACCTTATTTCTATCGCGAACGCTCTGCTTTCCTTATTATTTCATGTCGCATGTCAGTTCGAACTTTGAAGAAGATCGACGAGCTGCGCTTCGCCGAGCAACCGGTTCTGGTGGAGCGCGGCGACGACGATTCGGTTCTGATCATCGCGTTTACGGGCTTCATCCACAGACTGTCCATGCGGGTTTACGAGTTTTTCGAGCTGACGAAAGCTACCGGATACAGCCGAATTCTTTTACGCGACGAATACCGGGTCTGGTACCATCACGGCATCGACCGCCAGCGCGGCGATTATCCAAGCCTGATAAACTATCTCAAATGCGAAATTGAAAAACTCAAACCGGAAAAAATTATCTGCCTGGGCACATCGGCAGGCGGTTACGCGGCGATCGTCGTGGGTCACCATATCGGCGCCGATTACGTCCATGCCTTTGCTCCCCACACCGATCTCGATATTAGTCTAAACAGCTGCCTCGGTCGATTTCGCCGGTCGCGCTATCGCTGGGCTCGATTGAAACTATTGGTTTCGACGGTGGCGCGCCGGGAATTTTTCGATTTGCGCGATCTTTTAAAAACCCACAACGGCAAGACCACCTACTATATCCATCACTGCGCCGGCGTGCCGCGCGACGTTGACGGCGCCAAGCGCATCGTCGGTTTGCCCGGCGTCGTCGGCATGCCCTACCCTTGCCAATCTCATTCAGTTCCGTCTTTTCTCGCCAAAGCAGACTTCCTAAAGGAAATCTTAAACGTCAGCAATCAACGTAACATCGCCGAATTGGCGAACGCGCATTTCTCCAAAAAGACGTGACGCGGGCGCTTTATGGAAAAACCATGGCGCGTTCAATTCGGCGAGCCATTCCGAACTATTCGACCCAGTTGCCACCCGAGCCGCCGACTACGATCGGTGAAAATAAGCCGCGTCATAGCCCTTGCGGCTTGATCATTTCCCAGATAACAAAGGGGGTCTAGAGAAAATTCGGAACGGTATTTTAAGCGCCGTCTTTTGTCGTGGGCGACGCTTTCAATCGATCAAAGCTTTTCCCTGATTTGTCGATAAGTGCAATTTCGATCCGAGCTTTTTTTCGCCCCGACAGTTGACCTAAGGAGGACATTTGCATGGCAGATAGCAACATCAAGAAATCCACTCAACGCTGGCAATCCGACGTCATCGTCGATTTGATCAAGCAGTACGATTTTCCGTATATCGCGCTCAATCCCGGCGCCAGCTATCGCGGACTGCACGATTCGCTGGTCAATTACGGCGAGAACCAGCCGCCGATGCTGCTCTGCAACCACGAGAAGATTGCCGTGCAGATTGCTCACGGTTACGCCAAAGCGAGCGGCAAGCCGATGATGGCGATCGTCCATAACGTCGTCGGCCTTCTTCACGCGCCGATGGGAATTTACTACGCCTACATCGACCGCTGTCCGGTCTTCCTGGTCGGCGCCACTGGTCCGATGGATGAAAAACTTCGCCGCCCGTTCATCGACTGGATTCACACTGCGTTTGCCCAAGGCGATGTCGTCCGCGGCTTTACTAAATGGGACTACCAGCCCGGCAGCATTCACGGCGTGCCGGATTCATTCGCACGCGCCTACTCGATCATGATGAGCGAGCCGCAAGGCCCGGTTTATATGGTTTACGATTCGGCCATGCAGGAAAGCCCGATGAAGGAGGAAATGGCTTTGCCGAAATATTCGGTCAAGGTTCCCTCACGCATCGCGCCCGAGCCGGCGGTCGTTGAAGAAGCGGCGGATATGCTCATGGCCGCGGAGAATCCATTACTGCTGACCGAATACGCGGCGCGCATGCCCATCGGCTACAACTCAACGGTGGAATTGGCCGAGACCGTCGGCGCCTCGGTTTACGATATTAACAAGCGCCTCGGCTTCCCCAACCGCCATCCTTTGAGCGTGAGCTTCCACGGCGACGCCTTCAAGGGCATCGATGTCGTTGCCGCCCTCGATGTCATCGACTGGACGCGCGGCTCGCACAAACTGAATACGCAAACGCGCGAGATCAGCGTAGTCACGGCGCCCGACTGCAAATGGATCGACGTCGGCTTCGCCGATATCGAGATCAGCAAATGGGCGACCGACTACAACAAACACCACAATTGGGATCTCCGCGTGCTCGGCGACAGCGCGCTGTCGCTGCCGGCGCTCATTGCCGCCTGCCGCAAGCGCATCGACGGCAACAAAGCTCTGGTCGCGAAAATCGACGCGCGCAAAAAGGCCATCGGCGACAGACACACGCGCCAGTGGCAAAAATGGCAGGAGCAAGTCAAGGAGGAATGGGACCAGCGGCCGATGACCGAGTCGCGCCTGGCGCACGAGGTCTGGCAAGTCATTAAGGATGATGACTGGGTGCTCACCGCTAACACGCTCAAGGAATGGGTGCATAAAATTTGGAACTTCGACAAGCCGTATCGTCACGTCGGCCGCGAGCTCGGCACCGGCACGCAGATCGGCATGTCGATCGGCGTCGCTCTCGCGCACAAAGGCTCGGGCAAACTCGTCATCGATCTGCAACCCGACGGCGATCTCATGTTTGATCTCGGCGCGCTCTGGATGCCGGTCAAATACGATATCCCTTTGCTCGTCGTCATGTACAACAACCGCGCTTATTACAACGATTGGGCGCATCAGATTCACATGGCGCACCAGCGTGGCACGGATCCGGCGCGCGCTTATATCGGTATGGATCTAGAAGGCCCGCCGCCTGACTTCGCGCATATCGCCAAGGGACTGGGCTGGTTTGCCGAAGGACCGATTGAAGATCCCGACGCCGTAGGCCCGGCAGTACGCCGCGCCATCGAACAGGTGAAAGCCGGCAAACCGGCGCTCGTCGACGCCGTCGTCTGGCGCCGCGGCGAGAATGCCTAGGCGGAGTTCACATGCTGATTCAAATGTTGGAGCGAAGAATCACAGAGCTGTCATCCTGAACGATAGTGAAGGATCTCGACCGAGATTCTTCGCCTACGGCTC
>Ga0184609_10000670_pt1 | contig 10229 bp, 10 predicted proteins | sample PLM1_60_coex_FD_133165 | JGI IMG/M metagenome (GOLD analysis project Ga0184609, IMG submission 133165) | Groundwater sediment microbial communities from an aquifer in East River, Colorado, USA - PLM1_60_coex | ecosystem: Environmental > Terrestrial > Soil > Riparian zone | place: USA: East... | reverse complement strand
TGTGACGTCGACCGTCTTCGTCGCGGCGAACGAGGATGGCGCCAGCGTCGCGGCGATCAGTGTGATGACCAGAACGACTGCCTTCTTCATCGAAACTCCTTCGTCAGCTCGATACTTGGGGTAGCGCCGTAGCCATCATCGCTTTTTCGCGGCGCCTACACTGGCTCCTGTGCGCGCGCTCGTCACCGGCGCTACCGGCCGCGTGGGAGCAGCCATCGCGGGGCGGCTCGAGCAAGAAGGCTGGGCGGTCTTCAAAGCGGGTAGCGCCGACGGCGACCTCTCCAGGCCCGCTGAGGCCCGCACGCGCGTCGAGCGCTCCGCTTCTGAGCTGAACGGGCTCGACCTCGTCGTCCACGCGGCGGGCGCCGGGTTCAAGCCGAAGCCGGTCGAGGACGTGACCGAGGCGGACTGGGACGCCGCGTTCGGGGTGACGGCCAAGGCGAGCTTCTTCCTGGCGCAGGCAGCCGCGCCCCACTTGCGCGAGAGTCGAGGCCTCATCGTCTTCATCGAGGACGTCGCCGCCTACCAGCCCTGGCCGTCATTCGCCGCGCACTGCGCCGCCAAGGCGGCGCAGGCCATGCTCACCCGTGTCCTCGCACGCGCATTCGCGCCGGACGTGCGGGTCTGTGGAATCGTCCCCGGCCCGGTCGCGGTCGATCCCGGCCAGGACGAACGACGTGCCGCCGAGACCCTGCTCGGCCGGGTCGGGAAGCCCGAGGACGTCGCCGACGCAGTCGTCTACCTCGTGGGCGCCGGGTACGCCACGGGAACGAGCCTGGTGGTCGACGGAGGACGGCTCCTACAATCCGGCAGCGGCCGGCGGCCGTAGTAGCAGATGGAACGATGGACAGCACACTCGCCCTCCGGACGGCCTTGCCGCCCGCGCCGCGAGTCGCCACTATCCGGAACGTGCCCCCCGATCGCATGACCGACGGGGAGCTGATCGCGCGGGTCGGAGAGGGCGATCGGGGCGCTTTCGAGCTCCTGTACCGACGCTACGCGCGGCCGGTGTTCGCGCTGGCGCTGCGCAGGCTGGGCGATCGCGGCCGAGCCGAGGACGCCGTCCAGGAGACGTTTGCCTCCGTGTGGCGCTCGGCGCGCAGCTACCGCCTCGAGCGCGGGCCCGGCGCACCCTGGCTCTACGCCGTCGCGCGGAATGCGATCATCGACCGAAGGCGTGCGCGAGTCGAGTCCCCCTCCGAGATCCCGGACACACCGTCTGGAGACGCCGAGCCGGACGAGCACGCCGAGTCCAATTGGACCGCCTGGCGCATCCACAGCGCACTCGGCGAGCTCCCCGACAACGAACGCGTCGTGCTCGAGCTCGCCTACTGGAGCGGCCTGTCTCAGAGCGAGATCGCCGAATACCTGCGGATCCCCCTCGGCACCGTGAAGACCAGAACTCGGACCGCACTGGGGCGGCTGGCGGACCTGCTGGAGGACGAGCTCACATGAGCGGGCCCGACTTCCGCGAGCTCGTCGGCGACGACCTTCCGAGCGACGAGCGCGCGCGGCTCCAGCGGGTGCACGACCAGCTCGTTGCAGCAGGCGCTCCGCCTGAGCTACCCCCCGCCCTCCAGGATCCCCCGAGTGCGCGCGGCAGCGTTTCGTGGCTTCCCCGGCGGCGGCTCGGGACCGCGCTCGTGCTTGCAGCTGCCCTTGCGCTGGCGGCTTTCGCCGCCGGCTTCCTGCTCGGCAAGGGCCGCGACTCGGACGGGTCGTCGTTCAAGCCCGTGCGGACCGTCGTCCTCGGCGCTCAGGGCAAGACGGTCGTGGTCCGAGTGGGCAAGCCCGACGCCGCCGGCAACCGGCCGATGCTCGTCACCGTCGAAGGTCTGCCGGCCCAACCTAAGGGCGACTACTACGTGTTGTTGATGATGAGGAAGGGCAAGCCGGTGGCGACCTGCGGAACGTTCAAGGTCGCCGGCAAGGATCGGATGAACATGCGTTTCAACGTCGCCTACGACCTCGATCGCTACGACGGGCTCATGCTCGCCGAGTACTGGGTCTCGGATCACAAGGACCACCCGGTTTTGCGCGCGTCGATCTAGGGCGCGACTCGACCGGCGTCGACGAACGCGGCGTGAGTCACGGGCATCTTCTCGGCGAAGAAGTGCTCGCAAGCCTCGGCGTAGCGGCGAATCTCACGCTGAGCAGTCTCGGCTGCCCGCAACGAGATGAAGTTCATGAGCGCCCGCGCGTTGACGGTCCAGTAGAACTCGGTGTAAGCGCCGACAGGAAGCACGCAGCGCGCCAACTCCCGGGCGACTCCCAGCTCGACCAGCCGCTCGTAGGTCCCGTACGCGGTCTCGTAGACGGCGGCGAGCTCCTCACGGGTCGTCTCGGCGATCTCCGGTGTGACCGGGTCGAAGGAGTACGAGCCCGGCTTACCGACCTGGGTCCGCACGTCCTCGGGCTCGGGTAGGTAGAAGTCGTCGGTCGCGCGCGCGTACCGCATGCTGAACTCGTTGAACGAGCCCACGCGGTGCCGGAACCATTCGCGCGCCACAAAAATCGGCGCTCGAACGTGGAAGCGGAACGAGTTGTGCTCGAACGGCGTCCCGTGGCGATCTCGCATCAGGAAGCGAACCAGGCCGGCGTCGGAGTCGTCCATCTCCTCCTTGCGGCGGGCAAACGAGACCCGCGCCCCGTTCACGACCGAGAGGTCGTCGGCCATCGCGTCGTCGAGGCGCACGAAGCCGTGATCGAGAACCTCGATCGCCCCATCCGGTAACACTCGCATCGTGACTGCCACCGCGGCGAGTCTAGCGAGGGTGTATGTCGGCACTTCCGGCTGGTCCTACCCGTCGTGGAAGCCGGCGTTCTACCCCGCTGACGCCAAGCCGGCCGAGTTCCTCGAGCATTACGCGCGGCGCTTCCAGGCTGTCGAGCTCAATACGACCGGCTACCGGCTACCGGCCGAGGAACAGTTCGAGCGCTGGGCCGCGCAGACGCCGGCCGGGTTCCAGTTCGCACCGAAGCTGAACGCATTCCGCTCGACCGACGTAGGTACGTTCGAGGAGCGCGTGCGCCGGCTGGGTGAGCGCCTAGGCCCGATCCGAGCGCTCATCGGCTACGCCCGGGACGAGGGCCTGCTCTCGCTGCTGCTCGGCTCCTTCGACCCGGATCTCCGCATCGCCTTCGACTTCCGGCACGAATCCTGGGAGGGGATCGGAACAGAGCTTCCAGCAAACGCGGTCCTGGTCGACGACCTCGGAGCCAACGCGCCGTTCCGCTATTTGCGCCTCCGCGAGCCGCCGTACGACGAGAGCGCGCTCCGAAGCTGGGCCGAGCGGCTACGGCCCCTCCTCGCGGAGCAGGTGGACGTCTACGTCTTCTTCAAGCACGAGGAGGAGCCGAGCGCGCCCGCCTATGCCGAACGGCTACTCGAGCTACTCGCTTGACAGGCTCGCGTGCGGAAGGCGCTCGGCGGCATCGGCGGGCTTTGCCCGGTGATGCCTAGTTCTGTTGGAGCGGCCGAGGTGGAAGGAGGGGGCCCACGGGGGAACCATGGGTTCCCCCGTGCGGAAGGACGAGGAGGAGCCGAGCGCGCCCCAGTACGCGGGGCGCTTGCTCGAGCTCCTCGCCGGCTGATTGCTAGTGCGGCGCGCCAGTCTTGGCGCCCATGTATTCGATCACTTCGTAGATGCCGTCTGCGCCGGTCGACTCGATATAGGGAGCCATGGCCTCCTTGCGTGCCCGCTCCTTGTCCTCGTCGAAGGACCCCTTGATCGCGTCGATATCACCCTCGATGAGCCCGAAAGCGATGATCTCGTCCGGGTCCTTGAGATTCCGGATGATGTAGACCTCGCCACCCTCGGGCATCTCCTCGGGGTCGCCCTCCCAGGCCTTCCGCCATTCTTCGTAGGTCCCGGGCTTGAGCTTGCGCACGGTCAGAGCTGCGTACATGGTCATATCTGCCCCTCCTTGGGAGACGTTTGTAGAGAACCTACGCCTGGTTATTGCGAGGTGCAACCCCAGCTAGCCTCCCGCGACAAAGCCCGGCTCCGGCGGGCTTTTCTCGGTGGCCCTCGGAGAGTTGCTAGGCCGAGATCGTTGCGGGGCCGCCGACAATTTCGACCAGCGCGGCCGCGGCGCTCACCAGCTCATCGTCGGTATTGAAGAAGTGCGGCCCGAACCGCAAGCCGACGTCAGGACGGACGTCAAGCAGGATCTGCCGGGCCTCGAGCTCGGCGTGCACGGATTGGAAGTCGGGGACGCGCACGACGACCGTGCCGCCGCGGCGCTCCGGCTCGCGGGGGCTGACGACGTCGAAGCCGGCGTCGTCGAGGAGCCGAATGAAGTGCGCCGTCTGGCGCATCGAGTTCTCCCGGATGCGATCCACGCCGATCTCCTCGATGATCTCGTACCCGGGAGTCGCGGCGTAGAGGGCAGGCACGTTCGGCGTTCCGGTCAGAAAGCGGCCGGAGCCGGCGGCGTACACGAGCTCGGGCGCGAAGTCGAAGGGCCGAGCGTGGGCCTGCCAGCCGACCAGCGTCGGCTCGAGCCGCTCCGCGAGGTCGGGGCGGACGTAGAGCCAGGCTGCGCCCGGCCCGCCGCAGAGCCATTTGACGCTTCCGCCGACGGCGAAGTCGACGTTGAGCGCTGTGACGTCAAGCGGAACGGTGCCGACCGACTGATACGCGTCGAGCACGACGTGCGCGCCGACCTCGTGTGCACGCTCGATGATCGGCTCGACGTCCTGAATGCGCCCGGTCCTGAAGATCACATGGCTGATGGGAACGAGCAGCGTCCGCTCGTCGAGCGCCTCGACGATCGCCTCCTCGTCGGGGCAGACGACGACCTCGGCGCCGCGAGCCCGCTGCCCTTGCTGCAGGTAGCGGACAGACGGGAAGTTCTCCTCCTCGTACACGATCTTGCGCCGGCCGCCGCGAAAGTCGAAGCAGGACAGGACGACCGCCTCGGCGATCGTCACGTTCTGGTGCATGACCGTCGAGCCTGGCGGAGCGCCGATCAGCCGGCCGACCTGGTCACCGACCGTCCTCGACATGTCCCACCACCCCTCGCCCCAGGCCCTGATGCCACGTGTGCTCCACGCGTGCGCGTACTCCGCGAGGCGACGCTCGGCCTCGAGCGGCATCGGCCCGAGGGAATGGCTGATCAGGTAGTTCGTCTCCGCGAGGATCGGAAACCGCTCCCGGTACGCGGTCAGGTCCACGAATTCAGGATAAGCGCTTGATCAGACCGAGAGCCCGCTGGTCCCAGGGCACGCGGTGGGTGAGACCTGCGGCGCCTACCCGGCCGCGGTTGGCGATGTACCAGTCGTAGGTCCGCTTGAGCGCGTCGGCGTTCGAGTGCCGGGGCTTCCAGCCCAAGACGCGCTCGGCTCGAGCGACGTCCACGTAAGAGTCGCGGTGCGCCGTCTTGTAGTGCCATTCCGCGAGCGGTGAGAGCCGCGCGAGCTCGAGAGCGCGGAGCGCGATCTCCGCCGGACGGGCTGGGACCGGGGTGACCCGGCTCGACGAGCCTGCGTGCGCGATCAGCGCCTCGAGGTCCGAGCGCACGGTGCCGAACTCGGTGGCGCCGACGTTCAACGTCTCCCCCGCCGCGTTTCGCTTCGACGCGGCGAGCGCTATGGCGTCGACGAGGTCCTCCACGGCCAGGAGCTGGTAGCGGTTTCGGCCGCTGCCGAGCACGTAGATGCGCCTGCTCTCCCGGATCCAGTCGAAGAGGATTTCGAAGACGCCCAACCTCTCCGGGCCGATGAAGGTCTTCGGGCGGATGACGACCGCGGCCAGGCCGCGCCGCTGGAACTCTCTAAGGACCTGCTCGGCGTCGATCTTCGAGCGCCCGTAGTGCCCGACTCCATGGAGCGCGGAGCTCTCGTCGATGGGATGGCTCTCGGGCACGCCGTAGACAGCCGTCGTCGAGATGAAGACCACCCGGCGGACGCGGGCCTCTAGCGCGGCTGCGAGGAGCGTCGCGGTACCCTCGACGTTGACGGAGCGGATCTCGTCGCCTGCGCCGCTGATCGGAAGGGCGGCGGCGGCGTGGACGAGGATCCCGGCTCCGGCGACGAACTCGCGCGCCCGGGCGGGGTCGCGAATGTCGCCGCGGAGCTCGTCGACCTGGCCTTCGAGGCTGGGCTCGTCGAGCGGGGCCAGGTCCAGCGTCCGGACCGCGTGACCGTCGTCGAGGGCCCGCCGAGCCAGGTGCAGCCCGAGGAACCCTGCGCCGCCTGAGATCGCCCACAGCATTGCGCAATCTTGGCTGAGAATTGATTCGGAGCAGTGCGGTCGACGGCGATACGCTCACAGCGGGTGGCGGGGGGACGATCCCTCTTCCCCACCCAGGGTGGGGCGCGCGCGTGTGTAACTAGCACTGCGCGACAACGCGCGCGCGCCGAGGAGCGCGGCCGCTACTCGTACTGCAACGCGCGGAGCACGTTCAGCCGCGCAGCTCGGCGAGCCGGCGCCACGGCGGCGACGATCCCGACGAGCATCGCGACCAGCGCGAACAGGATCAGGTTCCGCCACGGCGGGGCGAACTGCACGTCGAACTGCGAGAGGGCCTTCGTCACCAGCACGGCGAGGAAGATCCCGAGGGGCAACCCGAGCGCAGCCCCGATCAGCGCCGTGATGACACTCTCCTGGCGAACCATCCGGCTCACCTGGTGGCGAGTCATCCCGACCGCACGCAGCATCCCGATCTCACGAGTCCGTTCGAATACGCTGAGGATCAGGGTGTTCACCATCCCGAAGACGCTCACGATCACGGAGAGCGCGAGCAGGACGTAGAGCATGATCAGGAAGTTGTTGAAGTCCTGGTCCTGTTGATCGATCCAGGCCTCGCGCGTCTGCACCTTCGCGTCGGGGAAGTCGGCGATTGCAGACTTGAGCTGCTTCTCCTTCTGCTCGTCCGGCTTGCCCTTGACGTTCACGAACGTGAACTGATTCTTAGGCAAATCGTAGAGCTGATCGAAGCGCGACTGGAGAATGCTGACGTTGCCGAGGAGCGGATAGAAAGGCGGCGCCTCGTAGATGCCGTTCACCTGAAGAGGCGTCTGCTCCCCCGACTCGGTGAGCAGGTTGAACCGGCTGCCGACCTTCAAGTGCTTGTCCTCGGCGAACTTCTTGTCCACGATTGCGTCAAACCCGCCGAGCTCTGCGATCGACTGATCCGACCCGTCCTTCCAGTCGAAGTCGTAGACCTGGGTGATCGTCTTGGGATCGATCCCGGTCACGTACCCGCTCTCTCCGGAGGCCTTCCCGAGGCCTGAGCGCACGCTCGAGGCCACTTCGACGACCGGAGCCTTTGCGATCTCGTCTCCGGCCGCCGCGACGACGGGGCTGAACCCATCCTGCGCGGTCGCCGTGTACTCGGCCTTGACCTGGCGCTCGATGGCGCCGCGGTTCGACTCCTTCATCCCGTTCGCGAGCACGGCCACGAACGTGACGAGCGCGAGGCCGATCATCAGCGCAGCGGCCGTCGCAGCCGTTCGACCCGGGTTCCGTCGCGAGTTCTCGGCCGAGAGCTTGTCCGTAGCGGGATCGAACCTCGCCGACGGCATATCGGCCGGATGTCCCTTCTTCCTCAATGCAGCGACGACCATCCAGAGGAACCAGCCGAGCAGGACGACCAAGAAGGCGGCCAGTACGCCGATGCCGATCTTCACCATGATCGAAGCCAGCAGCCCGAGCATCAGCACGAGCACGAGGAGCACCGCCGGGCCGACGAGGAAAAGCAACGCAATCGCGCCGAGAAGGCCGCTTGCCCGCTCGAGCGTGCTCAAGCCGGGCCTGAAGAGCGAGCGACGGGTCAGCCACGCACCCAGCCTGGTCGGGTACACGAGCAGGCCGACGGCGAGCATCACCCACTTCGCGACCGGGCGTACGAGGACGGCAAGCCAGGGAACGGCACGGGACGAGACCAGCGCGACGCCGATGAAGAGCAGTAGGCACCCGACGGCCATCGAGATCAATCTCGGTGCGGTGTCGACGTTGTCGACGAACATCCCATAAGCAAGGAGGGCGACGGACAGCGCCGTAATCAGCAGCGCGATGTACGGGGTGAACCGGGCGAATCGCGACGCCGGCAAGGTGGCGCCCTCCCGGACGGCCGCGATCGGCGGCACCTTCGTCGCGCGGATGGCCGGGAAGATTCCCGCGACGAGCGTGACCACGACGCCGACCAGAAGCGACAGGATCACCGTGCGCGAGTTGAAGACGAGACTCGTCGTGGGCAACTCGAGGTTGAGTGCCTTGAAGAGCGCTTTCAGTCCCGACGCGATCCCGAGGCCGAGGAAGAGCCCGGTCACGGACGCGAGGACGCCGATGACCAGTGCCTCGAGCGTGACCGAGGTCAGGAGCTGGCGCCGCGAGGCCCCGATCGTCCGCAGCGTCGCGAACTCGCGGACCCGCTGGGCGACTGTGATCGAGAGCGTGTTGAAGATCACGAAGGCACCGACGAACAGCGCGATCGCGGCGAAGGCGAGGAGGAAGTACTTGATGAAGTCGATGAACGCCACCGACTTGAGGTCCTCCTTCACCTGCTCCTCGCCGGTCCGGACCACGGCCTTGTTCAAAGGCACGACCCGAGCGACCTCGTCCGCCAGCTCGTCCGGCGACACGCCCGTCTTTCCCGCCACCTGAATCTGGTCCAGCAGGCCCTTGCGGTCGAGCAGCTCCTGCGCTGTCGGGATCGTGAAGACGGCGAACGTGGCCGTGCCGAGCGACTTCACGCTCCCGTACTGAGCGACGCCCACCAGGTCGAACTCACGGACCGGCTTCCTCGTCGCGATCCGGACCTTCTGGCCGACTCGAAACTTCTCTTTCTCCGCCGTCGCAGCGTCGACGACCGCCTCGTTCGGCGAGTTCGGCCAGGTGCCTTCGACGAGCACGAGCGGGTTGAACCGGGGTTGAGTGAAATCGATACCGAGACCGAAGGAGGGAGCACCCTGCGTGTTGATCGCCTTGCCCTTCCGGTCCAGGATCTTTGTGGCGTCCTGGTCGGACACGCTGCCGGCAGCCGCCTCCACGTCCTCCAGCTCCCGCACCTTCGGGAGGATCGTGTCCGGGATCGGCGGTCCCAGGGCGGCTTCGCCGTCGACCGAGATGTCGGGCGCCTTGCCGGAGATGACCACATCCGTGTTGGCGTAGGACTCGGTGAAGAGGGTGTTGAACGCCTTGTCGATCGTGTCCGTGAGGACGAGCGTGCCGCTGATCATCGCGACGCCGAGCACGATCGCGAACGCCGTCAGGGCCGCTCGGAGCTTCCGCCCCGCCAGCCCTCTGAGCGAGACCCGGATCACTACGTCAGCGCGACGTCGCGGATCGTCTGCAAGATCTCCTGCTCGCTGGCGCGGCCGAGATCGCGGACGATCAGGCCGTCGGCGAGGAAGAGGACGCGGTCGGCAAACGAAGCGGCCCGCGCCTCGTGCGTGACTATGACCATCGTCTGGCCGAGGGCCTCGACGGACTCGTGCAGGAGCTCGAGGATCTCACCACCGGTCTTCGAGTCGAGGTTCCCGGTCGGCTCGTCGGCGAAGACCACGGTCGGCTTCGAGACGAGCGCGCGCGCGATCGCAACGCGCTGCTGCTGGCCGCCCGACAGCTCGGAGGGACGATGCTTGCGCCGATCCGCCAGCCCGACCTTCTCGAGCAGCTCTTCGAACTCGGCCCGGTCCGGCTTCACGCCCGCGATCGACAGCGGCAGGAGCACGTTCTCCTCCGCGGTGAGCATGGGCAGCAGGTTGAAGAACTGGAACACGAACCCGATGTGCTTGCGGCGAATCTTCGTGATCTCGGTGTCGCTGAGGTCACCCAGCCTCGTGCCCGCGATCGTCACATAGCCGGAGGTCGGGCGGTCGAGTGCGGCGAGGATGTGCATCAGGGTCGACTTGCCCGAGCCCGACGGGCCCATGATGGCGGTGAGCTTGCCCGGTTCGATCTCCAGCGACACGCCCCTGAGCGCGTCGACCGCAGTGTCTCCTTCGCCGTACCGCCGCGTCACTTCGCTGGCGGTAACCACGGGGCCTGTGCCGTTCGCTCCCGCCCTGGCCGCAGGCGTCTCGGTAGCCGTCGTCTCCACCCTCTTCGCTCCCCCTAGTCGTTGGTGCCCCGAAGCGTTCGAAGGTAGTTGAAACTGCTCGAAACCGCAACAGGGCTGCGGCGCAGCCGCGCGGGCCTGTCTAGGCGGCGAGTTTCAGCTGGTCGCCGACCGCGAGGCCGCGGCGGGCCGCTTCACCGGCGCGCAGCTCGAGTGCCGCA
>Ga0184609_10000669_pt1 | contig 10232 bp, 8 predicted proteins | sample PLM1_60_coex_FD_133165 | JGI IMG/M metagenome (GOLD analysis project Ga0184609, IMG submission 133165) | Groundwater sediment microbial communities from an aquifer in East River, Colorado, USA - PLM1_60_coex | ecosystem: Environmental > Terrestrial > Soil > Riparian zone | place: USA: East... | reverse complement strand
TCCCTGCACTCGCCCAAGTGGCCAACATGGCTGTGCGTCACCGTTGCCCTCGCCCCGCGGGCTCTCTCCTCATGGGGAGCTCGCAGGGCCGCCCTTAAGCATTTTCGGCGCTTCCCCCGACAGTTCCGGACCGACTCCTTGCTCGCCGAGGTCCGGTGACAAGCCATCCCGAATGCCCTCCGGAATCCACAACAAACCACGACTGCAAGTTAAAGGGCGTGACACACGCCCCTGCGTTCCGTGTCCACTCCACGACGCTCGAACGAGTTGTGGCGGCCAAAGCCGTGTCACCGGATTCGACTCGCCGGCTTGCTTCGGGACGTTCCACGCCGAGTGTAGCGATGGGGTGAAAGGCTCCATTCCACTCTCGCTTGGGAGCCGGGAGACGTCGCCTTGGAAGCCAGCCTGGGGGCACAGCGGTGGGCCTGATGGGGGCCGAAAGCCCGCGCCGAAACTCGGTGCTTCGTCCTCATTCTTGAGCCGCCGGCCGCAGCTTTTCTCAAGCCTGAGAGACCTCTCGCGCCTAACAAGGACGCCCGCCGCGCTATCCCCAGGCGAGTCATAGCGGAGCACACCGCAGCCAGTTGGGCGCCCGGAGGCACGCCGCTTGCCTACCCGAACGAGTCGGAGTTGAGCTGAAGGGAGGAAGTCCGATGGACCTTCGAAGAGTTGAAACGAAGGAGAAGAAAGGCCGGAGTCGTCGCAGTCCCTCGCCCACCAGTCGGCCCGAACTACCCCTCGCCGAGGACTCTCTCCAGTGGGTCACGGCGCGGATTCCGCCCGCCCTCGTGCGCGAGATCGAAGGTCACGCCAAGCGCGCGGGGACGACTCGGTCCGACGCGATTCGGGAGTGCCTGGCTGTTGGAATGGAGACGATCCGCGGGCGAGAGGGCGTCCCGGGCGGGCGCGTCGAGGAGCTGCTCGGAGCCATCGAGAGTGTCCGCGTGGCCGTCGAACTGCTGGGCCCACCGACGCTCGGAACCCAGCGGCTCCTGGCCCACTGGGCAGCCCGCGATGGGGGAGTGAAGGTCAGCGAGGACGAGCTGCTGGCCGAGGTGAGAACCGTCGGCGCCGACGAGTGGGAGCAGGCCGTCGCCGAGGCGGAGCGAGACCTGCCCGGGAGCTCGAACGCGGGACCGGAAGGGGAGGGGCGCTGACATGTTCTTCGTCGAGGCCCGCTACCACAGAGACCCGAGACGTGCGGGTGCGCAGGTTCGCTACATCTCGCACCGCGAGGAGGGGCTGACCGATGGCCGGCGGCGCGAGCTCTATGGAATCGGCGAGCGGTATCGTGCCCTTCGGGGCGACGAGCCCGCGATCCGCCAGTCTCTTCATGAGGACGGCCGCGGTCTTCGGAACCCAGCCTACTTCCGCTTCATCCTGACCGTTGACAACCCCTCGGCGGAGCGCTTCCGGCGGTTCGACGGCCACCTTTCGGAGCGCGTCCTGCGCGACGCCGTCGAGAAGACTTTCCGCGGCGCCGCTCGAGGTGCCCAGGGCGTCTTCGCAGTCCATCAGCACGGCGGCCACGACCGCCCGGCCCACCCTCACGTGCATGCTCTGCTCAGCCCTCGGTTCGACAACCGGATGGCGGTGCACATCTCTCCCGTGAGGTTCTTTCTGGCCTGCAGCGTCAGGAGCGCCGGCTCGATCGGGCCCGAGAAGCCCTGGCGCGCGTGCCGGTCCCTCGCCAGCGCGACCGAGATGAGCACCGAATCCAGCAGGTGCTGCCATTCAGGACGGCGTCACGGCGGGGTAGCCAACTGGAGCTCTTCGCGACCGCGAGGAGGTCGCTGCGGCTCGCGCGAGGCAACGGCTGGGTCCAGCGGTGGCTGCGGTATGGCCGGCGCGGCGCCCGGTGGGAAATAGATCCCGAGCGAGCGGCCCGTCGCGCCGTTTTCCGCCTGGCTACGAGCGCCATGCCCAAGCCAATGCGTGAAGTGATTTGGCTGCTGCGCGGTCTCCGAGGCTTGGGCCTTCGGCAACGATAGGGCATCCTGAAGGGCGCCGGGAAGCCGGTGCGCCGCATGCGTCGGACGCGGGAACGAGATCACCTCGGGCAAGTAGGGGACCAAGCCGCCCGGTGGTCATGATCCGATCACCGGCCTCATTGCAGACTCCTACCGTGGTACAAGTAGCCGGCTATGCCCGATTACGACCTAACGACCGAGGAGGGGCTGCGGGTCGCATGCGAGGCGCTCGGGCGTCCGGAGACGTGGGGCCCGAATGCCGGCCTGTGGAACCGCAACCTGACCGACACCCTCAAATGGGTTCGCTCTGCGACCCAGACCGAACGCAGCACGCGTGAGTTCCAGGAACGGCTCTGGGAGCGTAACCACGTCGCGGCAATCGGGCAGGGCACCATTTCGGTGGATCGCGCCCTTGATGACGAGGGATTCCGCCGATGGCTCAGCGCTCGTTCCATGGGGCGATTGCCGGATACCCCCCAGGAACGGCTGGTCTTCCTGACGTCCTTCTACCAGGAGGTGAAGGATCGCCTTGCGCCCTTCCTGGACGAAAAGGTGCCACACCTAAAAATCTTCCGCGTGATGGCCGCACTGTTCCCCGAAGGGATGACGAGCGTCGCTAGTGGCGGCGCGCTTCAGAAGCTCGCTAAGGCGATGGGCAGCGCACGGGGCCTCGAGCCGGTCGAACGGCATGTCTGGGTGCGCGAACGAATAGACCGCGTGCTCCCGGCCCCTTCAGGTGAGCCCGCCATGTTGGCCGAGCGGATGACCATTCCGTGGATGCTCTACGAACGCTTCGTGCAGCCAGCGTCTGAGATCACACACGAGCCGGTCGAGGGTGGTGACGACATCAAGCTTCTGCCGCTACCGGCGGCGCGCCGGCGGCGGGGCCTGACCGCGATCCGAGGCTTATTCCCCGGAGTGCTTTCGACCCTTGAGTACGTTCGGGAAGGGCACACCAGGGCCGAGCTCCTCGATTTCCTGCGCGCGTCTTCGCCGGAGGCGAAGGCGAACACGCTCGGCGTTACGGTGAACGTGCTGCAGAGCGAGCTCTCCGTCATTCGCGCTCAGGGTGATCGGTACGTGCTCACCGAGCGGGGCGAGGATGTACTCGAATCGCAGGACCCCAGCCACCTGGCCGACTGGATCCTGACGCGAATCCTCGGCGCAGACAAGGCATTGGTGGAGCTTCGCGACCGTGGCCCACAGTCGGCGCCAGATTTGACGGCCGCCATTCGCTCCACCAACCCCGGGTGGACGTCTGACTACGTGCCTCAGGCTATCGTGAACTGGTTTCGGTCGATGGAGGTGATCGCGAGGACGGCGGATGGTGCGTTCGCCCTCACCGAGCAGGGCAAGGACTGGGCGTCCCGTATCCACTGGGAACCCGAGTCCCTCACGGAAGCCGTCGTGTCACCCCCAACACCGCCGCCGGGCGGAGACACATCCACGACGCGAGTCACCCTGCCGGACGGGGCGACGGTCATGGAGCGCGTTCAGCTCGCGGGCCGCTTCCCCGCGTCTGTCGTGGCGCGCCTACATGCCGGGCTCTGGTCGCACGAACGCCGCCATTTCGGCGTGCTCACGGGTCTGTCGGGCTCAGGAAAGACGCTCCTCGCGCGCGCCTACGCTCAAGCCATCACTGGAGCCGCCAACGCAGCACAGGTCTTCACGCTGCCAGTCCAGCCCGGGTGGTACGACCCGGGCGCGCTGCTCGGTTTCGTCAACCCCTTACGTGGCGACTCCTACGTGAGAACCCGCTTTCTCGACTTCCTCATCGCGGCGGCTGGCGATCTCGCGAGTCCCTATGTGGCCGTTTTCGACGAGATGAACCTGTCACATCCTGAGCAATACATGGCCCCTTTGCTCTCTGCGATGGAGACCGGCGACGCCATCCAGCTTCATGCGGAAGGCGACTACTTCGACGGCATCCCTGCCACTCTCGCGTATCCGAACAACCTCGTGCTGATCGGGACCGTCAACATGGATGAGACGACGCACGGGCTGTCCGACAAGGTGCTCGACCGCGCGTTCGTGCTGGAATTCTGGGACATAGATCTCGCCGACTATCCGCGCTGGGGGAAGCGTGGAATCCCGCCGGCCCTGGAAGAGCGCGCCCGTGATGTGATGATCGCACTGATGCAGGCGCTCTCGCCCGCTCGCCTCCACTTCGGCTGGCGCGTGGTCGACGACGTGATGTCGTTCCTCCAGCAAGCGCGCCTCGCTGGCGGTGCGTTGTCCGATGACGTGGCGCTCGACGGCGTCGTGTACGCGAAAGTGCTGCCGAAGCTACGCGGCGATGACTCGCCGAGATTCCGGAAGGCTCTCGATGCCTGCGAGGAAGCTCTAAAGAAGTTCGAGCTCAAAGACTCCGCCACCAGGGTCGCCGATCTGAAGCGCGATTTGGAGACAACAGGCAGCGCACGCTTCTGGCGATGACCTCGCTTCCGCAACTGCGGTGGCGGCGGGACGGCGAGCCTTCAGTCACTTCGTGCGAGCTTCGTCCCATGCCCGAGTCCAATGCCGGGTTCGTGGAGGCCGGCCGCTACCTCTTCGAGAAGCCGGGGCCTGGGTGGCTACTGCGAATCGACGACGAGCCGATTCCCGACGCCGTGGAACCAGGCTGCTGGCTCTGGTCACCCCGCTTCTTCGCGGGTGAAGTGCTGGCGGAACTTGTCGGCAAACAGCATTCGGTGCTGTTCTCGATCGACGTCGCGCCCGATCCCGGCAAGATCGGCCGGGACATCTTCGCAAGGATGGTGCATGAGCTCTGGGACGTGGACCCAGCGCTGGTTATAGGGCAGGAACCTGCCACACGCCACATTGGCGACCTTGGACCGAACGAGAATCCCTGGCTGGCGTTCGCCCGGTACCGCCGCTACGTTCCCGAGTTCCTGCAAGCGACCGCCGCGATTCGTGCGCGGCCTCGTCGCTCGCTTCGTGTTCAGCGGATATGGACACCCCTGCACCAGGTACGCCGCGTAGATCGGCGAACCGCAACCGCCCTGAGCAGCTCCCCCGCGGCCGCACTCCTCGTCGGTGGGTCGGAAGCTCGGGGCGTCTTGTCAGGGGAACAGAGGCTCGACGTGCCGCTCGTGGAGGAGACGCTCGATTCCGCGGCCAACCGCGCAATGCTCGCACTGGCACTCGCGCTTCTTCGCCGTGGGCGGGCCCTGCACGACCAGCTGCAGATGCTGGTACAGCGAGAAGTGGAGAGCGAGACGGAGACGCCGCTGGCCAGCCGTTGGCCGGTTCGAAGCCAGGTCCTCGTGGAGCTCGCTAGCGCGCTCAAGCTCCTTCTACGACTTTCTCCTTTTGCCGATGCTCAGAGGCCGGAGATCACCGCCGCGGGGCTTACCGCTGTCGCCGCGGATCCTGCCTACTCGCGAGCGTGGAACCGCGGCTGGCGGGCATTGCGCCGCGGCGTCGAGTCGCCGCCTACAGCTGAGCGGCTGTGGATGAGTCCGTCGTGGCAGATCTACGAACGCTGGTGCCTCCTACGCTTGGGCCGTCTCCTCACGAGGGCAACTCCGGATTGGCACTGGCGCCTTGACGCCACGGCACTTCGCTGGACTGGTGCGTGGGGAACCGCCCGGTGTTTCCTGGAATATCAGCGGACGTTTCGTTCGATGGCTGAAGGTCCGACAGCGCGTCGATCGATTTCGAGGCAGAGAGAACCCGACCTACTCCTTAGTGTCATGGGCTCGGACGGTAGCGATCTCCGGTTCGTGGTGTTCGACGCCAAGTACCGCGCTTCACGAGCCAACGTGCTCGACGCGATGGCCTCCGCCCATATCTATCACGACTCGCTTCGCATTGGACTGCGGAGGCCGGAGGCGGCGTTCCTGCTGGTGCCGTCCGGGGGTGGCACGCCATGGCTCGAGGATGCGATTTTCCAGGCTGAGCACGGGGTTGGAGTGCTCCCGCTCTCTCTGGACGTGGACACAGCTTTGCCCGCTGTGGTGCTCGACCAGTTTCGCGTATGATATCCGCGCCGGAGGTATTGCGGCCTCGGACAGTCAGCAGGCGTGGGTCGACGTCGCAGCGCTCCCGTCGTAAGGTCGCGAGCAGGCCGACCGGTTCCCCTCGATCGGGCCGGATTGCAGGCTGGATTGAACCCACGAGTTCCCGCGTAGCTTTCCACTGTGCACTGGTGTGCGAAGTAGCGAAGCTGATGCGGTTAGGACGCGAGGGCTTTCGACCTCCCATGCACCTGCCCAAGCCTAACCCGCGTAAGCGCGCTCCTCGCCAATGAGCCGTCCAAACTTTCGCCGGAGAGCGTCCCATGACGCACCCTTGGGCAGCGATTCAATCTCGCCCTCATTGAACCATTTGCCCTCCATGACCTGGGCCCACATGGCTTCGCAAGTGCGTCGCGGAAACCAGGCGATCCACGAGGAATAGAAGGAATCTGTGGTGCGGTAGTGTTCCGTATGGATGAAGGTGCGCCAGGTCTTCCGCAGGGTGTCCGGTGCATTTACATTGATGATCTCGATCTCTTCTAGGTTCCGACGTGCGGCTGCGCCCCAGCCCTCCTGAAGGAGCGACACGGCGTCGGCATCGGAGGCCGGAGCGCCATAGCCAAAGATGGTAAGCATATAGGCCGCACGCAATGCGCCGCGGATGGCCTCCCATTCCCGCGCGATAAACGGATCGGACGAGTAATCCTTCCGCTGGATCGGATACAGCAGAGGGACCGGCTCAGGCACGCTACCGCACTTCGCGCAAGGCAATCCAAGCGGCCGCACGATCTCGCACACTTGGCACACTGCTACCCCGACATTTCCATGCAGGAACAGCACGCGTGGGAGAGGAGCCCATGTAGCGTTCCGCACGCATGCGTGAACCAGGAGTGGATCCCAGTTAAATGTTGCGATGACGTCCTTGGGGCGGAGGCACAGCAGGAGGTGGTCGTAGAGGGTCGGTTCTAAGGGCAGTCGGAGGCTTTCAAAGTAATCTCTAAGTCTCTCCTCTAGGGCGCCCGCGAGTGATGCACGACGGGGATCTTCCTTCAGCGAGGCATATGCAGCTTCAAAGTCGTTCGTGGGATCCACTCGACCCTGGCGCAGTAGCTCGTTGAGGCCAACGATCTCCGCAAGGTCGCTCATTACCGGCAGAAGCTTCCCGTTCCGATCACCACGCGGGAAACCGGCGCGGCTAGCGCCTGCTCCGAGTATGACGACATGTGGGCGCGTCATGTCCGGCGCGAAGCCCGAGGAGCGATCCTGACCCGGCATCGTCATACGGTTGGGACTTATCCTAGCGGGAATCCGCGGCCCGGCGGGTTGACGTCCATGCGGAAGTCAGGCTGAATCGGCCACGGCACCAGGAGGCCTTGGTAGCCCAACCGCTTGTCCTCATGGTTCTCTCTGTTAAGGCGCTCGTAGAACCTGGCTCGGTGACGCGCGCCAGCTTGACCCTTGCATCCTTCAACCGCACGATTGATCGTGCCAGTTGAGCCTCTGACCGTCTTCTTCGTCCCTGACGAGGCACCCGCCAGTGCCGAGGCGATGGGGACTAAGAAGAAGTTCTGGTTCTCTCGAACGGGAGAGATGTGGCTGTACAAGGCCACGAGGCCGGGCAGCGGCGAGCACTGGGCCGAGGTCTTGGCCGCGGCTGTGGCAGAGATCCTGGGCCTCCCGCACGCGGAATACGAGCTGGCGCGGTGGCGCGACAAGACCGGCGTGGAAAACGCAGGTGTCGTGACGCGGCAATTCACTCCCGATGGGTTTGATCTCGTGCACGGCAACGAACTCCTTGCCGAGCGCGATCCGAGCTATCCGCCGGCTGGCGCCCGCTATATTCGCACTCAAGAGCACACGATCGAGGCAGTCAGGAATACGATTGCTACCGATGTTGGCCTCCCGCTGAACTGGACGGCCCCGGAGGACATCAAGACGCCCGCCGACGTCTTCGGGGGCTATCTGCTCTTGGACGCCTGGATCGGCAACACGGATCGCCACCACGAGAACTGGGCATTTGTGGTCAACCTCGCGGAGGGCCTTCGCTATCTGGCGCCCACCTTCGATCACGCCTCGTCTCTCGGGGCTCATCATGAGGACGCGACGCGAGAGCGTCGGCTCGAATCGAACGACCCGGCGTTCCGAGTCGAAGGCTACGTGGAGAAGGCGCGCTCTGCGCTCTACGCGAAGGCCGGGGAGGCCCAGCCGATGACGCCGCTCGACGCTTTCCGCACCTGGTGCGAGCACGCCTCCTGCGATCCATGGCTGCAAAGGCTTGACGCTGTGGAGGATGGCCAGGTCGCTGAGCTGATTGGCCGCGTGCCGGATGCGGAGATATCCGGACCTGCCAGGGCATTTGCCCAGGCAATACTCCAAAGGAACAAGTGGCGTATCCTGAGGGCGCGATGAACACGCTATATCTCGCATGGAGGCAGCCGGACCACCGTTGGTGGCCCGTGGGCCGTCTGTCGCGCGAAGGATCAGACTACGTTTTCACGTACACGCAGGGCGCACGGTCGGCTGAAGAGGCCGGGTTCCGTCCGCTGAGCAGCTTCCCAGACTTCGACCAGGTCTACGTCTCCACGCAGCTGTTCCCGATGTTCCAGAATCGACTGCCTCCCCAGAGCCGCCCCGACTACGAAGACTTCATTGAATGGCTCGACCTCGAGCGCGGCGAAGCCGACCCTCTCGTCATGCTTGCCCGAAGTGGCGGACAGCGCGAGACCGACATGTTCGAAGTCTTCCCGGTTCCAGAGCAGAACGCTGAGGGCCGCTACCGGTCGACCTTCTTCGTTCACGGGCTACGCCACCGAGGACCTTCCGCAGAGGAGGAAGTTCGTCGCCTCCGTCCGGGCGATGCGCTCGCCCTCGAAGCCGAGCCCGAGAATCCTCACGACCCACGGGCGTTGCGCATCCACACGGTGGTTCGAGGTGTCCATATCGGATTCGTGCCGCGCTATCTCTGCCAGGACGTGCACGCGCTTCTGTCGGCAGCCGGCGAACAAGCGCATGCTAGCGTGCAACGCGTCAACCCGCCTCCAACGCCGGCACAGTTCCGTGTGCTCTGCTCCCTTGACGCGCCCTGGCCAGAGGGGTTTCGTCCGCTCGCCCACCCCGACTTCGAACCACTCCACTCATTCGTCCCCGCAGGGCGCCAGTAGGATCGCGCGTCGCGCGAGCCGGTTTCATTCGCGCGATGACTGTGCAGTGGGTGTGCCCAGTGCGAGCCGACGTTATGACCTGCTCGCCGGAGGTCTGGACGACTGTGCACTACGTGTGTCACTAGGGGGGGTCTAAACGGGTCTTTTCGTGTCACCCCGTGTCGGCGCGTGGCGGCGGAACTTGTTGAACAGTCTCAGCAAGTCGTTGATGAACTCACCTAGCGTTTTTCGCCTGTCACGTCGGAGGTCGCGGGTTCGAGTCCCGTCCACCCCGCCAAATTTCACTTTAGGGATGGCCACTTGCGGGCGCGTCCCTTTTTTCTCCCGCTCTCTCGCCGTCATTCCCAGCGTAGCGACTCGATGGGGTCGAGGCGCGAGGCCTTTACTGCCGGGTAGGCGCCGAAGAAAACACCGACCCCCATCGAGACGAGCAGGCCGACGAGCGGCGACCAGAGCGGGATGGCCGTGGGTAGCGCGGGCACGGCCGCCTTCACGGTGACCGAGATGAGCAGCCCCAGGATCACTCCGACCACGCCCCCGATGCTGCTCAATGTAGCCGCCTCGACGAGAAACTGGCCGACCACGTCGCGCCGGCGGGCGCCGCAGGCGCGCCGCACGCCGATCTCGCGCGTCCGCTGCGTGACCGAGACCAGCATGATGTTCATGACCCCGACGCCGCCGATGACGAGCGAAATGAGGGCCACGAAGACCATGGCCCCGGTGATGCCGCCCGTGATGGCCCGGAACTGCGAGATGAGCTGGTCCGGCGTGACGAGCGCGAAGTCGTTGGGCTTGTCGAAGGGTACGCGGCGCCGCGCCCGCAGAGCGGCCACCGCCCGCTCGATCACCGCCGGCATGTCCTCCGTCCGCCTAGGCACGATGTTGATCCCCGCGCCGTCCCTTTGCGCGCGGAAGGCGAACTGCCGCGCGAATGCCGCGTAGGGCACGACCACCTTGTTGTCGGGCGAGAAGCCGAACTGCGCCCCCTTCTTCTCCAGCACGCCGATGACGCGGTAGCGCAGGCCCTCGATCGTGATGTCCTTCCCGATGGGATCCTGCTTGGGGAAGAGGGCTTCCTGCACTTCCCCTCCCAGTACGGCGACGAGCGCGTGGTGCTGCACCTCCGCGGGCGGGAAGCAGCG
>Ga0184609_10000666_pt1 | contig 10254 bp, 9 predicted proteins | sample PLM1_60_coex_FD_133165 | JGI IMG/M metagenome (GOLD analysis project Ga0184609, IMG submission 133165) | Groundwater sediment microbial communities from an aquifer in East River, Colorado, USA - PLM1_60_coex | ecosystem: Environmental > Terrestrial > Soil > Riparian zone | place: USA: East... | reverse complement strand
TTCAGAGCATCGGAGACGACGAAGTCATTCTGTTCGACGATCGTTGCCGTGAGCCCCTCGTTGGCGTTCCACGCCGAGACGTAGCTGAGCGATGCCTCCGTGCCGACGAGATCGGCGATCCCCTGCTCGAGGTCGCGATGAATCGTGAACGTGCCGCAAATGAATCGAACGCTCCCGGTTCCGGCGCCGAACTTGGCCAGTCCATCGATTCCAGCCGCCACCACCGCCGGGTCGTTGCACAAGCCGAGGTAGTTGTTGGACGACAGGATTACGACTTCCCCGCGACCCTCCATCACGACGCGCGCGTCCTGCGGCGACGCCAGATAGTTGAGACGCTTGTAGACGCGATCCTGCTTGAGCTTCTCGATCCCGGCCTTGAGCTCGGAATCGAATTTCGTGTTCAGCGCCACTTCTGCCTCTTGGTAATTCGATGATTTCACGCTATCTCGAAGATCACTTTCCCCGCCTCGCCTGATTTGATCGCCGCAATCGCCGCGTCCGCCTCCGCCAGCGGGAAGCGATGCGTGATGACGGGCTCTGGATCGAACTCTCCGGAGCGGAGAAAGCGCGTCATCTGATGCCACGTCTCGTACATTCGGCGTCCGACGACACCGTAGATCGTGAGTCCCTTGAAGATGACTTCCGTAGCGAGGTCGAAGTCGACTTTCTTCGACGGTATCCCGAGCATCTGGACCCGTCCGCCGACGCGCACGAGCGCGAACGCCTGGTGAATGGCGGCTGGCACTCCGGACATCTCCATCACTACGTCGGCGCCGAAGCCGTCGGTCGCGGCCCTCACGAGCTTCTCAGCTTCCTCGGGGTGTACCGCGTGGTGCGCTCCCATCTGCTTCGCCAGCGCGAGGCGAGTGTCGTTCACATCTGTCGCTATGATCTGCGACGCACCCGCCGCCTTGCAGATGCCGGCGGCAAAGATTCCGATCGGGCCACAGCCGGTTATGAGGACCACCGCGCCGGGGATCTCGGCCGTGAGCACCGTGTGGAACGCGTTCCCCATCGGGTCGTGAATTGCGCCGATATCAAAGGATATGTTGTCGTCCAGATGCCAAACGTTGGTGGCCGGCATCGAGATGTACTCGGCAAAGCAGCCGTCGCGATCGACGCCGATGATCTTCGTGAACGGACAGATGTGGGCGTTGCCGGTCCTGCACAGAAGGCAGCGTCCATCGACGATGTGGCCCTCGGCGGTGACGCGATCTCCCTCTCTCACGTCGGTAACGAGACGACCGACCTGCATGACGTCGCCGGCGAACTCATGGCCGACAACAAATGGCGGCTTGCATCGTCCCTTTGCCCACGCGTCCCAATCGTAGATGTGCACATCGGTGCCGCACACGCCGGCGCGCCGCACGCGAATGAGAACTTCGTCCTCACGGATACGCGGCTCCTCGACATCCTTCAGTTTGAAACCGGGTGACGCGGATTCCTTTACCAGCGCTTTCACGAGCGGCCACTCCGTTGAGAGTCGAAAAAAACTTTGGCGACGCGGCGAGTTCTAACCTGCTCACTGCGAGGTGCTTTTGGAAGTGATCGTCGCTTGAGGCAAGTCGCCGTCAAAAAGCATTGCACGCACATCTCTTGCATTCTATATTCGCGACGAGTTACGAGCAGCGATCCGCTCGTCGTCGCAGTGAGTTCTTTTGTAACTCGCGTGCCGGTCAGGACGCGGTGCAGGACTCGCCGGTTCCACCAGGGGACGGTGAGAGATCTACTTCATCGTGGAGAGACAACATGGCAGCAGCGAAGAGACGCGGACGCAAGAGCGCCGCTAAGAAGAGCGGTGGCAGAAGGAGCAAGGCCGCCCGCAGCGCGTCGGCGCGTAAGGGCGCCCGTACACGCGCGCGGAACAAGGCAGCGCGTGCCGCGGCTCGCAAGAAGCGCAGATAGGTAGATCGGCCGAACAAACGAAAAAGCCGGCGACATCGCCGGCTTTTTTGCCCTACGGACTCATCACCGTGAATAGCGCGCGCTCGCCAGTTCCACTATCCGGGCGATCAGTGCCGGATACTCGAGCCCCGCCTTCTGCGCCGCGCGCGAGAACTCGCTGTTCTGCTCGAGGTAGCAGTTCGGATTTGCTTCGATCACGTAGATCTCCTCACTCGCCGTGACCCGAAGATCTACGCGCGCATAATCCCGCAGCCGCAGCGCCTGAAAGCTATCGACTGCGACCTGCTGGATCTTTGTCGTCAGCTCTTCCGGAAGATCGGCGGGAAAGACCGACTTCGTTCCTTCGAACTCCGCTCCCTTCTCGTCGCCGTCGTCCCCCCACTTCGCTTCCCAGCTCGCGATCTTGGGCAGTCCCGCCGGATACTTCGAGAAGTCCAGCTCGATTATCGGTAGCGCCTCCACCTTGCTGTTGCCGAGCACGCCGACGTAGAACTCCCGTCCGTCGATGAATTCCTCCACGAGCACGGCGGACTGATACTCCTGCTGCGTGCTGCTGATCACGTCGAGCAGCTCCTTCACGTCGTTCACGATGGACTTCTGAGTGATCCCGAGCGATGCATCCTCCTGGGGCGGCTTGACCAGCAGCGGGAACTTGATGTCCCCTACCCAATCGGACTGTCCGCGGTACATCGTGGCGAACTTGGCGCTCAGAATGCCGTGAAACGCAAGAACTTTCTTGGTGAGAGTCTTGTCACCGGCGAGAATGAGCCCGGCTGGACTGGAGCCGGTGTAGCGAAGATCGAGCAGGTTGAGCAGTGCCGCGACGTTCGACTCGAGCGCGCTCTTGCCCCTGAACGACTCGGCGAGGTTGAACACCAGCTCCGGCTGTTCCTTCGTCAGCTCGTCGATCAGCGGTTGCACCGCGTCGTCGACGGCCAGTCTGCGGGTGGTGTGTCCGTTTGCGGAGAGCGCGGCGTCGAGCTGGTCGAGCAGCGGATCCACCGGCGGATCGAGCGCATCCTTGCTGTGGAGGACGGTTATTTTCACGAGTCGTCGGCCGATTCGGTGCCGTCGATGGCGTTGGTGTGGCGGTAATTCATCATCACCGCGGTCCCGAACGCCGTGAGCTCGATCAGCGTCGAAGCCTCGAGCCCGCCGAGTTTCAGCTCCAGCCGCTCCGCACGCCCGGCGAGGAAATCGACGAACTGTCGGACGACGGCAGCGTTCTCGCCGGTCCAGTAGGAGATGCGGGTCACGATCTCCCGCCTGTGCCGCGAGATGAATTCCGCGGCGGTGGCCGCGCCGGGCGCGTGCTCGGCGGCGACGAAGATTGTTTTGAGATCGCCATCGAAGATGCGCTCATCCCGGATCGGAATGCTCTCTTCGTTTTCCTTGTAGTGCTCGGCGAGCGTGTACTGCATCGCCGCCACCGGCAGATCGTCCTCGGATGGTTCGGGAACCTCGGGGATCTGGTGGGCGATCTCTTCCATCACGCGGTCGACATACTCGAGCTTGGCCGTGGCGTTCCAGCCATCGTACGTGCGCCGCCAGTCGATATCGGGAGTGAGCCACACCGCGAACGTCTCGGCGAAATCCTCGTCCGGATGCTTCTGCGCGTACCAGCCGAGGATGTGGCGGACAAAATCGCGCGAAAAAGGATCCGCGCGGTATCTGTCGCGGTAGGGACGAGAGTATGGGCCGAACATCTTGCGCCAGTCGGGACGATCATAGAGTCGATAAGCATAGTTGAATGCATGACCCGCCTCGTGCCGCAGGTAACGCATGGATTCTTCGGCGCCTTCAACCGCGGAAGAGTAATCCTCCTCGATCTTCGACAGGCGCGCGTCGGCCAGATAGAACGGAACGCCGATCAGCGGAGTGCCGTCCGGACATCCCCATTGGTCGCTGAGATAGACGGGCGGACGAAAATCGAGTCCCTTTGCCGCCAGCTCTTCGTACAGCTGGTTGACCAGTTTTTCGAGCAACGTACCGCGGATCTCCAGACCAATGTCGGAGATGCGCTGCGACAGAAGCGCGTGCCGTTCGCCTTCCCAGTTGGGGGCAGCATTTTCCACGATGCAGACTCGGGCAAGGGACGTACCGACTTGCATGCATGCAAGGCTAACTGCAACTGAAGACTACCTGCTGGGGGCTGTCGGCGATCCGGCCGGAGGCTGCGGGCTGTCTCTAAGTGCATTCAAGTCTAGCCCGCAGCCATCAGCGGGACGGCTGACGGCACTCCGCAGGTAGTCTTCAGTTGTCGTTCACGGATGCAAAAAGCCCCGCGATATCGTCGCGGGGCCAGTGAGCCGAGGGGTTACCCCGACTCCATTCCTTCTTATAGTATCAGAGCCAGACTATGCGGCGCGGGTCGCAGTTTCCGCGACCGCGTCCGGCACCGGACCCCAGATGTACGCGGAGAAGACCGGAGTTGGCTCCGTTCTGTCTCCCCTGGAGATGATGATGCCGAGTGGCTCAGACGATTCGTTTTCCTTACGATCCTTTTTCATTCTGACTCTCATTTGATGGATGCTGCAGCGTTCCTTGGGCCCCTTATAGGCACCCGATATGCCACGTTTGACCTCGAATGCAAGTCATTGTTAATGAATGACTTGCGATTCGTGGCGCGCTACTGTCGAGGTGGGAGTGTCGCAAAATGACACTCCATTAGAGGACAGCCGTGTCGTAACGACACGACAGCTCAGCTGGCGATTTTCCTGGCCAGAAAGCTCTTGGACGAGCTCGAGTCGTCTTCCACGGAGATCGACCAGCCCTTGTACTGCCGTCGGAGCTCGGCCACCGACAGGCCCCGCTTCCCGCGGACGATCGTTCCAACCAGGTGAACGCCACCGTCGCGCGTCGCGGTCTGCAGAAGGTCGATTGCGCGGCCCCGCTCTTCGGGAGTAAGTCCGCTGAACGCCTCCGATGTGCAGACCAAAGCGCCCAATGGCACATCGGGCGACCAGTCGGCGATATCGGCGACAAAGCTCTGGATCCGGTCGCCCAGCCCTGCTTCGTGGGCCGCGTTCATCACCCGCTCGAGCGAATCAACTTCGCGGTCGACCGCGGTCACATCGCAGCCGTGCGCGGCGAGGTAGAGTGCTGTCCGATCTATCTCGCCACCCGCAACCAGAACTTTCGATTCAGCGGGGGGATGAATCTCGCGCGCGAGAACTCCGTCGGGCTGGATACCCCAGTGCTCGGGACGGCGATACTCCGCGAGCAGCTTGATGCGCTTCTTCCGCCAGGTGTCGTACGCCGGAATTCGAAGGCGCTTGCGGATAATGCGATCGACTTCCGCCCAGAGCAGAAGCTCGTCCATCGCGAACTGCTCACCGGAACGAAGCGATGCGGCTGCCTCGTCGCCAATCTTCAGAATGGCGGATCGGGACACCGATTCCTTGTAATTCTCGATCTCGTTCTCTACGTAAAGCTCGTATTCGTGCTTGAGAGAGCGAGGACTGGGTTGCGCCATTGAGTCGGGCGGAGGACACGTGCTGAAAACCAAGCGTTTAAGCTAGGTCACCTGACCCATCTCGCAAGAGCAACTTCACCAAGCTCAACCGTGGCCGCGACTTACGACGGGGTCAGCGAGATCGTTTCTGTGCTACTCTGACGCGGCTACGAGTCCCACGCGCATCGCATAGCGCACGAGACTCACCACGTCGTGCATGTTCAGCCGCTTCATTATCTCGCCGCGATGGCTTTCGACGGTTTTGACGCTGAGTCCGAGTCGCCTTGCGATGTCACGCGTCCGGTGCCCCTCCGCGACCAGTCTGAGAACCTGGACCTGGCGATCGGTCAGCTTGTGTAGCGGCCGGCGAATTGTGAGCGCTTCCTTGATCGACGCAGCGAGGCGGCTGACGGCGATCTTGAGGACGAGATCCTCGGCTCCAGCGCGTATGGCTGCGACACTCTGAGCGCCGGTGATCGCGTCGGTGACGATGATGAAGGGGGCGGTCGGACGGACTTCCCGTAGCATTTCGAGCGCCGCGATCGAATCGAATTGGCTGAGCGAATGGTCCGCGAGAACGACGTCGGGGGCAAATCCCCGGACTGCGGATGCGAACGCATCTTCACAGTCGACTCGCTCGGTAACGGTAGTGAGGCCAGCTCGCTGGAGTTCGTGACGAATCAGTTCAGCGTCGGCTTCATTGTCCTCGAGCATGAGGATGCGGATGGGTTTTGTCACGGGGCCTGAAGCACGTCGCACAACGGGAACATCTCCAAACGGCTGGTTCTTGCGGGACGCAGCCTCATCGAGCTCTTGCATTCATCTGCGTAGGTTGAAGGTCGTCGCCACAGCTATCCTTAATTGTACTATCCTGTACTTTGCTAGGCAATATACCCACCCTTTTTAGGCTGCCCTGTCCAGGCCTATGCTTTGCTGGACTGCCTGGGATATAGGCAGAAGTGCTCAAAGCTATTCAAATGCTGATTTGCTAACGTTCGGTAGGTGACAGATTATATCTGTCCCTCGGGTTGGACTATCCGGGTAACCCCCTTAGCCTATCGCGTGCATGACCAACGCAAACGAGCTGATGGATATCGGCGAAGCCGCCCAGTTCCTGAAAGTCAGCGAGACATCGCTCCGGCGGTGGACGAATGCGGGGGTCCTCCCATGTCTTCGCGTCGGCCGGCGGCGCGAGCGCAGATTTCGCCGCGCTGAACTGCTTGCGTTCATGGAGCATGAGCCCTCGCGCGCGACGCGGGCGGACATTTATCCGACGGCAGCTTCGACCGGGCGAGTTCTCGATACCTCGACCAGGTTGACGCACGGAGATCACCTGTGTGGTTTTTTCTCCAGTGATCTCGGTCTTGTCACGCTCGCCGTTCCCTTCATATTCGACGGATTGCAGGAAGGAAGCATGGTGTACGTCGCGGCATCGAAGCGGTCGAACAACAGCATTCGCGGGTACCTGAAGGAAAAACGCCCATCGCTGGAACGGGACATCACCGCCGGAAAGCTGTTGTTCAGCGAGTACCGGAAAGGTCCGCCGGCGCAGATCAAGGACTTCGAAGTACACCTGAACAAGGCTGCCGCAGCGGGAACGCAGTCGTTCCGCGTCTTCGGCGACGCCTGGCAGTTGCGCAGAAAACTCACCGCGGAAAAGTTTGCGGAGTATGAGGCTACCTATGATCAGGTCATTGCGCGGCGATATCCGGTGGTGACCCTGTGCGCCTACGACGTGCGACGGTTCCCCGGAATTGGCGTGCTGGACGCGCTGAAGGCACATCGCGACACTTTCCGGTATCCTCTCGAAAGAGCGCTGGCCTGACAATCCTCACCTCGACTCTTCCCATCGACGCAACCGAGCTCCTCGATATCAGCGAAGCCGCTCGGTTTCTGAACGTGAGCGAGGCATCGCTCCGCCGGTGGACGAATGCGGGCATCCTGCCATGCCTTCGGATCGGTCGGCGGCGGGAGCGCAGATTTCGTCGCGCTGACCTGCTCGCGTTCATGGAGCAGCCCGCTGCGGCGCAACGCTCATCGAACGGGCAAAGGGGCTCGACGAGCGCGTCAGATCTTGAGGATAAAGCCGTTGCTGTCATCCACGCCAGTCACCTGTGTGGTATTTACGGAAGCGATGCTGGCAGGCTCGACCTCGTCGTGCCTTTTCTGCTGGAAGGCCTGCAGAAGAAAAGCGTTTGCTTCCTCATAGCGCCGGCGCGAGCGCAGCCCAAGATCCTCAACGCGATGAAGAAGAAGCGCCCTTCATTGAGCGCGGACATCAAGGCTGGCCGGCTGATCGTGAGCGAGCACCAGAAATCTCCAGCCGCCCAGGTTCGGTTCTTCGAGATGGCGATGAAAAAGGCCCAGGACGAAGGCGTCGAGTCGTTCCGCGTAGTGGGTGACATGTGGGGCCTTCGCCTGCTCGTGTCAGCGAAGCAAATGGTCCAGTTGGAGCTCGGAATCGAGCGAGTGATCATCCCGCGTTTCCCGGTGATGGCGCTCTGCACGTACGATGCGCGGAAGTTCACGGGAGTCGAACTGTTGGACGCGCTCAGGGACCACCAGGACACGTTGAAGTACCCGATCGGAAGGACGCTGGCCAGGTGAGTCACCGCCGACTCGATGCCTGAGCTGCCTGAGGTCGAACGCGCGGCGCGTCGTCTTACCAGAGCCGCGATCGGGAAGACGATCGCCTCTGTTAAGGCAATCCATCCGGCTCTCAAGCGAAAGCTCTTGCCCGCGCAGTCGCGCGCAGCGAAGGGCAAGCGGATCGAGAGCATCGAGCGGCGCGGGAAACACCAGCTTCTACATCTCGACAGCGGCGACACCCTCGTCGTTCATTTCCGGATGAACGGTGATTGGGAGATTGGAACGACCTCCGATACGCTCGACCCCTTCGCGCGCGCCGTGATCGAGCTCGCCGACGGAACTCGCGTATCGCTCGTCGACCGGCGCGCTCTCTCGTCCATCACGCTCGACAAGAAGGGAGCGTCGTCACTCCCGAAGCTCGGTCGGGAGGCCAGCGATCCTTTACTCGATGCCGATTACCTCTTCGAAGCGGTCAAGCGAAAGAAGATCGCCATTAAGCCGGCTCTCATGGACCAATCCGTGATCGCCGGGCTGGGCAACATCTACGCTGCCGAAGCGTTGTGGGAAGCGGAGATGGATCCCCGCAAACCCGCGGCGAAAGCAAGCCGGGTCAAGCTGGCAAGCCTCGTCGACGCGATCAGGCTGGTGTTGAGCCCGAAGAAAAGACTGCCAGGACGCTACACCGACAAGCGTGGTGTTGAACGCTTCGCCGTGTACGATCGCGAGGGAAAGGAATGCCGCCGCTGTGATGGCACGATCAAACGAATCGTCCAGGCGGGGCGCTCCACTTACTTCTGCCCATCATGTCAGCGTCGCTGATGAGGACGGCTGCTAGTCCATCACCTCGAGCAGCGCGCCCTTGATGTAGCCCGTCTCCGGGATCGATAGCACTTCGGGATGGTCCAGCGGCTGACCGGTAAGCGCGCGGATGGCGACGCGCCGGCCGCTATCCGACGCCGCTTCCTGCAGCATCTCGAGAAAGAGCGCCTTCGTCAGGTGAAAGCTGCAGCTCGCCGTGTAGAGCAAACCGCCGGGCGCAAGGAGTCGCATCGCCCGCAGATTGATGTCCTTGTACCCGCGCATCGCCGCCGGCAGCGCGCCACGCGTTTTCGCGAAAGCCGGCGGGTCGAGCACTATGGTGTCGAAGGTGATTCCCTCGCGCTCCTTCTCCCGCAGATAGTCGAACGCGTTTGCCTCGACGAACGAGATGTTGTCGAGCGAATTGCGCGCCGCGTTCTCGGCCGCTCTCATGAGAGCAGGCCCCGACGCGTCCAGCGCGGTCACATGAGTTGCCTTCTTCGCCAGGTGCAACGCGAACGAGCCGTGGTAGCTGAAACAGTCCAGCGCCCTTCCTCGCGCTTGAGTTCCGACGAAGTGCCTGTTCTCTCTCTGGTCCAGGAACGCGCCCGTCTTCTGACCGGTCCACGGCGCGGCCAGAAACCTGATGCCGTACTCGTGGACCTCGATCTCGCGCGGAACGTCACCGTGAAGCACGACCGTCTCCCGCGGCAGGCCCTCCTTGGCCCGAAGCACGACATCGTTGCGCGCGAGAATCCCCGCCGGCTCGATCAGAGAGCGCAGCGAAGCGATGATCTCCTCTCTGAAGTGCTCGAGCCCGGCGCTCATGAACTGCACGACGAGCCACTGGTCGTAGCGGTCGCAGACGAGCGACGGACATCCATCAGCTTCGCCGTGCACCAGCCGGAACGCGTTCGTGTGATCCTCGAGCGGAACACGCCGCGCGATCGCGGAAGCGAGCCGCTCGTCCCACCACCCCTGATCGATCACCGCATCTGGATCGTGGTCGAGCAGCCGCAGCGAGATCTCCGACAGCGGACTCCAGAGCGCCCAGCCGAGTGGCTTCCCGCGACTGTCGTGGACCAGCACGGTCCCGGCATCCATCATCGGTCGCTCGGTCACATCCGAGCGGTATATCCACGGATGTCCGGCGAGCCACCTCCGGGCTCCCTTGGCGCTCACTCTCGCTACCGTCATGGCGTCAATGTAATCGCTGCCATTGTGAGATCCTCGCGCTCGGTCAGTCGGTGGGGGTCCTGCTAGGCGAGTAACTCTGTCGGGAGCATAGCAACGGCGCCGCGCGGAGCGCGGCACCGTTGCTCTCCTCCCTCGGTCGCGAACTCGCTACGCAGGACCCCCGCCTCCTTCCCGCCTTGAATCTCGGCGGCGACAGCCAGGCCGCCGTAGGCGGCCATCGTCGCGGGAAACGCGCTCCAGGTGCGCGGACACGTGGCACCCGGACGACTTCGTGCGAGTCGCACGTGCGAAACGCGGCGCGAGTTCGCGTT
>Ga0184609_10000665_pt1 | contig 10257 bp, 8 predicted proteins | sample PLM1_60_coex_FD_133165 | JGI IMG/M metagenome (GOLD analysis project Ga0184609, IMG submission 133165) | Groundwater sediment microbial communities from an aquifer in East River, Colorado, USA - PLM1_60_coex | ecosystem: Environmental > Terrestrial > Soil > Riparian zone | place: USA: East... | reverse complement strand
CCCGGACCGCCCCCACCGGGCTGCCGAACGCCACGAAGAAGGAATCGCCCTCGGTGCTGACCTCCTCGCCACCGCCCTCGGCGACGGCTCGGCGAACGATCGCCGCATGCTCGTCCCGGACCGCCGCATACCGATCACCCAGCTCCTGCAGCAGCCGCGTTGAGCCCTCGATGTCGGTGAACAGGAAGGTGACCGTCCCGGTCGGCAGCTCTGCCGGCTGCGATCGGCGGGGCGGTCCGGGACGAGCCGGTTCGACCGCGGGCACCTCAAGCTGTGCCTGCCGGCGTCGGCGGAGTTCCAGGCCGGATCCAAGCAGCATCGCGACAACGCCCAGCAGCGCAACGACGCTCCACAGAATGCCAGTGGGCGAGCGAAGGGCCTTGCCTGAGCCTGTCCACTCGGCGGCGGCCACGGCGACGGCGATGACGCCACTGAGAAGCGTGGTGGTGATGACGCCGGGGTTGCTGGCGAGGTCGGCTGGATGGCGGCTCCCAGGGAGAGGCTGACCAGGGCCTGGTGTGCCCACGAGGTCGCCTCCTTCGAGCAATTGCTGCCACCCCCGGCGCCGCGGACGCAGACGCGACCACCAATCGCAGCAGTGCACGAGCATAGCCGGTTGGTTCAGATGCCACGCCTCCACCGTCTCGCCGTATGTAGCAGTGCGGCAGGCGTAGCCGACCGGGGTCGTCACCGGGGACGGTCGGACGAGATGGCGGAATGGTGTCGGGCGGGTGGGGCATCCCACCCGCCCGAAGGGCCGCGTTATGGAAGGATCATGCGGCGACCGGCTCGGCAACCGAGCGTTCGAGTGCGCCGTCGTCTTCGGTGAGGATGGCAAGGTCGTCCTCGTCTTCGGACAGGACCCGCCTGGCCCGCTCCACGTCGAACTGGCCTTCCCACTTGGCGACCACGATCGCGGCCACCGAGTTGCCGACCGTGTTGGTCAGCGCCCGGCATTCGGACATGAACTTGTCGATCCCAAAGACCAGCATGATCCCGGCCACGGGGATGGTCCCGACGGTGGACAGGGTCGCGGCCAGGACGATGAAGCCCGAGCCGGTGACCCCGGCGGCGCCCTTGGAGGTGAGCAGCAGGACCGCGACGATGCCGAGCTGCTGGGCCAGTGACAGGGGCACGTTGGTGGCCTGGGCGATGTACAGCGCGGCCAGGGTCAGGTAGATGCAGGTGCCGTCCAGGTTGAACGAGTAGCCGGCCGGCACGGTGAGTCCGACCACCGAGCGGGCGCAGCCGAGATGCTCCAGCTTCTTCATCACCTGGGGGAGCACCGACTCCGAGGAGGAGGTGCCGAGAACGATGAGCAGCTCCTCCTTGAGGTAGCGAAGCAGCTTGAAGATGTTGACGCCGGTGTAGGCGGCGACCGCGCCCAGGACGACGAGGACGAAGAACAGCGCGGTGGCGTAGAAGGTCAGGACCAGTTGGAGCAGGCTGGTCAGGGTGTCGATGCCGTACTTGCCGATCGTGAACGACATCGCGCCGAACGCGCCGATCGGGGCGGCGTACATCACGATGCGGATGACGCCGAAGAAGGCTTGGCCGAGCCGCTCGATGCCGCGCACGATCGGCCGACCATGCTCGCCCATGCCGTGCAGCGCGAACGCGAACACCACGGCGAAGAACAGCACCTGCAGGATCTCGTTCTCGGCGAAGGCGCCGACGACGCTTGACGGGAAGATGTGGAAGATGAAGTCGTACCAGTGCGCGTCTGCGCCCTTCTGGACGTAGCCCGACACCGTCTCGCTCATCTGCAGGCTGCTGGCGTCGGCGTTGACCCCGACACCAGGCTTGGTGAGGTTCATGACGATCAGGCCGAGGCCCAGCGCGACCGTGGTGAGGATCTCGAAGTACAGCAGCGCCTTGCCACCGACCCGGCCGACCTTCTTCATGCTCTCCATCGAGGCGATGCCGGCCACGACGGTGCAGAAGATCACCGGGGCGATGACCATCTTGATCAGGTTGACGAACGACGTCCCGACCGGCTCGAGGGCCACCCCGACGCCGGGGGCGAAGTGGCCGACCAGGATGCCGGCCGTGATCCCAAGCAGGACCCAGAAGTAGATCTGCTTGTACCAGGGCTTGCGGCGTACCTTGGTCCCGCCACCTTCCGGGGCTGCGGTTGCGATCGCCATCGTCTCCTCCTCCCAACCCGGCTTGGCGCCGATCGCCAAGGTCGCGGGCTGCAACGTGGGTAGGACGACTCTGGCGGGCGACCCCGAGGTGGGTCACGATTGCGTGCATAACGTTCGCAGCCGGCGTCCTCGGCGGGCGATGGGTGATGATGGCGATGGGTGGAACCCGGCCGGTGCGGTCACGGCTGGCCAGGCGGAGCCTGGCCTCGCAGATGCTGCTGCTCCAGGTCGCGGTGGTGTCGCTGGCCATCGCGGCCGGCGCCGCGGTCGCCTGGCTGGATGCCCGGCACGACAGCGCCGAGTCGGCCAGGCAACGGGTCCTGGGCGTGGCCGAGACCTTGGCCCGCTCTCCGGACGTGCTGGCGGCGCTGCGCGCACCCGACCCGGCCCGCGAGCTCCAGCCCCTGGCCGAGTCGATCCGGCGGGCGACCAAGGTGGACTTCGTGGTCGTGCTGAGCCGGGACGGGGTCCGCTACTCCCACCCCAACCCGGCCCTGATCGGCGGCCGCTTCATCGGACACATCGAACCGGCCCTGGCCGGACGCGCGTTCACCGAGACCTTCACCGGCACCCTTGGCCCGTCGGTCCGAGCGGTGGTGCCGGTGCCCGGGGACGGCAAGCCGGTCCAGGGGCTGGTCGCAGTCGGCATCACCCAGGCCAAGGTCGCCGATGAGCTGGCCCGGCAGCTGCCCGCCCTGCTCGGCGTGGTGGCGCTGGCCTTCGCCCTGGCCGCGTTCGGTTCGCTGCTGGCCAGCCGCCGCCTCCGGCGCTACACCTACGGCCTCGGCCCGGTCGAGCTGACCCGGCTGTACGAGCACCACGACGCGGTGCTCCATGCCATGCGTGAGGGACTGCTGGTCCTGGACCGCGACCGCCGCCTGCTGCTGATCAACGACGAGGGCGCGCATCTGCTCGGACTCGGCCCGGACGCCGAAGGCCGCCATGCCGGCGAGCTGAACGCGCCAGGCTCCCTTGGCGAGCTGCTGGTCTCCGGGCGGTCGGTGCAGGACGAGATCCACCTCACCGCCGAGGCCGTTGTGGTCGTCAACCAGGCCCCGGTGACCAGGGGCGGTCGCGCGTTCGGCACCGTGGTCACGCTGCGCGACCACACCGAGCTGCAGGCCCTGACCGGCGAGCTGGACTCGGTCCGCGGGCTGGCCGAGTCGCTGAAGTCCCAAGCCCACGAGTCGGCCAACCGGCTTCATGCCGTCGTGACCCTGATCGAGCTCGGCCGACCCGATGCGGCAGTCGAGTTCGCCACCGCCGAGCTGGCCGCAGCGCAACGCCTGGCCGACCAGCTGCTGGCCGTGGTCGAGGAGCCGGTGCTGGTCGCGCTGCTGCTCGGCAAGGCAGCGGAGGCGCAGGAGCGCGGGGTCGAGCTGGTCGTGACCGACGACACCGCCGTACGGGCCACCCTGATCGACCCGCGCGACCTGGTCACCATGGTCGGCAACCTGATCGACAACGCCGTCGACGCCGCCCTGGCCGCGCCGGCGCCCCGCCAGGTCATGGTCACCATCCGCCAGGACGATACCGACCTTCTCGTCCGGGTCGCCGACACCGGCCCGGGGCTCGACCCGGGTCGGCTCGAGCAGGCCTTCAGCCGCGGCTGGTCCACCAAGGCGGGTGGCCGCCCGCACGGTCGGGGGCTCGGGCTGGCGCTGGTTCGCCAGGTCGTGGCTCGCCATGACGGCCGTGTGGCGGTGGCCAACGACGGCGGCGCCGTGTTCACCATCCGCCTTCCGCTAGCCGCCACCGCGGCCCGCGCCGCCGAGGACGGTGGGTTGTGAGCATCCGGGTGCTGGTGGTCGAGGACGACACGATGCTCGCCGCCGCCCACCAGGAGCTGGTCGGGCGGGTGCCCGGCTTTGAGGTGATCGGCGTAGCCCATTCGGGCGGCGAGGCGTTGCGCTTCCTGGCCGCCCGCCAGGTCGACCTCATCCTGCTGGACGTCTACCTGCCCGACATGACCGGGCTGGACGTCTGCCGGGCCCTGCGGGCGCAGGGCCGGACCACCGACGTGATCGCCGTCACCTCGGCCCGGGACCTGGACGTTGTCCGGGCCGCGGTCACCCAGGGGATCGTGCAGTACCTGCTCAAGCCGTTCACCTTTGCGTCCCTGCGCGACAAGCTGACCCAGTACGGCGACTACCGGCGCCAGGTCACCGGCTCCGAACCGACCCAACTCGCCGCCCAACAGGACGTCGACCGGGTACTGGCCACCCTGCGCGCCCCTGGCCGCCCGGCCCAGCCCAAGGGGATGAGCGAGGACACCCTGGCCGCCGTGGTGCGGACCCTGCGGGCCACCTCGGCCGAGCTCTCAGCCGCCCAGGTGGCCGACGACGTCGGCGTCTCCAGGGTGACCGCCCGCCGCTACCTCGAGCACCTGGCTGACCAGCGGCTGGCCACCCGCTCGCCACGGTACGGAGGCGCCGGGCGGCCCGAGCTCCTCTACCGATGGGTCACGTGACGTACATCACGTCGTCGAGCAACTCATCACAGGCTCAATGGTTGCCCTTGCTGGACGGAGCGCGACGCCCACGGTCCCGTCAGCGCTGCAGCTTCTGGTCCGGCTCGAGGGCGCACGTCACGATCAGCGCGTTTTCGGCCAGTACGGCAAGCCAGTGGTTCATTCGCTCCGCGTTGGTGCGGTCCCGCCAGTGCCCGAACAGGCCGGCGGCGTCGCCGAGCGGGCGGCGGCCGTCGGCCTGGTGGATCTCGAGCGTGAGGGAAGCCCCCCCACCGCCGGCATCCACCGCGGCGCTGACGATCGCGACCAGGCCGGCCGGGCCGTACAGCGGGTCGAGCGACCGCCGGCCCTGATAGTCGAACGGCACCGGCACCCTGGTGAGGAAGCTGAAATGGTCGGACAGGCCGGGAATGAGGGGATGTCCGTCGTGGAGGTGGAGGTGGATCGGCTTGCCGACCCGGCCCAGCGACCGGGTCAGCTCGAGTACCGCTGGCAGCGCGGACGCCGCCGCTGCCTGCACGTCGGCGGCCAGCTCGGGCAGGCGTGCGTCTCCTGGGTGCAGTGCGGCCAGGTCCAGCCCCGAATGCGCGCGCGAGAAGCTGGCCCTGGCCTGCGCGATGCCGACGTGGCCGACGTCGACGCAGGCGCCGACCTGCGGCACGTCGCGGAGGCGTTCGGCCACCTCGACGAACCAGTCGAGCGCCAGCCCGGCGGCGTACTCGAGAAACAGCACCGGGCCGTCCGGCCGCAAGCCGAGCCCCCCGATCCCGGCGACCAGGTCGCCCGTCCGGGTGGCCATCTCGGCCTTGTCGTGGACGACCAGGCCGGCGACCCGCCCAGCGAAGCGAGCGGCGAACGCCTGGACCACCGCCCGGCCTCGCTCGTCCAGCAGGTTGACCTGCCGGCCCAGGTGAACGACCGGCAGGTGCGGCTGCGACGGCGCAAAGCCGAGGATCCACTCGAGCTGCTCCGGAGTGTCGGCATAGACCTCCGCGGCGAGCCCGGCCTGGGCGAAGCGGAGACGGGCGAGCCGCAGCAGGGCGTCATCGCCGTCGACGCGGCGCTGGAACAGCGCGCGGAGCGGCGGGAGGGTGGGCGGGGGGCGAGAGGGCACTGGTTCAGCTGAGACCGGGGATCGCGAAGACATGGATCGACTGGTCCTTGGCTCGGCACTGTTCGTCCTGGCTTCCCCGCTTGGCCCGGTCGGACACCACCACGACCCGGTCGGGGGTCACCCACGAGACCCCTTCGATGTTGCAGTAGACGGTCCGGCCCTCCCAGTCCGGAGGAAACGCCCAGACGCCTCCCTCGTCGGCGAGTTCCCAGTCCGACCGCTGCAGCCGGCCGACCCACAGCGCCGAGGACGCCTGCGACACCACGGCGACGCGGTCGCCGGCGACGGCCAGGCTGCTGTAGTCCTCGAACCACAGCGATTCCGGCAGCCGGATCGTGCCGGTGTGGTCCCAGTGGCGACTGGCGCGGTCGAACACCTGGATCCTGCCGCCCCCGGGCCGCCGCCCCTCCGTGCCGTCCTTGCACCGGTTCCCCTCGCACAGGCCGAGCAGATAGGTCCGGCCTGCTCTGCGGATGCACGTCAACCCCTCGAGTCCCTTGTTCGGCCCGTCGAGCGGGAAGTCGAGCCAGGCGCTCTCCCGGTAGCCGAAGCCGTCGTCGTACTCCTGGACCTTCGGCATGAAGCCCCGCCCGCGAGGACGCGCCTCGATCAGCACGTAGAAGCGACCGGCGGCCACGTCGTGGGCGATGTCCTCGAAGCCGGCACGGTCGCCTCGATCCTGCGGGATCAGGAAGTTGTCGGCGGCTCCCAGCCTGAGCTCGGCGCCGAGGCGGCCGATGTCGGGCGCGTTATCGAACACCGCGTAGAAGCAACCGTCCCCAGCGAGGACGCCGCTGGCCTCGAGGCGCCGGTCGACCGCGCTTGCCAGCAGCGAGGCGATCTTCGCCTCCCGTACCAGGACGAGCTGCCGCTGTCCCATTGCCGACACTCCTCCGATAGGCGGTCGGGCCGAACCCGGCCTTGGCTACGGCAGCGGCTCCAGCGTGCCTGAGAACGTCGCGCCGCTGGTCCCGGCCGGGTGGTCCCTGCGGAGCTCGGCCAGCTGCGTTCTGGCGCTGTCGTGGCGCATGCGCACGTAGTGGACGATCCCCTCGGCCTTCTCGTCCCCGCGCCGCAGCTCCTGTTGCTCGCGGCCGCTGCGGTAGACCTCGTCGTTGGTGAACTGCCTGCCGGTGAACGGCTGCCCGTCGGGCGTGTCGGACTCAAGGTAGGCGGCCTGGGCGACGCGGTCCCAGAGCCCGCCAGTCCCGATTGCGGCGGCGATCGCGGCTGGGTTGAAGTCAGTGTCGAGCAGGTGCTCCAGGTGGTCCAGGTAGTAGCGGAGGAAGTCGCGGTTGCGGAGGAGGTTCTGCACCAGCGGTATCCGGGAGGTCGCGCCGCCCGAATTCTCCCTGCCGTAGTTTCCCGTGTTGCTCGGCCAGTCGACGATGTCGGTGTACTGCCACCGCGTGTCGAAGAAGTCGATGCCGAAGCTGTTGTCGTAGTCCCAGGGGATGAAGGTGAAGTAGGGCGTTGCGACAAGGCCACGCTCGTCGCCACGCCGCCCGGAGTTGTACAGGAAGTAGTTGGAGGGCGTGGCGAAGTAGTTGTCCCAGCTGCCGAGCAGCAGGTTGACGCCAGCCCAGCGCAAGAACGCCCAGGCGTTCATGATGCCCTCCACCGACTCGCGGAACGCGGAGGAGTCGAACCGGCCGCCGCCACCGGGGAGCCCGGCGCCGTCGATCGTCCGGACCAGCCGCGCCAGATCGTCGTAGGTGTTGGCCGCCGGGTCGTCCTCGTTGGTCATGAGCCGGTAGGTCTGGTCGCCAGGGTCGCCGGCGATGTACTGGCGGCCGTCGTCGCTGTCGTCGGCCCCGACGCGGTGCTCCAGGGTCCCGCAGCCGAGCTGCCCACAGGCGGCCTTGTACAGGTTCCCCTCGTCGTTGTCGCCGAAGCGGTCCTTCAGGAAGCGTTTGTCCACCTGCTCGATGACGGAGAACAGGCCCATGTAGGTCGCGTTCAGCCCGAGCTTGGCGTAGGTGTGCCGGGAGGCCGGGACGCCCGCCGTGGCGAACAGCCGCCAGGCCAGCGACTCGCGCATCTGCGACGGGTCGTTGTACATCGCCTTGAGGTTGACCTTGGACATGCCGGCGAGCCGCTGCCCGCGGCCGTCCGGCTCGAGGTCAGCCTTCCACGAGCGCTTCGGCGCCCACAGCGTCCGGTTGCCGCTGTTGACCAGGGAGAACGTCGAGGTCTGGTAGAGGGCGCCAGCGTCGCCCTGCGATGCGATGTGCCGGCCGTCCCCAGGGTTGGTCGGCCACAGCGCGAACCGGGCGTCAACGGGGGCCACGATCGACTCCTCCAGCGGCTTGTCGGGCCGGACGGCGTCCGGCGGCCACCCGGTGACATGCAGCATGTACATGGGTTGGTCGAAGAACTCGTCCTTGGTGATCGCCATCGCATCCACCCTTCGTCGTCCATGACAGGATTGAAGGCCGGTCGGTGCGCCGCCGTCAGTGCCGTACGTCACATCACCGGTGCCCCCGGACCCGTCCTATGCTGCTCAGGCACAGAGTCAGCACAGCGACAAGGAGAGCGGCTGGTGATCGACCATGTTGGCTTGGGTGTCAGCGACCTGGAGCAGAGCAAGGCATTCTACCGGCAGGCGCTGCGTCCGCTCGGCTACCAGCTGCTGATGGAGCGCGACGGCTCCGCGGGCTTCGGCAGCAACGGCAAGCCGGACTTCTGGATCCACGCCAGCCGGCCGCTGAGCGGGCCCACCCATGTCGCCATCGCCGGCTCGGACCGGGCCACCGTGCAAGCGTTCCATACCGCAGGGCTAGCGGCTGGAGGCCGCGACAACGGCCCGCCCGGCCTGCGCCCCCACTACCACCAGGACTACTACGGCGCCTTCGTCTTGGATCCGGACGGCAACAACATCGAGGCCGTGTGCCACCGGCCGGCATAGCCCTGCCTCCACGGCATCACACCACGTCAACCCAACCCCAAGACCCTTTAGGAGTAAGTGCAGGTTCAGGTCCTCTCGGGCTGGTCGATCGGGTCGAGACCCGAGTGAGCAGACTCCTCGTGGCGGTTCGCCCCAGTCAATGTGCGGCGGACTCTGCCCACAGCTCACGGATCGGCGAGGTAATCGCAGGCGACACCGGGGAAGTTCTCAGCTGGATCGAAGTTCCCGCCGATCTCCTGAACCTCGAAGCTTCCGTCGGCATTGACGATGAAGATCTGCAGCCCGATGCGGGTAAAGATCGGCGCACCGTGTTCCGGCAGGATGCGGAAGTGGATACCGGTCGAGAGGACGACTCCGCCTCCATCAGGAGTCGGCGTGAACTTGTCCAGGCCGACGTCGGCATCACGAAACGTCTTGCCGGGCGGCGCCGCACCCGCAGGTGGTTGAGTTCGCGCCGGGCTCTGAGCCTTGACAAGCCACAACTCAGCAAACAAGGTCGTCCTGCCCGGCTCCAGGTATCTCCGGTTGGGAGGGGGCCATGGACCTGCCCGCAGACCGCTCGAGGTCAACCAGCGCCCTGCCCGTTCACCCCAGCCTCCGGGAGGCTGCCCGGTCGCCGCGGCGGCGGCGGCCCACCGGGGCGGCTCCGCCGTTGCCCTACCGGCTGCAGACCAGCGGCGTCGGCTGGCTGGTGGCCGCGGTGGTGCTGGTCGGGCTGACCCTGGCGGTGTTCGCCCGCGGGCTGCGCGGCCCGGCCGTGGCGGTCACCGTCGTCGATGACGCGGTGGTGCGCTGGCTGGCCGGCCTGGTCGGGCCGGGGCTGGTGGCGCCCCTGCGGGGCCTGGCCCGCATCGGCTCCTGGTGGGTGCTGTACACCCTGTTGTATGGGCTGTTGTTGGTGTTGCTGGTCTTGCGCCGCTGGCGGCACCTGATCGTGTGGTGGGTCGTCGCCCAACTCGCGAGCATCCTCACGGTGGTCCTGTTGACGGTCACGCGGCGGCCGCGGCCGTTCGGAGTCGACCTCCAGACCAGCTGGGGGGGTTGGGCGCTGCCGTCTGTACCGGTCACTTTCCTCACGGCGTCCCTGATGGGGGTGTTGTATACGCTGGTGCCCGAGGGTCGCTGGCGCAACCTCGGCAAGTGGGTGGTGGCCGGGCTGATCACGGTGGTCGCCGTGGCCCGGATGGCATTGGGGGTGGATGCCCCCAGCGACGTGCTGGTCGGGGTTGGCCTCGGGGTCACCATCCCGCTGCTGTTGTTTCGCCGGTTCACGCCCAATGAGGTTTACCCGGTTGCCTACCGGGGGGGGCGCAGCGCCCACCTGGACATCGGCGGGGCCCGCGGGGTGGCGATCCGGCGCGCCCTGGAGGATCAGCTCGGCCTCATTGTGGAGGAGGTCAAGCCGTTTGGGCTATCAGGGTCGGCCGGCTCGACCCCGCTGCGGATCACGGTCAAGGGGGATCCGCCCCGGCAGTTGTTCGGCAAGCTGTACGCCCAGAGCCACCTGCGCTCGGACCGCTGGTACAAGCTGGGCCGGGAGCTGCTGTACGGCCGGCTGGAGGACGAGAAGCCGTTCAACACCGTGCGGCGGCTGGTCCAGCAGGAGGACTACGCGCTG
>Ga0184609_10000660_pt1 | contig 10280 bp, 10 predicted proteins | sample PLM1_60_coex_FD_133165 | JGI IMG/M metagenome (GOLD analysis project Ga0184609, IMG submission 133165) | Groundwater sediment microbial communities from an aquifer in East River, Colorado, USA - PLM1_60_coex | ecosystem: Environmental > Terrestrial > Soil > Riparian zone | place: USA: East... | reverse complement strand
CTTCAGAAGTCCTTCGGCCCCGGCCTCCTGGAACATGACGGCGGCCGTCTTGCCGGGAAGGTTGTAATGGGAGACCACGAGGTCGTAGCGCCCCTTCCGCAGCAGTGCGAGCCCTTCCTCCGGCAGTGCGCCAGAGTCCACCCGATGGCCCTGGCCCCGCAGGGCGGTCGCGATCATCTCGCGGATGTCCGTGTTGTCCTCGACGAGCAGTATTCGCCGCGGCTTGGCGTCGGGGTGGATGAGCTTCGTGCCGGACGGCTTCCGTCGGCGCTCCAACAGCCTTCCCGTGCCCTTCCGCTACCGGCGCCGGTCGGCGGGCGCGGTACCTCCCTGGCTCTCCCGGCCCGCCAGGTGCACCACCGCCTCCACCAGCACGTCCGGCTGGATGGGCTTGTGCAGGTGGATCTGGAAGCCGGACGCGAAGGCCTTCTCCCGATCCTCGGGCTCGGTCCACGCCGTGAGGGCCGCCGCCGGGATCTGGCCGCCCTTGCCGGGCTGCGACCTGATCCGCCGCATCAGATCGTACCCGTCCTCGTCGGGCATCCCGATGTCGCACAGGAGGACGTCGGGCGTCCGCGTCTCGAGAACAGCCATGGCCTCCTGCGCCGAGCCGGCCTCGACGACCTCCGCTCCCCCCGCCGTGAGCGCCGCGGCCGTCGTCTCCCGCGCGTCGGTGAAGTCCTCCACGAGGAGGACCACGAGGCCGCCGAGCGGCGAGGAGGCGGCGCGAGCTCCCCAGTGCTTCCGGGGCGAGGTTCCCCACTCGTCGAAGCGGCGGGTGATCGCGGGGGGCTCCACTCGCAGGCCCCCCTGCTCGATCGCGAGGTGGTAGGGCTTGGTCACGTGGGCCGAGCCCCGCATCTTGAGGACGCGCAAGCTCCGTTGCAGGTCTTCGGCGTCGACCTTGTAGTCGAGAGCGAGGATGGCGTCGGCGATCGTGGAGAGATAGGGCGCGGTGTGCGTCGTCGCCTCGGTGCCCATCACGGTCTGCGTCAGCAGGGCGCTGCGGCCGTGCTCGCGCAGCAGGGCCGCCAGCCCGATCATGAACTGACGGAAGCCCTTCTCGGAGGAAGAGTGTTCTATGGAAGAGATGCTGTCGAGCACGATGAGAGAAGGCTGCGACTCCTCCAGCCCCGTGCGCAGCGAGACAAGCAGGTCCTCGAGGCCCATCGCCTCCGGGTAGCGGCAGAGCACCTGCAGCGTCCCGTTCTTCACGAACTCAGCCATCGGCATGCCGATCTGGGCGAAGTTGCGCAGGAGGATCGCCCGCGGCTCCTCGAACCCGTAGTAGACGACTCGCTCGCCCCGCTGCGCCCCTGCGCGCGCGTAGAGGCCGGCGAGCATCGTCTTGCCGCTGCCCGTCGGCCCCCGCACGATCACGATCGAGTCGCGCACGAGCCCGCCGCCGATCATGCTGTCGAGGCCGTGCAGGCCGCTGGAGTAGCGGCGCACCTCGAAGTCCTCCGGCCGCTCCTTCGCGTCGAGAGGAAAGATCGTCAGCCCTCGGGAGGTAATGGTGCAGGGGAACTCGCCTTTGTGATGCGCGCTGCGGCGGTACTTGTTCACCTCCAGGCTGCGGCGGCGGCGTTCCCCGTCCACGACGTTGCGCTGGATGATGACCATGTCGCAGACGAAGTCTTCGACCCCCAGTGTCGTCAGCTGGCCATAGTCCTCGGCGGCTTCCGCCACCACCACCGAGGTCAGCTCCATCGTTCGGAAGGCGTGGATGAGCTGGAAGAAGAGGCTGCGCAGGAGCTCCTGGGGAGGCCGCGGGCTGAACAGCGCGGTGGCGGAGTCGAGCACGACCGCCCGGGCCCCCGTCTGCTTGACGATCGCCCGCACGCGATGGATCAGGCCGGAGATGTCGTACTCGCCGCTCACCACCATCGGGCCTTCCATGGGCCGGCTGGCGTCGCTCAGCCGCAGCGAGCCCGCCTTGATCGCCCCCGTAAGGTCCATTCCGAGCCCGTCGCCGGTGAGGATCAGGTCTTCCGGCGATTCCTCCACGGCGAGCAGGATGGTCTTCACACCCTGGCGGCTGAGGTTGGCCGCGATCTGAAGGGCGAGGATCGTCTTCCCCGTCCCGCTGCGCCCGGTCACGAGCACGGATCGGCCCTCGGGTATTCCGCCGTGGGTGATGATGTCCAGACCCGGCACGCCCGTAGGCAACTTGCGTACTTTCGCGGCCTCGTTCACGTCGTCTCCTCCGTTTCCATCGACCGCAGCAGCCTCAGGACTTCGTCGGCGTTGGTCAGGTCGCCCACGATCCACGTGAGCAGGGGCCGGCGCACGACCAGCGTGGGTATGAACAGGATGCGGTCCGCCTCCGCCCCTTCCGGGTCCTCGGAGACGTCGCGGATGTCGAGGTCCACGCGGGAAGGGTCGAGGCTCGCGATCAGCCCCTGGATGTTCTGCTGCGCCCGCGCCGAGGCAGGGGACCCGGGGCTGACGTAGAGCACCATCTCGACCGGGCGACGCGGCTCGGGCCCGTTCGCCTCTGCCCCTGTGCTCATGTGGACGGCTTCATCCCGCACATCTTCAGCAGGTCGACGACCACCGCCGCGTCGGCCAGGTCGCCCCGCACCCAAATGCGGGGGCCGGGGCTCCGCTTGACCAGGGTGGGGGCGAACACGATCTGGTCCTCCTCCGCGTTCGCGGCGTCATCGGCGACGTCGCAGACCGTGTAGCGGATGACGTCGAACCCCTCCACGTCTTCGGGCGCGGTGTGGGCGGTGACGATGAGGGCAGTCGCGTTTCCGAGCAGCCCCGACGTCGTCGCCTCCCTCAGCATGATGCGGGCCTGCTGCGCGCCGCCCGAACGCGCGCCCGCGCCAGCCTCGTTTTGATGGTGGAATTCGGCCACTTGAAGACCCTACTCTATTGGCCAGACTAGCACCGCCCTCGGGGCCGGTGTCGTGCCTCTGAACTTTCCCCTATAATCGCCTCATGAGCCCGCGCACACGCCTGCTGGTCGCCCTCGTCTCCACCGTCCTCGTCGGCTACGTCGCCGTCGGCTCGCTCCTCGGGCGGGTGCTCGGGGACACCACCTACGGCCAGCTGTCGGTGTTCAACGAAGTCGTGCGCCTCGTGCTGGAGGCCTACGTCGAGCCGGTGAACCTCGACCGGGCCATGGCGGGCGCGCGCCTGGGACTCACCGACGCCCTCGACGGCGACAGCGCGTTCCTGGACGAGGAGGAGGTCCGGCTCTACAACCAGTCGAGCAAGGACGATGCCGACGTGGGCCTGCTCCTCTCTCGGCGGGGTCCCTTCCTCATGGTCGTGTCCACTCGGACCGGCTCACCGGCGGAGAAGGCGGGAATGAAGGCCGGCGACGTCATCAAGACGATCGATGGCCGGCAGAGCCGTCCGCTCTCCGCACCGGTCGGCCAGCGCCTGCTCCGGGGCGCCCCCGGCTCGGTCGTGAAGCTCACGCTGATGCGGGCGGGCAACGACTCGGTGGACGTGGCCCTGGTGCGCGAGCGCGCGGTGCTTCCCCCGCCGAAAGGGAAGCTCCTGGCGGACGGGACGGGCTACGTGAAGGTGCCCGAGATCGACCCTCGCACCTCCGACGACCTGCGCACCGAGCTGGACTCCCTGCGCCGGGGCGGCGCGCGGGCCCTGATCCTCGACCTTCGCGGAGCGGGCTTCGGCGCGCCCGCGGACGGCGTCAAGGTCGCGGAGCTGTTCCTCAAGGGCGGCGTGGTCACGAAGCTGGCGGGGACCAAGTACCCCGAGCAGATCTTCACCGCCGATGCCACTCGGTCGGCCTGGGCGCTGCCGATGGCGGTGCTGATCGACACCGGGACGGCGGGACCGGCGGAGGTCGTGGCGGCGGCCGTGCTCGACGCAAGCCGCGGGCCGGTCGTCGGCGAGCGGAGCTTCGGCCGCGCTCCCCTGCAGAGGCTCGTCACCCTTCCGGACGGTGGCCTCCTCGTGACGGTGGCCAAGTACTCCTCGCCGAAGGGGACGGCCATCCACGGCCGCGGCGTCGAGCCGAGCGTCGCCGTCGACGCGCAGGAGGAGGAAGAGGACGGCACCCCCGGCCGCGACCTCATTCTCGAGAAGGCGCAGGAGCTCCTCAAGGCCGAGGTCCAGAAGGCCGCCTAGGGCATGAACCGGGCGGAGGTCGTCGCCCGCGTGGCCAGGGACTCGGGCCTCACCAAGGCGGACGTGGACCGCGTGCTCGGCGCTCTGCTCGAGCACGTCTCGCGTACGCTCAAGAAAGGCGAGAAGGTGAAGCTGGTGGGCTTCGGTACGTTCGACGTGGCCCGCCGCCGCGCACGCTCGGTCCTCAACCCCCGCACCGGCGCCGCCATCCGCATCCCCGCCCGGCGGATGCCGCGCTTCACGCCGGGCAAGGGTCTGCGGAAGCTCGTTCGCTAACGGCAAGCGGAGCGAGCGGGTGGGCGCGGGGGGCGCGAAGTCGAGCGAAGCGAGACAAGCGCCAACCCCGCGTATACGACGCGACGCGACAGCGTCGCACCTCGGATCCTGGGGGGTGCGCCGCTAGCACCCCCCAGCTCATTTGACTTCGAAGGTGGCTTCCTCCGTCAGGTCCTTCTTGGCCACGTTGTCCCGCACCTTCACCTGGGCGACGTACTTCCCGGGCGTGAACTTGGCCAGGGGCACCGGCCCCACGGAGGGACCCGCGCCGGGCGTGTCGTAGTTCTGCTCTTCCGCCTTCGCCACCGGCTTGCCATCCTTGAGGATGGTGAAGCCGGCGGTCGTCGAGGGCTTGCCCGTCGCTTCGTCCACCTTCGGGTTGTAGAGGAAGGTCAGGAGCGTGATGGAGTCCGCGGGGGTGAAGACGTTGCCGTAGTGGGGCACGAACCGCATCGGGCCGAGCTGGAACGCGGACAGGGCGTCCTGGGGATTGGCCGTGGTTTCCTGCACGTCGCGGAGGACGAGCAGGGGCGAGAGGCTGAGGCCCTCCGCGTTGTAATCGGGCATCTTGAGCGGCACCGTGGCCACCGAGCCCTTGCCGGTCTGCGGATCGAGCACCGCGACGCGCATCGTGTAGGTGCCGGGCTTCATGGCCATGCCGTAGGAGGCGACGTAGCTTCCGTCGGCGGCGACGTCCACGGTCGTCTCCCGCTCGCTGGTGCCCGCCGCTTTCCCCGTCTCGTCGATGGCTTGCATGCCGACCACCACCTTGGCGATCTTCTTGCCGCCGGCATCGTGGATGGTGAGGCCGGAAGCGTCGCCCTTGAGGAGGCCGGCCACGTAGCTCGCCCCGTCCTGGCTGCGCAGGAACATCGTCGGCTCGGCCGAGACCGGAAAGTCCTGGCGCGGAGCCTTCAGGAGGGCGTTGGTCGGAGAGGGCTTCGGGAGCTGCTCGACGAGCTTGATGATCTTCCCGTCGGCGCCCGTACGGTAGCCGAGGTTGGGGTTGGCGATCTTGCCCTCCACCAGGCGATTGAGCTGCTCGCCCATCCGGTTTCCCTGCGGCAGCGTGCAGGTCTCGTCGAAACCGAGCTGGATCTGGCCCGTCGGGCCGAATTTCAGGGAGGGACGGTCGCGGTACGTCCAGGTCTCAGGGGGGCGACGGCCGGGGATGGGGCTGTCGGTCGCCTCTTCCTTCTTCACCTCGTCCGGAGGCCCCAGGATGATGTACACGCGCCCGCAGTCGGTCAGGGAACCAAGCGTGCCTCCGACACGGAAGCGAACGTCGGCGTCGGCTTTCGCCTTCTGGTAATCGGCCTGGTACTCGTTGGCCGGGGTCTCCAGGTCGGGGTCGCGGCGGGTCCAGAAGATCTTCTGGAACTCGGCCACGTCGTTCTTGTCCTTCAGGGCGCGGTAGGTCTTCTCCTCGTCGGGCAGCATGATGGGCTTGACCTCGTCGAGCCACTTCTTCCCCTCCTTGTCGAGCGCGCGCACCGCCGGCGCCGACAGGATGCCGAGGGCGAGGCCCATCAGCAGCACGTTCTTCCGCACGGGCATGTTCGGTGTCTCCTTCAATCGATATATGTCCCAGTCTAGGCCGAGCCGAAGCGCGCTCGCAAGCCAAGCGCGAGGAAACGTGCTACCGTCCCGTCGCATGAATCGCGGGGTCCGTCCGATCGCCATCGTGACCGCCCTGCTCCTGCTGCTTCCCCAGCTCACCGACGCCGCCAGCCGGACCCGCCGTGGCCGCCAGAAGGCGAGCAGCACACGCCGGGCGGGACCCCGGCGCCCGCCCGGACCGCCGGCGCTGGTGGTGCCCGCCGCCGCCTCCGCGCGTGACGTGGCGGTGAGCGAAGCCGCCCGCCACGGGCTCGGCAGCCTGCAAGGTGCGGTCGTGGCGATGGACCCCTACACGGGGCGGGTCCTCACGGTGCTCAATCCCTATCTCGGGCTGTCCACCGCCTACGAGCCCTGCTCAGTCTTCAAGGTCGTGGTCGCCATCGGCGGGCTGACCGAGCACGTCGTCACCCCCGACACCGTCTACAACTGCGCGGGAGGCTGCTGGTTCTGGCCGGGTCATGGCCCCATCAACCTGCGCCGCGCGCTGGCCGTGTCGTGCAACCCCTACTTCGAGTGGGTCGGCGAGCAGCTCGGCTACGAGCGCATCCAGAAGTACGCGTATCTGCTCGGGCTCGGGAGCCCGACCGGCGTGAACCTCCCGGACGAAGCGGCGGGACGCATTCCGCTCACGGTGCCCCTGAGCGGGGTGGGCCACCTCTCCAGCCACGCCAAGGGCGTGGGCACCACCGCCATCCAGCTCGCGGTGTTGATGTCGGCGGTCGTCAACGGGGGCATCGTCTTCGAGCCGCAGCTGTCGGGGTCCGCCGGCTTCGTACCGAAGGAGCGCTGGCGGCTGCCGCCCCAGGTGGTGATGGGCGGGCTGACCGAGGGCTTCCTGGGAGCGGTGAACGAGGGCAGCGCGGCGAACGCGTTTGATCCCGACGTGATCGTCGCCGGCAAGACCGGGACCTGCGCCGGAGTGGGCTGGTTCGCCTCCTATGCCCCCGCCGACAAGCCGGAGATGGTCACCGTGGTCTTCGTGCGTCCCGGCACCGGCCACGTGGCCTCGGCGGTGGCGGGACGCATGTACCAGTACCTGTACAAGTCGTTCGGCGGCACCACCGCCACCGCCGGGTATTAAAGAAATCGGGGGGGTACGTTCCCCCAAAAGCACCCCCCCGCGCGCATTCGCGCTCCCCCCCCTGTCGCTCGCTCGGGGGGACCCCTCGCTCGCTGCTTTCTTCCTCCCGATCCAGGGTGACGTCGAGGTCGGTCGTTTGTCCCGGCCGGATCTCCACATCCCGCTCCACGGTGCGGAAGCCGGGACGGACGATCTCGACCCGGTGGCGCCCCGCGGGCAGGCTCAGCGCGCGAATCTGCCGGCCGGTGCCCTTGAAGTCGCCGTCCACGTACACCGAGGCGTCAGCGGGCTGGACGTCGAGGCGCAGGGAGCCCATGTCGCCGCGTTCCCCGGCCCCATACGACTCGTCGCGGTCGCGGCGGGAGCGGTCGTCGTAGCGGCCCTCGTCTCGGCGCTCGTAGCGCTCGTCGTCGCGGTCGGCATACCGCTCGTCGTCCATGGGCACGCCCACCGTCGTCTCGTCCACCTCGGTCCCCGCGCCGGACACCATGCGGTGGTGGATCTTGACGGTCTGGTCGAGCGGGACGTAGACGCGCACTCGATACGAGCGGAAGCCCTCGAGCTTGAGGGTGATCTCGTGGCGCCCGGGCGAGAGGTTCAGCCGCTGGAAGATCCCGTCGAAGTCGTCCACGATCCCGGCGTAGTAGCCGTCGACGTACACCCGGGCCTCGCGCGGCTCCACGAGCAGTCGCAGCGAGCCGGTGCGATAGCCGTAGCCGTAGCCACCGCGGGAGCCGTAGTAGTACGGCGAGTAGACGTAGTAGCCGCTGTAGTAGTAGGGCGAGTAGCCGTAGTAGAAGCCGCCGTAGAAGCGGTCATAGGGGTAAGAGCCGTAGCCATACCCGTACCGGTCGTAGCCGCGGTAGTACGGCGACCCGTAGTAATTGGAGCCGCGATGACCGGTGCCCGTACCCGGCCGGGGATGGCGGCGCTCGGCGCCCGAACGGTCGACGGAGAACGAAGGGCTATAGCCCTCCGATCCTGACGAGGAATGAGACGAGTCCGAGGACGAGGACGCGCCGCCCGACGGGTGCCGGTCAGCGGCCCCGCTCGAATGCGATCCTCCCCCTCCCCCGCCGCGAGGAACGGCCTTGTCGTCGTCGGCGCGGGCCTGGCCGGCCGTGGCCAGGACAATCACGCCGAGGGCCATCGCCATCCGCCGAGCCGTCATCGCATCCTCCTCTAAGATCATCGATCTTTGGCGCCAGGCGCAAGTGCAATCCACGTGCCCGGCCCCAGCGCCCAGTCTGGCGCATCAAGCCACCCGGAATCAAGCCCTTGGCGACACGGCCGGAACGCCCCCTGTCCAGGGAAAGAGACAGTGATCGGCGCCGCGTGGGGCGCCCAGGGGACAGCCGTTATACTGGCCGCCCGCCATGCGCCTCCTTCTCTCCTGTGGCGAGCCCTCCGGCGACCTCTACGCGGGCGAGCTCGTCCGCGAGCTCCGGCTCCGGCAGCCGGATCTCGAGGTCTTCGGTCTCGGCGGCGACCATATGGCCAGCCAGGGAGCCGAGCTGCTGGCGCACGTCAAGGACCTGGCCGTCGTCGGCCTGCTGGAGGTCGTGGCCCATCTCCGGTCGCTGCGGCGCGTCTTCGACCGCGTCCTCTCCGAGGTCGAGCGCCGTCGCCCCGATGTGGCCGTCCTCGTGGACTACCCCGACTTCAACCTCCGCCTGGCCCGTCAGCTCCGCCGCCGGAACGTGCGCGTTGTGTACTACGTGTCTCCACAGGTATGGGCCTGGCGGCGCGGCCGGCTGGACAGCATCCGCAAGACTGTCGACCACATGCTGGTCATCTTCCCGTTCGAAGAGGCGCTCTACCGCGAAGCGGACGTGCCGGTGACCTTCGTGGGGCATCCGCTCGTGGATCTCGTGCGAGCGCCCGCCAACCCGGCGGCATTCCTCGAGAGCGTGGGCCTCGATCCGAAGAGACCGGTCGTCGCCCTGCTGCCGGGCAGCCGGCCCAAGGAGATCGGACACAACCTCCCGCCCGTGATGGGCGCGGTCGAAAGGCTGGCGGCGGAGCGGCCGGATCTGCAGTTTCCCCTCGCCCTCGCTCCTGCGCTCGACCCGGCCGCGGTCGCGAATGCCGTCGGGTCCTTGCCGGTGCGTGTCGTGGCGAACCGGACCCAGGGCCTCCTCGCGTCGTGCACGGTGGCGGTGGTGGCCTCCGGAACCGCGACCGTGGAAGCGGCGCTGCTGGGAGCGCCGATGGTGGTCGTGTATCGCCTGGCGCCCCTCACCTACCTGCTCGGGCGGAGACTCGTCAAAGTCCCCCATTTCGCCATGGCCAACCTGATTGCCGGCGAGCGCGTGGTTCCGGAGGTCATCCAGCGCGAGCTGACACCCGAGCGCGTGGCGGCGGAGGTTCGGGCGCTTCTCGACGACCCTGGGCGGCGGCAACGCATGCGGGCGGGCCTGGCCGAGGTCAAGCGGCGGCTCGGGAAGCCTGGCGCCTCGGCCCGGGCCGCCGAGACGGTGCTGGACGTGGCCAGGCAGTCGAAAAAAGCGCTTGACACATAACCAGTTCCGTGGGACTTTCTCACGTCGTTTCTAGCCGGAAGGGGGACCCCATGGGTGGGATGCGAGTCGCGGCTCTCGGCGCCTTGGGTTTCGTCGTCGTCGCCTGCACGACCATCACCGAGCAGTTGCCGACGCGTGCGGACCCGGTGGGGGGCAACCCGCAGCCATTGCCCGTCGTGGTCGTGCCGGTCCCAGTACCGACCCCGAACAGTCCGGCGCCCGCTCCGAACCCGGCCAACCCGAATCCTCAAGCTCCCACGAACCCGCCGCCGGACAGCGGCGGGGGCATCCCGCCGGACGTCCCGGACAACACGGCCCCGGTCGCCAAGCTGGGAGCCAAGGTCTACTTCGTGGAGTGCAACGGCACCGAGATCCCCGGCTCGGGAGGAGCGACCGAGGCCCCGGTCGGCTGCCGCGTCCACCTCGACGTGACGCCGAAGGACGCGAACAACAAGCCGACCCAGGCCAGGGGCACGCCGCAGTGGACCTTCAGCAACATGGGCATCATCAGCATTCCATCGACGAGCGGCTTCAACCCAGCCTTTATAGCGAAGGCCCCCGGCACTGTCACGACGTACTGCGAGACGGACGGGGTCCGGTCCAACGACGTAACCATACGCCTGCGTTAGCCCGCCTTCAGCGGGCGCGGCCGGCTCGTTGCAGAATGGGCCGTG
>Ga0184609_10000658_pt1 | contig 10296 bp, 7 predicted proteins | sample PLM1_60_coex_FD_133165 | JGI IMG/M metagenome (GOLD analysis project Ga0184609, IMG submission 133165) | Groundwater sediment microbial communities from an aquifer in East River, Colorado, USA - PLM1_60_coex | ecosystem: Environmental > Terrestrial > Soil > Riparian zone | place: USA: East... | reverse complement strand
TTCCAGTTCGGTCGCGCCGGCTACGCGTCGGCGATCGGCGTCGTCCTGTTCTTCTTCACGCTGATCATCGCCGCCATCATGCTGCGTGCCACCCGGCGCGAGCGGATCGAGTACTGAGGGGCCAGCGCATGGCTGTCACCACGCGCACCGACGACGCGGGCACCCCGACGTCCGCTCCGCGCCGGCAGAGCGGCGACGGCCGCAAGGGCGGCGGTGGCGGCGTCGGGGTCAACGTCTTCTCGCACGTCGTCCTGATCGGCTGGTCGGTGATGGTGCTGGTGCCGTTCGTGTGGGCGCTGCTCGCCTCCCTGAAGACGTCACGTGAGATCTTCGGCTCGCCGTGGTCCCTGCCGGAGGTCTTCCAGTGGTCGAACTTCGCCCGGGCCTGGGACAAGGGTGTCGGCGAATACCTGCTGAACAGCATCGTTGTCGTCACCGGCGGTGTGCTGCTGACCATGCTGTTCGGCTCGATGGTGGCCTACGTGCTGGCGCGATACGAGTTCCCCGGCAACAGGTTCATCTATTACCTGTTCGCCGCGGGGATGATGTTCCCGGTCTTCCTGGCGATCGTGCCGCTGTTCTTCGTCGTGCAGAACCTGGGCATGCTGTCCACCTACCAGGGACTGATCCTTGTCTACGTCGCCTACTCCCTGCCGTTCACCGTGTTCTTCATGCACGCGTTCTTCAAGACGCTGTCGACGTCGATCGCCGAGGCCGCGTTCATGGACGGCTGCTCGCACGCCGGTGTCTTCTTCCGGGTGATGCTGCCGATGGCCAAGCCCGGCCTGCTGAGCATCGGCATCTTCAACGTGCTCGGCCAGTTCAACCAGTTCGTCCTACCGTCGTTCCTGTCCCCCGAGAAGCCGGTGCTCGCCCAGGGCATCGCGACGCTGCTGGCCAGCCAACGGTACGAGGGCGACTGGGGTGCGCTCTTCGCCGCCCTGACCATCGCGATGGTACCCGTCGTGGTCGTCTACCTGATCTTCTACCAGCAGGTCCAGGCCGGCCTGACCAGCGGCACGCTCAAGTAGCCGGGCCGCCCGGCGTCAGGGCCGGGAGGTCCCGACGCTCAGATTGCGATCGTAGGACGCCACGTTCGATCACGCATCATTTGGTACGGAGTGCTCATGGGTCGGGAAACGTTCGTCCATACCGAGATCATGTCGCAGCCGGCGTGCTGGAGGCGTGCCGTCGAGGTCGCCGCTCAGTCCCAAGGCCTGCTGCCTCGGGACGGTGAGCGGGTCGCGGTCGTGGGCTGCGGGACGTCCTGGTTCATGGCGCAGGCCTACGCATCACTTCGAGAGTCCACGGGCCAGGGCGAGACGGACGCCTTCGCCGCTTCCGAGATGCCTCGCGGGCGCCACTACGACCTGCTGCTCGCGATCACTCGATCCGGGACGACGACCGAGGTCCTCACGCTGCTCGATCAGGTCCGGGGAAGTCAACCGACGCTGGCGGTAACAGGGGACCCCGCGTCCCCCGTGCTCGGCGCCGCCGATCAGACGATCGTGCTCGACTTCGCCGATGAACGGTCCGTGGTGCAGACCCGTTTCGCCACCACAACGCTCGCCTTGCTTCGGGCGAGCCTGGGTCAGGACATCGAGCCCGTCATCGCGCAGGGCGAGCAGGCCGTGGTGGCCGATCTGCCCGCTGGCTTGCTCGAGCGAACGCAGTTCACGTTCTTGGGCTCCGGTTGGACCGTCGGACTGGCGAACGAGGCGGCGCTCAAGCTGCGCGAGGCTTGCTTGGCATGGGCGGAGTCCTATCCGGCCATGGAGTACCGGCATGGCCCCATCAGCATCACTGACGCTCGAAGCGCGGTGTGGTTCCTCACCCATCCCCCGGCGTCATTGCCGGAGGAGGTCGCGGCCACTGACGCTCTCGTGATAACGCCCACGGGGGACCCGATGGCAGAGCTCGTGAGGGTGCAGCGGCTGAGCGTCGCCCTCGCCGCAGCAAAGGGCCTCGACCCGGACCGACCACGCAACCTCAGCCGATCGGTGATCCTTTCGCATCAGCCAGGCTAGGCGGTTCTCCTGTCCATGACCGACTGCGTAGTGGCGCTCGACGTCGGTGGATCGACGATCAAGGGGGCGGTGGTCGATCACAACGGCACGGTCATGTCTCGACTGCGCCGGCCGACGCCAACCCGCGACAACGCACCGGACGAGATCCTGACCGCGATCCTGGCCACAGTCGAGGAGCTCACGGCGGCAGCGCCACGGAAGGCCGGCGTACGCGCGGTCGGGCTGGTGGTCACCGGAATCGTCGACGAGCGGCGTGGGATGGCTGTCCACTCGGAGAACGTTGGCTGGAGAAACGTGCCCGTCAGATCCCTGGTCGAACAAGCGACCAGGTTGCCGGTCGGCTTCGGCCACGACGTTCGGGCCGGCGCCCTGGCGGAGTGGCGCCTGGGCGCTGGCCGAGGACTCGAGGACCTCGTCTTCGTCCCGATCGGCACAGGCATCTCCGCCGGAATCATCGTCCAGGGAAGGCTCATCACCGGCGGCGGCTATGCGGGAGAGATCGGGCACGTCGACGTAGGTCACGGCGAATCGTGTACGTGCGGGGGGCATGGATGCGTTGAGGCTGTCGCCTCCGCCGCCGCGGTAGCGCGCCGATACGCGGCCATCTCCGGGCAACCGGTCTCTGGCGCCAGGGAGGTGGCGGAGAGGATGGTCGCCGGCGACCCGGCTGCACGGCAGGTTTGGACCGATGCAACGGCGGCGCTGGCGTTGGCGCTCGCCTGGACCTCCGTCGTGCTCGCGCCGCAGGCAATCCTCCTGGGCGGAGGACTGGCCCGATCTGGCAGCCTGCTCTTCGAGCCAATCCGACGGGCCCTGGATGGCCATCTGGGAGTGGTCCGCCAGCCGCAGCTGGTGCCTGCCACCCTGCAAGATGAGGCTGGATGCCTCGGCGCCGCCCTCCTGGCCTGGGAGGTGCTCGGGCAGACGGGAACGCCGCGGGTTGGAGGCGGTGCTTGACTGTCCTGACGAACGCACGGCTGGTCCAAGGCGACCAGGTGGCCGATGGTGGCTGGATTCGTTGTGAAGGCGAACGGTTCGCCGAAGTCGGTCGCGGCCACCCCCCCATCGGTCATCACCTCTCCGTCGGCGGCCGGCTGGTCGTCCCGGGGTTCGTCGACATCCATGTACACGGGGGCGGTGGCGGCAGCTTCACTACCGGCTCCGTGGAGGAAGGTGCAGAAGTCGCTCACTTCCATCGGCGACACGGCACCACCACGCTGCTGGCCAGCCTCGTTACCGCGCCACTTGCGGATCTCTTGCGGCAGATATCCGTCCTGGCCGAACTTGTCGACGACGAGATCGTGGCCGGTCTGCACCTGGAAGGCCCGTTTCTGTCATCCGTGCGTTGTGGCGCGCACGCTCCGAGCCTCTTGCGAGCTCCGACGCGGGGTGACGTCGAGCAGTTGCTCTGCCGCCGGCCCGGCGCCGTCCGCATGGCAACCCTGGCTCCGGAGCTCGACGGCGGGATCGACGCCATTGCGCAGCTTGCTGCGGCAGGCGCCATCCCGGCAATCGGTCACACCGACGCTACCTACGACGTTGCCCACGCAGCGGTGGACGCTGGGGCGAGGGTGGCGACGCACCTCTTCAACGGGATGCGGCCGATCCATCACCGGGAACCGGGTGTGGTGGTCGCGCTGATGGAACGTCCGGAAGTTGTCGTCGAGCTGATCAACGACGGCGTCCATCTCCATCCATCGCTCGTGCGTTGGGTGATGGCTACCGTTGGTGATGACCGCGCCGCCCTTGTCAGTGACGCCATCGCGGCCGCGGGCGCGGCGGACGGCCTGTACACCCTTGGCGGATCGACTGTCCTGGTGCGCGACGGGCGTGCAGAGCTGGTGGACGGGTCCTCGCTGGCGGGAAGCACCCTGACGATGGACGCGGCCTTCCGCCGTACAGTCCGGCACCAAGGCCTACCCGTCGTTGCAGCTGCACGCGCAGCCGCCACCACGCCAGCCACGCTGCTGGGGCTCGACGACGCCGGCCTCATTGCCCCAGGGCGACTGGCCAACCTGGTGGTCCTGAGGGAGGACCTCACCGTGGGCGCCGTCCTGTACCGAGGTTCGTGGGTCGATGGGCAGACACCATGATCCTTACCGTCACGCCCAACGTCGCGCTCGACATCACCTACCAGGTCGACCAGCTCATCCCCGGTTCCAGCCACCGCGTACGGGGGGTGGAGGAACGGGCAGGTGGCAAGGGAATCAACGTCGCGAGAGTCCTCCATGCCCTGGGCCATGGCACCATGATCTTCGGGTTCATCGGCAGCGCGACGGCCGCCACCGTCACGACCGATCTCGCTCGGGCCGGGCTAGCCCACGAGCTGATCTCGATCGAGGGCCCGACGAGACGATCGATCGCTGTCGTGGACTCCAGCAACGGAGCGGCGACGATCTTCAACGAGGCGGGTCCTCGAGTTCCCGCCGCGAAATGGGAAGACCTTGAGGCGATGCTCGCCGCGAGGCTTCCGGAGGCAACGGCGCTGGTTGTCTCTGGAAGCCTGCCGCCCGGCGCCAACGATGACGCATGCGCCCGACTCGTGCGCTTGGCCGCCTCACATCGGGTCACGGTCTTGGTCGACACCGTGGGTGAGGCACTCCTCCAGGCTGCCGCAGCGGGAGCCGACATCTTGAAGCCGAACTCGAGCGAGCTTCTCGACACCACGGGCCTCTCCGACATCGCAGCCGCCGCCACAGAGCTCAGACGGCGCGGCGCGAAGGCTGTCGTGGCGTCGCTTGGAGAAGACGGGATGACCGCATTCACCTCGGACGGATCTTGGCGGGCCGCTCCTCCGACCCGGGTCGCCGGCAACCCCACCGGAGCCGGCGACGCCGCCGTGGCGGCACTCATCGCCGGAGCTGTCGCCAGCACACCATGGCCCGATCGGCTACGCGATGCCGTCGCGCTTTCGGCCGCAGCCGTGATCCAACCGACGGCCGGCAGCTTCGACGTGAACCACTACCGCAGTTTCGTCCACCAGATCTTCGTGGAGAAGCGCCATGCCCCTGGACTCGACCGCTGACATCGTCACGTCAGCATCGCGCGACCGTCGCGGTGTCGGCGGCTTCAACGTGATCCAGCTCGAGCACGCGGAAGCCATCGTGTCCGGTGCCGCCGAAGCCGAAGCTCCGGTGATTCTGCAGGTCAGCGAGAACGCGGTGCGTTACCACGGCGGACTCGAGCCAGTGGCCCTCGCGACCCTTTCCATCGCCAGACACGCGGCCGTGCCCGTGGCAGTACACCTCGACCATGCCGAGTCGCCAGAGCTGGTGCATGAGGCGGTGAGGCTTGGCTTCACGTCGGTGATGTTCGACGCGTCGAAACTTCCCTACGAGGCGAATGTCGCCGCCACAGCTGAGGTCGTCGCCCACTGCCACGCCCATGCCGTGTGGGTTGAAGCGGAGCTGGGCGAGGTCGGCGGCAAGGACGGCGTTCACGCACCGGGGGCACGCACCGACCCAGAGGAGGCGGCGAGATTCGTGGCGGCGACGAAGGTCGATGCTCTCGCCGTCGCGGTCGGCACCTCTCACGCCATGCTCACGCGAGACGCCACGCTCGACTTCGAGCTCATCAGCCAGCTCTGCGCCCGCGTCGCCGTACCGCTCGTACTGCACGGCTCCTCTGGCGTTTCCGACGCAGACCTGACTCGAGCGGTCGCTGCGGGGATGACCAAGGTGAACATCGCGACGCACCTCAACAACGCGTTCACCGCCGCGGTGCGCGCCTGCCTTGAGGAGGACCCATCGGTCGTCGACACCCGCGAGTACCTCGGCAAGGCCCGAGAGGTCGTGGCGGCCGAGGTAAGCCGCCTCCTGCATGTGCTCGGCTACGGCCGGGAACGGTCACCAAGCGGCGGTGCCCTCCGAGCTCAACTGTCACCTGTCGTCGACAACGACTAGAACACCGGCCAAGTATCCGGGTTCGAGGGATTTGCGTGGCCGCCGTTGGCGGCGCGCAAGCTCCAGGGCTGCACGGATGGCTCGGCGCTGCATGCGGCGCCGGATACATGCCCGCTGTTCTAGGCTTGGCGTGCCCGGAGGCTCGGCCTTGGGCTTGCCCGAGCATTGACTGGCTTCAGCCATGCAGCCGAAAGTCATAGATGAAAGGCACATCCCGGTGCGCGTTCGCCTCCCCTGGAGATTCTTGATGTAGTTCGCAATCCTCCTCGGTCTCTCTGCAGCGTATCTGGCAGATGAGCCACAGATCCGAGAGAGACACCTCACCTTCCCGCAGGTCAGCAATCTCCAGGCCACTTTCGAGAATGGATTCGGCAAGCCGGGTTTCACCGTGGAACACAGCTGCCCACGCTTGCAGGAAACGAATTCTCCCTGCGAAATGTGACTCAGGCGCCGTCTGCGACAGCTCAATTGCTTCCGGAAGGCGGTTCACTGCGATCAGTGCCTCGATTGCCTCCACCCGTAGCTGCTCAGCGTCGGGCATCAGGCCCAACGCATGCAGATACTGCTCAGCCGAGCGTCTGGGTTCACCCATCAAACCGGTCGCGGCTGCGATGTTGCGGAGAGCGAGCCAGGAATCCGGCTCGAGCACGTACGCCGCCTCCCAGGCTTCAACCGCGGCCTCCCGATGGCCGGCATGCCATCGAACGACCCCTCGGTGCAACATCGATGCAGCCGAATCCGCCGCCTCTTCGATAAGCGCAGACCAGGGCTTTCCGACGACATAGGAGCGCGGCGTTCCAGGCGGCAGCGTGCCCGTTTCCAGTAAGGCAATCCAGGGCTCCTGGTCTTCCCCAAGGCTGGAACGGGGAAACAAGAGATCGATGACTGGCGAGGATTGCTCCTGCGACAACTCACGCCGAAGGGACTCGAGTGCCCCCCATCCCGAGCCGGGGTGCAGCGGCTCACCTTGACGGTAGTTGCCAGCCCCTGGGCGCTCGTTGAGAACGGACTTGACACGTGCCTCGGCGATTGCGGACTCCATGCCCTCAATCGCGTCGACCCACTTCCCATGCACCGCTTCCACAGGGACCGAGACCGGTCCGTATACTTCGGACCACGACCAGCTATCTCCAGGACCTAGCGGAACGTGTTCGAGTTGAGTCCTGGTCAGGCCCGCCTGGATTTCGAAGTAGGACTCGCTCGAACCCGTAAGGAATTCCTGCCAACGACGCCCGCCGGGACTGTTTCCCCAGGTGAACATCTTCCGTCCACGAAGGCGGCTGTTGGACACCTGCAGCAAGCCGATGCCTGCCGCGTCCACTGCTGCGATCCAAGGGGTCTTCTCGGGATCCAATTCGAAGAAATGGTCGGCGGTCCGAGTCGCCGCGTGCGGATAGGTGATGTCAATCACACTGGATCCCGGCACAGGAACGCGCTTGAGCTGTCCCGTATACGTGAACTCAAATGCAGAGCGACTGGGCACCACGACCCGAGTGCCGGCGGAGCTGGCTACCGCGATGTTCGACCACCAATAGACGGGAACGGAATGAGAGTTCGGGTTTGTTACCTTGATATCGACTGCAAGGTGCCGCGATTTGGGCCCCAGCCTGAAGTCCAGTTGGTATATAAGGTCACGCATACGCTCCCACTCGTAGATGCGAAGGCCTGGAGTGCCATCGGGGAGCTCGAGGGAAGCTGCATGTACAGGTGAACACGTCAATGCACTATGACCTGTCGTTCCCAGATTCCATTCAACTCCGCCCGGGAACCAGGCATTCCGTAGCCCGAGATTACCGAATTGTATCCGGTGATTGTTGTAAAGAAGATCTCTGCCGCCAACCTTGTCCTCCAGCGACCAGAGCCGGCCACCAAATTCCAGAAGAACAACGGCACGCAGGTAGTCATTTTCCAGAATCGCTACTCTTGTCTCCTGTTGCACAAGCTCGCGTGAGTAGTCGTCCTGCAGCAGATATGGCAGCACGCTGCTCACATTTCCATAAGCGATGTTGCGCGCCATCTCCGCGTCCAGCCCCGTGCAATCGATGTCGTCGTGTAGTTCGCCGAGAAGGCTCAAGGGCGGAAGAGGGTTCAAGGGTCCCCGACGTGGCGTGGGCAGGACGATCGAGCGGATGTCGAGGATGGTCATGTCTTCTCCTGCGCCGGATCATCTCCAGGCCGCGGCCTAGAAGTCCTGGCCGCCGAGGTCGACCTGGCCGCTCGCCGCGAGCCAGCGAAGCGACTCGTTCAGGGCGTCCAGCGAGCTGTATCGCGGCCCCGATGACGATGACGCGACTCACCCCGCCAGTCTAGCCCGTCCGCGCCTTGGTGTTCTCGTAGCCGCCCACGATCTGGCTGCGGTTGTTGATGCCGCCCGGTCCGGCCTGCAACAGCCTCACCGGGAACCGTCGAGCAGTCGGGTGAGGACGGGGTTGTCGACGCCGGCGGCGAGCAGCCGGGCCGATGCAAGCGCGGCAGGTCACCGAGGCGGGCGCGGTAGAGGTGTGCCCGCACCACCAGCTCCCGCAGGTCGCAGCGCGCGGCCAGCGCCTCGACATCGGCGGTGCGCATGATCGGGCTTCGGCGCCGGTGAGCTGGAGGAAACGGTCCTGTGTAAGCTCTCTACCACTTCAAGGTGAGCTCACGACGCGGAGGAGGGTGCATGTCCCAGAACGGCGGCGCGCCGCTGCGGAGCACGACCATCACCGGCTTGGCGACCGCCAGAGCCATGCTCCGTCCGCTGGGATTCACCCGTGAGCGGCTGGCCAAGCCCAACATCGGCGTTGCCCACATGTGGAGCGAGACCGGTCCGTGCAACTTCAGCCACCGCAAGGTGGCCCAGTGGGTCAAGGACGGGGTCGAGGCAGCTGGGGGAACGGCCTTCGAGTTCGCCACGGTGTCCGTCAACGACGGGATCACCATGGGCACCCAGGGCATGAAGGGCTCGTTGATCAGCCGCGAGGTGATCACCGACTCGATCGAGCTGATGGCGCGCAGCCACATGTTCGACGGTCTGGTCGTCATTGTCGGCTGCGACAAGACCATCCCCGCGGGCGCCATGGCGTTGGCGCGTGTGAACATTCCGGGGCTGGTGCTCTACAGCGGCAGCATCGCCCCTGGTCGCTTCGGCGGCGAGGACCTCACCATCGTGAGCGTCTTCGAAGCGATCGGCGCCCACGACGCCGGCAAGCTGGACGCCGCGGGGCTGCAAGCCATCGAGGAGGCTGCCTGTCCTGGCGCCGGCGCCTGCGGGGGGCAGTTCACCGCCAACACCATGGCCTGCGCCATGGAGTATCTGGGCCTCAGCCCCGCAGGGGCCAATGAGGTGCCCGCGGTCGACGAGCGCAAGCCGCACGTGTCCCGGCAGGCGGGCGAGCTGGTGGTCCGCCTGGTGCGAGACAGCGTCCTCCCCAGATCCATCCTCACCCGCGAGGCGTTCGAGAACGCCATCGTGAGCTTCGCCTCCACGGGTGGGTCAACCAACGCAGTGCTGCACCTGCTCGCCATCGCCCATGAGGCGGGCGTGCCGCTGGAGCTGGAGGACTTCCACCGGATCGCCACTCGGTCACCGATCTACGCCGACCTCAAGCCGGGGGGCCGCTATGTCGCCACCCAGCTGTATCGCGCCGGCGGGCTGGCGCTGCTCTCCAAGCGCCTGATCGAGGCCGGCCTGGTCCATCCCGACACCCGCAACGTCGACGGCAGGACGCTTGCTGAGATCGCAGCGGCCGCGCAGGAGACGCCCGGGCAGCAGGTGATCCGGCCGCTGGGCCAGCCCCTCAAGCAGACCGGCGGGATCGAGATCATGTACGGCAACCTCGCACCCGAGGGTTGTGTGATCAAGCTGGCCGGCCACGATCGGACCAGGCACGCAGGACCGGCCCGGGTGTTCGAGAACGAGGAAGCCTGCTTCCAGGCCGTCAGGGACGGGCAGATCCGGCCCGGCGATGTGGTGGTCATCCGCAACGAGGGACCGGTCGGCGGCCCCGGCATGCGGGAGATGCTGCATGTCACCGCGGCGATCGTCGGCGCCGGCCTCTCGGAGCAGGTGGCGCTGGTCACCGACGGCCGCTTCTCTGGCGGCACCCACGGCTTCATGCTCGCCCACGTGGCGCCCGAGGCGGTTATGGGCGGGGCGATCGGCCTGGTCCGTGACGGTGACCCCATCACCATCGATGTCACCAGCCGGCAGATCACTCTCGAGCTTCCCGAAGCGGAGCTGGCAGCCAGGCGGGCTCGATATCTTCCGGCATCGTCAGCCATGGCCTGGGGGGTATTCGCCAAGTATGCGGACACGGTGCGGTCGGCGAGCCTTGGAGCGGTGACCACCGCCGCGACCTCGCCGGGCGTGGTCCAGACGGCCGCTGCGC
>Ga0184609_10000657_pt1 | contig 10297 bp, 9 predicted proteins | sample PLM1_60_coex_FD_133165 | JGI IMG/M metagenome (GOLD analysis project Ga0184609, IMG submission 133165) | Groundwater sediment microbial communities from an aquifer in East River, Colorado, USA - PLM1_60_coex | ecosystem: Environmental > Terrestrial > Soil > Riparian zone | place: USA: East... | reverse complement strand
GATGCTGTAGAGCCGTGGGATCATCTCCCCCTCACCGGGGAACTCGATACCGAAGACCATCCCGTGGATCCAGGTGCCGACCACCGGGATCGAGAGGGTGATCCCAGAACCGATCCGCAGCCCGGTGCCGGACAGCAGGTCGTCGGACAGCGAGTAGCCGGTGAAGCCCTCGAACATGCCGAGCACGAACAGCCCGATGCCGATCAGCCAGTTCGTCTCGCGCGGCTTGCGGAACGCACCCGTGAAGAAGGTGCGCATCATGTGCACGATCATCGCGGCCATGAACAGCAGCGCGGCCCAGTGGTGCACCTGCCGCGCGAACAGCCCGCCGCGGACGTCGAAGGAGATCTCCAGCGCCGACTCGTACGCCCGCGACATGCTCACGCCGCGCAGGTTCTCGAACACGCCCTGGTACTCGACCTCCTGCATGGACGGGTCGAAGAACAGCGCGAGGTAGGTGCCGGAGAGCAGCAGCACGATGAAGCTGTACAGCGCGATCTCGCCGAGCATGAACGACCAGTGCGTCGGGAAGACCTTGTTGAGCTGGCGGCGGACGCCGGCGGCTGCCCTGAACCGGAGGTCGGCCTCGTGAGCCGCCTCGCCGACGCGCTCGGCCAAACCGGTGACCTTGGTCGGTGTCGTGATCCCGCTCATGACCTGCGCTCCCAGAATCCTGGCCCGACGGGCTCCCCGAAGTCGCCCTTCGCGATGAAGTATCCATCGTCGTCCACGTCGAGGGGCAGTTGCGGGAGCGGGCGGGTGGCCGGCCCGAAAATCGGCTTGGCGTAATGCGTGGCGTCGAACTGTGACTGGTGGCACGGGCAGAGGATCCGGTTGCTCCGCTGCTCGAACAGCGAGGTCGGGCAACCGAGGTGGGTGCACACCTTGGAGAACGCCCAGTAGTCGCCGTAGTTGAAGTTCTCGAAGCCCTTGCGCATCACGGTCGGGGTGCCGGGCCGCAGCCGGATGAGCATCACCGGGCTGTCCGAGCGGCGCAGGCCTGCGCGCAGCGCCTCGGCGTCCTCCCGGTCGGCCTCACGGAACGGGAACACCGTCTCCATGGCGCCGGTGTCGAGGTCCTCCGGCCGCACCAGGGCCACGTCGAGCGGGTCGCCGGTGTCGCGGCGCAGGAAGACCTTCTCGCCCGGCTTGGTCGGTGCCCAGCCGGTGACCCACAGCGGTGACTTGTCGCCGTCCGCCCATGGGTTCTTGACCAGCCCGCCGATCGCGAACACGCCGACGCCAAGACCCATGGCCCCCGCGCCGAAGCCGGCCGCGCGGGTGATCAGCTTCCGGCGGCCGATGCCGCTGGTCTCCGCCGCCTCCAGCACCTCGGCGGCCAGGGTGCGCCGGTCGAGCTCGGCGGACGGCCCGTCGTGGCGCTGCTGCACGGCTAGCTCCTCCGGCAGGAACCGCTTGGCGTAGCCGAACACGCCGATGCCCACCGCGAAGACGGCGAGCCCGAGGGTCAGGCCGAGCAGCGGCGTGTACCACAGGTAGATGGAGTGCTTGGACGAGCCGGGCGGCTCGTACTGCCACGGCCAGAACAGGAACACGCCGAGGAAGGCGAGCCCGGCGAGCCCGGAGAGCGCGAACCAGGCGGCCACGCCACGCTCGGCGCGGCGCTCGGCCCTGGTGCCCTTGACCGGCCAGCGGTCGGCCTTGACCAGGATCTCGACGTCGTCGAGCTTCATTCCGAGCCGGTCGAGCTCCTCGCGGCTCAGCTCGGACAGGTCCCTGCCGGCGAGGTCGGCGTCGATGTCATGGTGGGTCGTCATGCCTTTGCTCCGATCCACAGCGTGACGCCGATCAGCACGGCCAGCCCGAACAGGAACGCGGCCAGCGCCTCGGAGATCGGACCGAAGCCGCCGAGCGCGTAGCCGCCCGGGCTGTTCTTCTGCCCGGTCACCGACTTGACGTAGGCGATGATGTCCTTCTTCTCCTCAGGGCTGAGCTGCCGGTCGGAGAACTTGGGCATGTTCTGCGGCCCGGAGAGCATGGCCGCGTACGCCTGCGCCTCGTTCGCCTCGTCCAGCGCCGGCGCGAACTTGCCGGACGACAGCGACCCGCCGCGGCCGGTGAAGTTGTGGCATGAGGCGCAGTTCAGCCGGAACAGCTGCCCGCCACGGGCCGGGTCGTCACCGCGCAGCGCGGCACCGCGCTCCGCCGGCAGCTCGGGACCACCACCGACGGCCTGGACGTATGCGCCCAACGCGTCGGCGGCCTCCTCGGTGGACAACTCCTGGCCGAGCTCGGTCTCGAACGGCTCGATCGGCTTGCGCTCGTTCTGCGCCTCCTGGCGCGCCGCCGGCATCCGGCCGGTGGACACCTGGAAGTAGACCGCCGCCTCGCCGACCCCGATCAGGCTCGGGCCCCGATCCTGCACACCCTGCAGGTTCGCCCCGTGGCAGCTGATGCAGTGGTTGTTGAACAGCTGCTCACCCTGGCGGACCAGGGCTGGTTGATCCTGGGCCACCGCGGTGTTCGGGCGCGGCGCCGCCGCGGCGTACAGCCCGCCGGAGGCCATCAGGGCAACGCCGAGGGCCAGCAGACCGGACACCCGACGGCGCAGCTTGCTGCGGTACCGGGACCTTGGCCGTGTGGTCGGAGTGGTCATCTTCTCTGGCAACCTCGTCGTTGTCGGGCGCGAGCCTCTGGCGTGAGGTGAGCAGCTGCGGTCAGCGCAGGATGTAGATGCAGAAGAACAGGCCGATCCACACCACGTCGACGAAGTGCCAGTAGTACGACACCACGATCGCCGCGGTGGCCTGCGCCGGGGTGAACTTGGACAGCTTGGTACGCACTATCAACAGGACGAAGGCGACCAGCCCACCTGTGACGTGCAGCCCGTGGAAACCGGTGGTGAGGTAGAACACGGTGCCGTAGGCCGACGCCGAGATCGTGGTGCCCTCGTGCACGAGGCTGCGGTACTCGTTAAGCTGGCCGAGCACGAACATGGTGCCCAACACCAGCGAGATCAGGTACCAGCGGCGCAGCCCGAAGACGTCGCCCTGCTCGGCCTTGAACACGCCCCACTGGCAGGTGAACGACGAGGCGATCAGGATCACGGTGACCACCGCCGCGTACGGCCGGTTCAGCTCGACGTCCGCCTGCGGCGGCCACGCACCCTCGTTGTTCGCTCGCACCGTGAAGAACATGGCGAACAGGCCGGCGAAGAACATGAGCTCGCTGGACAGCCAGACGATGGTCCCGACGCTGACCATGTTCGGCCGGTTCAGCGAGTGCACACGCTGGGCGATCGGCGGCCCTGTGGCGCTGGTCGTGGTCACGAACAGCATTATTGCCTGGCGATGTTCACCTTGGCTTGGCAGGGTGGCCGCGCCGCTCGGTGGCCGGCGCCGCGCCGATAACATCTGCCGGGTGAGCACACCGAACACGAGGGTCCTGGTGTTCAGCCACCGGCCGGAGATCCGTGAAGCAATCATCAACGCGGTCGGCCGGCGGCCGGCGACCGACCTGCCGCGGGTGCGCTACATCGAGGCCGGCACCATCGCCGACGTGCTCGCCGAGGTGGACGCCGGCGGGGTCGACCTTGCCATCCTCGACGGCGAGGCGCAGCCAACCGGCGGCATGGGCCTGTCCAGGCAGCTCAAGAACGAGATCGACGACTGCCCGCCGATCATCGTCGCGGTGCGCCGCAAGGACGACAGGTGGCTCGCGACGTGGTCGCAGGCCGACGCCGTGCTGGTGCACCCGCTGGACCCGCTGGCGGCGGCCGAGACCGTCGCCGAGGTGATGCGCTCGCACCAGCTACCCACCGCGACCGGATGAGCGCGCCGGTGTCCACCCCACCGTCCGCCGCGTCCTCCACCGTGCCGCCCACCGTGCCGCCCACCGCGAGCAGTTGGCCGGCCGTGCTCAACCAGCTCATCGCCGGCGAGGACCTCCGGCCGGCCGAGGCGGCCTGGGCCATGGACCAGGTGATGACGGGGACGGCGACGCCGTCCCAGGTCGCCGCGTTCGTGGTGGCGCTGCGCGCCAAGGGCGAGCGGGCCGCGGAGATCTCCGGGCTGGCCGCCACCATGCTGGCGCACGCGCGCCGGTTCACCGTGGACCTCCGCGCGGTCGACCTGGCCGGCACCGGCGGCGACCGCGCGCACACGGTGAACATCTCGACCATGTCCGCGGTGGTCACCGCGGCCGCCGGCGCACCCGTGATCAAGCACGGCAACCGCGCGGCGTCCTCCCGGTGCGGCGCCGCCGACCTGCTCGAGCAACTCGGCGTGGCGATCGACCTGCCGCCCGACGGGGTCGCGGCGTGCGTGCGGGAGCTCGGCATCGGCTTCTGCTTCGCGCCGGTGTTCCACCCCGCCATGCGGCACGCCGCCGGCCCGCGCCGTGAGATCGGCATCCCCACCGCGTTCAACTTCCTCGGCCCGCTGACGAACCCCGCCCAGCCGGCGGCAGCGCTGGTCGGCTGCGCGGACCTGCGGATGGCGCCGGTGATGGCCGAGGTGTTCGCCGAGCGCGACGTCACCGTGCTCGTGGTGCGTGGCGACGACGGCCTTGACGAGATCACCACCGGCGGCACCACCTCGGTGTGGGTGGTGTCCGGTGGTCATGTCGCCGAGATGACCCTGGACCCGTCGTTGCTCGGGGTGGCCCGCTCCGCCCCCGGCGACCTGCGCGGCGGCGAGCCCGCCCTGAACGCCGAGATCACCGGCCGCCTCCTCGCCGGCGAGCACGGACCTGCCCGCGACGCCGTGATCCTCAACGCGGCCGCCGCCATCGCCGCGCACCGCGGCCTCAGCGGCGATGTCATCGGGGACATAGGCGACGCCATGGTCGCCGCCACGGAGGCCATCGACTCCGGCGCCGCCATCGACCTACTGGCCCGCTGGGTGGCGCGCAGCAAGGAGCTGTCCAGCGCCGGCTGAGGTTGCCCGTGCCGTGCTACCGGCTCCAGCGGCCTGCGGGATCTTGTTCGCGGCCACGTGGATCAGCACGATTGCGGTGATCACTGGTCGGTCCTCCTCGGGAGCGTGGTGCGGTGAATCTAACCGGCGCGGTAATTTCGGCATCGGCGCACGTCCCGCGGTTAGCCTGACACCCGTGCCGGCCGCCCAGAGGTCCGAGCCGGTCCCGCCCGGCCCGCAGGACGCACCGTCCACGTCGGACCAGGTCGAGACCGACGTGGACTGGAGCGCGCTGCCGGCGCCGGTCGGCGCGCGGCTGGTGGAGCTCGCGGCGGACGCGCTGGGCACGATGGCCCAGGTCGACGTCCCGGCCACGCTGCGGCCGGTGGCGAAGTTCGCACCGGCCAAGCGGGCCAAGCTCGGCAGCAGGCGGCTGCTCACCGCGCTGGCGCAGCAGCCGGCGTTCCGCGCGGCCGTGCTGGAGTGGGCGCGCGAGCACCGGCCGGACGCGCTGGACCAGGACGGTGCCGACCCCGTGACGGCCGCCGCGGCGGCCACCCTGCTCGGCAGCGCGGACGCCGTGCGGCGGGTGGACAGCATCGCAAGGCAGGCCGGCGACGCGCGGCTGCGGGCCGACCGCGACGCCGCGCTGGCACGGGCCGACCGGCTGGCCGAGGAGCTGCGGCGGGTGCGGGCCGAACTGGCCGACGCGCTCGCGGTGGCCGAGCGGATCAGCGGGGAGCGCGAGGCCGAGCTGGACAAGCTGCGCGGACGGCTGCGCGACCAGGGCGTGCGGGTACGGGCCGCCGGCGAGGACGCCGCCGCGGCGCGGGCCGAGCAGGCGGCGGCGCTGCGCAGGGCGGCCGCCGAGCTGGCCGCGGCCGTCGCGGAGCGGGACCGCGAGCGGGAGCGGGCCGAGCACGAGCGGCGCCGCGCCGACCGGGCCGAGGCGGACGCCGAGGCGGCAAGGCAGGCGGCCAGGGAGGCCCGCGCCGCCGACGAGGTGCGGCTCGCGCTGCTGATCGACACCCTGGCCGGCGCGGTCACCGGCCTGCGCCGCGAGCTGGCGCTCGGCGACAACCCGCGCACCGGTCCCCGGCCGGCCGACCTGGTGCGCGGCGCGTACCGCGCGGAGGGCGGCCCTGGCCGCGTCGAGGACCCGGCCGCGCTCGACCGGCTGCTCGCGCTGCCCAGCGTGCATCTGCTGGTGGACGGCTACAACGTCACCAAGACGGGGTACGGCGAGCTGACCCTGTCCGACCAGCGCGATCGTCTGGTGAACCAGCTCGGCGCGCTGGCGGCCCGTACCGGTGCCGAGGTGACCGCGGTCTTCGACGGCGCCGGCGTGGTGGCGGTGCCGATCGCGGCGCCGCGCGGCGTGCGGGTGCTGTTCTCCGAGCCGGGCGTGCTGGCCGACGACGTGATCCGTGCCCTGGTCGCGGCCGAGCCGGAGGGCCGGCCGGTGGTCGTGGTCACCTCGGACCGTGCGGTCGCCGAGTCGGTGCGCCGCCGCGGCGCCCACCCGGTGCCGTCGTCGGTGCTGCTGGCCCGCTTCGGCCGGGTGTAGCCGTCTGTCCGCGAACTCGACAACAGCGGGGGTCGCGCCGTGATCGAACCCCGCTCCTGTCGAGTTCACGGACGCCAGGCGTGCCGGTACCGACGCTGGGCTGGCGGAATTGTCGGTGGTCGGTCGTAGCGTGCCGGGCAGATGGCGGACGACCGACCTGGAGGGTCGACATGATTGTGGACTGCGACCGCTGCGCCGTGCGGGGCGACGCCTGCACCGACTGCGTGATCACCGTGCTGCTCGGCTCGCCACCGGGCGGGGTACGGCTGGACGCGACCGAGCGGCGCGCGATCGACGCGCTGGCCGACGCCGGCATGGTGCCGCAGCTGAGGCTGGTCCCCGCCGGGCCGCGCGCGGCAAGCCATGCCGCCACTGAGGTCGCCGGATGGGCCGAGGAGCGCGCCGAGCGGTCCACCCGAGAAGCCGGTTGATCGGGCGCGCCGATCACCTTGGGCATCGGTGGCTACGCCGAACGTGCGCAACGTGCGTCTCGACACGTTGTGCACGGCGTGTTGTGGACGACATGCCTCACGTTTCGTAACCTGGCCGAGACCTTGCGGCGGTCGGTCGTCCAACCGGGCGGCGACGCAGGGCTCACCGCCGAATCGGCCCCGTCGGGGGAGCCGAACCGGGGAACCACCGGAACCAGGGGTGAATCCGGGCCTGAGTGTTGGGGACGCGCTCAGGTGCGGTAGGGCGCCTTCCGGCCCGAACCCGTCAGCTAACCCGGTAGGCGGTCGACAGGAAGAGGAGAGTCACGCGGCGTGTCGTCGCACGGGAGAAAGCGGTCCCTGCAGGGTGCATTCGTGGCCATCGCGGTCGCCGTCACCGTTTCGTTGATCCCGGCTCCGGCCGGCGCAGACCCGGACCTACCGAGCACTGCCTCGGAAGCGGTCAAGCAACTCGCCGAGCTGAACAAGCAGGCCGAGCAGCTGACCGAGGAATACCACCTTGCCCAGGACGAGCTGAACGCCCGCCGCGGCGACCTCGGCAAGGCGCAGGGCGACCATGACGCGGCCCAGACGAAGGCCGGGGAGGCCAGGGTCAAGCAGGCCGAGTTCCGCGCCCAGGTCGACAAGCTGGCGGCCGCGTCATTCCAGGGCGCCAGGTTCAACCAGCTCTCCGCGCTGCTGGTGAGCCAGTCGCCGCAGGAGTTCCTCGACCAGATGTCCGCGCTGGACCTGCTGGCCACCGACAACAAGAACGCGCTCGACTCGCTGTCCACGGCGGTCACCGAGGCGGAGGCGGCCGAGCGGGACGCCAACGACGCCAGCGGCCGGGCGCAGACAGCCGAGCAGCAGGCCGCCCAGATCGAGGCCGACCTCGCGCACCGCAGGGCCGAGCTCGAGCGCAGGCAGGCCGAAGTCCAGCGGCGGTACAACCAGCTCACCGGCGCCGACCGGGCGACCCTGCGCGGCAGTGGCGTCACGAACTTCGCGGCGCCACCGGCCAGCGGCGTCGCTGGCGACGCGATGCGGATCGCGCTGCAGCAGCAGGGCAAGCCGTACCAATGGGCGGCGGAGGGCCCGAACTCGTTCGACTGCTCCGGCCTCGTCTACTACTCCTACATGCGCATCGGCATCACGCTGCCGCGGTCGAGCCGCTCGATGTCGACCGTCGGCGCCGCGGTGCCGCGTAGCGCCATCCAGCCGGGCGACCTGCTGTTCTTCTACAGCCCGGTGAGCCACGTCGGGATCTCGGTCGGCGGCACCCAGATGGTGCACTCACCGCAGAGCGGCGACGTGGTGAAGGTCGCCGACTGGAGCTACATGCCATTGACCGCAATCCGCCGAATCCAGGGCTGAACGTCGAGGTAAACGCGAGGGCCGGCGCCGTACAGGTGCCGGCCCTGGCGTTACCGTCATCACCGTGAGCCCAAGGGTGCGTGGCTGGCTGGCGGCCGCCGTCGCGGTCGCGCTGCTCGGCGGGCTCGCCGTGCTCGGCCACGGCTCGCACGAGCCGGTCAGCGGCGCGGTTCCCAGCGACACGCTGGTGGCCGGCCGCCCGGCGCCGCCGAGCACCTCGCCCGACCGGACCCGGTCGCCGCTTTCCCGCAGCCGCGCCGTGCGGGACATGATGGACGGGCGAGCCGCCGCGGTGCGCATGCGGGACGAGGCGGCGTTCATGGCCACCGTCGACCCGCAGGCCGACCCGGAGTTCACCGCGGCCCAGCGGGCGCTGTTCGCCAACCTCGACGGCGTGCCGCTGTCCGAGTGGAGCTACCAGCTGGACGGCGCGACCTCGGCGCACCCGCCGCTTCGGCCGCACGACGACGCGCCGCTGTGGGCGCCGCGGACCACGCTGCGTTACGCCTTCAAGGTGGCCGACGCCCTGCCGACGTCCCGGCCGCTCGGCTACCTGTACGTGCAACGCGACGGCCGGTGGTACGTCGCTTCCGATGACGAGCTCGGGCCCGACTCGGAGCGGACCTGGCGCGGCCTGTGGGACTTCGGCCCGTGCGTGGCGATCACCGCAGCCAGCGGCCTCGTGGTCGGCCACCGCGGCCAGGAGCAGCTCATGACCACGCTGGCCGCCGAGCTCGACGGCGCGGTCGCCGCCGTCACCGACGTCTGGGGCACGGACTGGTCGCAGCGGGTAGCCGTGCTGCTGCCGAACACCATCGAGGAGATGCGCGAGCTGGTCGGGCCGGCGTTCGCGGTGGACGGCATCGCCGCCGCCACGGTGGCCGACAAGGTGGACGTCGCCAACTACTCCGCCGTCGGACAGCGGGTGGTGCTCAACCCCGACCAGGCCGGCCGGCTCTCCGCGTCGGCGCGGCGGATCGTGCTGCGGCACGAGATCACCCACGTCGCCGCGCGGGCGTCCACGGTGAACGGCGCGCCGATGTGGCTGCTGGAGGGCTTCGCCGACTACGTCGGCTACCTGACCAGCGGGCTGGCGCCGCGCGAGGCCGCCCCCGACCTGGTCCGCGCGCTGCGCGACGGCGGGCCACCTGACCAGCTGCCGGCGGACGCCGACTTCTACGGCACCAGCGACCACCTCGACCTCGCCTACCAGCTCGCCTGGTCGGCCGCCCTGCACGTGGTCGACCGGGTGGGCCAGGAGGGGCTGGTGCGGCTGTACCGGCAGATCGCCGGCAGCTCCAAGCAGGACAAGGCCACCGTGGACACGGCGCTACGGGACGTGCTGGGCCTCGACTCCACCGGGTTCGTCGCCTCCTGGAGAACCTCGCTGGACGCAAGGTTCTCCTGAGTGGTAAATGGTGCTGGAGCACCATTTACCACTCACGACCCACCCGTAAGGTGGCACCGTGCCCTGCACGCTGCTGCTGACCAATGACTTCCCGCCGCGGCCGGGCGGCATCCAGGCGTACCTGCACGCTCTTGCGACGCGGCTGCCGGCCGAGGAGCTCGTGGTGTACGCGCCGGCGTGGCGGGGCGCCGCCGAGTGGGACGCGCAGCAGCCCTTCGAGGTGGTCCGCCACCCTGGCACGCTCATGCTGCCGGTGCCCGACGTGCTGCGCCGCGGCCGCGAGATCGCCGCGGCGCGCGGCTGCCGGACGGTGTGGTTCGGCGCGGCGGCGCCGCTGGCGCTGCTTGGCCCGTGGCTGCGAGCCGCCGGGGTGCAGCGCGCGGTGGCCAGCACGCACGGGCACGAGGTCGGCTGGGCGATGCTGCCCGGCGCACGGCAGGCGCTGCGCCGCATCGGCGACACGGTGGACGCGGTGACGTTCGTCAGCCGCTACACCCGCGGCAGGTTCGCCGCGGCGTTCGGGCCGATGGCGGCCCTCGAGCCGCTGCCGTCCGGGGTCGACACCGACGCCTTCCACCCGGACGCCGCGGCGCGCGCCGCCATCAGGGCACGGTACGGGCTCGGGGAGCGGCCGGTCGTG
>Ga0184609_10000656_pt1 | contig 10308 bp, 9 predicted proteins | sample PLM1_60_coex_FD_133165 | JGI IMG/M metagenome (GOLD analysis project Ga0184609, IMG submission 133165) | Groundwater sediment microbial communities from an aquifer in East River, Colorado, USA - PLM1_60_coex | ecosystem: Environmental > Terrestrial > Soil > Riparian zone | place: USA: East... | reverse complement strand
CCACGGGCACCGAGAAGAAGGTCTGCACCTCACCGGCCGCAATCGTCGCCGAGCCGGACGTCGGGCCGGTGAAGTCCTGGCCGGCAACGGCGCTGCCGTCGGCGAGCCGCCACCCAACGGTGATCGGGAAGCTGCGCGGGCGCAGATCGGCGATCCGGATCGTGAAGTAGAAGGTGTTAGCACCGGTGGTGCACGTGCCGGCACCGTCGGGGCAGGTGTGATGACCTTCCCAATTGCGCTCGTCGAACAGGGTCAACGTGATCGGACGCGCCGCGCTCGCGGCCGGCACAATGCTCAGGGCGCACAGCGCGGCCGTGGCCGCGACGATGGCAACTCGAAGGACCGACCTCATGCGCGCGCACGATGCCACCAGCGAGTGCGGCGGCGGCGCAAACCCGAACAGTCCCGAACAACGGTGAAGATCCGGACAGAAACCAGCAACCCGCCGACCGCGACACCCGAGCGGCTATGCGAACTGGTAGGGGACCGCCAGCTTCTGTCCGAGCACGGGGCGAGCCTCAACCTGGTGCACGGCTAGGCGTACGACTCAGGAGTCGTCGGCCTCCGGTAGCTCGCCGAGGATCGTGACGTCGAGCCCGCGGACCAGCTCGGGATCGGACAGCAGGTCGATCGCGACGATCTTCCCGGCGGTGATGGTGAAGTCGAACACGACCCGCGGCGTCCCGTCCGGAGCCCACACGGCGCCCACCGCTCCGTCGATGAGCGCCGGTTGCGCGGCCGCGGCGCGCCCGGAGAAGGTGTCGACCACGGCCGCCGCGCCGCGGACCTCGCTGGCCAGAGCCGGCGCGCCCTCGGCCCGCCTGGCCGCGGCGGCATTCACGCTGGCCAGGTCGGCGCGGAGCACGATGTCCGGGTCGAGCACCGCGACCAGCGCCTCGAAGTCGCCGTTGCGCGAGGCGGCGAGGAAGGCGTCGACGACCTCCCGCTGGCGGGTCAGGTCGGTGGGGGCTGCGGCCGCGCCCTGCACCCGACGACGCGCGCGACTGGCCAGCTGCCGCGCCGCCGCCTGGGAGCGCGCGACGATGGGAGCGATCTCGTCAAAGGGGACGGCGAACAGGTCGTGCAGCACGAACGCGAGCCGCTCGGCGGGTGCCAGCGTGTCGAGCACCACCAGCAGCGCGGAGCCCACCGAATCGGCCAGCACTGCCTCGCGCTCGGGGTCGATCCCGTCGATCGGGTCGGGCATGTGCTGGTCCAGCGGCTCCTCACGCCGAGACCGGCGCGACTGCAGCATGTTCAGGCAGACCCTGGCGACGATCGTGGTCAGCCAGCCGCCCAGGTTGTCCACGCCGCTGGTGTCGGAGCGGCTGAACCGGAGCCAGGCATCCTGGACCGCGTCCTCGGCCTCGGCCCGCGAGCCGAGCATCCGGTAGGCCACCGCCCGCAGGTGCGTGCGGTTGTCCTCGAAACGTTCCGCCAGCCACTGGTGCGAGTCCATCGGTCACATTCCTCCGTCACGGTCTGTCATGGAAGTGACCGACCAAACCCGCCCGATGTGACATTCCTTGGAGGGGAGCAACCATGCAACCACGGATGCAGAACCCGGCGATGATCATTCCCGACGCCATGAAGGCGATCCTGGCCCTGGACAAGTCGGCGAGGAAGGGCCCCGTGCCGTCGACCACGCTGGAGCTGGTCCACCTGCGCGCGAGCCAGATCAACGGCTGCAGCTCCTGCGTCGACTCGGGCTCACGGCACGCCAAGAAGGCGGGCGAGACCGACGAACGGCTGTTCGCGGTGGCGGCCTGGCGGGAGGCGCCATACTTCACCGACGCCGAACGCGCGGCGCTGGCGCTCACCGAGGCGGTCACCCGGCTCAGCGACCGGGCGGACCCGGTGCCGGACGAGATCTGGGACGAGGCCGCCCGGCACTATGACGAGCAGGCGCTCGCGGCCCTGATCCTCTCGATCGCGACGACCAACGTGTTCAACCGCCTCAACGTCACCACCAGGCAGGTGGCAGGAGCCTGGGGCTGAGCGACACTCGGGCGGCGCGGTCAGCGCGCCGCCCGATACGGCAACGAGGAGGTTGTGCCAAGGATGACCCCGCCCGCCCGGACCTCGAGACAACGCAAGCAGGACACGCTGAACCGGCTCGAGCACGACGTCGACGCGTGGGTGGCGACCGCCGACCCAACCGACGGGACGCCGTACCTGGTGCCGTTGTCCTTCCTCTGGGACGACGCAACCCTGCTGATCGCCACCCCGTCAGCCAGCCCGACCAGCCGTAACCTGCAGGCCACCGGCAAAGCCAGGGTCGGCATCGGCCCAACCCGCGACGTCGTCCTCATCGAGGCAACCGTGCGTGCGCTGCCGGCCACCGAACTCCCGACCGACGTCGGCGACGCCTTCGCCGCCAAGACCGGCTTCGACCCGCGCACGCTCACCACCCCCTACCTCTACTTCCGCATCCACCCACAGCGGCTGCAGGCCTGGCGCGAATCCAACGAGCTCGACGGCCGCGACCTCATGCGTGGCGGGCACTGGGTCGTCGCCGACTGAGACCACGGCTCGCGGGTAAAGTCGACGGCCATCAGCTCGGGATGCGTGGGTCGGTGTCGTCATGGGTGAACGTCGGCGATTCGCCAAGTGACCGTTGCCAGATGCCCTACGCGCCCCGCCCGGATATGACTACATGCACTGCGCTGACCTGACGCCACCCTCGGTCGGGGCGCTGGGGCTGCTGTTCGCCGCCGCGGTCGCGGTGAAGAACCTCTGGAGCGGCTTCGGCGGCGTCGGTTCGGTCGGCGACGGTGGCCGAGACGGGGCTGCACCCGCGATCTCGTGGAGCACTACATCCGGCGTACCGACGGCGGTGCCGGCGACCTCGTCGCGGCCACCGCGGCCGGGCGGCAGCTGGCCCGGTTGACCCAGCGAGAGGCGCAGGGCCTGTCGAATGACGAGATCGCCGATCTGCTCGTTATCGCTGGCTCCACGGCCAAGACCCACGTGAAGCGGATCCTGGCGAAGATCGGTGCTCGGACCGCGCGCAGGCGGTCGTCATCGCCTACCAGGCCGGCCTGATGACACCGGGTGGGCACGGCTGAGCTCCGCCGGCACACTCAGCGTCCCGTTTGATGCGGTCCGGCCGGATGTTGTCTCCGGCCCGGTCACGTGATCTGGATGGCCTTCCGACACGTGTCGGCGATGGCGGGCAGGTTCTGTGCCGCCCGCCATCGACCATACGACTATGCCCTCACCCGGTCGCTACGCTGACGTGCAAATTTTGTTGTGCCTCGGTAATACCGACATAGGCACCTTGACCGCAGTTGTTGCTTCCAAAGTAACCGACGTTGATTCCCATCGCGATGTGGTTGTTGACCATGCCGCCACCACTGTCACCGGGGTAGCTGCAATAGTCGGCGACCGCGTAGTCCCCGGGGTTGGGGTAGCCGACCATCAGGATCCGACCACAGGATGTACCGGTACGAGCGGTAATCGCACACACCCGGTTACCTACTCCAGACCCGCCAGTTCCGGTGATCGTATACTGGTAGTCAGTCGTAGTCCCCGCGACGCCTCCTCGGCCGGTCGAGGCCTTGACGTAGACCCATGGGCGCGGGCTCCATCCTGCAGGCAATCCTGCTGGGTTGTTCACGGTGATGATCCCGTAGTCGTTGGCAAGGTCGGGGTTGCCGCGGCTGTGCATCGGGCCGATCTTGCTGAAGACAGCCTTGTCCGGTTGGTATGCCCAGAAATCAGTCCCGACCGCTCCGCAGTGTGCCGCCGTCATGACGTACCATTTGCCGTCGGAGACACTGCGTGCGTTGAATGCGGTGGAACATTGGAATTGGCTTGTGTTGATGTACAGCGACACCCCTCCCCGCAAGGGTGCATCACAATCGTAGGTGCCTATGAGCGCGCAGCGTGTCTGATTGATCCGACCCGAGTAGCTGACGAACCTGACACGATCTGAGAACCTCGCCCGCGCCTGCGCCACCACATCTTGCTGTGCCGCCGTCATGCCGGCCTGTGGGACATAGAGTGCGACACGGTTGTACTGAGGCTCGAAGAACGGGGTCAGTTGAACGTCCGAGCCACGATTGGCGGCCTTCAGTTGCTGTGACAGCAGCGGCGACATCACCAACAGGTCGTTCCAGCTGAACTTCACCCGGACGAGATCGGTGGCGTCCTGCAGGCCGAGCGCGACGATATCCCGGCGTGCCTGGTCCGGCAACGGGGCCTGGCCAGCCACACCTATTTTGACCCGTCCACCATTCTCCTCATCAACCCAGACACCCGCAAAGCTGTCGGCCATGCTGTGCCGTAGCGCGGCATCCAGTTGAAGCGCCCTGTGCTGCCAGTCATTCCGTTTCTCAGCTTCTGAGATGCTCAGCCCCAGATCGGCTGCAAGGGACGCTACGGCGGGGTCGACCGATCCGCTTGAACCGCCGCCGGCGGCCAACCCGTTTCCGGCAGAGGCTGCGGCCGGAGTGAGGGCAGCCATCGCCAACGCAAGCGCTATCGTCGAAGCAAGGACATACCTGATTTTCATCGTTGCTCCCTACTTACTGAATAGGTGACTCGGCGGATTCAAGCGATCATGCCGACAGGACAATATCGCACCAAGATCAACCCACCATCTGTTTTGGTGTGGCCGTTCTAATCCGACGGAGTGAGTAAGCAAGACCTGCCGAACTCCGCGGATCTTCAGCTGGCAGTCCGGGCGGCCGGCGAACTCGATGACGCCGGCCGGGCGTTGCCGCACCCGATCACCGGTGCGGTAGCGCCGCGGGCCGGCGGCGCCCGGCACGAACGAGGCGGCCGTCTGGCCCGGCTGGCCGCGGTATCCGCGGTATCCGCGGGCAAGGCTGGCGCCAGCACGCGCAGGTCGACTTCGACGGACCCACGCCACAGTCGGACCGGCCCGAGCACCGTGCACCGCAGCGCCTCGTCCACCGAGGCCGTGCGGTCGCGCATGATGCCCACCCCCATGAGCCAGTCGAACCCGATCCGATCCTGCCGACCGGATCGCACCTGGCCGCGCCATTCGGACGTTTTCGGACAGCCGGCCACTACACTCGCCGTCGCTGGACCGCGGGGATGCACTGCTCACGAGGGGGTTTCGCCGACGGCTACCGTGCCCGGACCACCTCCTCCGGACCCTCGGAACGCCCGGACGATCACCGCTCTGGTCACGTGCCTGCGAGCGACCAAGGCATGGACGGGCGATGCGTCCGTCCGTGAGCTGACCAGAAGGATCAACACAGACCGGCGCCGCCGGAGCAGCGCCAGCCGGGACGTCGTGCCGAGCACTGTCGGTTACAGCTTCGACCTCCGCCGGCAGCGCCTCGACTACGACCTCGTGTTCGAGCTGCTGCGTGCCATGGGGCTGACCGAGCCACATCTGCAGTGGTGGCGGCAGGCGTGGCAGTCGGTGTTCGCCCGGTACGAGACGCCGACAGCGGTGACGACGAGCACCGCGCTACCGGACGACCTGCCGTGGTTCCGGGGGCGCGCGGCCGAGCTGGACCAGCTGCTGAACGCCGCACGCGGCCCCGCCGGTGCTACCAGTGGTGTGGTGTCCGTCATCGAAGGCATGGCTGGGGTCGGCAAGACCGCGCTCGCAGTGCACGCCGCCCACCGGCTCGACCACCCCGACCAGGTTCGGCTGTACGTGAACCTGCGCGGCTTCGATCCCGGGCAGCCGGCGGCCGATCCCGGCGCCGTCCTCGAGTCCTTCCTGCGGGTTCTGGGCATCACAGGCGGCCGCGTGCCGCGCGGCGTGCCCGCACGGGCGCGGCTGTACCGCAGCGTGCTGCGCTGCCGGCGCGCGCTGATCGTGCTGGACAACGCCGCCGATGTCGGCCAGGTGCGGCCGCTCCTGCCGGACGGTCCCGAGCACCGGGTGCTCGTCACCAGCCGCCACACACTGGGCGACCTGGGCGGCGCCCAGCGCCTCTCGCTCGACGTGTTCACGCCCGACGAGGCGGTGCAGCTGCTCCGCGCCATGATCGGCAGCCGGCGGGTGGACGCCGAACCCGACGCCGCACGGCGCATCGCGACGCGGTACGGGCGCCTGCCGCTCGCGCTGAGCCTGATCAGCCGGCACATCCGGAGCACGCCGGACTGGCAGCTCGCCGACCACGCGGAACGGCTGCGGGGGCTCGGGCTCGCCGATGGCGTACAGGCCGCGCTCACCCTGTCCTACCGGCAGCTGGACGCCGGCGACCGGCGGATGTTCCGGCTGGTCGGTGTCAACCCCAGTCCGGACCTCACGGTGCATGCCGCCGCGGCACTTGCCGACCTCGACGCGCGACAAGCACAGCGCCACCTGGACACGCTGGTCGCCGAGCACCTGCTGCACTGCGCTGACGGCGGCCGCTACCACGCGCACGATCTCGTCCTCGCCTACGCCGCCCACCGTGCCCGCGACGAGGAGCCCGCCAGCCGGCGCCGTCAGGCCGTGACCCGGCTGCTCGACCACTACCTGAACAGCGCCGCCCTGGCGATGGACGCCGCGCACCCCGCCGAGCGGAGCCGCCGGCCGCGCATCGACCAGGCTTCGCCCTGGAGTCCCCCGCTGCCCGACCTGGCCACCGCCAGGGCGTGGCTCGACGCCGAGCGCCCCAACCTGATCGCGGCGATCGTGCACGCCGCGGCGCACGGCTGGTCGCAGCACGCCGGGCAGCTCACCGCGACCATCTGGCGCCACCTCGACACCAGCGGCCGGTACGGCGACATCCTCGCGATCCACCGACACGCCCTCAGCGCCGCCCGGCAGCTCGATGACCGCACCGCGGAAGCCCTCGTGCGGCACAACCTCGGCACCGTCCACTGGAGGCTCGGTCGCAAGATCGAGGCGATCGACCACTTCGAGAACGCGCTGGAACTGCGCCGGCAGACCGGTGACCGGCCGGCCCAGGCACAGACGCTCAACAACCTGTCCGTCGTCGTGCACGCCCTCGGCCGGCATCAGGACGCGCTGCGGCTCTACCAGGAGACGCTCGCGCTCTTCCGTGAGGTCGGCGACCGGCTCGGCGAGGCCGGTGCGTTGAACAACCTCGGCGTCGTCCTGGAACACCTGCGACGCCTAGACGACGCCGCCAGGCGTGAACGCGAGGCGCTGGCCCTCTTCCGCGAGATCGGCAGCAAGGTCGGCGAGGCCGACGCACTGGCCAACCTGTGCGTCGTCCACCGCCGGCAGGGCCGCCACGATGCCGCGATCGCTCACCAGCAGCAGGCCCTGGACATCTTCCGCGCCATCGGCGACCGCGGAGGCGAGGCCGGAGGCCTGATCAACCTCGGCGACATCCGACAACAGCAGGACCGCCACGGCGAGGCCGCCCAGCTCTACCGTCAGGCCCTCGCCATCGCCAACGACCTCGGAGATCCCGAACTCAAGGCCGAAGCCCTCAACAGCTTCGGCCTCACCCTGCGGGCCACCGGACGCTTCGACGAGGCCATCGAACACCACACCCGCGCACTCGCTCTCGCGCGCCAGATCCACGACAAGACCGAACAAACTCGAGCGCTCGAAGGTCTTGCACAGGCTGCACACGCCGCCGGCCGCCCCGCGCTGGCCGCCAAGATGCGGCTGCGCGCCGAGACCGTCGGCAGGGTCCCCGGTTCCCCGTAGGGCCGCTGAGTTGTGTGCGCCGCACAGGGAGTCGACAGTCGCCGGGAGCAGCCGGCCCAGACTGCCCTGCGTACCCATCGCGGCAAAGGTGCGCGCGAGCGCGCACAGCGGCAGAACCGGATGTTCGGTGCGGCTCAGAGGCCCGATGCGGGCTGGGGTGCAGCGTTGCATAGCGTCGGCAGGTCGGCTGCAGGTTCGCCTGCTCTGTAGGTCCGATTTCGGACCACAGTAGGCTACACTTCTGACCATGACGATCGCTGCGACGCCTGTACCGCTGTCCGAGGCGAAGGCGCGCCTGTCCGAACTGGCGCGCCGAGTCCGCCTGCAGCACGAGAGGATCGCGCTGACCCGTAACGGTGTAGCGGAGGTCGTCCTGCTCTCGGTGGATGACCTGGAAGGCCTGGAGATGACGCTGGAGATCCTGGGCGACACCGAAGCTGCCGCTCGGATCTCCGACAGCCTCGCCGCGCTCAGCGATGGGGACATCGGTGTCGACCTGGCCACCGTCCGTGCCGACCTGGCCCGCCGCCGCGCCACCGGCGGGTGAGCGCCCAGGACCACCCATCGCAACGGTATGACCTGCGCTTCCTGCCGGTCGCCCGGCGGGCAATAGCCCACCGACTGCCCGAACCCGTCGCCGCCGCCGTGTTGGAGTTCTGCGACCAGGCACTTGCCACCAACCCCCACCGCGTCGGCAAACCACTATTCGGGCCACTGACCGGGTGCCACGGCGCCAGGCGCGGCACCTACCGCATCGTCTACCGCATCAACGAAGACACCCGAACCGTCTCCATCCTCGAGATCGATCACCGAGCCGACATCTATCGGCCACATTGACCAACGCTCCACACAAAGGTCGCACCGCGGCAAGAGCGGAGGTTTGCGATCGACCGCCTGAAGTTCTGGCCGCCGATTTTCACGTCCTCCTCAGCACGTCCTGTCACCAGCGCCTGCTCGGGACCCGCGCCCGGTACGGCATGGCGCTAAAGAGCGCACGGCCTCGAGACTGGTGGACCGGGCTCCGCCTTTATTGGTTGACCTGGCCGGTGAACTTGCTGGTAGATGTCGTGGCGATCTGCCCAAGGCAGCAGGGACGTCAGGACATGGGTGCTGAATCCGCGCCTGCTGCTGCCGGCGCCTCGCCTCCACCCAGGCCGCGCATGATGGCATCGCGGGCCGATGGCGAGGCAGGTGCGGACCTTCCGAAGCAGCTGGAATGCCTCGGCGCGCCACCAACGCCGCCGCTCGTGGCGGTGGTTCACTCTCCGAGGGGTGACGCAGGTGCGGACGATCAGTGCGTTGGGTGGGTTGGTCCTACTCATTGTTGGCATCACCGTTCTGATGGAGCGGCTTGGACCCGAGTTCGATACTATGGCCGTCCTGCGCAACTACTGGCCAGTCGCCGTGATCGCCGTTGGCCTGCCCGGGACTCTGCGGCTCGCCACCCGTCCGACGGCCGCCATAATTGGACCGTTGGTCGTCATCGCCGTCGGGTGCGCCCTTCTCGTTCTGACCCTTCCGCCGCTGCGAGCAGCAGTCCTCCCATGGGTGCTGCCGATTATGCTCGTCGTTACTGGATCGGGAATCCTGCTCGGTCTTACGCGAGCACGAACCGAGCGAACAGGCGAGCTCCTCCCGCGAAAGCTTCTGGTGGCGGAGTCCACGGATATCGAGTGGCCCCACGGCGTGTTCACCCTTGGCCGACTCACCGCCATCGCGAGCGGGCACAGCATAGATCTGGGACGATCAGAGCCGATGAATGACGAGGGGCGGCTAGAACTGACAGCCGTAATGAGCGGCCTCATAGTGAACGTGCCATTCGGTTGGCACGTGAACGTGGAGGAACGTCGTCTGTTCGGCCGCGCCAGACAATCCACGATCGGGCAAGCATCTGCTGGCAAGCCTGAAATTGAGATGTACACATTGACGATTTTCGGACGTGTGCGCGTTAACCATGCTCAGGCGGCGAATTCAGCTTGAGGATACCGAGGTCATTGTCCGTCTGCGAATAGTCCACAGATTCCTGGAGGCCCCGCCCTCGGCGGGCCCAATAGACGGACAGCCGCTCATTTAGGTTGCATTCGTCGCTCCAATTCGCGGGCAGACGGATCTTGGCGGTCTGCAGGAGCTTCAAACGGTATACGTCCACGGTCGCGCACACCGCGACGCCGTAGCTGGCTGCGGCATGCAGCGCCGCGCGGTATGCGAGGACGGCCAGCAAGGCGAAGGCCGCGGGGAGCGCAAGCCACAAGCCTGCAGAGAGCAGGAGAGCTCCAGTTGCGACTGCAGCGAATCCGCACGCGATGCACAGCCGGCACGAGGTGTCGAGCTGGTTTCGGTAGATGTCCACCTTCTTCAGCACGTCGTCCTCAAGAACGAGGTATAGGCGCGGCCATAGGTGGATGACGTCGAGCTTGTACGGCTCTCCGGCGCGTTCCTCCATGCCGCGAAGCCGATTGCCGAGCGCGGTGGGCAAGACGGGGAAACGGGTCGGAAAGTTCTGCATTTCGATGTCGGCTGCGATCCCGTCTGGCGTGCCGTCAAGCTTGTCTCGTATCCACGCGAACCGGTCCCGCCGGCGGATCTGGATCCACGTGCCGAGCGACGTTAGGCACGCCAACGGACCGGTCGTGCGCCAGTAACCCTCGAGTAACCTCACGGATGCCAGCTCAAGCGGCTGCAGCAGGATGCCGACGACGACTGCAGTG
>Ga0184609_10000654_pt1 | contig 10322 bp, 9 predicted proteins | sample PLM1_60_coex_FD_133165 | JGI IMG/M metagenome (GOLD analysis project Ga0184609, IMG submission 133165) | Groundwater sediment microbial communities from an aquifer in East River, Colorado, USA - PLM1_60_coex | ecosystem: Environmental > Terrestrial > Soil > Riparian zone | place: USA: East... | reverse complement strand
GATCAGGTGCTCGGCTCGCGGATGATCTCGACCCCGCTGCGCCTGTTCATGTGCTCGCCGATCACCGACGGCGCCGCCGCCGTCGTGCTGGCGAGCGAGGAGCGCGCCCGCGCGCTGACGGACACGCCGGTGTGGATTCGCGGCACCGGCCAGGCGCTCGACGGCTTCCAGCTCACCTCGCTGCACGAGGACTACGCCCACTGGCCGGCGCTCAAGCGCGCGGGCGCCTCCGCGTACCGCATGGCCGGCATCGGGCCCGGGGACGTCGATCTCGCCGAGGTGCACGACTGCTTCGCGATCGCCGAGATGATCGCCTACGAGGAGCTCGGCTTCTGCAAGAAGGGCGAGGCGGGGCCGTTCGTGGCCGCCGGCCGGAGCGACTACGGCGGCGACGTCGTCGTCAACCCCCGCGGCGGGCTGATCGGCTGCGGCCACCCGCTCGGCGCCACCGGCGTGGCCCAGGCCGCCGAGGTCTTCGCCCAGCTCCGTGGCGAGGCCGGGGCGCGGCAAGTGCCCGATGCCGCGATCGGCCTCACCCACAACAACAGCGGGATGGGCGAGCACGTCGTGATGATCTACGGCAAGGATCCGGCGTGAGCAACGGCGACACCGTCGTCGCCGTCCTCGGGGCCGGCCGGATCGGGCGCCAGATCGCGCTGGCGTTCGCGCTGGGCGGCTGCCGCGTGCGTCTGGTCGACGTCAAGGAAGGGCGCCCGGTGGCCGACGCCGAGCGCACGCTGGCCGACGCGCGGCGCGAGATCGCGCGCGACCTCGGCCTCATGGTCGAGGAGCGCGTGATCACCGGAGCCGAGTCGACCGCCAGCCGGGGACGCATCGAGGAGCGGATCGGGCTCGAGGCGCTGGCGGGCTGTGGCTTCGTGCAGGAGGCGCTGCCGGAGTCGGTCGCCCTCAAGCGGACCGAGCTCGCCCGTGTCAGCGCCGCCGCTGACTCCGACGCCATCATCGCGTCGGGCTCGTCCACGATCTCGCCGTCGCACCTCGGCGACGCGGTGGAGGGCCCCGAGCGGTTCCTGGTCGCGCACTGGCTGAACCCGGCCCACATCATCCCGCTCGTCGACGTGGTGCCCGGCCCGCGGACGGCACCGCAGGCGGTCGAGCGGACGCTGGCGCTGCTGGAGAGCCTGGGCAAGACACCGGTGCGCTGCGGCGACTCCCCCGGCTTCATCGGTCCGCGCCTGCAAGTACTCCTGATGAACGAGGCGGTGCGGCTGGTCGAGGAGGGCGTGGCCACGCCCGAGGACGTGGACCGCGCGTTCCGAGCGGGGATGGGATTTCGCTACGCGTCGATCGGAATCTTCGAGTTCATCGACTGGGGCGGCGTGGACATCCTGTATCACGCCAGCCGCTACATGACCGAGGCGCTCGGCGACGAGCGGTTCAAGCCGGCCCGGCTCGTCGAGGAGAAGATGGCCCGCAACGAGCTGGGACCGAAGACCGGCCGGGGGTTCTTCGACTACGCCGGCGATCGGCGCGAGGCCTTCGAGACCGACAAGGTGCGGGCGCTGCTGCGTCGCCTGCGGACCGAGCGGCTGTGATCCTCATCGAGCACGCGACGGTCCTGACGCTCGACGGCCGGCGCCGGATCCTGGCCGACGGCTCGGTGCTCGTGGACGGCCGCGACATCGTCCAGGTCGGGCCCGCCGCGTCGGTCCGCCCGCCGCGAGAACCGGACCGCGTGATCGACGGACGCCGGCGCGTCGTGGCGCCGGGCTTCGTCGACACCCACGTCCACCTGACCGAGCACCTCAGCCGCGGGCTGATGCTCGACGACGTCCCGGTGTCGCGCTACCTGCCCGACTGGCTGCTGCCGCTGTACTCCACGGTCACGCCGGAGGAGGAGCAGGCGGCGGCGCAACTCGCCTGCGTCGAGATGATCCGCACCGGCACCACCACGTTCTGCGAGGCCGGCACGCTCTTCGACGTGGCCGCCGTCGCCGACGCCGTCGAGCAGGTGGGGATGCGCGCGGTCCTCGGCCGCTGGACCTGGGACCTCGCGGGGGCGGGGGACCTCGCTGGCCAGGCCGGGCGCATGAGGCAGACGACCGACGAGGCGCTGGCGCTCACCGAGGACGTGCTCGGCAAGGTGAACGGCCGCGCCGACGGGCGGATCGGCGCCTGGCCCCTGCTGCTCGGCTTCGGCACCTGCTCGGAGGCCCTGATCCAGGGCGCGCACGCGCTCGCCGGGCGGCACGGCGTCGGCTGGGGGATGATGCAGAGCGCGCTGCACCCCTCGCGGCCGCGCCGCGACACGATCCCGCTGGCCCGCCTCGACGCGCTCGGCGTGCTGGGCCCGGCCACCAAGCTCGCGCACATGGTCTACGTCGACGACGCCGACATCGCGCTGCTCGCCCGGCGTGACGTGAAGGTCGTGCACTGCCCGACCGCCGGGCTCAAGCACACCAAGGGCCTGGCGGCCCACGGGCGGTTCCCCGAGATGGTCGCCGCCGGCGTCGGCGTCTCGCTCGGCGGCGACAGCGGCAACGGCTCCAACCACTTCGACATGCTGCGGCTCATGTACCTGGCGGCGACCCTCTACAAGGACGCGCGCAACGACGTCGGCGTCCTGGCGGCCGAGCGCGTGGTGGAGATGGCGACGCGCCGCGGGGCCGAGGCGCTGCGGCTCGGCCGCCAGATCGGCTCGCTCGAGCCGGGCAAGCGGGCCGATCTCGTGCTCTACGATCTCGACACGCCGGAGTGGCGGCCGCTGCTGAACCCCGTGAACAACCTCGTGTACGCGGCGAGCGGCGCCAGCGTGCGCACGGTGGTGATCGACGGCCGCGTCGTGCTCGACGAGGGCCGGCTGACCACCCTCGACGAGCGCGCGCTGTACGATCGGGTGGAGAGGCTGAGCCGCGAGCACGTGCGCCGGGCCGGCGTGCCCGTCGACAGCACGTGGCCGGTGGTGTCGTGACCTACTTCCGCGCGACCGATCCGTTTCCGCTGGAGTCGGCGGACTTCACCAAGCTGCACGAGTTCTACACCCGGCTGGGGCAGGGGCGGCTCAGCACGACGCGGTGCGCGGGGTGCGGCCGCACGGCGTGGCCGCCGCGCGGCTTCTGCGCCGAGTGTGGCGACGACGCGTTCGGCTGGATCGACCTGCCGAGCGAGGGCACCGTCCACGCGTTCACCGTGCAAGAGACCGGATTGCCGGCCGGCTTCGCCGCGCCGCGCGTGTTCGCGGTGGTGACGGTCGGTGACCACCGCGTGTTCTCGATCCTCCTCGACGCCGATCCGGCCGGCGTGGCGATCGGCCAGCGCGTGCGGCTGACGCCGCTGTCGGTGGCCGCCGATCCCAAGGGCAACCCGCGATGGCTTCCCGCGTTCACACCCTCGGCGTGATCTCCGACACCCACGGGCTGCTGCGCCCCGAGGCGGCGGCCGCGCTGGCCGGCGTCGAGCGCATCGTGCACGCCGGCGACATCGGCAGCCCCGACGTCCTCGCCGCGCTCGGGCGCCTCGCGCCGGTCACCGCGGTGCGCGGCAACAACGATCGTGGCGACTGGGCGGCCGGCCTCGCGGACACCGAGGTCGTCGAGGTCGGCGGCGTGTCCCTCTACGTGCTGCACGACCTGCACGAGCTCGATCTCGATCCGCGGGCGGCCGGCTTCGCGGCGATCATCGCCGGCCACAGCCATCAGCCGCGCCTGGAGGAGCGCGACGGCGTGCTCTACCTGAACCCCGGCAGCGCCGGGCCGCGGCGATTCAAGCTGCCGATCTCGCTCGCGCGGCTGACCATCGCCGACGCTCGGGTGCGCGCGGAGCTGGTCACCCTGGAGATCGCCAGGTGATCGCCGGGCATGCGAACGGTGAGGGCGGCCCGTGATGGCTGTGCGAGCCGCAGCCGAAGGCGAGGCGAGCCTGTGAAAGTCCTCGTCGCCAAGCCCGGGCTCGACGGCCACGATCGCGGGGCCAAGGTCGTCGCCCACGCGCTGCGCGACGCTGGGGTGGAGGTCGTGTACTCCGGCCTCAAGCGCACGCCCGAGGAGATCGTGGCGGAGGCGGTCCAGGAGGACGTGGACGTGGTGGGGCTCTCGATCCTCTCGGGCGCGCACCTCACGCTCTCGCGCCGGGTGATCGACGGGCTGCGCGCCCAGGGCGCCGCCGAGATCCGCGTCGTCGTCGGTGGCACGATCCCGCCCCGCGACGTGCCGGCGCTGCTGGCGATGGGGGTGGATCGCGTGTTCCCGATGGGCACGGCGCTGCCCGACATCGTCGCCGCCTTCAAGGAGCCCCGGTGACGCCGGCGGGGCTCGATCGGGCGGAGCACAGGAGGACGGCATGAGGGACGTGAAGCTGCACGCGGGCAGCCCGGTCAAGCCGGTCTATGGGCCCGAAGACCTCGCCGGACGCGACGTCGCCCGCGACATCGGGCAGCCGGGCGAGTATCCCTACACCCGCGGCATCCACAAGCACATGTACCGCGACCGGCTGTGGACGATGCGGCAGTACGTCGGCTTCGGCACGCCCGAAGAAACCAACGCCCGATTCAAATACTTGATGGCCCACGGGCAGGACGCGCTGAATGTCGCGTTCGACCTGCCGACGCAGCTCGGTCTCGACTCCGACGATCCCAAGGCCGAGGGCGAGGTGGGGCGCGTCGGGATGGCCATCGACACCCTGGCCGACATGGAGGCGGCCTTCGACGGCATCCCGCTCGACCGCGTGAGCGTGTCGCTCACGATCAACGGGATGGCGGCGCCGATCACCGCCATGTACTACGCGGTGGCCGACAAGCAGGGCGCCGCCGCCGATCGCGTCGTGACCACGCCCCAGAACGACATCCTCAAGGAATTCGTCGCGCGCGGCACCTGGATCTACCCGGTGGAGCCGTCGCTCCGGCTGGTCGGCGACCTCATCGAGTTTTCGGCCCGCCGCTTCCCGCGCTCCAATCCGGTGTCGGTGTGCGGCTATCACATCCGCGAGGCCGGCTGCACGACCGCCCAGGAGATGGCCTACGGCCTGGCCATCGCCGCCGCCTACGTGGAGATGATGGTGGCGCGGGGGATGACCGTCGACGAGTTTGCGCCGCGGATCTCCTTCAACTTCACCGCGTGGGGCAAGATCTTCGAGGAGGTCGCGAAGTTCCGGGCCGGCCGCCGGCTCTACGCGCGCATGCTGCGCGAGCGGTTCGGCGCCACCAGCCCGAAGTCGTGGATGTTCCGCACGCTCATCGGCGGCGGCGGCTCCGCCTTCACCATGCAGGAGCCGGAGAACAACATCGTGCGCGGCGCCTACATCGCGCTGGCCGGCGCGCTGAGCGGTGCTCAGACGATGGCGCTGCCCACCTACGACGAGGCGTACACGATCCCGTCGCCCAAGGCCCAGCTCATCGCGCTCAGGACCATGCAGATCTGCGCGGAGGAGTCGGGCGCCGCCGACACCGTGGACCCGCTGGCCGGCTCCTACTACGTCGAGGCGCTCACCAACGCCATGGAGGCGAAGATCGTCGAGGAGCTGGCCGCGGTGGAGCGCATGGGCGGCATCGTGGAAGCCGTGAAGACCGGCGCCCTGCAGGCCGAGGTCGCGCGCCAGGCCTACCGGTTCGAGCAGGCGATGGTGGCCGGCGAGATCCCCAAGGTCGCGGTCAACTGTCACGTCGGCGACCGCCCGGCCGCGGCCGACCAGGACGTGGAGCTGTACGCGTTCGACCCCAGGGTGGCCGAGACTCAGGTGGCCAAGCTGGCGCGCGTACGGCGCGAGCGCGACGACGCGACGGCGCAGACCACGCTGCGACGCCTCGCCGACGAGGCGCGCGGCGCCGCCAACCTGATGCCGCCGATTCTCGAGGCGGTGAAGGCGTACGCGACGCTCGGCGAGATCTGCCAGGCGATGAAGAGCGTGTTCGGCGAGCACAAGGAGCCGGTGAGATGGTGAGCGCGGAGCGGTTCGCCCGGGGCATGACGTTCGCGCAGTACGTCGCCGACATGGCCACGCCCGAGAACCTCAAGCGCGAGGGCTCGATGGGCCGCGCGCGCGAGGACCGGAGCGAGTTCTTCCGTCGGGCCTACGACGCGGTGCAGCTCTCCCCGGCCCAGCAGGCGGCGTGGACATGGCTGGCCGCCCAGCCCGGCGGCCCCGCCCGGGTGCTGGCGATCTCCGAGGAGTGGTCGTCGGACTGCCGCCGCGACATCCCGCTGGTGGCCAGGGTGGCCGACGCCGCCGGCCTCGAGCTGCGCATCTTCCCGCGCGACGGCCAGCGGTTCGGCGCGGCGCCCGAACCCGATCCGACCGCGTCACCCAACGCGGATCTCATGATGCAGTACCTCAACCGCCGCGAGGGCCGGACGTACCAGTCGATCCCGGTGATCGTGTTCTTCGCCCGCGACATGCGGGAGCTGTACCGCTACATCGAGTTCCCGCTCGTGTACCGCAAGGACCGGATCCGCGGTGCTCAGACCGCGCCCCGGCCGGGGGAGACGCCGGAGCAGACCCGGCAGCGCGCCGAGCGCGAGTTCGCGGAGATGCTGGGCTCGCCCTTCCTCGAGGTGTGGCGCTCGGCCGCGCTCGCCGAGTGGGCCAGCCTGCTCTACGAGCGGCTGCGGGTGGGCTCGCTGGCGTGAGCGTGGCACCCGATCGGCGCCGGTGGCCGTGAGCGAGCTCGCGGTCATCGGCAAGGACGTCCCCAAGCGCGACGGGGCCGACAAGGTCACCGGCCGCACGCGCTATCTCCACGACCTCGAGCTGCCGCGCCTGGTCCACGGCAAGATCTTGCGCGCGCGCCATCCCCACGCGCGCATCGTGCGCCTCGACACGGCCCGCGCCGCCGCGCTCCCCGGGGTCCTCGCCGTCATCGCCGGGAGGGACGTCGTGCAACAACCGTTCGGCTTCGCCAAGGACCAGCTCGCGCTCAAGCCCGACACGGTGCGCTGCGTCCGCGACGAGGTCGCGGCGGTCGCGGCCGAGACCGCCGCCCTCGCCGAGGCGGCGCTGGACCTGATCGAGGTGGAGTACGCCGAGCTGCCGTCGGTGTTCGATCCGCTGGCCGCGCTCCGGCCGGGCGCGCCGCTGGTGCACGAGGGGCGGGTGACCAACCACACCGACCTGCGCTACCAGTTCACCCACGGCGACGTGCCGAGCGCGTTCGCGGCGGCGGTGGCCGTCGTCGAGGGCGAGTACCGGCTGAACTTCGTGACCCCGGCGTGCCTGGGCACCATGGTGGCGATCGCCGACTGGGATCCGGAAGGCCGACTGACGATGTGGTCCACGACGCAGGTGCCGTTCCTCTACCAGCGGGACCTCGCCCAGGCGCTCGGGATCGGCGGCGACCGCATCCGCGTGCTGCAGCCGCCGGTCGGCGGCAATTTCGGGCGGGGCCTCGATCTCTGTCCGATCGACGTCATCGCCGCGCTGCTGGCCCGGCGGGCGCGGCGGCCCGTGAAGATCGAGTTCGAGCGCGTGGAGGAGTTCATCGCCTGCCCCACCCGGGAGCCGTGCACGATCCGGCTGCGCACCGCCGCCGACGCCGCCGGCCGGCTGCTGGCGCGCGACTGCCACGTCGTCATCGACAACGGCGCCTACGTCTCGTGGGGCTCGACGACGCCCTACGTGATGCTGTCGACGGTGGCCGGGCTCTATCGCTGCCCGGCCGTCCGCTTCGACACGACCATCGCCTACACGAACAATCCCTATTCGGGCTCGATGCGCGGCTACGGCAATCTCGAGTCCACCTTCGCCGTCGAGAGCCAGATGGACGACCTGGCCGAGCGCCTCGGTCTCGATCGTCTGGAGATCCGCCGGCGCAACGCCACCCAGCCGGGCGACGCCAACCCGCAAGGCTTCGTGATCGGCTCGTGCGCGATGCCGGAGTGCCTGGCCGCGCTGGCCGACGCCGCCCGCGGGGTGCCGCCGCCGGCGCCCGGCTGCAAGCGCGGCGTCGGCTACGCCGGGATGTTCCACGTCGGCGGCGGCGCCCGTATCTACCGCTCGGACGGCTGCGGCGCCATCGTGAAGCTCGACGACTTCGGCCGCGTCTCGCTCGTGACCGGCGCCACCGAGATCGGCCAGGGCTCCGAGACCGTGCTGGCCATGATCGTCGCCGAGACGCTCGGCGTGCCGCTGGAGCGGGTGGACGTCGTCAACTCCGACACGACGATCAAGCCGTGGGACGTCGGCGCCCACGCCAGCCGCACGACGTTCGTCGCCGGCAACGCCGCCCGCCTGGCCGCCGAGAAGCTGCGCGCGCAGCTGCTGGCCATGGCCGCCGACGAGCTGGAGGCGCCCGCCGCGCGCCTGCGCATCGCGGACGGGTGGATCTTCGTGCGCGACGAGCCGGGGCGGCGCATCCCCTACGACCGCGCGGCGCGGGCCGGGCACCTGCGCGAGCGCGGGCAGACGCTGGTGGCCGAGGCGTTCTACGATCCACCGACGGAGATGCTCGACAAGGATCTGCGCGGCAACGTGTCGGCCACCTACGGCTTCGCGGCCCAGGCGGTGGTTCTCGACGTCGAGGAGGCGACCGGCGCCATCCGGGTGCGGCGCGTCGTCTCCGCCCACGACGTGGGCCGCGCGCTCAACCCGCTGGCCGCCGAGGGCCAGATCCACGGCGGCATCCACATGGGGCTCGGCTACGCTCTGAGTGAGCGCCTGGTCGTTCAGGAGGGCCAGATCCTGACGGCGTCGTTCATGGACTACGCGATCCTCAAGGCCGCCGACATGCCCGAGCTCGTCGTGCACCTGATCGAGGCTGGCGACGCCGAGGGGCCGTTCGGCGCCAAGGGCCTGGGCGAGTCGGGCGTGATCCCGGTGTCGGCCGCCGTCGCCAACGCGGTGAAGGACGCCATCGGCGTGCGCTTCACCGAGCTGCCGATCACGCCGGCCGCGGTGCACGCGGCGCTCGAGCGCGGGCGGGCGGCGCCCCCGTGAACCTCTTCGAGGGCGTGCGCGTGCTGGACCTCTCGCGGATGCTGGCCGGGCCCTACGGCTCCATGCTGCTGGCCGACCAGGGCGCCGAGGTGATCAAGGTCGAGGAGCCCGACGGCGGCGACCCGATGCGGGTGATGGGGCCGCCGTTCCTGCCCGAGGGCGAGAGCGCGTACTTCCTGTCGATCAACCGCAACAAGAAATCGGTCGCGCTCGACCTCACGCCGCCGGCCGGCCGCGACGTGTTCCTCGACCTCGCCGCCCAGGCCGACGTGGTGTGGGAGAACTTCCGGCCCGGTGTCATGGAGCGCCTGGGGCTGAGCTACGCGGCGCTGGCGGCCGTCAACCCGCGGCTGGTTCTCTGCTCGATCTCGGCCTACGGCCAGGACGGCCCCTACCGCGACTGGCCGGCCTTCGACCTGGCGCTGCAGGCCATGGGCGGCGGCATGTCGCTCACCGGCGAGGAGGGGGGGCGCCCCGTGCGCATGGGGCTGCCGATGGGCGACCTGGCCGGCGGCATGTTCGGCGCGTTCGCCGTCGCCGGCGCGCTGTTCCGCCGCGCGCGCACCGGGCGGGGCGCGCACGTCGATCTCTCGCTGCTCGACTGCCAGGTCTCGCTGCTGACCTACGTCGCGCAGTATTTCTGGGCCGACGGCCGGGTGCCGGGACGGATGGGCTCCGGGCATGCGTCGGTGGTGCCGTACCAGGCGCTGGCCACGCGCGACGGCCACCTCATCATCGCGATCTTTGCCGAGAAGTTCTGGGGCGGATTCTGCCGCGCCGTCGAGCATCCCGAGTGGGAGGGCGACCCGCGCTTCGCGACGAACCGGGCCCGCCTCGCCCATCGCGAGACGCTGATGGCCCTGGTGGAGGCCGTCTTCCGCGACCGCGCGACCGAGGACTGGCTGGCGCGCCTGCACGCCGCCGGGGTGCCGGCCGCGCCGATCCTCGGTGTGGACCGCGTGCTGTCCGACCCGCAGGTGCGGCATCGCCGCATGGTCGTCGACGTCGACCACCCGCGCCACGGCCCACTGCCCACGCTGGGAACGCCGGTCAAGGTCGACGGCGCCATGGATCTGCCGGTGACGGCGGCGCCACGCCTGGGCGAGCACACCGATGCGGTGCTGAGTGCACTGCTCAAATACCCGGCCGAGCGTCTCGCCGCGCTCCGCCGCGATGGAGTGATCAGGTGAAGATCAGCGTATTGGGAGGCGGCAACGGCGGCTACGCGACGGCCGCGGACCTGGCCCTGGCCGGCCACCGCGTGCGGCTGTGGCGCCGCTCGGACACGGAGCTGGCGCCGCTGCGGAGCGCCGGCACGATCACGCTCACGGCCGAGGGCCGGCAGGGCGCCGCGCGGCTCGATCGCGCCACCGCGGACCTGGGCGAGGCGCTCGACGGCGCCGAGGTCGTCATGGTGCCGCTGCCGGCCACGAGCCACG
>Ga0184609_10000649_pt1 | contig 10361 bp, 10 predicted proteins | sample PLM1_60_coex_FD_133165 | JGI IMG/M metagenome (GOLD analysis project Ga0184609, IMG submission 133165) | Groundwater sediment microbial communities from an aquifer in East River, Colorado, USA - PLM1_60_coex | ecosystem: Environmental > Terrestrial > Soil > Riparian zone | place: USA: East... | reverse complement strand
GCCGTCGCCGTCGCTGTCCGATGGGCCGCCGGCCACCGAGAACAACTCGCTGCTCGCCGAGGCCTCCGCGTCGCCGATCCAGGACGCGCCGTTGCCCATGCCCCGCACCGGCAGCGACATCGGGAGCTGGGCGATCTCGCCGCTGCCGATCGCGTCGGAGCCGCTGCTGTCCTGGACGCCGCCGGCGTCGACGAACGACACGCTGCTGCCGCTGCCGGCCGCCGTGCCCATCCACGATCCGCCGTTGCCGAAGACTTCCACCGGCCCGGCCAGCGGGCCGGACGCCATCAGGCCGCCGAGAACGCTGCTGTCGGCGCCGGTGTAGGAGTCGCCGCCGGCAAGGGCCGCGACGCTGTTGCGGTGCCTCGCGGCGGCCTCACCGGTCCAGGCGACGCCATTGCCGAAGCCCTGCACGGGCATCGCCACAGGGAGGTCGCCGACACCGCCGCTGGCCAGGCCGTAGTCACCGTTGGTCGCGCTGTCGCCGCCGGCGGTGGTCTGGGTGTCGGTGCTGCCGTCGGTGGAGGTGCCGGCCATCCAGATCACGCCGTTGCTGGCGACCTGCGCGGGGCCGGCGACCGGCACCGAGGCGACATGACCGGCCCCGAGGCCGCCGTTGCCCGTCGTGCTGTGCTTGCCACCGGCGGTGGACGCCGTGCTGTCGGCGTACGCGGCGTCGGATTTGCCGATCCAGGCGACGCCGTTGCCGAGCGCCTGCGCCGGCACGGCACCGGCCGGCGAGGCGATGTTGCCGGCGAGCACGCCGTGCCTGCCGCTGGTGCCGTAGTCGCCGCCGGCGGTCGCGGTGGTCTGCTGCGTGCCGGCGGTCTGGGCCCGGCCGACCCCGCTGATCGCGTTGCCGGCGATGGCTGCCGGCCCCGCGACGGCCGGAGCTGCGATGTTGCCCGAGCCCTCGGTCTGGGAGCCATTGCTGACAACGTCGCCGGCCGCGGTGGCATCGGCGACGGCCTGCGCCTGGGACTGCGCCCGTCCGCCCCACGCAATCGCGTTGCCGTTGAACTGCACTGGCAGCGCGAGTGGGCCGGAGCCGACGTTGCCGGAGAGCGGGCTGCCCTCGCCGGTGGTGCCGGCGTCGCCGCCCGCGGTGGCGCCGACCGACTGGCTGCCGCCGGCCGCGGCGGTGCCGCCAGGCGCGGCCAGCGCATTGCCGCTGAACTGCACCGGCGTGGCGAACGCGGGGGTGAGCACGTTGCCGGAGACCGGTCCGCCGGCGCCGTCGGTGTACACGTCGCCGCCGGAGGACGCATCCGTGCTCGTCGTCGAGTCCGCGCCGGCGCTGCCAAGCACGCTGCCGGCGTTGCCGGTGAACGCGACCGGAGCCACCCAGTCGGCGGCCACCACGTTGCCGGCCAGCGGGCCGGCCGAGCCGTCGGTGTACACCGGGTCCGGCCGGTGGTAGGCCACCCCGCTGGACGACGCGGCGTACGCCTGGCCGGCCGCCGCCAGCGCGTTGCCCGACACGTCGAGCGGCACGACGACGTTGATGTGCCCGCGGTTTCCACGCAGGACCCGGTCGGCCAGGCCGGCCCTGATGGGCAGTGCCGCCGGGCCGGTCGGGGCGAGCAGCGGGCCGGCCTTCGCCAGCACGTCGTCCGTGCTCAGCGTCTGGTCGACGCACGGCGTCGCGTACGGGCCGCCCGGCGCTCCGACCACGTTGTCGCAGATGTGCACGGGAACGGACAGTGATGCGGCCAGCGGTGGGGTCGGTCGATCGGGGCAGCACTCGTTGGCCGAGGCGATCCCGGCGCCGAGAGCCAGCATTCCGCCGGTGAAGACCGCGGCCTGCAGGCCACGCTTCGCCCAGGCGTTCATGGGTTCTCCCTTCGGTTGGTTCGTTCCGTCTGTGAGCGGCAAGGGGCGCTATGGCCCCCATTGCCACTCACGACTTATGGATTTCGGGTGGCGGGCCGCGCGGCGGCCTCGCATCGAGCGATTACCTGCCGGCCGCCCGGTCGGTCTCGGGGATGGCGGTTGGCGTGGCTGGCTGCCGTCCGAGCGGCGCCGTGCGGTGGGCGGGAATCGCCCTGGTCTTCGACACGGATCGCGGGCCGCTGGCAACAGCGCGCCGGGGCGTCTCAGTCCGGCGTGACGCCCGGCTGCTCGGCGATGGACGACGTCGCGGTCGGGCCGCGGCGCGGCGCGCGGACGTGCAGCCATCCGCGCAGCGGCCTCGCCGGCGACGCCGTCTCGACGACGCTCACCCCGCCGCCAGGGGTCGGGACCGGCGCCGGAGCCGGGGCCGCCGGCGAGGGCAGCCGCGGCTGCTCCCGCGTCGGAGCGGACGGTGTCCCCGTCCGGTGGACCGGGATCGCCGCCGGCGCCGGGCTGGTTCCCGTGCCGGCCTGGGCGCTCGCGCGTCCCATCGGCACCGGGATGGCGCCGGCGGCGACCGCCGGAGGAGCGGCGACCATGCCAGGGTCGAGGCGGTCGCCGCTGGGAGGGGTGGTCGGTCGGTCGTGCACCGGAAGGCGCACGGCGGGCAGCTCGCCGAGGTCAGCCAACCCCGGCAGCCCGAGCGACCCCGGCAACCCGAGCGACCCCGGCAACGCAACAGCGCCAGGCAACGCAACAGAACCAGGCAACGCGAGCGGCCTCGGCAACGCGACGCCGCCAGGCAACGCAACAGTGCCGGGCAACGCAACGGAGCCGGGTAGTGCGACGGGATCCGTGAGCAGGGTGCCTGGCAGCGCCACGGCGCCTGGTGACGCGGTGGCGGCCGACACTCCGGCGGAGCCAAGCGTCGCGGCGAGGATCCGTGCCAGCGAGTCGACAGCGGACGTACCGCCAGACCCACCGGCCAGCGGGCCAGCGGCGCCGCCAAGCGGTGACGCGGGCGCTGCAAGCCGTGACTGGCCGAGGTCGGCGAGCAGCGACGACGCCGGTGCGGCGGTCGAAGGCTGGCCGGCCTCGACCTCGTTCGCCGAGGCGATACCGGAGGCGAGCAGCCAGGCCGTGATGGCGCCGCCGGCCAACACCATGCAACGCGCCACCTGGCGACGCAGCGAGGGCGTGCCCCCACGTGCGTCGCAAGCTGGCTCTGCTGCCCGCACCGCGCTTCTCCCGCCTCCGGTAGCTCCTGGTCATTGCCCGATCACGCCGTGTCGAGCGCGGAGAGAGCTTTGCTGCAAACGGCCGGGCTTCGTTAGCCGACGCGCCCGTTTCGCCCGGATCGAGTGGCCGCAAACTGCCCGGTCGAGTGGCGGCCGATGCCGAGCGAGAGCGCCAGCCACGGCAGGAGCGGCGATGCCGGACCCCGGACGGCCGCGGGCCGCACCGGCCCTGCTCCGGTGCGGCCCGCGAACCACCTGGTCAGGTCACCACTGGTCGTTGCCATCGGCGGCCGGCTGGTGCAGGAATGCCTGCGCTTCGCGCGCGGCGCGGGCTACCGGACGATCACACTGTGGACCAACGACGTGCTGGCCGATGCCAGGCGGCTCTACCTTCGGGCCGGCTTCCGGCTGGTGGACGAATCGCCTCACCATAGCTTCGGGCACGATCTGGTGGGGCAGCACTGGGAGCGCGAGCTGTAACTGGCGCGAGTCGCTCGTCCGCGGCGCACAGCCGGTCCAGCTGCCGGCCGAGCCACCACATCAGCTCGATCTCGTCGACGGCCGCCGTTGCGCCGTAGTCCACCAGCAGGCGGCTGCCCGCGGTGGCGCCGACCGCCAGCACCGGACGGCCGGCCGCCAGCGCCCGCATGCCGGCGTCCAAGGTGGCGCCGGTGCCGCCGGCGCCGATGGCCACCAGCGCGGTGCACAAGCCCGCGATCACGGCGTTGCACGCCATCGCGGCGTTCACCGACCATGGCTGTCCGGGCGCGCACGGCGACACGGTGACCTGGCGCGGTCCACCGGCCTGCCCGGGGCCCTCGGCCAGCACCGAGACCGCGAGCCCACCGGCCTCCAGCGCGGCCAGCACGGCCGCCCGCTCCGGCCCTTCGGTGTCCCCCGCGATCACCGTGGCGCCGGCGGCCACCGCGCCACGAGCGACCAGCTCGGCCAGCCGGACCGCGCCGGCACCCGCCTCGCGCCGGCCGCACACCGCGAGCACGCGCGAGCCGACCGCCTGGTACGGCCCGGTGTAGAACAGCGGCTCGCCGGCGTCGGACAGGACGGCCCGTACCCTCTGCTCGGCCAGCTCCTCCGCGCGGCGACCGAGCCACGCCCGCTCGTGCGGTGTGAGCGCCGCCCACACCACGTCCAGCGAGCGACGGCTCGGCGCCGTACCCATCCGCGCGGCCAGCAAAGCCCGCTCCAGCGTCGAACACATGTTCGATATGGTGTCAGCTGTGGCTCGCTCCCACAACCCACGATCGGGTCACACCCGTGCGAAGTTCGCGAACCTGCTGAGGTGAAGCTGGTTGGTCACGGTGATGGTCGCGGTACGGCCGTTGCGGTGCTTGGCGATGATCAGGTCGACCTCGCCGGCTCTGGGGTCGTCCTGCTCGAAGGCATCCGGACGATGGATCAGGATGACCATGTCGGCGTCCTGCTCCAAGCTGCCGGACTCACGAAGATCGCCAAGCATGGGCTTCCTGTCCGTGCGTTGCTCCGGACCGCGGTTGAGCTGGCTGATCGCGACCACCGGCACCTCCAGCTCCTTGGCCAGCAACTTGAGGTGTCTGGAGAACTCGGACACCTCCTGCTGGCGGGACTCGACGCGTTTGCCCGACGTCATCAGCTGGATGTAGTCGACGACGACCAGCCGCAGTTCGTGACGCTGCCTCAGCCGTCTGGCCTTGGCCCTGATCTCCATCATGGTCATGTTGGGCGAGTCGTCGACGAACAGTGGCGCCTCGCTGATCTCGCTTATCTTTCTGGCCAGCTTGGCCCACTTGTCGTCGGTCATCTTGCCGGTACGCATGTCGGTCAGCGGGATGCCAGCTTCGGCCGAGAGCAGCCGCATGACGATCTCCGTGCGACTCATCTCCAACGAGAAAATTGCGCTTGTCAGGCCGTGACGTACGGAACATGACCTGGCAAGATCCAGTCCGAGCGTAGATTTTCCAATTCCGGGTCTCGCCGCGATGATGACCATCTGTCCGGCGTGCAGGCCGTTGGTCACGGCGTCCAGGTCCTCGAAACCGGTCGGTACGCCGAAGGAAAGGCCGTGCGTCTGGATCGTCTCGATCTCGTTCATGGTCGGTTCGAGCAGGTCCTGCAGCGCGATGTAGTCCTCGCTGGTACGGCGCTCGGTGACCTCGTAGACCGCGGCCTGGGCGCGATCGACCACCTCGTCGACGTCGGCGCCGTCCGCGCCGTTGTAGCCGAGCTGCACGATGCGGGTGCCGGCCTCGACGAGGCGTCGCAGGATCGCCTTGTCGGCGACGATCTCGGCGTAGTACCCGGCATTGGCCGCGGTCGGCACGGTGGCGATCAGGGTGTGCAGGTACGGCGCGCCGCCGACCCGCAGTAGCTCGCCACGGCGCTCCAGCTCCGCGGACACCGTGATCGGGTCGGCCGGCTCGCCCCGGCCGTACAGGTCCAGGACGCACTCGTAGACGGCCTGGTGCGCCGGACGGTAGAAGTCGCCGGGCCGCAGCACCTCGATGACGTCTGCGATCGCGTCCTTGGACAGCAGCATGCCGCCGAGGACGGACTGCTCGGCCGAGGTGTCCTGCGGTGGCTGGCGGTCGTAGCCGGCACCCCCGCCAGGGGCGGTGCGCACGGCACGGTCATCCGTCAACGCCATCGCGTGCACACCCCCTCAGGTCCACTGCGCCGAGCACCATCGAACGTATGTTCGCACAATACCCGCCAGGCACGACAAGACACCTTGGCCACGCAGCGAGACGGACCGCGACCGTAGGTCCCCCGGACGGCCGAGGGCAACCGGCCCTGTGCAAAGCGTGGGGACAGCCTGTGCAGCGCCTCGGGCCAACGAGTCACAGGCCACCGGAAACCGTGTGGACAACCTGTGCACAACCAAGCCAAGACACGGCTGAATGCCTGGTCAGAGGCTGTGGACAAGTTGTGGACAAAGCTCGGTGGATTGGCCCGGCGTGTCGTGCAACGCCGGCCATTCGGCGTGTCGACTTTGCTCGCTACTGTCCGCGTTGCCGCAGTGCTCTGTTCGTGTCTGGCGCCGCTGCCCGGTTGCGCTGCGTGACCAACTTCGGAAGTGGTCCCTGCCGCCGACCACCCGCCCGGCCTCCGCCGGCCTGCCCCTGCCGAGGGCCGCGGCCGGTGCCGTTCGGCCGCCTCGTGAGTGGCGAAGGGCGCTATGACGCCCCTTGCCACTCACGACTTTGTTGCTCAACTGGGTCGACCAGGCAGCAAAAAGCCTGTGAGTGGCGAAGGGTGTCATGGCCCAACGCCACTCACAGGCACGTCACGCGGCGGCAGTCAGCTCGCGGGCACTACCTCGAGCGAGATGGACACGGTGACGTCGGGGTGCAGCCGCACCCCGACCTGATGGGTGCCGGTGGTCTTGATGTGGCCCGGCAGGTCGACGGCCCGCTTGTCGACCACAGGCCCGCCGGCGGCCTTGACGGCGGCGACGACGTCGGCCGGGGTGACCGAGCCGAACAGCCGGCCACCGCCGGCTGCGGACCGCGCCGCCAGCCTGACCGAGCCGAGCCTCTCCAGCGCGGACTTCACCTCGTTGGCGTGGTCCAGCCCGCGGATCTCGCGAGCCTGGCGGGCCCTGCGGATCGTCTGCACCTGCTTCTCGGCGCCCTTGGTTGCGATGACCGCCATGCCGCGCGGCAGCAGGTAGTTGCGGCCGTAGCCGTCCTTGACCTCGACGAGGTCGCCGGGGCCACCGAGACCGCTGACATCCGTGGTGAGGATGAGCTTCACGTCGCTACCCCTCTCTCAGCGCGCGGTCGAGGTGTAGGGCAGCAGGGCGACCTCGCGGGCGTTCTTGACCGCGATCGCCACGTCGCGCTGGTGCTGGCTGCAGTTGCCGGTGACCCGCCTTGCGCGGATCTTGCCGCGGTCCGAGACGTACTTGCGCAGCAGCGTGGTGTCCTTGTAGTCGATCACCTGCGGGTTCTTGTCCTTGCAGAACACGCAGACCTTCTTCTTGGGCTTGCGAACGGGTGGCTTTGCCATCAGTCTTCGGATCTTCCTCGATGATCGTGGGGAGCGCGGGGTCAGAACGGGGGCTCGTCGTCAGCGGCAGGGCCGGCCGGGCCGGCCGGGCCGGCCGGGCCGGCCGGGCCGGCCGGTTGGGCCGAACCCCACGGGTCGTCGGCCGGCGCACCGGAGCCGGACCCGTAGCCGCCACCACCACCGCTCGAACCGCGGTTGACCTTGTTGATCTTGGCCGTGGCGTACCGCAGGGACGGGCCGACCTCGTCGACCTCGAGCTCGACCACGGTGCGCTTCTCGCCCTCGCGGGTCTCGAAGGACCGCTGCCGCAGCCGGCCGGACACCAGCACCCGCGAGCCGCGGGTCAGGGACTCCGCCACGTTCTCCGCGGCCTGGCGCCAGATGTTGCAGCGTAGGAACAGCGCATCGCCGTCCTTCCACTCTCCGGTGTTGCGGTCGAAGGTCCGCGGCGTGGACGCCACGGTGAAGCTGGCCACCGCGGCGCCGGACGGGGTGAACCGCAGCTCCGGGTCGGCGGTCAGGTTGCCGATGACGGTGATCGTCGTCTCGCCTGCCATGTCCTCGCGCCTCTCAGCCGTCCCGCCGCAGGACCTTGGTCCGCAGCACCGACTCGTTGAGGGTCAGTTGACGGTCGAGCTCGGCGACGGCCGCCGGCTCGCACACCACGTTGAGCACCGCGTAGATGCCCTCAGCCTTCTTGTTGATCTCGTAGGACAGCCGCCGCCGTCCCCACACGTCGACCTTCTCTACCGTCCCACCGGCCTTCTTGATCACGTTGAGGAACGTGTCGAGCGACGGTGCGACGGAACGCTCGTCGAACTCAGGGTCGAGGATGACCATCAGCTCGTAATGACGCATGAGACCACTCACCTCCTACGGTCTGCGCGGCCACGGTCTCTCCGTGGCAGGAGGGTCTGTCGCGTCCGCCCGGCGGCCATCGACCGCACTGGGCAACCCGGCGAGGTTAGCAAGCCGGCCGCCCGTTTGCTAAATCCGTCCCTCATAGACCCGGACTATGCCACCGCCCACCGACAGTTCCGGGTGACGGCGTGACGGTGGCCCCCGGTGGCTGGCCCCCAGTGGCCCTGACGGCCGCAATGGTTGTACTTAAAGGCCCATGAAGGCCGCAATGGTGGTACTTGGAGGCACGCCATCAGGCGCGGGGCAGCACCCAGGTACGGACCAGGACGCCGGCGACGGTGGACAGCATGAGCACGGCGAGCAGCACGGGCAGCCCGACCGCGTTCCGACCGCCGAGGGGCAGTGCCTGCACCTTGCCGGCGACGTCGTTCTCGGCGCCGAGGATGCCGAACTGCGGCGCGTAGCCGGCAACCCGCTGGCCGAAGCGGAAGGCGGGAGCGGCGGCCGCGCCGAAGCGGGTGCTCACGCCGTACGGCACGGACGAGAAGTCGTACAGCGGGATCCGGCCGCTGTCGAAGCGGTAGCCGGGGGCGGAGCCGTTGGGCGTGCTCGGCGTGGTGGCCGGTGGCTGTCCGGATCCGGGGTTGCCCCCGGCCGGCGGCTGGCCGGTTCCTGGGTCACCACCACCCGGCCCGGTGGCCGGGTCGCCACCGGTCTCGACGGAGACGTCGGCACCGGGCAGCGGCAGTTGCACCGACTGGGACGGCAGCAGCGGCGGCAGGGTGGGCACCGTCGGCAGCGGTGGCACCGGCACCGCCGAGGTGACCACGGCCTGCACGTCCACCGCTGCCCGGCACAGGTCACCGAGCAGGCCGTAGGCGGCCGAGAGCACCTGGATACCGGGCTGCTGCACCGGCTGGGGGTCACCGACCCTGACTGTGACAGCACCGAGGTCGAGCACCAGTTGCACCTGGTCACCCTCGGTCACGGTCACGGGCGCCGGTATCTGCGCCGGGCTGATCGTGCACACCACCTGGCGTGTCTGCGCGTTCGCGATGCCGGCGCCGAGCATCATGTACCCGCCGGCCAACGCCCCGGCGACCGCAGCGGCGGCAGCGCGACGGCCGACCCGGCGGGCCAACGCTGTGGTCACGGCTTCCTCCCGGCCACTGTCGTACACGCAACTACTACTGCCCAGTAGTAGAACGACCCTAAACCTCGACGGTGACGCCAGCCAGCGCTGGTGGCCCTAAGCGCCTCTAACGGATACTCGCAGTAGCCCCCTCCGGGCGTTACACGACGCGATACACCGATCACGCAACGAGTCCGGGATGGACACCCTGCGCCGTGTCAGCCCGTCCGTCTACCCTCATCGCATGCGCATCGGTGCCCACATCCACGACGCCGACCTGCTGGCCGCGGCCCGGCAGCGGGAAGCACAGATGGTGCAGTTCTTCCTCGCCGACCCGCAGGGCTTCAAGGCCCCGAAGCCGCACCCCCAGGCCGCCGACCTCCGGGCCGCCGGCATCGACATCTACATCCACGCTCCGTACATCGTCAACGTCGCGACGACGAACAACCGCATCCGCATCCCGTCCCGCAAGCTGGCCGTGCAGCACGCCACAGCGGCGGCGCAGATCGGCGCCAGGGGCCTGATCGTGCACGGCGGGCACGTCAACAAGGGCGACGACGCCGCGATCGGCTTCGACAACTGGCGCAAGTTCATCGCGCGGCAGCTCGACGAGGGCGGCTTCCCGCTGCCGCTGCTCATCGAGAACACCGCCGGCGGGGACAACGCCATGGCGCGCAAGTTCGACGCGCTGGCCAGGCTGTGGGACGCGATCGGCGAGTTCGACGTCGGGTTCTGCCTGGACACCTGCCATGCCTGGGCGGCCGGCGAGAAGCTGCTTGACGTCGTGGACAGGGCAAGGGCGATCACCGGCCGGATCGATCTGGTCCACCTGAACAACTCGCGCGACCCGTTCGACTCCGGCGCCGACCGGCACGCCAACATCGCGGACGGCACGATCGACGGCGAGCTGCTGGCCCAGGTGTGCGCGTCGGCCGGGGCGCCGGTGCTGGTGGAGACGCCCGCGGAGGGCCAGGCCGCGGACATCGCGTTCCTTCGCGCGCGGCTGGAGCACGAGGAGTGACGACGGCCGCGCACCTGGCCGGCCGAGGCGACTCCTCCCGCCGGGGCCGAAATCTCGGCAGGACAGCGCTGGCGGCCGTCGTGCTGCTGTGCGGGCTGACCCTGGTGCTCGGCTTCGCGAACAAGGCCCGCTGCGCCGGGCCGGAGTACGACGCTGCCGGGCGCAGCGGCCCGAACTTCAACATCCGCTACGACCGGGACGTCTGCTACTCCGACATCCAGTACCTGTGGCTCGGCAGGGACATCGACAAGCACGTCTTCCCGTACCTTTC
>Ga0184609_10000648_pt1 | contig 10362 bp, 12 predicted proteins | sample PLM1_60_coex_FD_133165 | JGI IMG/M metagenome (GOLD analysis project Ga0184609, IMG submission 133165) | Groundwater sediment microbial communities from an aquifer in East River, Colorado, USA - PLM1_60_coex | ecosystem: Environmental > Terrestrial > Soil > Riparian zone | place: USA: East... | reverse complement strand
GGGGTGCGGTCGGCAGCAGCTTCTCGGTGAGGTCGGCGTCGCGCGCCACCAGCACGTCCGGCTGCAGCTCCGTCGAGTTGGACGGCCGCACCGACAGCGGGCCGGGGAGCACGTGCAGGTCGCCAGGACAGACCGCCTCTAGCAACACGATCAGCTTGGCCACGATCTTCTGGTGCCGTGGCACCGGCGCGGGGCTCACGAAGAGCATCCCGTCGATGAGCTCGTACCGCTTGCCGTCATCCGGCATCGCCTCCAGGTCGTCCACCGTGAATGGGCGCCCGTGGGCAGTGCCGTGCGAATCGGCCGTCGCCGTCATGCCGACCATGGTGCCCCCCTTTCTCCGCCGCCACCAACTACAGCACGGCCCACCGACAACTCCCGTCTGGCGGGCCGGCAGTGCATGCGACCATGGGAAGGTCCCGCCCGTTCGACAGGAAGCCGCGAGTGGCCACCTTCGCCGACATCACCTTCACCCCGCCGCAGCGGATCAGGAACTTCTGCATCATCGCGCACATCGACCACGGCAAGTCCACGCTGGCCGACCGCATGCTGCAGCTCACCGGCGTTGTCGACGCGCGCAGCATGCGGGCGCAGTACCTGGACCGGATGGACATCGAGCGCGAGCGCGGCATCACCATCAAGGCGCAGAGCGTGCGGCTGCCCTGGACCGTCGGCGGCGTCGACCACGTCCTGCACATGATCGACACGCCCGGCCACGTCGACTTCTCCTACGAGGTGTCCCGCTCGCTCGCGGCCTGCGAGGGCGCCGTGCTGCTGGTGGACGCCGCGCAGGGCATCGAGGCGCAGACGCTGGCCAACCTGTACATGGCGCTGGAGAACGACCTCGCGGTCATCCCGGCGCTGAACAAGATCGACCTGCCGGCCGCCGACCCGGACCGCTACGCCGCCGAGCTGGCGCACATCATCGGCTGCGAGCCCGACGACGTGCTGCGGCTGTCGGCCAAGACCGGCGACGGCGTCGCGGAGTTGCTGGACAAGGTGGTGCACGCCGTGCCACCCCCCACCGGTGAGGCCGACGCCCCGGCCCGCGCCATGATCTTCGACTCGGTGTACGACACCTACCGCGGCGTCATCACCTATATCCGGGTGATCGACGGCAGGCTCTCGCCGCGCGAGCGCATCCGCATGATGTCCACCAACGCAACGCACGAGCTGCTGGAGATCGGCATCATCTCCCCGGAGCCCAAGCCGTCCGCGGGCCTCGGCGTCGGCGAGGTCGGCTACCTCATCACCGGCGTCAAGGACGTCCGCCAGTCGCGCGTCGGCGACACCGTCACCTCGGAGCGGCGCGGTGCCACGACGGCGCTCGGCGGCTACCGCGACCCCAGGCCGATGGTGTACGCCGGGCTGTACCCGGTGGACGGCTCCGACTACCCGGAGCTGCGCGAGGCGCTGGACAAGCTGCAGCTCAACGACGCCGCCCTGACCTACGAGCCGGAGACCTCCGCCGCGCTCGGCTTCGGGTTCCGCTGCGGCTTCCTCGGCCTGCTGCACATGGAGATCGTCCGCGAGCGGCTGGAGCGCGAGTCGGACCTCGACCTCATCTCCACCGCACCCAACGTCGTCTACCGGGTGGTCATGGAGGACGGCACCGAGCTCACCGTGACCAACCCGTCGGACTGGCCGGACGGCGGCAAGATCGCCGAGGTGCACGAGCCGGTGGTCGCCTGTACGATCATCACCCCGGCCGAGTACCTCGGCCCGATCATGGAGCTGTGCCAGAGCAGGCGCGGCGCCATGGGTGGCATGGACTACCTATCCGAGACCCGCGTCGAGCTGCGCTACCGGATGCCGCTCGCGGAGATCATCTTCGACTTCTTCGACGCCCTGAAGTCCCGCACCCGCGGCTACGCGTCCCTGGACTACGAGCCGGCCGGCACCCAGCCCGCGGACCTCGTCAAGGTCGACATCCTGCTGCAGGGCGAGCCCGTCGACGCGTTCTCCTCGATCGTGCACCGCGACTCCGCATACGCCTACGGCACGCGGATGGCCTCCAAGCTGCGCGAGCTCATCCCGCGCCAGCAGTTCGAGGTGCCCATCCAGGCCGCCATCGGCTCCCGCGTCATCGCCCGCGAGACCATCCGCGCGCTGCGCAAGGACGTCCTCGCCAAGTGCTACGGCGGCGACATCACCCGCAAGCGCAAACTGCTGGAGAAGCAGAAGGAAGGCAAGAAGCGGATGAAGACCATCGGCCGGGTCGAGGTCCCCCAGGAGGCCTTCGTCGCGGCCCTGTCCACCGACGACTCCCCCGACAAGTCCAAGTCCGGAAAGAAGTAGCAGCAGTCATGGTTGCGAGCGCGTCCAGCCCTCTCACGGTCCACGACCTCGAGGCGATGCCCGATGATGGACGCCGTTACGAGCTGGTGGACGGGGTGCTGGTCGTGACGCCCGCACCCGGCTGGCCGCACCAGGAGATGGCCGGCGCGTTGTACGTGCGGCTACGCGCGGCCTGCCCGCCCGACCTGCGAGTATTGATCGCGCCGTTCGCGATCCGGCCGAACGAGCACCTGGAGCTGCAGCCGGACGTGCTCGTGGCCAGGTACGACGACCTGACGATGAAGAACCTGCCCGTCGCGCCGGTCCTGGCCGTGGAGGTGCTGTCGCGAAGCACCAGGCTCATCGACCTCAACCTCAAGCGTGCCGCCTTCGCCCGGCTCGGCGTGCCCTCGTACTGGTTGCTGGACCCGGAGCCGCGGGCGCCGTCGATCACGGAGCTGCGGCTGGACGCCGGTGGTGAGTACCAGGCGGCCGGGCACGCCGCCGGCGAGGAGGAGTTCACCACCGAGCTGCGTTCCCGGTGCTCCTGCGCCCCGCGGAGCTGCTCGCCGGGCTTCAGCGGCGCGCAGGACCCTGAGCAGGGGATATCGTAGACGGCTGCCGGTTCAATCACCTCGAAGCTGGTAATCGCGGGCGATCTCGCTGAGCAACTGGCGACATCCGTCGCCGAACACGGCGAGCCGCTCCAGATCCCGGAACAGGCCGTCGTAGGCGTCGATGTCCTGGCGATTGGTCAGTAGCGCGGTGGCCGTGGCGATGCCCACGATGACAGCCCGATGGTCGTAGATGTCCCAGCTGTGTAGTGGAAATACATCTGCTGGGGTGCCCCAGGGAATCACGCCGACGCGGACGTTCGGCAGCCGGGTCACCGCCACAATGTGCTGCGCCTGTTCGACCATCAGCGACGGTGAACTCGCACACCACCGCAACGCGCCCTCCGTCATCACGAGCGTGAATCGGCGGCCGTCTTCATCGAGTAGCCGTTGCCGATCCAACCGTGCGGTAACGGCCGCATCGACCTCCATCGTCGACAGGCCGCCGGACGAGAATACGGCACGGGCATAGTCGGCGGTCTGTACCAACCCAGGAACTACGGTGGCGGTGAAGGTGCGAATGCGTTCGGAAGACTCCTCGATACGGCCGATTCGCTGCTGGAAGTCGACAGCACCTCGATGCAACACTACCCGCCGGAACTCCGTGCGCACATCACGCGCCATGTCCTCAAGACGCCGACGCGCAGGGGCGGGTACCCGATATACCTTTGCCAGGGTGGCCACGTCCTCAGGAGTTGGAACATTTCGGCCGTTCTCCAAGCGGCTGATCTTCGCTTGGGAGAAGCCGGCAGCCCGGCCCGCTGCTACACCGGACAGGCCGGCGGCGGTACGGAGTTGGCGCAGGGTTCGCGACAGTTCATCGCGGCCGTGTCCTGCAGTGGCGTCTGTCATTGCAGTCATCACGATGACCAGTTCACCCGGTGGTACTGCGGGTGAACCTGCCACCAACGGTTAAATGGGACGCTCAGGTGCCAGGAGGAATCGGCAAGCACCTGGTAGCTATCGAACATGGCTTGGTCGACCGGAATGGCTCCGCGGAATCGCCCGCGTTCGTCGTAGTCCACGCGGAGGGCCTCGCCGCCGTCGATGACGAAGAAATCGCCCACACTCAGTAGAATTTCGGCTCCGGCAGGCGCTTGTGAGACGTCCAGGATCCGGACGTCCTCGCCGGCCTCGGTGTTGTAGGTGTAGCCCCACTCGCACTCGTATCGCAGGTAGTCGGACAGTGGTGGCCGAAGGACATGGACGCGCCGCCACTTACGCCCAATCGCCGTATCTCTGCGTAACCGATCCAACCATGGCCGTTTTGCTGAAGCGGTCGGTGCCGGTTCGCCGTCCAGATAACGATCGAAGTCCTCGTCGTCGGAGGCCACGTCGTAGTGGGCGAGGGTTTCCAGCCGGAAGAGATCGCGGGAATGCCGCTCGGACAGATACCCACCAAGGGCGGGCAGGTCGAGCACAGTCAGATCTCCGGCAACAGGCTTCGAGGCACCCTGACCGCGGTCTCGTGTTCCGGCAGGCCTAGTTGGCCGAGGATGGTCGGATCGGTGACCAGGGAACCTTGCACGATCAGCGTGTCGTCGTCGATCTCGTAGATCCGTGGGCAGTCGATGCCGTTCGGGCAGGCGTCGCGTAACTTCTTGATCTTCTTGTCCATCGGAACCGCCCTTATTCGGTCTCGACCTGTATCGCGATACGCGAACAGGCTATACCATGCGAATCTGCATAGCTAGTAGCACGGACGAGGGTGGCGGCGATGGAAGCCAGGCAAGCATCAGCCAAGCGGCCGTACGAAGCTGGGCGGGACGATCTCCGCGACGAGCTCGTCGCCCTCGTCGGTCAGGTGGCCGACGACGAGCTGGACGTCCTGGACTCGATCGACGATCAGTTCGCGCGCTTGGCTGGGGCATTGGTCGCGTTGCCATCCAGACCGGCACGATCTCGCCGACCGCGCTGCCCACCGCCACCACGCGCTGAACGCGGCCGGCCGGCGAGCCCAGCGGACCCAGCCGACTCAGCGGACCCAGCCGACTCAGCGGACTCAGCGGACAAGGACGATCTTGCCGGCGGTGTCGCCTGCGAGCATGGCCTCCAGGCCGCGCGCGGCCGCCTCCATGGGCAGCTCCATGCCGACCTGCGGGCGCACGCCGCTGACGTCCAGGAACGAGATGAGGTCGCGCAGCTCGCCGACCGTGCCCATGGTGGAGCCGATGAACCGCAGCTGCAGGAAGAACAGCCGCCGCAACTCGGCTCCTGGGTCGGCGCCGCTGGTCGCCCCGGAGCAGACGATCACGCCGCCCGGCCGCAGCGAGCGCACCGAGTGCGACCAGGTGGCCTCGCCGACGGTCTCGAACACGCCGTCCACCCTGTCCGGCAGCCGCTCGCCAGAGGCGAAGGTCTGGTGCGCGCCGAGCTTGTGCGCCAGCGCGCGCTTGGCGTCGCTGCGGCCGGTGGCCCAGACCCGCAGGCCGGCCGCGCGGCCGAGCTGGATGAGCGCGGTGGCGACCCCGCCGGATGCGCCCTGCACGAGCATGGTCTGGCCGGGCCGCAGCCCGGACCTCACGAAGATCATCCGATACGCCGTGAGCCACGCCGTGCCAAGGCACGCGGCCTGCACCCAGGACAGTGACGGCGGCTTGGGCACCGCGTTGCCGGCCGGCACGACCACGGTGTCGGCGAAGGTGCCCTGATGCTTCTCGGTGAGCAGGGTGCGCTTCGGGTCCAGCGTCTCGTCACCGGTCCAGCCGTGGCTCGCGATCACCGAGTGCAGCACCACCTCGGTGCCGTCCGGCAGGGTGCCGGCGCCGTCGCAGCCGAGGATCATCGGGAACTGCTCCGGCCGGATGCCGACGCCGCGCAGCGTCCACGCGTCGTGCATGTTGACGCTCGCGGCACGCACGGTCACCGGCACCCAGCCGTCCGGCACGTCGGGTTCCGGGCGCTCGCCGACCCGCAGCGCGGCCAGCGGGTCCTCGGCATTCGGCTCTGCGGCATACACGGCGAACATGGTCGCGACGCTAGCTGGTCGTAGGCTGCATCCCGTGCAGGGGCTTGCCGACTGGTGGGACGGCGTCGAGCTGTGGATCACCCAGCTGTGGTTCCCCTTCCAGGTCGCGCTCGTGATCGTGCTGCTGCTGCCGCTGTGCTGGGCGGCTGCGCTGCTGATCGACCACGGGGTGGACAGGGCCTCCGCGGCGCTGTCCAGGCGCCGGCGGCCGTGAGCGCCGAGAAGATCAGCGCCGAGCAGGCGGCGGCCTGGGCGAGGGCTCACGGCGCGGTACCGCACCTGGTGGACGGCACCACGGTGGCAAGCAAGGAGCAGGCGCTGGACGCCATCGGCGACGCGCTGGGCTTTCCCGGCTGGTACGGCCGCAACCTCGACGCGCTGTTCGACTGCCTCACCGACCTGTCCTGGCTGCCGGACGGCCAGCACGTGCTGATCTGGGCGCACCACCAGGTGCTGGCCGAGCGGGACTGGCAGGCCTACCAGCAGGTGCGGTCGGTGCTGGAGAAGGGCGCGGCGTCCGGCACCGGCCGCAGGCTCACCGTGGTGCTCACCTCCAGCTGACCGGCTACGGGCTCAGCTCGATGAACGAGTGGAGCCCCGATACCTGGGCAAGCCGGCGGATCGGTGAGCCTGGTGGCGCGACCACCTCCATCGCCATCTGCAACGTCTCCAGCCGTCCGGCCAGTATGAACAGGATCCGCAGGCCCGAGCTGTCGACGTAGCGGAGATCGGTGAGGTCGACCACCACCCTGGTCGCCCTGTTGTCGACCGCGGCGAAGATCTCGTCCTCGACGACAGCCGCGTTCGCGAGGTCGATCTCGCCGGCGACCGCGATGTGGACCGCGGTCTCGTCGAAGTGCACCTTGACGGTCGCGATGGTCACGGCGCCGCCCCGGACAGCCGGCGGCGGATGAAGACCACGGTGCCGGCCAGGCCGTGCTCGACCCGCAGCTCATCGCAGCAGCGCTGCATCACCAGCGTCCCGCGACCACGGTTGTGGCCACGCGGTGGCCGCCAGCTTCCGCTGTCGTGCACGGTGACCAGCACGTCCGGCGGGTCGAGCGTCATCCGCACCGTGACGGCGCCACCGCGCGGGCCGTACGCGTGCTCGACGACGTTGGAGCAGGCCTCGCCGATGGCGAGCTGCAGGTCGGCGATCTCGTCCTGCGTCGCGTCGGTGGCGGACAGCCAGCGGCCGACGGCCCGGCGGATCTGCCGCAGCGAGTCGGGGGCGGCCGGCAGCACCAGGTCCAGCGCGGCGACCTCGGTGTCCGCACGGCGGCGGAGGGTCAGCAGCGCGACGTCGTCGTCGGGCGGCTGGCTGCCGATGAGCCGGGACATCACGGTGGTGCTCACCGAGTCGGCCGGTCCCGCGGTGACCGACTCGCAGAGCCGGCGCAGGCCCTCGTCCAGCGTCCGGCCGCGGCGCTCGACGAGGCCGTCGGTGTAGAAGCACAGCAGCCCGCCCGGCGGCACGTCGACGATCGTGGTGTGCCGGCGCAGCCCGGCCTTGACACCCAGCGGCGGGTCGACGGGCAGGTCCACCAGCTCGGCCGGCTCACCCGGCCAGGCGAACACGGGGGCAAGGTGCCCGGCCGAGGACACCTGCAGCCGCTCGAAGCGCGGATCGAACTTCGCGAACAGCACGGTGGCCATCGAACCCGGCTCGAAGTGCTGCACCTTCCGGTCGAGCCTTGCCAGCACCGCGGCCGGGTCCCCGCCCTGCAGCGCGTATGCGCGCAACGCGCTGCGCAGCCGCCCCATCACCACCGCGGCCCGCAGGCCGTGCCCGACGACGTCACCGATGACGACGCACAACCAGCCCGACGGCAGGGTGAACAGGTCGTACCAGTCGCCGCCGACGCCCTCGGTCGGCACGTACCTGGCCGCCAGCTCCAGCCCGGGCAGCAGCGGCAGCGTCGCCGGCAGCAGGCTGCGCTGCAGCACAGACGCGGCCGCGCGCTCCACCTCGAACGCGCGGGACCGGACGGCCAGCGCGATCCGGTCGGCGACACGTTGCAGGAGGTTGGCGTCCTCGTCGTCGAACCGTCGGTCGGACAGGGTGCCGACGTGCAGCACGCCCATGACCGCGCCGCCGGCCAGCAGCGGCACGCCGAGCAGGGACCGGACGCCCTTCTCCCGCAGGATCGGGTTGAGCACCGTGTTGTGGTCGACCCGGTCGATGATCACGGGTGTGCCCTCGGCGGCGATGCGCCCCGCGAAGCCCTTGCCGAGCGGGATCCGGGTGCCCTGGTGGATCTCCTCCTCCAGCCCGCGAGTCGCGGTCGCGACGAGCTGCTGGCCGGACTCATCGAGCAGCAGCACGGCGGCCGTGTCGACGCCGAGGAGCTCCCGGACCCGGTCCAGCAGCTCGACCAGCAGGTCCTCGACCTTGAGGTGGGCAAGCGCCGTGTCGGTGACTGCCTCGATGCGGTGCAACCGTTCGGTGGTCGCAGGGTCGTCGACCGGCATCGACATGGCTCGGAGACTAACCGGGCGCCGCGAAACCCGCTGGTCGACAGCCGTTCGGCGTCAACCGGCCTACACTCCGGCCTACACCCCGGCCTACACCCCGGCCTGCGCCCAGGCCGGCGGCCGCTTCTCGGCGAAGGCCCTGATGCCCTCCTGGCCCTCGGCACCGGCGAAGTGCGCGGCGGACAGCGCCAGCATCGCGGCGAAGTCCTCCGCCATCGTCGCCGCCGGCCGGCGGCGCAGCATGGCCTTGGTGGCGGCCAACGCGGACGGGCCGCCGAGCGCCAGCAGGTCGGTGTAGCGGCGCACCTCGTCGTCGAGCCGCTCGGCCGGTACCGCGGAGTTGAGCAGGCCGACGGCCACCGCGCGCCGCGCGTCGAACGTCTCGCCGGTGAGGAACAGCTCGTGCGCGGCCCGTGGCAGCAGCCGGGGCAGCACGGTCACACTGATCACCGCGGGCACCACCCCGATCCGCACCTCGGTGAACGCGAAGCTCACCCCCTCGGCGGCCACCGCGATGTCGCACGCCGCGACCATGCCGACCCCACCGGCCCTGGCCGAGCCGGCCAGCCTGCCGACGACCGGCTTGGGGTGGGTCCAGATCAGCTCAAGGATCTGCGGGACCTCGTTGACGCCCTGGTCGGACGAGCCGGCGCCGCGGGACTCCTTCAGGTCCATGCCCGCGCAGAACACCGGCCCGGTGTGGGTGAGCACGACGACCCTGATGTCCTCGTCCCGCGCGGTCGCGGCGAGGTGGTCGCGCAGCTCGCGCCGCAGCGGCGCGGACAGCGCGTTGCGGTTGGCCGGCGAGTCGAGCGTGATCGTCGCGACGCCCCTGTCGACGTGCAGGTGCACCAGTTCCTCTGCCATGACCAGGACGCTATCGCGGGGTGGCCCGTGGCCGGTGCTGCGCCGCCGGCAATGGCTGTAGTTAAAGGCCTATCAACGCCGCAGTGGTGGTACTTGAAGGCACGGCAGCGGCGGCGGCGTAGCGGTCGAGTACGAGCTGAGCCACCTCGGGGTCGGCGCCGAGTGGGTCGGCCACCAGCACGGCCGGATCGGTGGCACGGGCCTCGTGCGCCACCCGGTCGGACAGCCGGCCGGGGGCGAGGAACCATGGTGCCACCGCGATGCGCCGGGCGCCCTTGGCCCGCAGCGCAAGGATTGCCGACGGTACGGACGGTCCGGTCGCCGCGGCGAACGCGGCCTGCGCACCGGCCCACGGGGCGCGCCGCGACCAGCCGGCGGCGACGGCCTGCACGGCGGCGTTGGCCGGCCGGTGCGAGGAGCCCGCGGCCGCGAGCACGACGCCAAGACCGCCGTCGTCGAGGGCAGCCCCGGCCGCGGCCAGCCGGCGCAGCGCCGCCGAGGACAGCCTGGGGTCCGGCCCGAGCACCTCGGCGATGCGTATCCGCAGCCGTGGGAACCGGGCAACGGCCGCGCGCACGGCACCGGGCAGGTCCACCGTGGCGTGGTAGGCGCGGCCGAGCAGCAGCGGCACCACGACGGCATCGCAGTGGCTCACGACTTGACCGTGCACCGCGACGAGCACGTCGCCGAGGCGCGGCGCGGAGTGGTCGAGGAAGGCCAGCCGCACGTCAAGGCCCGGCCGCAGCCGCCGCACCAGGTCCACCAGCGCGGCCGCGGTCGCCGCCGACCGCGGGTCCCGGCTGCCGTGCGCCACGGCCACCAGCGGCGGCCCGTCATCTCAGAACGCCGCCGACAGGCCGCGTGCCCGGAGCACGGACCGCTCCACCGGCCGGAACACGATGAGCTCGATGCCGATGCCGACGAGCAGGATGAGGAAGATCGCGGCCATCACCATCGGCATGTCGGACAGCGCGCGACCGTTGTCGAGGAACGCGCCGAGGCCGAAGCCGAGCTGCGGTGACACGGCGATCAGCTCGGCGGCCATCAGCGAGCGCCACGAGAACGCCCAGCCCTGCTTCAGTCCGGCGAGGTAGCCGGGCAGCGCGGCCGGCAGCAGGATGTGCCGCGCGTTCTCCCAGCGGCCGGCGCCGAGCACGACGC
>Ga0184609_10000647_pt1 | contig 10366 bp, 9 predicted proteins | sample PLM1_60_coex_FD_133165 | JGI IMG/M metagenome (GOLD analysis project Ga0184609, IMG submission 133165) | Groundwater sediment microbial communities from an aquifer in East River, Colorado, USA - PLM1_60_coex | ecosystem: Environmental > Terrestrial > Soil > Riparian zone | place: USA: East... | reverse complement strand
GTTGTCCGTCGCCTCACCGATCAGCCACGAGACCGGAATCAGCGCCGTCCCGGCAAGCACGAACAGCGTCATTTCGCCGACCGCATTGAGCCGATCCAGAACGACCACGAGCGGCCCGAGCAGGAGCAATGCGAGTCCCGCCCCGCGAACAACGTTCGTGCCTGACCCGCCCACGGTCATCCTCCTACGCGATACCCGGTGGCCTCGTGTTTCAGCGAATCCCGGCGAGGCCAGGCGAATGGGTCACGCTTCTCCTTTGGCGGTGTTCACGCGCGGAGCCGCCTGCGGGCGCCGGGCAACCGCGCGCGAACCTCTCGTGCGAGGGCGGGCAGGCGGGGGCGTCTGTCCAGAGCGCGACTCCTCGAGTGACCGGCTCGCCGCGAGGTAGCGCTCGAGGGTCGCCGGCTCCGGATCGTCCGAGAGGGCCAGCACGGCGTCAACAAAGTCTTGGAGTGCGCCTCGCTCTGGAGGTGTAAGCCCGGCGCGACTCATGAGAAGTGCGCCGCGACTTCGAACGCGAGCAGCATGAGGAGCGCCGCGAAGGGGATGATGAACGCAAGGACGGCGCCCACCAGAATGGCGGGCGTCTTGGGGCTGGCGCCTTCGTCTGCGATCTCGCGGAGGTGTTCGGCCTCGTGCACGGTCGCATGGATCGGGTGACGAATCAGGCTTTCGTGCGGCGGCACGTCTGAGGACTGATCGTCTTGCACGTCGCAGACGATCGCTCTGGCGACCGCTCACGTCTTCACCGCCAGCGCCCAACTCCACTACCCGCCAGCAGGAATCCGAGGACTGCGGTCAGCAACCGGGCACGACGGCCGCTAGCTGCGATGCCGCGTCGTAGTTGCCGCCGCGACGCTGTTCGGGTCACGCTCGGACGCAATCGAAAGGACGGCTCGGTCAGATGAAACGTCTCGGAACCGCTTCAATCATAGGTCTACTCGTTGTCATCGTCGTTCTCGCCGCGGGTTGTGGCGGCAGCGGTAGCAACAGCTCAAGCGCTGCACCGGCGTTTTCGTCGAGCGAGCTCGCGAGCCTGCCGACGAAGAACTGGATCACGAACGGCGGCTCGATCTCGAACCAGCGCTACTCACCGCTCTCCCAGATCAACGCCGGAAATGTGGGGCGGCTCAAAGGCATCTGGCACATCCACTTGCGCTCCGGGAGCGCGGGGAAGTACTCCGGCGAGGGCCAGCCGCTCGTCTATAAGAACGTGATGTACGTCGTCACCGGCGCCGACGACGTGTTTGCGATCGACGCGAAGACGGGCGCCAAGAAATGGACCTACCGCGCGAACCTGAATCAGAAGATTGCGACCATCTGCTGCGGCTGGGACAGCCGCGGTGTTGCACTCGGCGACGGCAAGGTCTACGTCGGCCAGCTCGACGGCAAGCTCGTCGCGCTCGATCAGAAGACGGGCCGGGTCACGTGGTCGACGCAAGTGGCGCGCTATCAGCAGGGCTACACGATCACCAGCGCGCCGCTCTACTACAACGGGCGCGTCTACACCGGCCTCTCCGGCGGCGAGTATGGGATCCGCGGCCGCCTGACGGCCTTCGACGCCAAGACGGGCAAGGAAGACTGGCGCTTCTACACGATCCCGGGCCCCGGTGAGATCGGCCACGACACGTGGCCTGCGACCGGAAACGCCTGGAAGCACGGCGGTGCACCCGTCTGGCAGACGCCCGCCGTCGACCCGAAGCTCGGGCTGCTCTACTTCTCTACCGGGAACGCATCGCCCGACTTCAACGGCGCAGCGCGCGCGGGCGACAACCTCTTCACGTCGTCGATCCTCGCGATCGACGCCAAGACGGGCAAGTACCGCTGGCACTTCCAGGAGGTCCACCACGACATCTGGGACTACGACGCTCCCAGCCCGGTCGTGCTGTTCAATGTCTCTGTCGGCGGTCGCGAGCGTCAGGCAATCGCCGAGACCGGCAAGACGGGCTGGGCGTACATCCTCGACCGTGAGACGGGCAAGCCTCTGATCGGGATCGACGAGCGCCCGGTGCCTCAGGCGCCGGCCCAGAAGACCGCTGCGACGCAGCCCTATCCCCGGGGTGACGCCACGGTAGCGCAGTCGGTTTCCCCCAACGCCTTCCGCAGCTATGCGTCAACCCTGCCGAAGGGAACGCGGCTCGTGAACGGAGGCCGCATCTTCACTCCGTACACTCCCGGCGGCACGGCTCTTACGACGCCGAGCGACCTTGGCGGCACCGACTGGCCGCCGATGAGCTTCAACCCGAAGACCTCGTATCTCTACGTGTGTGGGACGGAGCAGGCGCAGCTCTACGCCGGCGACAAGACGGCCGTCTTCAAGAGCGGCAAGACGTTCGTCGCCGGCACCGCCGCATCGCAGGCGGTGCCCGCCGGAACCTTCACCGCGATCGACGCGTCGACGAACCGAATCGCGTGGCAGAAGCACTTTTCCAACTCGTGCTACAGCGGCTCCACTACGACCGCGGGGAACATCGTCTTCGTCGGCCGGAACGGTGGGCAGCTACAGGCGTACAACGCCACGAACGGCCAGCTCAGGTGGAGCTTCCAGACCGGCGCCGGCGCCAACAACACTCCAACCGTCTTCTCGCTCGACGGGAAGGAGGTCGTCGCCTTCTACGCCGGCGGCAGCGCCCTCGCCGGCACGGCGCACGGTGACGACCTCTGGCTGTTCGGGCTCGACGGCAAGCTCGGGCCGGCCCGCCCGGGATCGCTCACCGGCGGCGTGGCGCATGCGGGTAACCAGAAGAAGTCGAAGCAGAAGGCGCCGAAGGCGCAGACGCCTGCTGCGAACGCATCGACCGTGAACGTGGGCGCGACCGAGTTCAAGTTCACGTTCTCCACGCAGACCGTCCGCACGGGCACGGTCACGTTCAAGGTCACGAACAACGGTGGCATCCCGCACAACCTGCTCATCAACCACAAGCAGACCCCCAACATCGACCCCGGCGCCACTGCCACCCTGAAGGTCACCTTCACGAAGCCCGGCAACTACTTCTACGAGTGCACGATTCCGGGTCACGCCGAGGCCGGGATGAAGGGCGTCCTGAAGGTCAAGTGACCAACCCGGGAGGTTGGGGGTGAAGACGAGCGCGGCCACCCGCACGGCCGCGCTCGTTGTCGGTCGGACGGGGAGCGCCTGATGCTGGCGGCCCTGATCAACGTACCGGCAGGCATCGGCTACCCGGTGCTCTTTGCCTTCGTGGCCGCCGAGTCGGCCGGCGCCCTCGTCCCGGGAGAGACGAGCCTGATCGTCGCAGCGGCGCTAGCGTCGCAGGGCCGGCTTTCGCTCCCACTCGTGATCGCAGTCGCCGCCGGGGCAGCGATCGTGGGCGACAACGTCGGCTACGTGATCGGGCGCAGAGGGCTTCGCCGGCTGGTCGACCGGCCGGGTCGCTGGGCGGCAGGTAGACGGCGGCTCGTCGAGCGCGGGGAGCAGTTCTTCGCTCGCCACGGCCCCGCCGCGGTCTTCTTCGGGCGCTGGCTGCCCGGGACGCGGGTCGTAATCTCCTGGCTCGCCGGGGCCGATCGGATGCCCTGGCCGCGCTTCCTGTTCTGGAACGCCCTCGGCGGGATCAGTTGGGCGAGCACGGTCGGCGTGCTCGCATACGTGCTCGGCCGAAGCGCATCTGGCTCACTGGGTGCGATCGGCTTCTTCGGACTCGGCGTCGCCATCCTCGTTTACCTCATCACCCGAGTCCGCCGCCGGTTGCGGGCGCGCTCCCCGAAACCGCCACCCGCACGAACGCCGGAACGCGCGCCGCGATGAATGGGGTGCGGGCCGAGCCGACGCCCGTTCGAGAGGTGGTCGACCGACTGGCGCACGGCCGCTACCGGCATGGCCGGCGCCGGCAACTTCAGCTGCCGTCCGAAGGCGAGCCGTTCGGGCGTGCGCGACCGCTGCTGCTCCTGCTGGGCCTGCCGACGCTCGGGCTGGCGTTGGCAATCAGCGTCCTCACGACCTACGGGCCGGTCGTCTTGATTCACCTGACGCAGTCGACGTCGCAGGTCGGCGCGCTGATCGGCGGCGAAGGTGCGTTTGCGCTGCTGATCCCGTTGGTCTCGGGCGCGGTCTCCGATCGGCTGGCGGGGTCGCCGGCGGTTCGACGCGTTCCGTTCATCCTCGCCGGCGCGCCACTCGTCGTGGCCGGACTCGTCGTGCTGGCGTTCAGCGGCTCGCAGTCACTCGCCGTCGCGTCGGTGCTCGCGTTCTTCGTCGGGTATTACCTGTACTACCCGCCCTACCGGGCCCTCTACGCGGATCTGCTGCCGCGAAGTATCGAGGCTCGCGCCCAGGCGAGCCAGGCGGTGCTACGCGGTGTCGGACTCGGCGTCGCCCTGCTCGCCGGCGGTCTCCTGCTTTCGGTCTGGCAGCCGCTTCCGTTCATGATCGCCGGCGCGACCGTTCTTGCCACGACGTTCGCTCTCGCGCCTGTAATCCGACTCGCGAGCCGCCGCCCGACCCCGGTCATCCGCTACAAGGCCGTCTCCGCCCCCAGGCTGCTGTTTCGGAGCCGGGAGCTGCGCGCGTTCGCGGTTGCAAACGCGCTGTGGGAGTTCAGCTTCACCGGTCTGAAGAGCTTCGTCGTGCTCTACGTGGTACGCGGCCTGGGCCTCTCCGCGTCGGTCGCCTCGGCCGTGAGCGCCGTGGTTGCGGTCGCGTATGTGGCCGGGGCGCCGCTTGCCGGCCGGCTCGCTGATCGCTACGGCATCGTGCGGGTGCTCCGCGTCGCCGCGCTTGTCTACGGCGTCGGGCTCGTCGCCGGCGTCTTCCCACACACGCTGGCGCCTCTGCTGATCGGGCTCCCGGTCGTCGCTCTCGCGGGCGCGGTCTTGATGACGCTGCCGCAGGCGCTCGCGTTCACACTCGCGCCGACCGGAAGCGAGGGCGCCGTCGCAGGGTTGCAGGACTTCTCACGCGGCCTCGGCGTCGTGCTCGGCCCGGTCGCGGTCGGCATTGCGATCGACTTCTCCAGCAGCCAACTGAGCGCGACCCACGGCTACGCCGCCATGTGGCCCGTGATCGGGATTCCGGTCCTCGCCTCGCTGATCTTCCTGCGGAAGCTCGACGGCGCCGCCGCGGCCGGAAGCTGAATCACGACCACCACCCCATACCAGCCAGCATGTATGCGCGAATTCCCGCCAAGGGGGGCGGGAGATGGTCGCTGGCCGTGAAGACGCAGGCACGCTGAAAGAGGATCCTCACCGGCAAGCAACGACCGCGGCCAGAAAGGACTTCGCCATGGAGATGAATCTACTTCAGACCCTGCGGTTTCGGAGCACGCCGCGGCGGATGGAATCACGAACCGACCTGATCACGTGCTCGCTCTGCTTGCGCGTGCTCCGCGGGTCGGAGTGGATGGAAGCAGAGAGTGTCATCAGGGAGATTCGCTCCTACGAGCTCGAGGCGCTGCCGCGGCTGCAGTCCGGTGTGTGTGAGGCCTGTGCAGAATCGATCTTCAGCCGCAGGGCCCAGCATGAGCCTGTCGCGGCGTGACTAATCTGTTTGCACGCGACGTAAAGGAGCCGACGTGAGGACGCGCATGCTCGGGAGCGCAGGGCTCACAGTCTCGGAGCTCGGCCTCGGGTGCATGGGGATGTCCGAGTTCTACGGCCCCGGAGACGACTCGGAGTCGGTCGCTACGATCAGGCGCTCGCTCGAGCTGGGAATCACCTTCCTCGACACAGCGGACGCGTACGGGCCGTTCACGAACGAACGCCTCGTCGGGCGCGCGATCGAAGGCCGGCGCGATCAGGTGGTGCTGGCGACGAAGTTCGGGAGCGTGCGCGGCCAAAACGGGGAGCGGCTCGGGATCCGCGGGGATCCCGACTACGTCCGCCAGGCCTGCGACGCCTCGCTCGAGCGGCTCGGGGTCGACTCCATCGACCTCTACTACCAGCACCGGGTCGACCGGAACAGGCCGATCGAGGAGACGGTCGGGGCGATGGCGGAGCTGGTCGCTGCGGGCAAGGTCCGCCACCTCGGGCTCTCGGAGGCATCGCCCGCGACGATCCGGCGCGCGCACGCGGTCCACCCGATCTCTGCGCTCCAGACCGAGTATTCGCTCTGGTCGCGGGACCCGGAGGACGAAATTCTGCCGACGGTGCGGGAGCTGGGGATCGGCTTCGTCGCCTACAGCCCGCTCGGGCGCGGCTTCCTCTCGGGCCAGATCCGCTCACCGGAAGATTTCGCAGAGGACGATTTCCGCCGCGCCAATCCGCGCTTTCAGGGGGAGAACTTCGCGCTTAACCTCGAGCTGGTCGAACGGGTGCAGGCGATCGCAGACGAGAAGAACGTCACAGCGTCGCAGCTCGCCCTTGCCTGGGTGCTGAGCCGCGGCGACGACGGCGTCCCGATCCCGGGCACGAAGCGGCGCCGCTACCTCGAGGAAAACGCGGCCGCCGTCGAGGTCGAGCTCACGGCCGCCGAGATCGACGAGATCGAGTCGATCATGCCGAAAGGTGCGACCGCCGGCGAGCGCTACGCCGACATGTCGAGCGTCGGCCTTTGATGTACGTTGGCGCGTAAGGCGCACTCATGCAAAACCCGGTGACCGAAGACCGAGAGGATCGGCAGGAGAAGGCGAGCACGCCGCCGACGCCGGGCGGATCGTCGCCTCCGCCGCGGCAGCAGCTACCCCGTTTTCGCTTCAGCCGCCGTTGGATTCTCTTCGCCGTCGCACTTCTGGCCTTCAACTTCTATCTCGGCTCGCGTGCGACTCAACCGGCGTCCCGCGTCCGTGTTCCGTACAGCCCGTTCTTCCTGACGCAGGTGAGCGCCGGCCACGTCAAGGAGATCATGTCGAAAGGCACGGCGATCCAGGGCACGTTCACCCGCAAGCTGCAGTACGCAGGGTCGAAGCCGACGACGCGTTTCCAGACCGAGATCCCCGCGTTTGCCAACAACGATGCCCTGACGCGCGTGCTCGAGCAAAACCGCGTGGTCGTGAACGCCCAACCTCTGGATACCGGAGCGCCGTGGTGGCAGAACTTGCTACTCGGCTTCGGGCCGACGCTCCTCTTCATCTTCCTGCTGTTCTGGCTGATGCGGCGTGCTGGAAACGTTCAGAACGTTCTCGGCTCGTTCGGCCGCTCGCGCGCACGCCGGTATCAGCCGTCTGGCGACAAAGTAACGTTCGCGGACGTTGCTGGGATCGATGAGGCGAAGGCGGAGCTGTCGGAGGTGGTCGACTTCCTGCGTCACCCCGACAAGTACCGACGGCTCGGCGGTCGGATACCGCACGGCGTGCTGCTCTCCGGCCCGCCGGGCACGGGTAAGACGCTGCTCGCGCGGGCGGTCGCTGGGGAGGCCGACGTCCCGTTCTTCTCGATGGCGGCCTCCGAGTTCGTCGAAGCGATCGTCGGCGTCGGCGCATCTCGCGTACGTGACCTCTTCACGCAGGCGAAGGAGGCCGCCCCGGCGATCGTGTTCATCGACGAGCTTGACGCGATCGGCCGGTCACGCACGTCCGGCGTCGCCGGCTTCAGCGGCGGCAACGACGAACGCGAGCAAACGCTGAACCAGATCCTGACCGAGATGGACGGCTTCGACTCCTCGACCAGCGTGATCGTCGTCGGGGCAACCAACCGGCCCGACGTTCTCGACCAGGCCCTGCTTCGTCCCGGTCGCTTCGATCGGAGGGTTGCGGTGCAACCGCCCGACCGGGCCGGCCGCGAGGCGATCCTCAGAGTGCATACCCGCGGCGTGCCGCTCGGGCCCGACGTCGACCTCGGCAGAATCGCAGCGACGACGCCGGGCATGGTCGGCGCGGATCTCGCGAATCTCGCCAACGAGGCTGCGCTGCTGGCGGCACGACGGAACCACGACGTCGTCGACGAATCCGACTTCACCGATGCACTCGAGCGGATCGTGCTCGGCGCCGAACGGCAGGTGATGATCAACGCCGAAGATCGGCGCCTGACCGCTTACCACGAAGGTGGCCACGCGATCGTCGGGATGCTCACCGAGGGCGCCGATCCAGTCCGGAAGGTCTCGATCATCCCGCGCGGGGTGGCGCTCGGCGTCACGTTCTCAGCGCCAGAGAGCGACCGCTTCAACTACCGCGAGCCCGAGGTGAAGGCGAGGATCAAGGTCGCACTCGGCGGACGCGCCGCGGAGGAGGTCGTATTCGGCGAGACGAGCACCGGCGCCGAGTCGGATATCGAGCAGCTCACGGAAATCGCCCGCCAGATGGTCGGCCGCTGGGGCATGAGCTCGGCGATCGGCCCGGTCTCCGTGCTCCCGCGAGACGGCACCGGGCCCTTCCTGCCCGGCGCCGCCGAGGTCTCGTCGGATACACAACGTGTGGTCGATGAGGAGGTGCGCCGCATCGTCGAGGAATCGCACCAGCAGGTCATTGCACTCCTCCAGCAAAATCGGGGCAAGCTCGATTCGCTTGCAGCGGCGCTGCTCGAGCACGAGACCCTGGACGAGGAAGATGCGTACGCCGCCGCCGGCGTCCCGCGTGCCGCGACGGAAAGCCCCGACTCATACTCGGCGGCAGCTCGATCTCGGACCGACAGCTAGACGCCCGCCGCGAATAGCTTGAAGCCAGCGGGAAGGCGCAGACTCCGGCTGGCGGCCGATCGATTCGGCCGTTAGCCGTGATGCCCGACGAGCGCGTCTGAGCGAGGCTGAACGGATGGAGACTCCTGATCGTCTTCGTCGAGACGCAGCGCGCCGAATTCGCGTTCTCGTTCCGGTCGCGGCGCTCCTCTGCGCGGTCTTCGCCGCGACAGCGACTCAGGGTGCCGCGGCTGCATCGAGCGGTCTCACCGTCACCAACGGCGCAATCGCGAGCGGGAGCCTGCGACTGGGGGCCGTGACCACCAGCTCGAACTGGGCGGGCTACGCCGTCACCGGCCTCGACGCAACCACCGCGTCCTCAACGACCTTTACGAGCGTTTCGGGTCGTTGGGTCCAGCCGGCTGTGACCTGCACGACCGCCGGGGCGACGTATTCGGCGTTCTGGGTCGGTCTCGGCGGACTCTCCGACACGTCGCAAGCGCTCGAGCAGATCGGCACCCAAGCGACGTGCACGGCCGCGGGCAAGGCCAAGTACTCGATGTGGTACGAACTGGTTCCGGCCGCGAGTGTGGCGATCAAGTTCAAGGTCTTCCCGGGCAATGCGATCGCCGCCTCGGTCAAGGTCAACGGGACGCGTGTGACGCTCCAGATCAGGAACCTGTCGCGGCGGACCAACTTCACGAAGACTCTGCACATGGCCGCGCCGGATCTCTCATCCGCGGAATGGATCGCAGAAGCACCCACCGGCTGCAATGCCGCGGGATGCAGGCAGTTGCCCTTGGCGAACTTCGGCACCGTGACGTTCACCAGGGCTTCGGCGACCTCTGGCGGTCACACGGGCACGATCAGCGATGTCACTTGGTCCTCCTCTTCGATCGATCTTGTAGAGCCCCCCAGCGGACCACCCACCGCCGCGACCGTTGCAAGCGGAGCGCTTCCATCCGCGCTCTCTGTCGACGGTGCATCTTTCGCCGTCACGTGGCAGGAGGCCCTCGCGACGCCATCGCCGCCAATCGGTATGCCGGGTTAGCCGGGAGCTAGGCGGTCGGCGGCGGTGCGGTCGATTCGCGGACGACGAGGCGCGTCGCGAGCTCGATGTGGAGTGTTTCGAAGCGTTGCCGCTCGAGCAGCCGGGTCAGGAGGCTGACTGCGGTCCGTCCCATCTCCGCGAGCGGCTGACGGACGGTCGTCAGCGCCGGCGTCACGATCGTCGCGTGCTCGACGTCGTCGAAGCCCACGATCGAGAGGTCGTCCGGCACGCGTAGACCGCGCGCTCGCGCCGCCTGAATGGCGCCGATTGCGATGTTGTCGTTGAACGCGAAGATCGCGGTCGGCGGCTCGGGGAGGTCGAGGAGGTGTTCCGCGGCCTCACGGCCGGGAACGATCTCGGGCTCGGCTCGCACCTCGAGTGCGGGATCCGGCAGGACTCCCGCGGCCGCCAGCGCCGCGCGGTAGCCGCGGCGACGATCCTCGGTAGCCAGCCAGCCGCGCGGGCCGGAGATCTGCGCGATCCGCCGGTGTCCGAGCTCGAGCAGGTGCCGCATCGCCTGGTCGGCGCCCGACGTGTGCGCCGCTGACACCGACGGGATCCGTTCGTCGAGCGGCATCAGCGGGTCGAGCACGACGAACCGATAGCCGCTGTCGAGCAGCCGCTCGAGCTCCTCGCTCGTCTCCTCGGGCAGGATGATCAGCGCGCCGTCCGTCAGGCCGTGCAGCCGGTCGAGCACCGAGACCTCGCGGTCGTGCTCGTGGCCGGTGGGCGAGAGCACGATCTGGAGGTCGCGCTCGGAAAGCGCCTCAGCCGCCCCCGCGAGGATCGCCGAGAAGTACGCCGGATAGACG
>Ga0184609_10000645_pt1 | contig 10367 bp, 9 predicted proteins | sample PLM1_60_coex_FD_133165 | JGI IMG/M metagenome (GOLD analysis project Ga0184609, IMG submission 133165) | Groundwater sediment microbial communities from an aquifer in East River, Colorado, USA - PLM1_60_coex | ecosystem: Environmental > Terrestrial > Soil > Riparian zone | place: USA: East... | reverse complement strand
CGGGTCGGTGGCGAACCCGACCGGCAGGCCCTCCCGGAACCATGCCTCCTCGGTGGCCAGCTCGACCACCTCACGCAGCAGCTCGTTCCAGTTGTAGGTGAGCATGCCGACGGTCAGGTGCAGCGAGGCCGTCTCGGCGGTCCTGGCCGCGTGCCGGAAGCCGCGGGGCACATACAGGCAGTCGCCTGGGGCGAGCTCGGCGTCGACCTGGGGCGCATCGGTGGGCGCGTCGGCGCCGGGCGGCAGCTGCTTCTGGTGCCCCAGCGGGAACGGCACGGCCGCGTCCCAGACCTGCCAGAGCTTGTGGCCGTGGACCTGGAGCACGAACACGTCGTGGGTGTCGTGGTGGACGCCGAGGCCTCGCGAGGACGGCGGGGTCAGGTAGGCGTTGACCTGGACCGGGTGGGTGAGGAACAGCTCCAGCTCGCGGCAGAAGCCGGTCAGCGGCGCCCAGGTGCGGTGCAGGCTCTGCAGGACGATGGTGGCGCCGCCGTGGAACTGGTCGAAGACCTTGCCCGGGTCGGCCAGGTCGGCCAGCGGCTGGGAGCCCATCCGGCCGGACTTGGTGTAGGCCGCGGGCGGCAGCGGCTTGCCGTCCTTGACCATCCGGAACGCCGGGACCCGGGGCGAGCTGGTGGCCAGGATGCGGTCGACGTCGTCCAGCGAGAGCAGGTCGTCGAACCCGTCGGGCCCGGCCCCGCGGCGCAGCAGCGGGGCCTTGGCCCAGTGGTCGCGGACGAACGCCGCCGGGTCGCCGGCGCAGCGCTCGATCGCGGGGATGCTACTGGTCGGTGGTGTCGGCATTCTCACCCGTGTCGCCGCCGAAGCCGCCACCGCCGCCGTCGGTGGTGTCGGTGGTGTCGTCGCCCTCGCCGCTGTCGGTGCCGTCGGCGTCGCCGTCGCCGCTGTCGCCGTCGGTGCCGTCGGTGCCGTCACCGTCGGTGCCGTCACCGTCGGTGCCGTCGGCGTCCTGGGGGTCGGCGACGGTGGCCGTCGGGGCCGAGCCGGTGCCCTTCGCGTCCTCGCGCCAGGTGGTGACGATGTCCTCGTCCTCGACACGGGTCGAGTGATCGCTCATGCCAGACCTCCCGTGGCTGGGCTGTTGGGACAGGTACGCTAGCACCCGAAGGCGCGCCCGAAACAGTCGAGCTCAGGTGAGCACCCCGACCACCTCACGGTAGACCTGCCTGGCCTCCTCCTCGGTGTCACCGATACAGGTCACGCCCATCTTGCCGTACTCGCGGAGCGCGCCCAGCAGGTGCATGGTGACCCCGGTGCGGTGCCGGTGGTCGTAGCCGAGGCCCAGCCGGGAGACCTCCTCGATGACCTCCTGGGGTCGCCGCCCGATCAGCCTTGCCGACTTGAGGTTGTCGGTGGCCAGGTACGACTTGGTCCGGCCGCCGGCCACCAGGTGGCCGCTGGCCGGGTCGTAGCTGCCGTCGGTGATCAGCGAGACCATGCCGAACGGGTGGGTGGTGCCGCCGACCCGGAGGTTGATCTCGGCCAGGTAGACCTGCTGGCGGGCGCTGCGCGGGACCACGAAGAAGTCCACCCCGAAGTAGCCGATGACCCCGCGCGCGGCCAGCACCCGGCCAACCCGCTCGGCCGCGGCCCGGATCTGGCTGCGGTAGGCCGGGTCGGCGGGGAAGCGGCAGCCCAGGTAGACCTGACGGTTGGGACCGCCAAGGACCTGGCTGTGGGTGGAGAGGACCAGCGGCACGCCCCCGGGCAGGATGCGCAGCTGGACGCTCGGGGAGACCATTCCGGGGGCGGCCAGCAGCTCCTCGACCACCGCGCCGCCCTCGGCGATCTTGGCCGCGAACGACGACCAGGATTCCTCCTCGGCGCAGAACACCACCGGGGAGTCCAGCAGCGAGCCGTTCGCGCCGCCCAGGTCGACCACCGCGTTGCCCTGGCCGGAGAAGCCGTCGTTGAGCTTGATGACGACGGCGTCGACCGGCGGGACGACCCGCCGCCGCAGGTGCTTGGCGGCCGCCTCCACCGCCTCGACCGAGCGCAGGTCCTCGGCGCCGTCCAGCACCGGCACCCCGGCCAGCCGGGCGACCCGGCGCGAGCCGGTCTTGGAGCCAAGGCTGGCCAGCGCCGCCGGCGGCCCGTACAGGGGCAGGCCGAGCCGCTCCGACAGCTCCTGCTCGCTGGCGGTGACGTTGAACGGCTGGACGAACGCCCCGCCAGGGCCCTCGCACAGCTCCCGCACCCGGTCCAGCAGCTCGGGCCGGTCCAGCAGCTTGGCCGTGAGCGAGCGCGGGGCCGCGTCGCCGACGGCCAGCATGTGCAGGCGTCCCCTCGCCCCCGCCGGGTCGGGCAGGAAGCCGAGGTAGTAGTCGACCACCGCCTCCTCGACCGGCATCGAGGTCAAATAGACGACCTTCACGCCGGGCCGGCGCAGCAGCAGCAGCAGGAACAGCAGCCGCTCCTCGTAGTAGCCGATCCCGACGATCTTGCGCAGCTCGGCCGTGGGGAAGCTCAGCGACGGCAGCACCACCACCGTGCCCTCCCCCAGATCGAGCGGGTCGCTCGCCGGGTACCGGACGGCGAAGGTGCGTCGCAGCTCCTCGAAGGGAACCATCGGGGGAGCAGACCACATAGCTAAAGATAACCAGTCCACGGTGGTGCGTGCATCCCCCGATTTTGCCGGATCGTCAAGTTCTGCGAGATCGGGCATGAGCCGGCCGGCGGCCGGACCGGCATCATGGGGGCATGACCCAGGCGATGGCCTTCTACCACGCGGTCGGTGGCGAGCCGGCCTTCCGGCGGCTGGTCGCCGGCTTCTACCGCCGCGTCGCCGCCGACCCGGTCCTGCGCCCGCTCTACCCCGAGGAGGACCTGTCAGGGGCCGAGGAGCGGCTGCGGCTGTTCCTGATGCAGTACTGGGGCGGCCCGCACACCTACAGCGAGCGCCGCGGCCACCCGGCGCTGCGGATGCGCCACGCCCGGTTCGCCATCGGCCCGGCGGAGCGGGACGCCTGGCTGCGCCACATGACGGCCGCCGTGGAGGAGCTCGACCTGCCCCTGGAGCTGGCCGCTCCCCTGCTCGAGTACCTGGCCATGGCCGCCACCGCCCTGGCCAGCCGGCCGGGGCCGCCGGGGGAAGGCCAGTCCAGCTCGTAGTCGAGCCAGCGACGGTCACCGGCAGCAGTGGCGGGCGACCGCGTCGGCCAGCATGCGCAGGCCGGCCTTGAGGCCGGCCACCGGGACGCGCTCGTCGTCGCCGTGGAACAGGGAGGCGAAGTCGGGGTCGGTGGGCTCCAGCCGGATCGGGGCGAAGCCGTAGCAGGCCGTCCCCAGCCGCGACCAGTACTTGGCGTCGGTGAAGCCGGGCGTGACCGCCGGCACGGCCACCGCGCCCGGGTGGTGCTCGGCGACCACGCCGGCCAGGACCTGGAACAGCTCGGTCCCTGCGCTGACCACCGTCGGCGGGTGGCTGGGGGCGACCAGCCCCAGCTCGATCCCGGGGCCGGCCAGGGCCCGCAGCTCGGCCAGCAGCTCGGCCTCGCTGGAGCCGACCGCGATGCGGCCGTCCAGCTCGGCCTCGGCGCGGCTGGGGATGACGTTGGTCTTGTGGCCGGCGTGCACCACCGTCGGGCTGGCGGTGTTGCGCAGCAGGGCGCTGAGCAGCCGGGCCATCCCCGGGTCGCGGACCCCCCGGCGCAGCACCACGTTGGACCAGCGGGGGTGCAGCAGCAGGGGCAGCACCGCCCGCGCCGGCCGGCCCTGGACGGCGGCCAGCGCCTCAAGGAACCGCCGGACCTCCGGCGAGGGATGCAGGGGCAGCCGGCGACGGCCGACCCTGGCCAGGAACTCGGCCAGCCGGACCACGGCGTTGTCGTCGCGGGGGATGCTGCCGTGCCCGGTGGCCCCGGTGGCGGTGGCCCGCAGCCAGGCCACGCCCTTCTCGGCCACCTGGATCGGGTAGAAGGGCCGGCCGCCGAGGTAGAAGGTGGCCCCGCCGACCTCCCCGAGGGCGTGCCCGGCCCTGACCCTGTCCGGGTGCTGGTCGACCAGCCAGGCGCTGCCGGTGGCGCAGCCCGCCTCCTCGTCGGCCACCACCGCCAGCTTGAGGTCGCGCCGCAGGGGCACCCCGAGCCGGGCCAGCAGCCCGACCACGGCGACGCTCATGGCCACCATCTGCTTCATGTCGACCGCGCCGCGCCCCCACACGACGCCGTCGTGGACCTCCCCGGCGAACGGCGGGTGGCGCCAGCGGTCGGCCTCGGCCGCGACCACGTCGACGTGGCCGTTGAGCAGCAGCGGCGGCGCCGAATCGTCGCCGGCCAGGCGCGCGACCAGGTTGGCCCGCCCGGCCACGGGCGACAGCACCTCCGGCTCGACCCCCAGCCCGCGCAGGTGGTCGGCCAGGAACGCCACGCACCCGGCCTCGTTGCCCGGAGGGTTGGTGGTGTCGAACCGCAGCAGCGCCCGCAGCAGCTCGACCACCGCCCCGCCCTCCAGCTCCCAGTCGACCTGCTCGAGCACCGGGTGCATCGCGCCCTCCTAGGACATCCGCCGCCGGCTCGTAGAATGCCCGGCGTGACCAAGTACATCTACGTGATGCAGCGGGTGCGCAAGGCGCACCAGGACAAGCTCATCCTCGACGACGTGACCCTGGCCTTCCTGCCCGGGGCCAAGATCGGCGTTGTCGGCCCCAACGGGGCCGGCAAGTCGACCGTGCTGGAGATCATGGCCGGCCTGGAGACGATCTCCAACGGCGAGGCCGCCCTCGCCCCGGGGGCGACGGTCGGCATCCTGCACCAGGAGCCGACCCTTGACCCGACCAAGGACGTGCTCGGCAACGTCGAGGACGGTGTCGCCGCCACCCGCGCCCTGCTGGCCCGGTTCGAGCAGCTGGGCCAGCGCCTCGGCGAGGCCGGCCCCGAGGAGATGGACCGCCTGCTCGACGAGTACGCGACGGTCCAGGACGCCATCGACGCGGCGGGTGCCTGGGACCTGGACGCCCAGCTCGACATGGCCATGGACGCCCTGCGGCTGCCGCCCGGCGACGCCGCGGTCACCACCCTGTCCGGCGGGGAGCGGCGCCGGGTCGCGCTGTGCCGGCTGCTGCTGTCGCGGCCCGATCTCCTGCTGCTCGACGAGCCCACCAACCACCTGGACGCCGAGAGCGTGCAGTGGCTGGAGCAGCACCTGGCCGCCTACCCGGGGACGGTGCTGGCCGTCACCCACGACCGCTACTTCCTCGACAACGTCGCCGGCTGGATCCTCGAGCTGGACCGGGGCCGCACCTATCCCTACGAGGGCAACTACTCGACCTACCTGGAAGTCAAGGCGGCCCGGCTGGCCGCCGAGGCACGGGCCGGCGCCGGCCGCCGGCGGGTGCTGGAACGGGAGCTGGAGTGGGTGCGGGCCGGCACCAAGGGCCGCCATGACAAGGGCCGGGCCCGCCTGCGGCGCTACGAGGAGCTGGCCGCCGAGGCCGAGCGGGACCGGCCGGTCGACTTCGACGAGATCCAGATCCCGCCCGGCCCCCGCCTGGGCGACGTGGTCATGGAGGCGGCCGGGCTCGCCAAGGGCTACGGCGACCGGCTGCTGATCGACGACCTGTCGTTCAGCCTGCCCCGCGGCGGCATCGTCGGGGTCATCGGGGCCAACGGGGCCGGCAAGACCACCCTGTTCAAGGTCGTCACCGGCCAGGAGCGGCCGGACGCGGGCGAGCTGCGGCTCGGCCCGACGGTGCAGCTGGCCTACGTCGACCAGGACCGGTCCCGGCTCGACCCGAACCTGACCGTGTTCCAGGCCATCTCGGGGGGCCTCGACCATTTCCGGGTCGGGGGGCGCGAGCTGCCGACACGGGCCTACGTGGCCACCTTCGGGTTCAAGGGCACCGACCAGCAGCGGCCGGTCGGGGTGCTGTCCGGCGGCGAGCGCAACCGGCTCAACCTGGCCTTGACGCTGCGCGAGGGTGGCAACCTCCTGCTGCTGGACGAGCCGACCAACGACCTCGACGTCGACACCCTTCGGTCGCTGGAGAGCGCCCTGCTCGACTTCCCCGGCTGCGCCGTGGTGATCAGCCACGACCGCTGGTTCCTGGACCGGGTGGCCACCCACATGCTGGCCTTCGAGGGCGACAGCCGGGTGGTCTGGTTCGAGGGCAACTTCGCCGACTACCAGGCCGACAAGGTCCACCGCCTCGGTCCCGAGGCGACCCGCCCCCACCGCTACACCTACCGCAAGCTGGTCAGAGACTAGGCGCACCGGTCAGGCCAGGCGCGGCGTGGCGGTCTGATTGCGTGGTTGGGCGATTCTGCTCAAGCGGGGAGTGCTGCCGGTCGATCCGGTAAGGGTTGCCTCCACGCGAGCCCTCGGTCCGGTGCTGGCGCTCAACCTCGGCGGCTCGGCTGCACCGGCTCCGGCTGGCTCCTTCCTGGAAGGAGCGTCCTCGGCTTCATGCCAGCGTCCCTGCCTCCGCCCCGCCACCTGCGTTGCCGCCCCCGCCACCTGCGTTCCCGACCCCGCCACCTGGACTCCCGCCCTCGCCACCTGCGTTGCCGCCCTCGCCGCCTGTCGGCTCCCGTGCGCTGGCTGCTGCTGCTGGCCCTGACCGCGCCGCTGGTCGCCGGTGCGGCCGGGGTCGGCCAGCGGACGGCCGCGGCCGCGCCCGGCTCCCCGGCCGCGGTGGCGGTCCGGTTCGCCCTTACCCAGCTGGGCAAGCCCTACCGGTGGGGCGCCAACGGCCCGGCCAGCTTCGACTGCTCCGGCCTGGTCCAGACCGCCTACAAGGCCGCCGGGGTCGGGCTGCCCCGCGTCTCCCGCCAGCAGTACGGGGCAGGCAGGCTGGTCCCGCTCAGCCGGCTGCGTGCCGGCGACCTGCTGTTCTTCGCCAGGGACACCGGCGACCCGCGGACCATCAACCATGTCGGCATGTACCTGGGCCGGGGCCGGATGGTGGAGGCGCCCAACCGCAGGGCGCCGGTCCGCATCGCCTCCATCTGGCGTCCCGGGCTGCTCGGCAAGGCGACCAGGCCGGCGGCTGGCCTGCGCGGGCTGCTGCCGGTCGAGCTCGGCGAGCGCAGCAACGCGGTCGTCGCCGTCCAGCTGCGGCTGACCGCCAACCGGCTGTGCGTTGCCGTCGACGGCGAGTTCGGCCCGTTGACCCGCCGGGCCCTGCTCGCCTTCCAGCGCGCCCACGGCCTCACCCCCGACGGCGTCGTCGGCCCCTCCACCTGGGGTGCCCTGGTCACCTACGGCCGCCAGCGGAGTCCAGCCAGGTGCTAGGGCGATCATTCCAGCCATGGCAGCGGCGCTGCTGGGTGGCGGTGGAGGGGAGCCGGAGCTCCCCCCACATGGGTCGGGGACCGCGCTATCGTTCCCAGCATGCACGACCGAAGCGGCGGCCAGGTAGTCACCCAGCACCTGCTCGACAACGGCGTCGACGCCGCCTTCTGCGTTCCCGGTGAGAGCTTCCTGGCGGTGCTGGACGCGCTCTACGACGCCCCGATCCGGCTGATCACCTGCCGGCACGAGGCCGCGGCGGCCAACATGGCCGTCGCCTACGGCAAGCTCACCGGGCGTCCAGGGGTCTGCCTGGTCACCCGGGGGCCGGGGGCCACCCAGGCCAGCGTCGGGGTCCACACCGCCGCCCAGGACTCGGTCCCGATGCTGCTGCTGGTCGGGCAGGTCGGCCGGGGCGTGCGTGGCCGGGAGGCGTTCCAGGAGCTGGACGTGCCGGCGGTGTTCGGGCCGATGGCCAAGTGGGCGGCCGAGGCCGACGACCCGGCCCGGCTGCCCGAGCTGCTGGCCAGGGCCGTGCAGGTGGCCGTGTCGGGCCGGCCCGGGCCGGTGGTGCTCGCCCTGCCGGAGGACGTGCTGGCCGGGCGGGCCCGGGTGGCCGACGCCCGCCCGGTCCGGCCGGTCGCCCCCGGCGCCGCCCCGGCCGACCTGGCCCGGCTGCGGGAGCTGCTCGGCGGGGCCAGGCGACCCCTGGTGGTGGCCGGAGGCCCCGGCTGGACCGAGGCGGCCGCGGCTGATCTCAAGACCGTGGCCGAGGCCAGCCGGCTGCCGGTGGCCGCCTCGTTCCGCTCCCAGGACGTGCTGGACAACCGCTCGCCGAGCTACGTCGGCGACCTCGGGGTCGGCGCCAACCCGGCGCTGCACGAGCGGGTCCGCGCGGCCGACCTGCTGCTGGCCATCGGCCCGCGGCTGGGCGAGATCACCACCGGCGGCTACCGGCTGGTCGAGGCGCCCGTGCCCCGCCAGCGTCTGGTCCACGTCCACCCCGGGACCGGGGAGCTTGGCCGCCTGTACCAGCCCGACCTGGCCGTCAACGCGGCCGTCGCCCCGTTCGTGGCCGCGCTGCGCTCGGTCCCACCGGTCAAGGGCCAGGCCTGGGCGGCCTGGACGGAGGCGGCGCGGACCAACTACCTGGCCTGGGTGCGGCCGTGGGCCGCCCCGGGCCGGCTCGACCTCGGGCAGGTGCTGGTCTGGCTGCGCGAGCGCCTGCCCGACCAGGCCATCGTGGCCAGCGGGGCCGGCAACTACAGCGCCTGGGTCCACCGCTACTTCCAGTTCCGGCGGCCGGGCACCCAGCTCGCGCCCAAGAGCGGCGCCATGGGCTTCGGCCTCCCGGCCGCGCTGGCCGCCAAGGTCGTCCACCCGCAGCGCACGGTGGTCGCGGTCGCCGGCGACGGCGACTTCCTGATGACCGGCCAGGAGCTGGCGACCGCGGTCCAGCATCGCCTCGGCGTGATCGTGCTGGTGGTCAACAACGGCATGTACGGCACCATCCGCATGCACCAGGAGCGGGCCTACCCCAACCGGATGATCGCCACCGACCTGGTCAACCCCGACTTCCCGGCCCTGGCCGAGGCCTACGGCGCCTTCGGCGAGGCGGTCGAGGAGACCGGGGCGTTCCCCGCCGCCTTCGAGCGGGCGCTGGAGGCCGGACGGCCGGCCCTGCTCGACCTCCACGTGGACCCGGAGGCGATTGCTCCGGGCGTGAGCATCGCCGCCGTGCGGCGCCGATCCTGAGGCGGTGGCTGGCTGGTTCGGGGGGAGTCCTCCGCCCCGGACCCCAAAGATCCCGGCGCCCGCCCTTGCCCCCGATGGGTGGCTGCTGCCAGGATCGGCCGATGGGGCGACTGGATCAGCTCGACCTGAGCACGAAGCTGAGCCGCGAGGATGAGGCGGCGCGGCTGGAGGCGGCCTCGGCCCGCCTGCTCGAGCTGCGGCTCACCCTCGGTGGCCTGCTCGGCGACGGGCGGCTCGGCCCGCCGGTGTGCGTGGTCTTCGAGGGCTGGGACGCCTCGGGCAAGGGCGGCGCCATCCGGCGGCTGGTCACGCCCATGGACCCCAGGCACGTGCGGGTGGTCAGCTATGCCGCGCCCACCTACGACGAGAAGCGCCACCACTTCCTGCTCCGGTTCTGGGCGGCGCTGCCCGGCTGGGGCGGCATGGCCGTCCTCGACCGGTCCTGGTACGGCCGGGTGCTGGTCGAGCGGGTGGAGGGCTTCGCCACCGTCGAGCAGTGGACCCGGGGCTATGGCGAGATCGTCGAGTTCGAGCGCTCGCTGGTGCTGGAGGGCATGATCCTGATCAAGTTCTGGATGCACATCTCCGACGCCGAGCAGCTGCGCCGCTTCAAGCGGCGCGAGGCCGAGCCGCTGAAGGGCTGGAAGCTGACCGCCGAGGACTGGCGCAACCGCGAGAAGCGGACCGCCTACGAGCAGGCGGTCGAGGACATGCTGGAGCGCACCGACCACCCGCTGGCCCGCTGGCAGCTGATCGAGGCCGAGTCCAAGCGCTACGCACGGGTCAGGGTCGTCGAGACGGCGATCGCCGAGATCGAGCAGGGGATGCAAGCCCGCGGCTTCGAGCCGCCGGCCCCCCGGCCCCGACCCGAGCCGCGGCCGCGGCGCCGCTGAGCCGGTAGGCCAGGAGCCTGCGCCGCCAACGGCGGCCACACAAATCCCCCAAACCCGGATACTTGACCGGCGTTCTAGCATGCCGCAGATGGTCAGAAACCTCTCGATCCGCTCGAAGCGGGTCGCCCTGCTGGTGGTGCCGGCCGCCGGGACAGGCCTCCTGACGGTGCAGCAGCCGGCCCGCGGGGACGCCGGGGACCGGCCCGGCCGGGCCCTGCTCGAGCGGGTGGTCGGCGGCCTGCGCGCCATCTGACCAGCAGAAGCTCGGCAGATTCTCCCATTGCGGCGGTATTGACACAGACGATAGCTTCTCCGCCGCCTTCCTCCCCCGCCGCACCCAAGGTGTGTCGCCGATGCTCCGTAACCCACCCATCCGCACCAAGCTCCTGGTGTCCCTGCTCGGCCCGCTGCTGGTGCTGGCTGTCCTGGCCCTGGTCGGCATCCGCCAGAACCAGGCCGAGAGCCAGCAGG
>Ga0184609_10000639_pt1 | contig 10414 bp, 9 predicted proteins | sample PLM1_60_coex_FD_133165 | JGI IMG/M metagenome (GOLD analysis project Ga0184609, IMG submission 133165) | Groundwater sediment microbial communities from an aquifer in East River, Colorado, USA - PLM1_60_coex | ecosystem: Environmental > Terrestrial > Soil > Riparian zone | place: USA: East... | reverse complement strand
GGGGTGAAGGGGATGTGCCCGGTGGGCGCGCTCTGGCCCTGGCCGATGATCTCCTCGACCTGGGCCCGGACGGCCTCCAGGGAGATGCCGAGCGACTCCAGCGCCTTGGCGGCGACCCCTTCGCCCTCGTGGATCAGGCCGAGCAGGATGTGCTCGGTGCCGATGTAGTTGTGATTGAGGAGCCGAGCCTCCTCCTGCGCGAGCACGACGACGCGTCGAGCCCGGTCGGTGAAGCGCTCAAACATGCCAAACCCCCAGGGATACGGCGGCTGCGGTTCCTTGCCGCCAATCGACTATACACCTGGCCCTCTGGCGCCCCGTACGGGAGGTGTAGGACGTCGTTGTACGGACTCTGTCCACTTCGGCAACGCTCCGGGACCACTGGCTGTTCCCGATTTCGTTGCTGCTTCATCGGCGCTCGCCGCCGGGACTTGACGGGTCGCCGGCCTCCATCTGGATCTTCCTTCCAGACCCTCGCCTGGATGCCGAGCTCTCGGAACGGTTACATCTCCTCCGGCCTGAGCTGGGGGAACAGGAGGGCCTCGCGGATCGATGACAGGTCGGCGAGCAGCATGACCAGGCGGTCGACCCCGATGCCGAGGCCGGCGTTGGGCGGCAGGCCGAGCTCCAGCGCCCGCAGGTAGGCCTCGTCGACCACCATCGCCTCCTCGTCACCGCCCGCCTTGGCCAGGGCCTGCTCCTCGAAGCGGGCCCGCTGCTCGTCGGGGTCGGTCAGCTCGGAGAAGCAGTTGGCGTACTCCCGGCCGAGGATGATCAGCTCGAACCGCTCGGTCACGAACGGGTCGTCGCGGTGCGGGTGGGCCAGCGGCGAGACCTCGACCGGGTAGTCGGTCACGAAGGTCGGCCCGACGATGCGGTGCTCGGCATGCTTCTCGTACAGCTCCAGCACCAGCTTGCCGGTCCCCCAGCCGGGCTCGTAGGCCAACCCGGCCCGGTCGCACAGCCCGCGGACCTGGTCGAGCGGCCAGTCGTAGGCCAGGCCCGGCTCCCCCAGCGCCTCCCGGACGGCGTCGAGCATGGTGACCTCGCCCCAGTCGCCGTCCAGGTCGACCTCGCGTCCCCGGTAGCTGAGGCGGCGGGGACCGCCGGCGGCGTCGGCCGCCTCCTGGATGACCCCACGGGCCAGCTCCATCATGTCCCGATAGTCCTGGAACGCCGAGTTGGACTCCAGCATGGTGAACTCGGTGTTGTGGGTGGAGTCGATGCCCTCGTTGCGGAACATCCGCCCCAGCTCGAAGACCCGGTCCACCCCGCCCGCCAGCAGCCGCTTCAGGTACAGCTCGCTGGCCACCCTGAGGTACAGGTCGGTGTCGAGGGCGTTGTGGTGGGTGACGAACGGCCGGGCGTACGCGCCGCCCGGGACCGGGTTGAGGATCGGGGTCTCGACCTCCAGGAAGCCGCGGGCCAGCATCGAGTCGCGCAGCGACCGCACCACCCGGGAGCGCACCAGCATGGCCCGCATGGCGGCCGGGTTGACGGCCAGGTCGAGCTCGCGCTGCCGGGAGCGGACCTCGACGTCGGTCAGGCCCTTCCACTTGTCGGGCAGGGGGCGCAGGGCCTTGCCGAGGAGGAACACCTCGGTCGCCTTGACCGACAGCTCGCCCTTCCTGGTCTTGACCACCGGGCCCTGGACCCCGACCCAGTCGCCCAGGTCCAGGTCGAGCACGACCTCGAACTGCTCGGCCCCCAGGGCGTCGACCGTGAGCATGGCCTGCAGCTCGTCGCCGTCGTGGCGCAGCGTCCAGAAGGCGAGGCGGCCCATGGACCGCTTGAGGACGATCCGGCCCGCGACCCGGACGACGTCGCCGCTCTCCTCGCCGGCCGCCAGCTGGTGCCAGCCCCGGCGGATCTCGGCCAGGGTCTGGGTGCGGCGGAAACCGACCGGGAAGGCGTCGATCCCGGCCGCCCGCAGCCTGGCCAGCTTGACCCGGCGCGCCCGTTCGACCGCGGAACGGTCCTCGTCGTCGGACACGGGTCGGGCGGCTCCTCGGATGGCGGTCGGGTCGACAGCCGCATGCTACCCGAGGGGCCGCCCTCCCCTGATGGTCAGGGCCGGTCGTCGGGGCGGCGGTCCTCGTCCCGGGTCACGTCCGCCTCGGCGACCACGGTGCCGGTGCTCCGGGTGACCAGGAAGTTGACCGCCCACAGCACCAGGCCGCCGATCAGCAGATAGATGGCGATCTGGTAGACCTCGCCGGTCCGGTTGATGGGCAGCAGGAACACCAGCGCCACCAGGGCGCCGATGACCGGCATGAACGACGGCGCGACGAAGTGGCTGTGGCCGACCGGGTCGCGCCGCAGCACCAGCACCGCGATGTTGACCAGGAAGAAGACCGAGGTCAGCAGCAGCACGGTGGTGTCGGAGAGGCCGGAGAGGTCGTCGGTGGTGGTGAGGATCAGCAGGATGGACAGGGCGCTGGTGAACAGGATCCCGAACCACGGCGTCTTGCGCGGTGAGACCAGCGCGAACGGCGCCGGCAGCACCCCCTGGTTGGCCATGCCGTACAGCAGCCGCGAGGCCATCAGCATGTTGATCAGCATGGTGTTGGAGACAGCGATCATGGCGATGGCCGAGAACAGCCTGCTGGCGTCGAAGTCGGGCAGGCCATGGTGCACGATCTCCAGCAGCGGCCCGCTGGACTCGGTGAGGACGTCGAGGGGCACGGTCATGGCCGCGGTGAAGCCGACCAGCAGGTAGATGACGCCGGCCGCGACGATGCCGGTGAGCAGGGCCGGCGGGAAGGTCCGCACCGGGTCGCGGACCTCCTCGGCCATGTTGACCGAGTCCTCGAAGCCGATGAAGGCGTAGAAGGCGGTCGCCGCGCCGGCGGTGATGCCGGTGAGGGCGCCGAAGCCGCTGTCCTTGAACTCGAACGCCTGCCCGGGGTCGCCGTCGCCGCTGAACAGGACCTTGGCGCCGACCGCGATGATGAACAGCAGGCCGGACAGCTCGACCAGGGTGATGGCGATGTTGATCCGGATCGACTCGCCGACCCCGCGGTAGTTCACGGCCGCGACCAGCAGGATGACCACGATGGCGATCAGCACGGTCGGGGGGTTCTCGGTCCCGAACAGCCCCGTCCAGTAGCGCCCGCTGACCACCTCCTGGGGAGGCTACCCACCGGAAAGGGGCGCACAGTCCGAACCTTAGCAAGAACGCAGGACGGGGCGAAGAGGCAGACATTCGCCCGTGATGTCGTTACCGCGCGGTTAGCTCCCAGCGTCATCGTTCGTACCGGCTTCAGGCGGACCCCGCGACCGGGACACCTACCCCCGCCGGAGCCGCGCCGATGACGATGACCACGCATGCAGGCAGGCAGGCCCAGCGTTGGCCCGCCGCCACGCCGAGGACACCTGTCCTCCGCCTCGGCGTCCGGTCATCCCGGTCGCTACCCGGACCGGCCGCCGAGGCTCCCGCCGAGGCGTGTGGAGCGACCTCCGAGTCCAACCCCGGCTCCCGCCCCCCCATCCCCCAGGGGCCGGGGTTGGACGCTCGGCGCACGCGCAACGCGAAGACTTTGGCGTAGAGATCGCTGAGGTAGTCCTCGGTTCATTCGGGGGGGAGTCCTCCCCCCCGAACCCCCCCAAGAGCGCGGCCGCCCATGCGGGTCGGGCTGGGTGCCCGCGTCAGCGGGGCCTTGCGGTGAGTCGGTGATCGCCCCGATTCGTCAGCGGGGCCTTGCGGTGATGAGGGCGGCCAGGGAGGCCAGCAGGACGGCGGCGCCGAGGACCTGGCCCGCGGGGCCGAGGCCGACGGCGTCGCCGTAGATCACCAGGAACAGGCCCAGCAGCAGGCCGAGGCTGCCCAGGCTGCCGATGCCGGAGCGCCGCCTGGCCCGGGCGAAATCGGTGCGGCCGCGGCGGCCGAGGAACCCCTCGAGGACGGCGGCCGGGTGGTCTTCCTCGGCCAGGTACAGCCAGGTCTCGCCGGGCCCCTCGTCGACCAGCAGCAGCCAGCCGGCCGGCGGCCGCTGCTGCGCGGCGGCAAGGACCCTGGCCGCCCGCTCACCGATGGCCGGGACGCGCATGGCCCGGTCCCTTGCCGGGGTGGCGGCCACCACCACCCGCACCGGCAGCAGCCCATCCGAGTCCACCGCCGCGGTCGCGGCCAGCCGGTCGAACACGGGGCCGTGCTGGTCCATGCGGCGCCAGACGGCCACGCCCTCGCGCCGGACCAGCCCGTCCTGCGCGGTCGGCGGGCCGAGCACGACCGCTTCGATCCCGAACGGCCGGAAGGCCCGCGGTGATAGGGCCCGCCCCTCGACCCGGTCGGACCGGGGGAGCAGCTCAGCCATGCCCACGCTCGCGCTCGCGACCCTCCGGGGGGCTGCCGCTTCGCTCCTTGAGCCCCCCGGACCCCCCGGCGTTGCGATCCCAGATGATCCGCAGACCGTGCAGGGTGAGCCAGGGCTCATGACGCTCGACCGTCTCGCAGGCCTCGAGCACGGCCCCGGCCAGGCCGCCGGTGGCTACCACGGTGGCCCGGCCGCCGAGCTCGGCGACCATGCGGCGGACGATGCCGTCGACCTGGCCGGCGAACCCCCAGATGGCCCCGGCCTGCATGCTCTCGACGGTGTTCTTGCCGATCACCGACCGGGGCTCCACCAGCTCCACCCGGCGCAGCTGGGCGGTCCGCTCGACCAGGGCGTTCATCGAGATCTGGATGCCGGGGGCGATGGCAGCCCCCAGGTGCTCGCCCCGCTCGGAGACGGCGTCGAAGGTGGTGGCGGTGCCGAAGTCGACCACCACCACCGGCCCGCCGTAGGCGGCGAAGGCCGCGATCGCGTTGACCACCCGGTCGGCCCCGACCTCGCGCGGGTTGTCGGTCAGGATGGGCAGGCCGGTGCGGATCCCCGGCTCGACCATCAGCGGCTCGACCTGGCAGTAGCGGCGGACCATCTCGCGCAGGGCCTGGGTGAGCCTTGGCACCACCGAGGAGACCACCACTCCGGCGGCGTCGGCCAGTCGCAGCTGCTCCTGGGCCAGGAACCCGCCCAGCAGCAGGGCGTGCTCGTCGGCGGTGCGCTCGGCAACGGTCGCCGCCCGCCAGTGCTGGGCCAGCTCCTGGCCCCGGAACACCCCGATGGTGATCTCGGTGTTGCCGACGTCAACGGCGAGCAGCATCAGCCCTCCCAGTCGAGGGCGATGTCCAGGGCAGGGGCGGAGTGGGTCAGGGCCCCGACAGCCAGGAAGTCGACCCCCGTCTCGGCCACCGCTCTGGCCCGTTCCAGGGTGATCCCGCCCGACGCCTCGGTGCGGGCCCGCCGCCGGGACATGGCCACCGCCTCGGCCATCGTCCCCGGCTCCATGTTGTCGAGCAGCAGCAGGTCGCATCCGAGGTCGAGGGCCTCTGCGACCTGGTCGAGGGTCTCGACCTCGACCTCCAGGGGTAGGCCGGGGCCGGCCGCCCGCGCCGCCTCGACCGCCCGGCGCAGGCCGCCCGCCGCCTGGATGTGGTTGTCCTTGACCAGCAGGGCGTCGTAGAGCCCCATGCGGTGGTTGGCGCCACCGCCGCAGCGGACGGCGTACTTCTCCAGGTGGCGCAGGCCGGGGGTGGTCTTGCGGGTGTCGCGGACGACCGCGCCGGTGCCGGCCACCGCCTCGACGAAGGCCGCGGTCAAGGTGGCCACCCCCGACAGATGGCCGACCAGGTTGAGCATGGTCCGCTCGGCGGCCAGGAGCGTCCTCGCCGGGCCGGCGAAGCGGCCGAGCACCGCCCCGGCCTCCACCGGGGCGCTGTCGGCCAGCTCGGGCCGGAACGCGGCCGGCCCGAGCTGGAGCCGCTCCCTTACCTCGACCAGGACCACGTCGACCGCGGCCAGGCCGGCGACCACCCCGGGGTCGCGGGCGACCAGCAGCGCCGCCGCCCTGGCCCCGAGCAGCCGGCTGGTCGGGTCGCCCTCGGCGCCCAGGTCCTCGTCCAGCGCGGTCCGGATGGCCAGGGTCAGGGCGCCCGCCGGCAGGGTGATGGTCATCGGCGCGCCTCGGCAGCCTCGGCCACCGGCAGCAGGCCGACCTCCAGGTCGCCTCCTGCCGTCCTGGTCACCGTCTGGCGGACCCGCCAGGCCTCGGCCGGGGCCGGATGGTCCGAACGCCAGTGCCCGCCTCTGGACTCCTCCCGCCTCGCCGCCAGCTCGGCAACGACCCTCCCGAGCTGGACCAGGTTGGCGGTCTCGAACCGGTCCGGCCCTCCAGGGCCGGGGTCCACCGCCAGCCGGTCCAGCTCGGCAACGGCCTCGGCAAGCTGGAGGCCCGAGCGGACCACCCCGACCCGGTCGGTCATCAGCCGCCGCAGCCGGGCCCGGACGGCCGCCGGGTCGCCGCCCCCGGGCCGGGCGGCCGGGAGCCGGTCGCCGGCGGGGCCCGCGGCGCCCCGGGTCGGGCGGGGGCGCTCGGCCGCCACGGCCCGGCCGATGCGGGCGGCGAACACCACCCCCTCCAGCAGCGAGTTGGAGGCCAGCCGGTTGGCGCCGTGGACGCCGGTGCAGGCGGCCTCGCCGACCGCGAACAGGCCGGGCAGGCTGGTCCGGCCGTCGAGGTCGGTGACCACCCCACCCATCAGGTAGTGGGCTGCCGGCGACACCGGGATCGGCTGCCTGGTCGGCTCGATCCCGGCGGCCCGGCAGCGGGCCAGGATGGTGGGGAAGCGGCGCTCGAGGTGCTGCTCCGGGATGGCGGTGGCGTCCAGCCACAGGTGGGTGACGCCGAGCGCGGCCATCCGGGCGGCCATGCTGCGGGTGACGACGTCGCGCGGGGCCAGGTCGCCGAGCGGGTGGACGCCGGCCATCACCGGTGTGCCATCGCCGTCGCGGAGCACGGCCCCCTCCCCCCGCATCGCCTCCGAGATCAGCGGGCGTGGGTCGCCGTCGACGTGCAGGGCGGTCGGGTGGAACTGGACGAACTCCAGGTCGGCGAGCACGGCCCCGGCGCGCAGGGCGGCCGCCAACCCGTCCCCGGTGGACAGGGGCGGGTTGGTGGTGTCGGCGTACAGCTGCCCGGCGCCGCCGCTGGCCAGCACGACCACGGCCGCCCGGACCAGGCGCAGGCCCCCAACCTCCCACAGCAGCGCCCCGACCACCTGTCCCCCCCTGGTGACCAGGTCGACCAGGAAGGCGTGCTCGACGCTGCGGATCGCCGGAGCGGCCCGCACGGCCTCGGTCAAGGCCCGTTCCAGCTCCGCCCCGGTGGCGTCGCCGCCGGCGTGCACCACCCGCGACCGGGAGTGGCCGCCCTCCCGCGTCCGGGCAAGCTCATGGGCGAGCCTCGGGTGACGGTCGAAGCGGACCCCGCGAGCGTGCAGGCCGGCGATGGCCTGGCCGCCCTCCTCGACCAGCATCCTGACCGCCACCGGGTCGCACAGCCCGGCCCCGGCGGCCAGCGTGTCGGCCAGGTGCTCGGCCACCGAGTCGCTCTGGCGGCCGACGACCGGGTCCAGCACGGCCGCGATCCCGCCCTGGGCGTACCGGGTGGCCGAGTGGCCGAGCCGGCCCTTGGTGGCCAGCAGCACCGAGCGGCCAGCCGGCACGGCCAGGGCGGTCGACAGCCCGGCCACGCCAGAGCCGACCACCAGGACGTCGACCTCCTCGGTGGCCGGGTGGGAAAGGTCGGCCGGGTCGGCGGCCAGCAGGCCGCGCGGGATCAGCATCGGTTGGCTCCTCGGTCCAGGCCCGGGACAGGTCCCAGCTCAGTCATCCCAATATGACATTGTCGATCAGGCGGGTGCGGCCGACCCGGGCGGCGGCGGCGAGGACGTGGCCTGGCTCGGCCTGTTTGGCCGGCTCGAAGCCGGCCGGGTCGACAAGGGCGACGTAGTCGGGCGCGACCCCGGGGGCGGCCTCCAGCAGGTCGCGGGTGGCCGTCTCCACGACGGCCGGGTCACGCTCCCCGGCCATGAAGACCGCCTGCCCGGCCTGCAGGGACCGGTAGAGCGCGGTCGCCATCCGCCACTCCCGCGGCGACAGGTAGGTGTTACGGGAGGAGATGGCCAGCCCATTCGGCTCCCGGACCGTCGGGCAGGCGACGATCTGGTTGGGGAAGGCGAGGTCGGCGGCCATGCGCCTGACCACGGCGAGCTGCTGGGCGTCCTTCTGGCCGAAGTAGGCCCGGCCCGGCCCGACCAGATGCAGCAGCTTGGCCACCACCGTCGCCACCCCGTCCAGGTGCCCCGGCCTGGCCAGGCCCTCCAACCGGTCGCCAAGCCCGCCGACCCGCAGCCGGACCTCGGGCGGCGACGGCCACATCTCCTCCTCGCCGGGCAGGAAGGCCAGGTCGACCCCTTCGGCGGCCAGCACCGCCAGGTCGGCCTCGGGGTCGCGGGGGTAGCTGGCCAGGTCCTCGGCCGGCCCGAACTGCAGCGGGTTCACGAACACCGAGGCGACCAGGAACCCGTTCTCGCGCCGCGCCCTGGCCAGCAGCGACCGATGACCGGCGTGCAGAGCGCCCATGGTGGGCACGAAGCCGACCCCGGCGCCGCCGGCCCTGGCGGCGTCGGTGGCGGCGCGCAGCTCAGCGCTGCTCGCGACCCCGCGCACGCCGTCCGATTCTCCGGAGCAGCTCCAGCCGCTCGTGGGCCTCCTCACCCTCGACGTGGCCGTGCAGGCCGGCCTCGACCCGGCCGCGGGCCTCTGGGTCGAGGCGCCCGGCAGCGGCCGCCCGGTCGGCCACCAGCCGGGCGAGGGCGACGTAGACGTTGATGACCTTCTGCTTGCGGGCCAGCGCCTCGGTGTGCATCGCCACCGTCCGCCCGTCGCCCCGCACCCACGGCCCGGAGAGGCCGGCCTGGCCGGTGGCCAGCGCCGAGTCGACGCTGGCATGAATCAGCCCGCTCAGCAGGCCCGCCGGGTCGATGACGCCGCCGGCCCGCAGCTGGTCGGCGGCGGTGGCGGACAGGGCGGCGCAGCCGTTGGCGGCCAGGACCAGGGCGGCGTGGTAGCGCACCCGGCCCGACTCGGGAACGTCCATCGGGCGGCCGCCCAGCGCGACCACCACCTCCTTGCCGGCTGGTTCGCCGGTGACCCCCCAGACCGTGCCCGGCAGGCGCCGCAGCGTCGCGTCCAGGTCGTCGTTGAAGATCTGCACCGGGTGGCAGGCGGCGGTCCGGGCGCCCGCGGCGGCCGCCGGGGCCAGCAGGGCCGGGCCGTCGACCCCGGCGGTGTGGATCACCACCTGGCCGGCCGCGAACGCGCCATCGGCGGCGAGCGCGGTGACCAGGTACGGCAGCTCGTCGTCGGGCACGGCCAGGATGACCAGCGACGCGCCCCTGGTGGCGTCGGTCGGGTCGGCCGTCGGGAGGCCGCCGGCCGCCTCGACCCGTTCCCGCCCGCGCTGCGAGCGGACCCCGAGGGTGACCTCGACGCCGATGCGGTCGAGGAAGATGGCCAGGGCGAGGCCGACGCGGCCCGGGCCGATGACGGCGGCGGGCGAGAGCTTGCTGGGTTGGGATGGCGGCATGGAACCCCCGGGGCCAGATGTCACCGAGTATATCCGGCCAAGTCGGGACGAAGGCCCCTACGCCGGGCAACCAGATGCAGGGTCCTGGCGCTCGAGCGGTAGGGCTCGCGGCCGGCGACCAGCCGCTCCAGCTCGACCAGGGCGGCCAGCTCCCCGTGGCCCAGGTCGTCGTCGCCGGCGTCGGTGAAGACCCCGACCCCGCACGCCGCGGCCAGCTCGAACCCGGCCTTGTCGAGCTCGGCCTCGGCCTCGGCGAGGGTCATCGCCTCTCCGCCGGCGATCAGGCGCAGGGCGGCGGCGTGCTCGCCGCGGCGGCCGGCCCGCAGGGCGAGCCAGTCGCGGTTGGCGAACCCAAGGGACAGCACGCCGCCGGGGGCGAGCACGCCGGCCAGGGAGGCGAGCAGGGCCGCCGGGTCGTCGACCCGGGTGACCAGGTCGTGGCAGACGGTCGCGTCCTGGCCGCCCGGGCCCAGCAGCTCCGGCAGATCGGCGGCGTCGCCCTGCACGGTGGTGACGCGGTCGCCCACCCCGCCGGCCTCGTCGGCCGCCCGCTGGGCGCAGGTGGCCAGCATGGCCGCCGAGGTGTCGACCACCGTGACCTGATAGCCGCGCCTGGCCAGGGCGACGGCGAGCTGGCCGGTGCCGCCGCCGGCGTCGGCCACCGCGGCCGGCGGCGCCGGCAGGGCGTCCAGCACCTGGTCGAGCAGCAGCTCGAACCGCACCCGTCCGCGGGCCCTATTCACCGGGCCACCTCAGCTGACGAAGGCCGCCAATCCACCGGGGCACCCCTCCGGAAGAGCTCCCCGATCCACCTGGGCACCCCTCCGGCCATCAGGGTTCCAGCTCGCCGACGGGCACGACCCCGGACACCGGGCCCAGCCGGGCCAGGGCGGCGGCGGCGAGCTCGCCATCCGGGAAGCGGGCCAACGGGTCGGCGTCGCAG
>Ga0184609_10000637_pt1 | contig 10424 bp, 10 predicted proteins | sample PLM1_60_coex_FD_133165 | JGI IMG/M metagenome (GOLD analysis project Ga0184609, IMG submission 133165) | Groundwater sediment microbial communities from an aquifer in East River, Colorado, USA - PLM1_60_coex | ecosystem: Environmental > Terrestrial > Soil > Riparian zone | place: USA: East... | reverse complement strand
CCAGGTGGGTATGCACGTCGATGCCGCCGGGCAGCACATACTTGCCGGTGGCGTCGATCACGGTGTCCGCGACATGGTCGTCGCCCGGCGTGAGCAGCGCGCTCACCGTCTCACCGTCCACCAACACGTCCGCGGTCGTGGCACCGCTCGCGGTCACCACGACCCCGCCCTTGATCAGGATGCTCATGGCCGCACTCCCCCTCTCGGGCCTCCGGATGCGCGATACGCGGGCTTATCGCGGTTTTCTGGCTCGTCGGAACTGCGATACGCGGGCTTATCGCGGTTTTCTGGCGTGGTCATGGTCTGGTTAGGGTGTCGTAGGTGTCGGGGCGGCGGTCGCGGTAGAACGCCCACAGCTCGCGGACCTCGGCGAGCTGGCCCATGTCAAGGTCGCGCACCAGCACCTCGTCCTCGGTGTCCGACGCGGCGTCGCCGACGAGCTGGCCGCGCGGGTCGACGAAGTAGGACTGGCCGTAGAAGTCGTTGTCGCCGAGCGGTTCCACGCCGACCCGGTTGATCGCGCCGACGAAGTACTCGTTGGCGACGGCCGCGGCCGGCTGCTCCAGCCGCCACAGGTACTGGGACAGCCCGCGGCTGGTCGCCGACGGGTTGAACACGATCCGCGCGCCGGCAAGACCCAGCGCCCGCCAGCCCTCTGGGAAGTGCCGCTCGTAGCAGATGTACACCCCGATCCGGCCGACCGCGGTGTCGAACACCGGGTACCCGAGGTTGCCCGGCCGGAAGTAGAACTTCTCCCAGAACCCCTTGACCTGCGGGATGTGGTTCTTGCGGTGCATGCCGAGGTAGCTGCCGTCGGCGTCGATCACGGCCGCAGTGTTGTACAGCACGCCTGGCTGCTCCTGCTCGTACATCGGCACGATCAGCACAACGCCGTGCTGCCTGGCCACCTCCTGCATCAGCCTGGTGGTCGGGCCGTCCGGGATCTGCTCGGTGTATGAGTAGTACTCGGTGTCCTGCACCTGGCAGAAGTACGGGCCGTAGAACAGCTCCTGCAGGCACACCACCTGCGCGCCCTGCGATGCCGCCGTCTGGATGTGGTCGACGGCGACCTTGGTCATGGAGTCCTTGTCGCCGGTCCACTTCTGCTGGACCAGCGCGGCCCTGACGATGTCAGCCACTTGTCCGCCTCTCCTCAGCTCGTTGGCCCTCAGATCGTTGGCCTTCAGATCGTTGACGCGGTGGCGAGCTGGCTGGCCGGTTCCCGTCTCGGCGCCGGCCGGGACAGCACCACGAACGTCAGGAAGCTTGCCACCAATCCGACCGCCCATGAGTAGTCGTACAGCGGTTTGAGCAGCGGGATCAGCCCATCGGCCGGGAACGGGCCGGCGCCGGGGTTGGAGTAGGCCCCGCCGACGGCGAGCAGCATGCCGACGCCGGTGGCCAGCAGGGCGCGCCAGTTGAAGCCGGCGGTGAACCAGTACCGGCCCTGGCGCAGGTACAGGTCGGGCAGCGCGAGCGTGGTGCGGGCGGACACCCAGTAGCCGGCGACCAGCACGCCGGCGATGGCGCCGAGCAGCCCGCCGTAGGACTGCAACCATACGAAGATGTACCAGCCGGGGTTCTCCAGCAGCCGCCACGGCTGGATCAGCACGCCGAGCACGCCGGTGATCAGCCCACCGGTCCGGAAGCTGATCAACTTGGGCCACGCGTTGGAGAAGTCGTAGGACGGGCTGACCACGTTGGCCGCCACGTTCACCGACACGGTGGCCACCAGCACGGTGACCAGCGCTAGCACCACGACCAGGGTGTTGTCGAACTTGTTGGCCAGCTCGATCGGGTCCCAGATCGGCACGCCGTATATCACCGCGGTGCCCGACGTGATGATGATCGACAGAAGCGCGAAGAACGACATCGTGGTCGGCAGCCCGAGAAGCTGGCCGACGATCTGCTGGCGCTGGCCGGCGCCGAAGCGGGTGAAGTCCGGCATGTTGAGGCTCAGCGTGGACCAGAACGCGATCATGCCCATGAGCGAGGGGAAGAACACCTTCCAGAAGCCGGACCCCCAGCCCAGCGCCGACGGCTGGGACAGGATCGGGCCTAGCCCGCCGGCCTTGGAGACGATCCAGATCAGCAGCGCGACGGCCACCACGATGACGAACGGCGCCGCCCAGTTCTCGAACCGCCGCACCATGTCCATGCCGCGCCAGATGATCACGATCTGGATCACCCAGAACAGCGCGAACGACGCCCACAGCGTCCACGGCCGGCCGCCGAGCTCCGTTGCGTTCGTCCAGGAGTCACCGAAGATCTTGCCGGCGATCACGTGGATGCCGGAGCCACCGATCCAGGTCTGGATGCCGAACCAGCCGCACGCGATGAACGCCCGCAGCAGCGCCGGCAGGTTCGCGCCGCGGATGCCGTAGAACGCGCGGGCGAACACCGGGAACGGGATGCCGTACTTCGTCCCGGCATGGCTGTTGAGCAGCATCGGGACGAGCACGAGCAGGTTGCCCAGCGTGATCGTGACGAACGCCTGCACCCAGTTCATGCCGAACGCGATCAGCCCGGATGCCAGCAGGTAGCTCGGGATGTTGTGCGCCATACCTATCCACAGCGCCGCATAGTTGTACGTGGTCCAGGTTCGCCGCTCGATCGGCACCGGCGCCAGGTCCTCGTTGGTGTACGGGCTGTTCGCGATCACGTTGCGATCAACGAGTTCCACTCGGCCGTCCGGTTGGACGACCTGAGCCGCCTGCTGTGGGGTCGTGGTCATGCCGGCATGGTGGTCCTACCGTGCCGCCGCCCGGCAGTTGGCAGTGTGTCTAGGGTTGGCCGTGCTCGAATACACGTTGTCTGCCGCTATAACACCTCGACGTGCGCCGCATGGCCGGCTGATCGTGCGATTCGAGCGTCTCGGGTGAGCAAGGGAGCGCCGAGAGCCTCGGCGAGGGCGACATAGGCTGCGTCGTAGGCGGACAGGTTGTGACTCAGCGAGAAGGCTCTGCGACGCAACGCTCCCACGGCCGGCCACCTGATGAGCGGGAGATCATCGAAATCCGTGAGCGCGTCCTGCGCTCGCATGGCGCTGAGGTTCTTGCCGAGGACCTGCCCGCGCAGCGCGGAGACGACCTCGAAGTCGATCAGGTGTGGAGAATGCAGTTCCTCGTCCGACATTCGAGCACGGATCGCGTCGGTGTCCGGAGCCATGGTCAGGGCGTCTACAACCGCCGCGGCGTCGACGACGATCACGCGGAGGAGCGCAGTTCGTCGTCGCGTTCGCCGCGTGCGGCGGCCAAGGCGTCGACGGCGGATGCCGCGGCCGGCTCCGCCCGCTTCGCGGCACGAGCCATGATCTCCTCGACCGTGGGCCGTGCAACCTCACGATTGATCAATTCGAGCAGGTAGGCATTGAGGGACTTGCCGCAGGCGGCCGCACGGGCCTTGAGGACCCGCCTGGTCTCCTCGGGCACGTTCCTGATCTGTACCAGTCCAGCCACGCATACATCCTAGATGTATATCAAGACAAAATGAATGTTACCGCGCTCGGCCGGGTGACTGCGCCGCAGCGCTGACTTGGCGCTAGAATGGCGCCATGGCGACGATTCAGGTTCGAGACATCCCCGACGAGGTTGCCGAGACGTTGCGGCGCCGCGCCGCGGCGTCCGGCAAGTCATTGCAGTCGTACATGCGCGAGCAGCTGATCGCGATGGCCGGCCGGCGGGACAAGGCCGAGATGTTGGCGATCGTCGAGCGGACGCTGGCCAACAGCCCGACGCCGGGACTCAGCAGGGAGACGATCGAGGAGGTCCGCCGGGAGCTGCGGGGTGACTGACTACGTGGTCGATGCCTCGGCAGCGGTCGATGCTCTCGGTGTCAAGGATGCCGTCGGTCTTGCACTGCGCAGTCGGATCATCCGGGCTACCTGCCACGCTCCGCATCTGATCGACGCCGAGGTCGGCCAAACGCTGCGTCGCGGCGTCGGCCGCGGTGAACTCGACGAGGAAGAGGCCCAAACAGCGCTGCGAGCGCTGGCGAACCTCATCGACCATCGATACCCGCATCCGGGAGCCATGTCGAGCCTGGCCTGGGAGTTGCGACACGTGGTGTCCTTCTATGACGGACTGTACGTGGCGCTGGCGACCATGCTCGACCTGCCGCTGCTGACCAGCGACGCCAGGCTGGCCAAGGCTCCTGGGCTGCCCTGCCGCTGTGAGCTGATCAGCTAGGGGCGGCTACGTCGCGCTGTCGATGGCCAGCAGGGCGACGTGCAGGGAGAGCATGGACTCCGGGTCGTCGAGTGAGACGTCGAGCAGCCGCTCGATGCGGGCCAGGAGCTTATAGTAGGCCGGCCGGGACAGGTGGGCGGCGCCGGCGGCCGCCGACTTGTTGCCGCCGTGCTCGCAGAAGTTGCGCAGCACGGCGAGCAGCCGCCGGCCGGCCTCGGTGTCGCGGTTGAGCAGCGGGCCGAGCTCGCGTTGCACGAAGGCCTGCACCCGGGAGTCGTCGCGGAGCAGGTGCAGCAGGCCGCGCAGGCGCACGTCGTCGAGGCGATAGAACGGTGGGGTCTGCGCGTCGGTCGCGGTGTCCCCGCCGCCGGTGGGGCTGCCCAGGTTCGGGTTGCCCAGGTTCGGGTTGCCCAGGTTCGGGTTACGCAGGTTCGGGTTACGCAGGTTCGGGTTACGCAGCGCCGCCTCGGCCACGTGGGACGCCTCGGCGAGGGAGCGCGGCGCGTCGGCCAGCTCGGTCACCGTGCTGCCGACGGCGACCACGACCGGCGGCACCCTGGTGCGCGGCACCGCGACCCGGTGCACCTCGCGGGCCAGCCGCTTCAGCGCGGGGTCCACGTTCTCGGTGCGGGCAAGGGCCAGCAGGGCTCGCACGCTGGTGTCGTCCACCACGCCGACGAGCGCGGGCACGCCGGCGCGCTGGGCCGCGAGCGCGGTGGCCTCGGCGAGGTCGCGCAGCACCTCAGGGGCGGCGATCACCGGGGTCGGCGAGATCAGGCTGCGCGGCTGCACGGCGACGCCGATCAGCCGCTGCCCGGCCAGCGGCACGCCGACCGCGGCCGAGCGGGCCGCCAGGTCTGCTGGCACCGGGCCACTGGACAGCAGCGCGGCGAGCAGCGAGCGGTGCGTCTGGCGCTCGAGGCTGTCCCGGTCGCGAGCCACCAGGCGGTTCAGGGCAAGCGCGGAGGCGGCCCGCTCCGCGACCACGACGTGCCGGTGCGACGGGTGCTCTGGGGAGAGCAGCACCAGCCGCCCCCAGTCGTCGTCGCGGGCGCCGACCACTGTCACCAGCCAGCCGGCCGCCTCGTCGTAACCGGTGCGGCCGGGCAGCGACACCGAGCGGGACCGCTGCTCCCAGTTGGCCAGCAGCTCGGTGGGGTTCTCGCCGGCGGCGTCGTAGCCGAGCACGTGGTGGGTGAGCGTCTCGAGCACAACGGGCAGCGTGGCGGAGCGGGCCACCTCGCGCAGGATCTCCTCCGGCTCCGCGCCGGACACGGTGAGCGCGGTGAACCGCTCGTGGATCGCCTCCGCGGCGCGCAGCTCCTCAACCTGGGCGTCCAGGATGAGCGCGCCGACGGACTCGGTGATCGCGACGAACCGGGTCTCGCGGGCCAGGGTGATCAGCGGCAGCGCGCGCCGCTCGGCCGCTGCGATCAGCGCGGCCGGCAGCTCGTCGCTCCACCGGCGCACCAGCTCCACCACGATGCCGGCGGCGCGCACGGCGGCCAGCTCGTCCACGTAGCGGGTGAGTGCCGCCGGCTCGGCCGGCAGGGCGATGCCGGTGGTCAGCACCAGCTCGCCGCCGCGCAGCAGGTGCGCGATGTCGGCCACCTCGGCCGCGTGCACCCAGCGCACCCGACGGTCCAGCCCGGCGGCGCCGGCGACGACCCGCGGCACGCCGCGCCGCATGACCGGCAGCGCGAGCACGTCGGACACCGAGGGATACACGTACACAGTGTCTGCGTGTCGGGGACTGTCCGATACAGGCTGTTCGTAGGTACTTGGGCGTGGACGGCGGCAGACTCGAACCTATGGACCCCACCAGCCTGCTCGCCCGCCACCGCGCGGTGCTGCCGAACTGGATCGCGCTGTACTACGACGAGCCGATCGAGATCATCCGCGGTTCGGGACGCCGGGTGATCGACGCCGAGGGCCGTAGCTACCTGGACTTCTTCGCCGGCATCCTGACCAACGCCATCGGCTACGACATCGCCGAGATCAGCGACGCGATCCGCCGCCAGGTGGACACCGGCGTGCTGCACACCTCGACGCTGTACCTGATCAGGTCGCAGGTGGCGCTGGCCGAGCGGATCGCGCGGCTGTCCGGCATCTCCGACGCCAAGGTGTTCTTCACCAACTCCGGCACGGAGGCCAACGAGACCGCGCTCATGCTGGCCACCCAGTTCCGGCGCAGCAACCAGGTGCTGGCGCTGCGCAACTCCTACCACGGCAGGGCCTTCGCCACCGTCGGCATCACCGGCAACCGCGGCTGGGCCGCGTCGTCGCTGTCGCCGGTGAAGGTGAGCTACGTGCACGGCGGCTACCGCTACCGCAGCCCGTTCCGCGCCCTGCCGGACGCGGACTACATCGCGGCGTGCACCGACGACCTGCGCAACATCATCGAGACGACCACGGCCGGCGACGTGGCGTGCCTGATCGCCGAGCCGATCCAGGGCGTCGGCGGGTTCTGCGTCCCACCGGACGGGCTGCTCGGTGCGTTCGCCGAGGTGCTGGCCGAGTACGGCATCCTGCTCGTCTCCGACGAGGTGCAGACCGGCTGGGGCCGCACCGGCTCGCACTTCTGGGGCATCGAGGCGCACGGCGTGACGCCGGACGCCATGACGTTCGCCAAGGGGATCGGCAACGGCCTCGCCATCGGCGGCGTGGTGGCCCGGCCGGACCTGATGGACTGCCTGCAGGCCAACTCCATCTCCACGTTCGGCGGCAACCCGGTGGCGACCGCGGGGGCCTGCGCCGCGCTGGAGTACCTGCTGTCGCACGACCTGCAGGCCAACGCCGCGCGCCTCGGCTCCCGCGTGCTCGCCGGCCTGCGCGACGTGGCGTCGTCCTACGACGTGGTCGGCGACGTCAGGGGCAAGGGGCTGATGATCGGCGTCGAGTTCGTCACGCCAGGCTCGGGTGAGCTGCGGCAGCCGTCGCCGCGGGCTGCCACCAGGGTGTTGGAGGAGACAAGGGCCGGCGGCCTGCTGGTCGGCAAGGGCGGGCTGTACGGCAACGTGATCAGGCTCGCGCCGCCCATGACGCTCACCGAGGACGAGGCCGACGAGGCGTTGGACGTGCTCGGTACGGCGATCGCGACCGTGCACAAGGAGCTGACACAGTGACGGCGCCGCGGCGGGTCACCCACTGGGTAGACGGCAAGTCGTGGGGCGGCATCGCGCAGCGGTCCGGCGAGGTGTTCGACCCCGCGCTCGGCACGGTGGCCGCGCACGTGGACTTCGCCGCCGCGGCCGACGTCGACGAGGCGGTCGCCGCGGCGTGCAGGGCCTTCGCCACCTGGCGGGCGTCCTCGCTCGCGGCGCGCTCGTCGGTGCTGTTCGCGTTCCGCTCGCTGCTGCACTCGCGGCGCGAGGAGGTGGCGTCGATCTTGACGGCGGAGCACGGCAAGGTGCTCTCCGACGCCGCCGGCGAGGTGCAGCGCGGCCTCGAGGTCGTCGACTTCGCGTGCGGCGTGCCACACCTGCTCAAGGGCGCGTTCTCGGAGAACGCCTCGACCGGCGTCGACGTGTACTCCATCCGGCAGCCGCTCGGGGTGGTCGGCGTGATCACACCGTTCAACTTCCCAGCCATGGTGCCGCTGTGGTTCGTGCCGCTGGCCATCGCCTGCGGCAACACGGTCGTGCTCAAGCCGTCGGAGAAGGACCCGTCGGCGTCGGTGTTCCTCGCCGAGCTGTTCGCCGAGGCCGGGCTGCCGGACGGTGTGTTCAACGTGGTGCACGGCGACAAGATCGCGGTCGACCGGGTCCTGTCGCATCCCGACGTCCGGGCGGTCTCCTTCGTCGGCTCCACCCCGGTGGCGCGCTACATCTACGAGACCGGCACCGGCCACGGCAAGCGCGTGCAGGCCCTCGGCGGCGCCAAGAACCACATGGTGGTGCTGCCGGACGCCGACCTCGACCTGGCCGCCGACGCCGCGGTGTCCGCCGGCTTCGGCTCGGCGGGGGAGCGCTGCATGGCGATCTCCGTCGTGGTCGCGGTCGACCCCGTCGGGGACGACCTGGTGGCGCGGATGGCCTCGCGGATCGGCGAGATCAACGTCGGCGACGGCCGCCGCCCCGGCAGCGAGATGGGCCCGCTGGTCACCCGCGCCCACCGCGACCGGGTCGCCTCCTACCTCGACGGCGGGGTGGCTGCCGGTGCCTCGCTGGTCGTCGACGGCCGCGGGCACCCGGTGCACGGCGCTGCTGACGGGTTCTGGCTGGGGCCGTCGCTGTTCGACCACGTCGAGCCGGCGCAGGCGCTCTATACCGACGAGATCTTCGGCCCGGTGCTCTCGGTGGTCAGGGCGCCGTCGTACGCAGCCGCGGTCGAACTGGTCAACTCCAACCCGTATGGCAACGGCGTCGCCATCTTCACCAACGACGGCGGAGCCGCACGCCGCTTCCAGCACGAGGTCGAGGTCGGCATGGTCGGCGTCAACGTGCCCATCCCGGTGCCCGTGTCCTACTACTCCTTCGGCGGCTGGAAGCAGTCCCTGTTCGGGGACTCCCATGCCTACGGTCCGGACGCCATCCACTTCTACACCCGTAGCAAGGCGGTCACGAGCCGCTGGCTCGACCCCTCCCACGGTGGCCTCAACCTCGGCTTCCCGCAGAACACCTAGTGGCGCGTCACCCCGGCCCGGTTGGTGTGCCTCCAAGTACCACCATTGCGCCGTAAGTGGGCCTTTAACTACAGCCATTACCGGCGGCAGCGGCGGGCGGCGGTGGGCTGCAGCGGCGTACGGCGGTGGGCGGCAGCGGCGGGCTGCAGTGGGCGGCGGTGGGCGGCAGTGGCGGGCGGCAGTGGCGCAATGGCGCCGGCTCGGCGGCGCGGTCGTCGTTATGCGCGCAGGGGCACCCGACCGGGCCGTGCTACCGCACTGGGCCGATCCTGATCGTCAGCCTGGTGTGGACCTCGGCCGGGTGGCGCAGGCTGGCCGCCGGGCGGTGTCGGCCGGTCGCCGTCTGCCGTCGGCGCGCAGCCGGGTGGCGCCGGCGCCGGGTGGCGCCGGTCGTATGCCGTGCGCCGGGCAGGGTCGCGGAGAACGGCGTACGCCGCCAGCACCCGCTCCAGGGTCGCCGACGGGTTGGCCGCCGGGCCGTCGGGCCGGCTGTCCGGATAACGCCGGCGGACCGGGCGGCGATAGGCGCTGCTGATCTCCTCCTGAAAGGCGTCGCGGGGACGCCCAGGACCGTGTAGAGGTCCGGGTCTGGGGTCACGGCCGCTCAAGGGGCACGTCGTGGCGGGCGGCGGCAGCGGCGAACGCGCGGTAGGCGTCCGCGCCCCGCAGCACGAACCGCACGATCCGCAAGGGCTGCACGCGCTCGGCGTCCAGCACCTGGATCACCGTGCCGATCGCGATGTCAGCCGCGGAGTCCAGCGGCCAGCGGTAGATGCCGGTGGAGATGGCCGGGAAGGCCACCGTTGCGGCGCCCAGCTCGGCGGCGACGCGCAGCGCGTTGCGGTGGCAGTCGGCCAGCAGCCGCGAGCGGTCCTCGGCGGCCGACCACACCGGCCCGACTGTGTGCACCACCCACCTGGCCGGCAGCCGGCCGGCCGTGGTGGCAACCGCCTGGCCGACCGGCAGGCCGCGCCCGAACCGGCCGGCGCGCAGCGCCCGGCACTCGGCCAGGATCTCGGGCCCACCCCGGCGGTGTATCGCACCATCGACGCCGCCGCCACCCAGCAGCGAGGAGTTCGCCGCGTTCACCACGACGTCCACGCGTTGCTCGGTGATGTCACCGTCGACGAGCTCGATCACAGGCGCCGCCGCTCCCTCCCGCTCGGCCCCCGACGATGGTTGCGGTTACCCCGTGATGGTTGTAGTTAAAGACCCATTTGGGCCGCAATGGTGGTACTTGGAGGCACACCAACGGTGGCGCGGGCACGGGGCGGATTACGGCGCTACTGTGTAATCGTCTTGCCACGGCACGGCGAAGGGTGGCGGCGGATGGAGACGGTCGAGCTCGGTCGGACCGGGCTGACGCTGGCGCCGCTCGGCGTCGGGGCGATGTCATGGGGCACGAGGTCGCCGCTGGCCTACGGCGGGACCAAGAACCCGCAGGCCGAGGCCGAAGCGCTCGACGAGATGCTGCAGGCCGGCGTGAACCTGGTCGACACCGCGGAGATGTACCGCAACGAGCGGCGCGTCGGCGAGCTGGTCAGCGGCCGCCAGGAGGTGGTGCTCGCGACGAAGTACGCGCCGTGGCCGTACCGGCGGCGCTCCAGTGTGCT
>Ga0184609_10000635_pt1 | contig 10429 bp, 9 predicted proteins | sample PLM1_60_coex_FD_133165 | JGI IMG/M metagenome (GOLD analysis project Ga0184609, IMG submission 133165) | Groundwater sediment microbial communities from an aquifer in East River, Colorado, USA - PLM1_60_coex | ecosystem: Environmental > Terrestrial > Soil > Riparian zone | place: USA: East... | reverse complement strand
GATCCCCCGGAGGACGGCGCGGTGGAAGAAGCTTTACCGGCTGCGCAGCGCGGTCGAGTGGAGAACGGCCGGCTCAAGAACGAGTGGGCGCTGTTACCCCTGCGGGTCCGGCGGATCGAGCGGGTTCGGCTGCACGCGGACCTGACCATCCTGGCCCGGCTGGCGACCGCACTCGCCAAAGCCCGAGCGTAGGCGACCCTGCCCCGAGCACCACCACCCTCCGGGGTGAAGCCTGCCCGGAGACGGCCAGCAGGCCATACTGAGCACCAACCGGCCCGGATCAGCAGGAGACTTCACCGATGGACCGCTACCCGAACAGCCCAGCTAGCAGGTTCGCTGGCCGTATCGCTGATCCCTCCTAGCGCCGATCCGGTGTCGCCGTCACGAGCGACGCTCCTGGCGGCCGCGGCCAAGCGCCTGGATGCGGGCCTGGCAGGTGGGATGGGAGCGGAGCAGCGCGGCCATGCCGCGGGGCCTTGGGGCCGACTGCTCGGCGTGGACGAACAGCGCCAGCACCCGGAGCAGGGCGGGGCCGTAGCCGAGCTCGGCCGCGTGCCGGTCGGCCGCGTGCTCGCCGGCCCGCGACAGCGCCGCCCCGAGTACCCTGGCCAGCCGGACCAGCAGGGCCAGGGGCAGCCAGAGCAGGCCGAGCGCGACCACCAACAGGCTCCCGGCCACGACCAGCACGCCGAGCACGGCCAGCAGCACCAGCATGCCAAGGGCGCCGTCCGCCGCCCGGCCACCCGCGACCCCGCCGGTGCGGTCGCTGAGCCGCGAGAATGTCCTGGCCAGTCCCCGGGTGACACGCCGGATGGCCCGGAGCACCCGGTCGCCGGCCTCGAACGGCAGCAGGTACCACCAGCCAAGGATGATGGCCAGCGGGTGCAGGTGGCGGTGGTGGCCGACCTCGTGGGCCAGCACCGCCTCGAGCATGTCGTCGGGCAGGTCGAGGGCCACCCGGGTCACGGCCAGCACGTGGCCGCCGAGTGCGAACGCGTTGACCTGGCGCTTCTCCTCGACTCGGAGCAGGTAGCGGCCGGGCTCGGTTCCCGCCGCCCGGCACACCCGCTCCAGGGCGGGTGTGATGCGGGCCAGCTCGGCCGGCCTTGGCCGGCGAAGGCGGCGGAACAGCAGCCAGGCCAGCCCCGCCTCCACCGGACGGACCAGGACCAGGGCGGCGCTGGCGGTCCAGATGGCGCAGGCGACGGCCACGACCAGCTCCGGGCGCCAGCCGGCGAGGACGGCCGCCCCGTAGGCGGGCAGCGCGACCACGACCAGCGACAGCAGCCAGATGAGGACCACGATGGCGAACATCCCCACCGAGGTCCCGCTGACCCGCGACGGGGCCGGGTCAAGGCTCGCGGGCGCGAATGGATGCTCCTGCGGCGGCATGGGGCAACGATACGGTCCAGGGCGCCCCGGCGGCGAGCGAGCACGGCCGCCCGGCCTAGACTGGGGGCCCGAGAGGCAACGACAGGAGGTCGCATGCCCATCTTCCGACTGAACCACGCCGTGCTGTATGTCCGTGACGTCGAGCGCAGCGTCGCCTTCTACCGCGACGTGCTCGGTTTCAAGGCGGTCATGGGCATGCCGGGGGCCGCGTTCATCCAGGCGCCCGGGTCGACCAACGACCACGACCTCGGGCTGTTCCAGATCGGCGCCAACGCCGGCCCATCGGAGGCCGGACGGTCCACCGTCGGCCTGTACCACCTGGCCTGGGAGGTCGACACCCTGGACGAGCTCGAGCGGCTGGCGGCCCGGCTGGCCGACACCGGCGCCCTGGCCGGCGCCTCCGACCACGGCACCACCAAGAGCCTGTACGCCAAGGACCCCGACGGCCTCGAGTTCGAGGTGGCATGGGTGGTGCCGGCCGACCTGCTCGACGAGCAGGCCCTGGCCGCCCGCGAGCGGATCGGTCCCCTCGACCTGACCCGCGAGAAGGACCGCTACGGCCCCGAGACCAAGGGTGGCATCGGCATCTCGGTTCCAGCAGCGCCGTACGGCGGCGCTCGGTAGCCACCAGCCGCGGTCCCCGCTCCATGCGGGGGAGCTCCGGCTACACCACGCCGCCACACAAGCGCGCCGGTGCCGTGGTCGTGGTGGCCCGCTCACTCCATACAGAAGGCCCGCCAGCTTCGGCGGGCCTTCTGTATGGGGGATGCGCGGGAGGCGCGGTGGGGGCCTATCCGTTGGGGCGGGTGTAGCCGACGATGCTGCTGCCGAGCGACTGGACGCGCACGTAGTCGCCGGTATGGGTGGCAGAGATCCGCTGGCCGCCGCCGATGTAGATGGAAACGTGGGAGATGGGGCTGTAGTAGAAGATCAGGTCGCCCGGCTGCAGCTCGCTGGCCGAGATGCGCCGGCCGACGTTGTACTGGGCGGCGCTGGAGTGGGGGAGCGACACGCCGGCCTGCTGCCAGGCCATCATGGTCAGCCCTGAGCAGTCGAAGCAGCCAGGACCCGTACCGCCGTAGCAGTAGGCGTCGCCGACCTGGGCCCTGGCGTAGCTGACCGCGGCCGCTGCCGAGCCGCTGCCACCGCCACCGCCACCGCCACCCGAGGGCGGGGGGGAGGCCGGCGGGTTGGACGGGCGGCTGGGGGCCGATGGGCGGTTGGCCGCCTCCATCCTCTGGAGCAGCGCCCTGGTCCTGTCGGCGGCCCGCTCGACCTCGGCCTTCTTGGCCCCCAGGCGGTCGAGCTCGGCCGCCTGGGCCTTCTCGGCGGCCGCCAGGTCGCGCTTGCGCGCGTCAAGGGCCTGGCCGGCGACGCCGAGCCGGTCCATAAGGTCCCCGTCGTGCGCCGCCAGCAGGTCCAGCACCTGGACACGGTCGATGGCGGCGGCCGGGTCGTCGGAGCCGAGCACGGCGGCCACGGCGCTCCCGGCGCCCTGCACGTAGGCGGCCGACGCCCTGGCCCCGAGGGCCACCTGGAGCTCGCGCAGGTCAGCCTCGGCACCGCTGGCCTGCTGCTGCAGGCCCTTGAGCGCCTTGCGGATCCGGGCCAGGGCCAGCCGGCTCTGGTTGTACTGCTCGACCAGCTGGTCGGCCTGGCGGTTCTGCTGGTCGAGCTGGTCTTCGAGGCGGGCGGAGGTGGTCGGGGTTGCCAGGGCCGTCGTGTTGGAACCGGTCGACAGCACCGTCATTGGCACCAGCATGGCCGCCAGCAGCACGCTGCGAGCTGCGCGGCGGGGCCATCGACGGTGGGGGGTCCGTCGAGCGCCGGACGGTGGCAAAAGCCCGACCTCCTTTCCTCCCGCCTCGAGGGGCCGGACACGGGGTGGGCGCTGGCGACAGGGGGAGCGCCCTCCCCTCCGATGGGGGTCGGAGGAGCCGTTCAGGGTGAAACGTGTCCGTCCGGTGATCATTCCGTGACCAAACGGGCCGGACTCTAGCGTGCTTGTGCGGGATTCGCCAAATCCCGTGCTCACGAGTCGCTAATCCCCGACCAGGCTTGCTCTCCGCAAGATATAGCGTCTAAGGTTCGCCCCAGCACAAGATCTTGAGAGTCCGATGCCGTCGGTCCTGGGACGCAGCCCGGTCCCTGCCTCCGGAGAACTGCGGGGTGGTGACGTGGAGAACTACGCATGGGAGCAGGACGCCGTCCCGGCCGGCGCGGGACCGCAGCGGCCGGGGCCCGATCCCCATGCCGGCTCCCCGGTGGCGGCCCTCGGGGAACGGGAGCGTGGCGTCCTGGCCTTCGAGCGGCACTGGTGGCGCCACGCCGGCGCCAAGGAGGAGGCGATCCGCCGCCAGTTCGGCGTCGGCCCGACGGCCTACTACCAGCTCCTCAGCCGGCTGATCGACGACCCGGCAGCCCTCGCCCACGACCCCATGCTCGTCAAGCGCCTCCAGCGCCAACGCGCCTCCCGCCGCCGCCAACGCGCAAAGCGCTAGTCCAGGCACAGTTACTCTGGAGCAGCTGCGTGCAGGGATCAGCTCATCTGTGGCCCAGGCGCTCTTGAGTCGCGGTGCGGGAAGTGAGCTCCCCCCGACAGGACTGGAGCGGCTGTGTGCAGGGATCAGCCCAGCTGTGGCACAGGCGCTCCTGGGGGGGCGGTGAGGGGGTGCGTGCTGGGATCAGCAGATCCACGGCACAGGCGCTCCTGGGGGGCCGTGGGGGGAGCGAGCTCCCCCCACATGGATCGGGGACTGCAGGGGGGTAGGCTGCCGGCGACATCCGTCCAGTACTCAACCAAGGGAGGGTACCCGTGAAACCCGGCCCGACGGCCAGGGCGGCGTTGGTGCTGGTCGCGTTCCTGGCCGTGTTCACGATCGTCGACCGGATGTCAGCGCCCGGGGGGACCCGGCGGACGGCCGCGGCGCCGTCAGACTCCACCGTCCAGCAGCCGGACACCAGCGCGGCCGCCCCCACCACGACGGTCGCCGCCACCACCACGACGCTGGCCCAGACGACCACCGCCCCGCCCACCACCAAGCGGACCACCGAGCCGACCCTGCGCCCGGCCTCGGGAGTGACCGTGCAGGTGCTCAACGGGGCCTGGGTCACCGGCCTGGCCAACCGGGTCGCCGGCCAGGTCCGGACGGCCGGCTACGAGGTGGTCGCGGCCAAGACCGCCCTCGGCAACTACTCGGTCTCGCGCGTCTACTACACCGGCGGGCACCGGGCCGACGCCCAGGCGTTCAAGGACCGGTTCCCGGCGTTCCAGGTGATCGAGCCGGCCCCGGCCAACCTCTCCCGCCGGGTCGCCCTCCACGTGATCATCGGCAAGGACTATCCCGGCGTCTGACGGCGACCACGGCACAGGCGCTCTTGGGGTGGCGGTGGAGGGGAGCCGTAGCTCCCCCCACATGGATCAGGGACCGCGGTCAGTCTCCCGAGCGGAACCGCCCCAGGTCTCCCCGTTGCGAACCGAACCACTCCTGCGGCGGCAGCGCGACGGCGCCCTCGCGGAGCAGCGCGGCCCGCTTGGCCCGCTCCTCGGGTGGCATGGCCACCGCGGTGGCGATCGCCTCGGCCAGCTCCGCGGTGTCGAACGGGTTGACCAGCAGCGCTCCCTCGCCGAGGTCGTCGGCCGCGCCGGCGTTGCGGGACAGGATCAGCACCTGGTCGCGGCGACTCACCGTCGGCCCTTCCTTGGCGACCAGGTTCATGCCGTCCCAGACCGGGTTGACGATCAGCACGTCGGCGGCGGTCATGGCGGCAAGGGCGCGCGGGTAGTTGTCCTTCAGCTCCAGCACCACCGGCTCCCAGGTGCGGGTCCGGAAGCGTTCGTTGATGGCCTCGGCCGCGTGCTTCACCTCGGCGGTGTAGGCCTGGTACTCGGGCAGGTCGCGGCGGGAGGCATAGGCCAGGGCGTAGTGGACGACCCGCCCGCGTGCCCTCGGGTTGCGCTCCAGGAACGTCCCGTAGCCTTCGAGGCCGCGCAGGATGTTCTTGGTCAGCTCCATGCGGTCGACCCGCACGATCAGGCTGCGCCCTCTGGCCTGCTCGCCGACCACGCGACCCTGGGCCATGACGTCGGGCTTGGCGGCCCGCTCGCGCAGCGCGTCGCCGTCCACCCCCAGCGGATAGGTGCGGACCAGCACCGTGCGGCCGTCCTCGGTCCGCACCGTGCCGCCGTCGAAGTCGACCCGGTAGCCGGCGTCCAGGCAGCAGTGGAGGAAGTTGCGGGCCCAGCGGGGGACCAGGAAGCCGAGCAGGTCGGCTCCGAGCATCCCCTCCAGGATCGCGCCGCCCACCCGGCCAGGCAGCATCATGAAGTAGCCAGGGTCGGCCCATGGGCAGTGGGTGAAGTGGGCGATGCGCAGGTCGGGCCGGCGCTCGCGCAGCAGGGCCGGGACCAGGGTCAGGTGGTAGTCCTGCACGAACACCTCGCCGCCCTGGTCGGCCTCGTCGTCGCAGGCGGCCGCGAAGGCCCGGTTGACCGTCTCGTAGTGCTGCCAGGCGACCCGGAAGCCGCGGTCGAAGCGCGGGTGGCGTGGCACGTCGAACAGGTAGTGGTGCAGGAACCAGATGGTCCGGTTGGAGACCCGGTTGTAGTAGCCCTGGTACTCCCGGGGATCGAACACCAGGCTGCGCAGCCGCACGGCGCCATGGGCCAGCTCGACGGTGCGCAGCCGGCCCGAGCGGGCGACCCGCCTGGCCGCCACCCGGTCCCCCTCGCTGATCGCCGCCGCCACCCATGTGCCGGCCTGGCCGGCGAGGGCCGGCCCGAGCGCGGTCACCATGCCGCCTGCACCCCTGCCCGAGGACAGGTTGCCGTCGTCGTCGACCTCGAACTGGACGGGACCGCGGTTGGACGCCACCACCAGCTCGGCCATCGTTCGCGATCCCGCCTTTCGCCATCGGTGGGAACCCGTATGCTCGTAGTTGCATCCTGGCATCCCAGAACGCGGCGGTCGACCGGATCCGAGGGCGGCGAAGCATGACCCAGACGGGCGAGGAGGTGCGGCGGGCGCCCCTGCTGCAGCCGCCGCCGCACCGCCCGTCGCCCTACGAGCGGTTCGTCCGCATCGGCATCATGGCCTGGTCCGGCATCGGCGTCATCATCCTTGCCTACCTGCTGCTGCGGCTGGTGGTCTACGTCAACCCGATCGTGCCGCCCCTGCTGATCGCGGTTGCCGTCGTCTACCTTCTCAACCCGCTCGTCTCGGCCCTGGAGCGGCGTGGGGTGCCGCGGGTGGCGGGGGCTGGCATCGTCTACCTCCTGTTCCTGTGCATCGTCGCCCTGGTCGTCTCGCTGCTCGTCCCCGTCGTGACCAGGCAGGTCACGGCCGTGATCGACCACTTCCCCGACTTCGTGGCCGACGGCCAGGCCGCCGTGCGGCGGCTGGCCGCACGCTTCGGGCTGGAGCCCAACTTCCGGCTGGACGCCGAGCAGGTCAGGGACTGGCTGTCGGCCGGGGAGAACCGCCAGGCGGTCACCAGGTACATGACCGGGCTCCGGTCGGTCACCAACTCGCTGATCAGCGGCCTGATCATCATCGTGCTCGGCCCGGTCATGGCCTTCTACCTGCTGGTCGACCTGCCGCGGCTGAAGCGGGGGTCGATGGCACTGATCCCGCCGGGCCGCCGGGAGGAGATCACGCGCCTGATGGACCGGATCGGCCAGGCCGTTGGCGGCTTCTTCCGCGGGCAGCTGCTGGTCGCCCTGTTCGTGGGGGTGGCCTCCTCGATCGGCCTGTGGGCCATCGGCCTGCCGTTCTGGCTGCTGGTGGGGATGGTGGCCGGCGTGTTCAACCTGGTCCCGCTGGTCGGACCGTTCATCGGCGGCGGCCTGGCGGTGATCATCGCCCTGATCGACGGCGAGCCCCTCAAGGCGCTCTGGGCCGCCCTGGTCCTGCTGGCCGTGCAGCAGATCGACAACCAGCTGATCTCGCCCAACGTGATGGGCCGCACGGTCCAGCTCCACCCGGTCGTGGTAATGCTCGCCCTGCTCGTCGGGGCCAGCTTCGCCGGCCTGTTCGGCATGCTGGTGATCGTCCCCCTGGTCGCCGTGGCCAAGATCGTCTTCCTCTTCATGTGGTCCAAGTACGTCGACTACGGCGAGGAGCTCACCCAGGGCAGTCCCGACTAGGTCATCCGCTCCAGCAGGGCCTCGACGGCCTCGGACCAGCCCTGGCCGGCGGCCGACGGGGTGATGATCAGTGGGGTGTCAGGTGCCGTGTCGGCGGCCCAGGCGCCGTTGGCGACCAGGAACATGGCGCCGACCACTCGCGCGAGCTGGAGGTCGGCCGGGCTGTCGCCGATGGCGGCCGCCTGGGCGGGCTGCAGGCCACGGTCGGCCAGGTAGGTGGCGGCGGTGCCGGCCTTGCTGACTCCGGCGGGGAGCAGGTGGTAGGCGTGGGCCGGGCCGGAACCGAGATGGGGGTAGGCGCCGCGCAGGCGGCCGTTGTCGAGCAGGCGGGCCCAGCCGGCGCCGCGGTCGGCAAGCACCGCGTCGGCCTCGGCCGGGTCGACCTGGCCGCGGAGCAGGAAGGTGCCCCGGCGGCCCAGGTGCCACGGGGTGTGTGGCTCGAGGCGGCCGGCGAACCCCTCGAGCACCGCCGCCAGCGCGCCCGACCGCTCCAGGGCCTCGGCCGGGCAGGCGCCGAGGTCGCGCGGGGCGGCTCCCCAGACCAGCTCGGCCTCCCTGCCCCTGACCAGCACCGTTCCGAGCTCGCCGATGGCGTCGCGGGTCCCGAGCAGCCGGCCCGTCTCCCTGAGCTGCTCAGCCGTGCGTCCGGAGATCAGCACCACCTCCAGCCCGGCCCGGTGGGCGGCGACCAGGGCCTGCGCCGCGGCCAGGGTCGGGCGGCCGTCCAGGTCGGCCAGCAGCGAGCCGGCCCGGCCGACCAGGGTCCCGTCCACGTCGGAGAACAGCAGCGCCGGGGCGAGCCGGTCGAGCAGCGGCCCGGCGTCGGCGAGGGGCAGGCCGGCCACGCTACTCGGACGCGGCCACAGGATCGGCCCGCCTCCGCCGGTAGTCGTCGACGGTGACGATCGGTGGGCGCCTGGTGGTGACGATCTCGCGCGGCTCCGGCTTGTACTCGTACAGCTGGTTGGAGAACTGCACCAGGGTGGTGCCGTAGTTGCCGGGGACCGAGCGGCCCTCCTCGGCCAGGCGCAGGAACACCGCCTGGAGGATCCCGAAGCTCATGCGGCCCAGCGCCTGCATGTCCTGGTTGCGGTGGACGCGCCGGTCCAGGTCGACCTGGGCGATGCCGTCGACCCCGAACCGGGCGGCGATGTCGACCAGCAGGCCCAGCTCGACCCCGTAACCGGAGAAGAAGGGCACCTGCTCCAGGGTATCCCGGCGCCCGGCGTACTCACCCGAGAGCGGCTGCACGATGCCGGCCAGCTCCGGCCAGAGCAGGTTGATGAGCGGGCGGGCCAGCAGCTCGGTGACCCGGCCGCCGCCGGTGGCCCGGAGGGCGTTGCGCTCGCGGATCGGTCGTTCGTAGAACGCCTTCACATACCGGATCCGCGGGTCGAGCAGCAGCGGCCCCAGCAGCCCGTAGACGAAGCGGGGGTGGAAGTTGCGGATGTCGGCGTCGATCCAGCAGATCAGGTCGCCTTGGCAGGCGTGCAGGCTCTTCCACAGCGCCTCGCCTTTGCCCGACCCTGGGCCCACGCCGGGCAGCACGTCGTGCTCGAAGAAGACCCGCGCCCCCTCGGCCTGGGCGATGGCCGCGGTGTCGTCGCCGGAGCCGGCGTCCATGACCACGATCTCGTCGATCAGCCGGGCACGTTCCAGCAGGTTCCGCCGCAGGTTGCGGACGATGCCGCCAACGGTCGCGGCCTCGTCGCGGGTCGGCAGGCAGACCGAGACGGTCAGGCCGAGCCGCTCCTTGGCCGTGCGCAGCTTGGCCAGCGGTTCGAACTGGCTGTAGTGGAAGGTCCGGTTGCCGAACCATTCCCAGGTATCGATGTCGGTCATCCCGTCTCCCGGTGCGGGCCAATACGGTTCTTCCCCCTCCGGTGTTGCAGCCAAGCAGCGTGCCAGGGCAAGCTGGGCACCACAACTACATCTTGCATGCAGGCGACGCATCGAGAGGGGCGGAGGGACCGGCCCGACGAAGCCCCGGCAACCTCCTCCGGACGAGGAAGGTGCCACTTCCGGCCTCGCCACGATGGCGAGGGAAGATGCGCCGAGCGGTTGACGACCGCGGCGCGACGTCGCCCCACGCCGAGCCCGGAGGTCGCCGACCGCCATGACCGACCAGACCCTCGACCACGTCATCCTGCGCTGCCGTGGCTGCCAGGCCGCCTACCCGCCTGCCCTCGAGTACGCCTGCCCCCGCTGCCTCGGCCCGCTGGATCCCGAGTACGACCTCCAGGCCGTCGCCGCCAGCCTCAACCGCGCCGCCATCGAGGCCGGGCCGAGGTCGATCTGGCGCTACCGGGCGGTGCTGCCGGCAAGCCCAGGCCCGGGCGACCTCGCACCCGGCCTGACGCCCATCGTCCCAGCCCCCCGCCTGGCCGAGGCGCTCGGGGTCCCGGGGCCGCTGCTCCTCAAGGACGACACCCGCAACCCCACCAACTCCTTCAAGGACCGGGTGGTGGCCGTCGCCGTGGCCAGGGCGCGGGCGTTCGGCCTGTCGACGGTGGCCTGCGCCTCGACCGGGAACCTAGCTGGCGCCACCGCGGCCGCGGCGGCGGCGCAGGGACTGGAGTGCGTGGTGGTGATCCCGGCCGACCTCGAGGCCGGCAAGGTCGCCTCGGCGGCCGCCTTCGGGGCCACCGTTGTGGCCGTGCAGGGCTCCTACGACCAGGCCAACCGGCTCTCCATGCAGGCCGTCGAGGCCTTCGGCTGGGGGTTCGTCAACGTCAACCTGCGGCCCTGGTACGCCGAGGGGTCCAAGACGGTCGGTCTCGAGGTGGCCGAGCAGCTCGGCTGGTCGCTGCCCGAGCACGTAGTGGTCCCGATCGCCTCCGGCGCCCTGCTCACCAAGGTCCACCAGGGCTTCCAGACCCTGGCCGACCATGG
>Ga0184609_10000634_pt1 | contig 10443 bp, 9 predicted proteins | sample PLM1_60_coex_FD_133165 | JGI IMG/M metagenome (GOLD analysis project Ga0184609, IMG submission 133165) | Groundwater sediment microbial communities from an aquifer in East River, Colorado, USA - PLM1_60_coex | ecosystem: Environmental > Terrestrial > Soil > Riparian zone | place: USA: East... | reverse complement strand
GAGCGGGGAGACGCGGGCGACGCCATGTACATCATCCTGTCCGGCGCCGCCGAGGTGGACGTGGGCGGCCGCTTCCACCGGCTGGAGCGGGGCGACTTCTTCGGCGAGATGGCCGTCCTCGCCGGCAAGCGCCGCGAGGCCACGGTCAAGGCCGTCGAACCGGTCGAGGCGCTGCGGATCCCCGCCGACGACTTCCAGGTCTTCCTGCACGACCACCCACCGGTCGCCGTCGGGATGCTGAAGAGCCTGGTCGAGCGCCTCCGGGAGGTGCAGGACCGCCTCGACACCTGGATCGGCGGCGTCTGGTAGCCCTCGGTTCACTTGGCGTCGGCGTAGCAGCCGACGGTGGCGACGGTGAGCGGGAACCGGACGGCGGTGTCGCCGAACACCAGCCGGCGGCTCTCCTCGGCGGCCTCGGCCACCGCGTCGGCGACCCAGCCGGCATGGCCGTGCCGGCAGTGCACCACCACCTCGTCGTGCTGGAAGAGGACCAGCTGCGGGCGACCATCCGGGTGCGGGCCGTGGCCGCCGGGAACCGCGAGACAGCGGCGGACGGCGGCCAGCAGGACCAAGGCCCAGTCGGCGGCGCTGGCCTGGACGACGAAGTTGCGGGTGAACCGGCCTCGGTCGCGCGCGGCCCGGTCGGGCTCGGGACCTCCCGGCCTGGCGGTCGCGGCCAGCCAGGCGGCCCGGTCGGGCTCGGGACCGCCCGCCCTGGCGGTCGCGGCCAGCCAGGCGGCCGACGGCGGCGGGCTGGTCCGGCCCAACCGCGACCGGACCAGGCCGCCCGCTTCACCCGTCCGGGCGGCCGCCTCCAGGTAGCCGACGGCGGCCGGGAACCGCCGCCGCAGCACCGCCATCAGCTGCCCGGCCTCGCCGCCGTACATCGCCGCCAGGAGGGCGGTCTTGGCGCGCGCCCGGTCGCCGCCGAACGCGTCGGCGGCCAGGGCGGCGTACAGGTCGCCGCCGGCGGCGGCCCTGGCCAGCCCGAGGTCGTCGGACAGGGCGGCCAGGACCCTTGGCTCCAGCTGGCTGGCGTCGCCGACCACGAACGTCCACCCGGGGTCGGCGACCACGGCCCGGCGCAGCGCATGCGGGATCTGCAGGGCGCCGCCGCCACGGGTCGCCCAGCGGCCCGACACCACCCCACCGGGGACGTACTCGGGCCGGAACCGTCCGCCGGCGACCCAGGCGTCCAGCCACGACCAGCCGTAGGCCGCGTGCAGCCTCGATAGCTCCTTGTAGGCCAGCAGCAGCGGCACGGCCGGGTGGTCCACCTCGCGCAGGACACGCGACCGGGTCGACGGCAGCGGCAACCCGGCGCCCGCGAACGCGCGCAGGACCTGGGCGGGCGAGTCGGCGTTGACCCGCCCGCCACCGAACGCGGCGTCGATCCGCCCGGCCAGGTCGCGCAGCCGCTGGGGTGGCGTCCCGGCCGCCGGCCTGGGGCCGAGCAGCTCGGTGAGGACCGCGTCGTGCACGTCCGGCCGCCACGGCAGCCCGACCTCGGCCATCTCGACGGCGGCAAGGGCGCCGGCCGACTCGGCGGCCACCAGCAGGCCAAGCCGACCCGGGTGCTCAGCCCGGCCGAGCCACTGCTGCTGGGCGGCGTGCACGGCCACGACCGCGTCCAGCAGCTCGGCACCGTCGGGCAGGCCGAGCAGGTCGTGCTCGAACAGCGAGGGCTGGCCGGATCGCGGTCCCGGTGACGTGTCGTCCGGCACCGGGAGGCCCCGCAGCCGCGCCAACGCCGCCGCGAACGACCGCGGCTCCCCCCAGCGGCCATCGGCCGCGAGCAGGATCCCCTCGGCAAGGCTCAGGTCGTGGCAACGGTCGACCCGCACCCCGGCCCGGACCAGCTTCGGGTAGACCTGGCCGGTGGCCGTCCACACCCACCGCGGGCGCTCCGCCTGCTCCCGCTCCGCCACCGCCACGACGGCATCCCGCACCGGCTCGACCGGTCCGGTGGGTGTGCCGTCCTCGGCGACGGCCTGGAGCAGGCCTCCGCCCGCTCCGTCCACCACGACGGCCATCCGCATCCGGCAAGTCTGCCCGCCACCACCGACAGCCCATGCCCGGACCAGCCGGCGGCCACCCGGACCCGGATCACCTGGGAAGGATGATGAGCTCCTGGCCTGGGGAGATGTCGTCGGGGTCCTTGATAATGTCGCGGTTTAGCCGGGCGATCTCCCGCCAACGGCTGGCGGCGCCCAGCTTCCGCTGGGCGATGCCCGACAGGGTGTCGCCGCGCTTGACCTTGTAGCGCTGCGGTCGGGGCTGGATGGGCTTGGCGCCCGGCAGGGTGAAGACCTGGCCGGGAGAGATCCGGTCCCGGTGGCGGATCTTGGCCCGGTTGAGGACGAAGATCTCGGGCCAGCGGTTGAGGTCGCTGAGCTGCTTCTGGGCGATGCCGGACAGGGTGTCGCCCCGCTTCACCTTGTAGGTCTTCGGCGGCGTGCCGCCGCCCACCACCTTGGCGAAGCGCAGCAGGTCGGCCAGCTCGAAGTGGCCCGGCCTGGCGGCGGGCAGGGACGGGACCCAGCCGGACGAGCGCAGGATGGAGTCCTCGCTGCGCCGCACCAGGCCGACGAGCACCTCGGCCACCAGCGTGCTGCCGACCGGGCCGAGGCCCAGGTCGACCTCGGCGGCCCGGCTGGTCAGGTGCTCTTGCGCTCGCTGGAGCTGCTCCGGCGTGGCAGTCGATCCGTGGGCGACGCGTGGCATGCGGCCAATCTCTCATATCGTCCCAACACCAACAACTCCGCCTCAGCGTTCCTGGACCAGGTGCCGGAGCAGGGGCTCGGCCGCTCGGATGACCAGGTCGCGGTCGTGGGTGATGAGGTAGTCGAAGCGGCGCTGCGCGTCGGGCCCGCCGTCGCCGCAGTCCTTGGCGACCAGGGCGGCGGCGAAATGGGGCCCGATCACCACCAGGTCCCACTCACCGCGGAGCGGGTCGTCGGGAGCGAGGTCGGCCCCGCGGACCCCGGCCACCGGGGTGACCGGCATGCCGTGGCCGAGCGCGCCGGTGAACGCCGCCCTGGTGGCGAGGAACTCGAACCGGCTCCGGGTGGCCGGCGTGAAGCGGCTGCCCTCCTGGAAGCAGGCCAGCAGGACGTTGGGCTCGGCGGCGTCCAGCCCCTGGTGCTCCAGGTGCATGCTCATCTCCAGCAGCAGCTCCTTGGTGGCCCGCCGCGGCTCCCGAGCCGTCGCGACCACCTCCCACGGCGTGGGGCGTTCCGCGGTGGCCGGGTTCCTGAGCAGGGGAATCGCGCCACCGGGCGATGGCATGGGGGACGGCAGCGGCGCCGGGTGGCCGAACAGGAACCCCTGGCCGATGGTGGCGCCGGCGGCAACGGCTTCGCGGGCGTGCTTGATGGTCTCGATGCCCTCGGCGATGACGGCCGCGTCGGTCCGCTCGGCCTGGGCCCGCACCGTGTTGATGATGTGGGCCGCCTCGGCGGTGGTGCGCCCCTGGAGCAGCCGCAGATCCAGCTTGATCAGATCGGGCCGCACGAACGGCAGCACGGCCAGGCTGGCCGGTGCGGCGCCGACGTCGTCGAGCGCGATCCCCCAGCCGGCCTGACGGGCCTGGGCGACGGTGGCCAGGAGCCGGGCCGGGTCACCGGCCACCGCCCGCTCGGTCACCTCGACGACCACGCGGAGGCGGCCCTTGGCCGTCTCGATGGCGGGCCGGAGGTCCTCGGGGCAGGGAACACTGAGGGAGATCGGCTCGGAGTTGACGAACAGGGTGAACGGCGGGCCCAGCCCGCAGCGGGCAGCCTCGGCGAACGCGGCCGCCCGGCACGCCCAGTCCAGCTCGGCCACCCGGCCCGCCCGGTAGGCGGCGCCGAACAGCGCCGCGGGCGACTCCAGCGGCGAGCCGATCGGCCCTCTGGCCAGCGCCTCGTAGCCGAGCACGTGACGGCTCTCCAGATCGACCAGTGGCTGGAAGACCGGTTGCACGGCTCGATCGTCGAGCACCCGGCGGAAGCCCTCCGCCGTCGCCGGCGAGGCCTGGGAGGCTGTTGGTGTACTCATGCCGCTATTGATCGACCGCTGCCCCGAGTGGGTTGAGCCGGCGGCGTGCCTCAGACCCGGGCCGAGGGCCGGACCGAGACGCCGACGGCCAGGGTTGCGGCGCCGATGGCGGCCAGGGCCAGGAACGGCGCCCGGTAGGAGCCGGAGATGTCGTACAGCGCCCCCGCCAGCACCGGACCGGTGGCGGCGAGCAGGTAGCCGACCAGCAGCGCCATGGCGGAGAGGCTGGCCGCCGCCGACGGGCTCGAGACCAGCTTGACCAGCAGCGTGAGGGCCAGCGCGAACATCCCCCCGACGCCCAGCCCGAGCACGGCCGCCCACAGCCATGGGGCGGCCGCCGGGGCCAGGCCGAACGCGGCCAGCATGACCGTGGTCGTGCCGACGCACAGCGCGATCCATGGCCGGTGGTCGCCGGTGCGGTCGACCAGGGCCGGCATGGCCAGCGCCGAGAACACCTGGGTGAGGCTGAACAGCCCCAGCAGCAGCCCGGCCCGGCCGGCGCTCCAGCCGGCGGCCACGTACAGGGGTGACAGCCAGGTGAAGGCGGCGTAGTAGAGCAGCGACTGCATGCCCATGTACAGGGTGACCCGCCAGGCCACCCCGCTGGCCCATGGCAGCCGGACCCGGGCAGGGGCCGGGTCGGCCGCCGCGTGGATCGGGCGGGTCGCCGGCACCCAGGCGACCAGCGCCGCCACCGCGAGCAGCCCCCAGGCGGCGATCGCGGCCGGCCAGCCGGCGTCCAGGGCGTCCAGCAGCGGCACCGTGGCCGCCGAGGCGATCATCGCCCCGGCGACCAGGCCGGCGGTGTACAGGCCGGTGACCGAGCCGGCGCGGGCCGGGAACCAGGCCTTGACCACACCGGGGAGCAGCGCCCCGCCCATCGCGATCCCGATCCCGGCGACCAGGGTCCCGCCGAACAGCACCACCGTCGAGGCGCCGAGGCCGCGGACCAGCGCGCCGGCGGCGACCAGGGCGAGCGCGCAGGACACCGCCGGCTCTCGGCCGAGCCGCCGGGCTGCGGATGCCCCGACCGGGGCGAACACCCCCATGCAGACCACCGGCAGGGCGGTCAGCAGGCCGGCCCCGGTGGCCGACAACCCCAGGTCGGACTGGATGGCGTCCAGCACCGGCGGCACCGCCGCGATCGCCGGCCGCAGGTTCAGGGCGACCAGGAACACCACCGCCAGCAACCCCCACTCCGGCCGGGTGTCGGCCGCCGACACCCACGGCCTTCCAGGGGACGGCGACGGGGTTCCGCCCTCTCGGCTAGGTCGTCGACACGCCGGGTTGATCTTGCCGCCTCCGAGGACTGCCGTTACGTATCGGGGTCCCCGGCAATCAGGAGGTCTGGCCCCGCCTGATGGACGGTGCGGTTCACCAGCCGCAACCCGTCGGCCACCGAGCTGGTCCCAAGGTCGCCGACGGCCTCGATGCCCTTGCCGAGCAGGAGGGGCGCCACGGCGATCACCACCCGGTCCACCAGCCGTTCCCGCAGCACCGAGGTGATGACGCGCGCCCCACCTTCGACCAGCAGCGACCGCACCCCCGAAGCTCGCAGCCGACCCAGGCCGTCGTGAAGGTCGATCCCGTCCGGGCCCTCCCGGACGACCTCGACCGTCACCCCACCTTCCCGCATGGTTGCCCGCCGGTCGGGGTGGGAGCGCTCGGTGGTCAGCACGATCGTGGCTGCGTCGGCGCCGAAGACCTGAGCTGTGGTCGGGAGCCGTAAGGTGGAATCGAGGATCACCCGGATCGGGGACGCGCCGGGGACCATGCGCACCGTGAGCAGGGGATCATCGGCCAGCACGGTGCCAGCACCGACCGCCACCGAGTCGCAGGCCGCCCGTAGCGCATGGGAGATGCGGCGCTCCCCGGGGCCACTGATCCACTTCGCCTCCCCGCTGCTGGTGGCGATCCGGCCGTCCAGCGTCTGGGCGTACTTGAGCACGACGTAGGGGCGGTCGGGGCCGGGATGGACCTCGCCGAGGAGCGCGGTGGCGTCCAGCGCGTTGTCCTGCCCGTCCAGGCCGTCGTCTGCTGCCAGGGGTTCCCCACCCGGCCTCCGGTGACCGAGCCGGGCACGTTTGGTCTCGACGTAGCCGCGGTTGCGGAGGTGGGGCGCGGTCTGGATCGGCACGAGATCCTCGATCAGGATGCCTGCCCGGTCAAGGGCATGGGCCTTGTCAGGGTTGTTGCTGAGCAGGCGGACGCTGCGCACGCCGCTGGCGACCAGGACCTGGGCGGCCTCCTGGTAGTCCCGGCTGTCGACCGGCAGCCCCAGCCGGAGGTTGGCCTGCACGGTGTCGTGGCCCTGGTCCTGCAGGATGTATGCCCGAAGCTTCTCGACCAGCCCCACCCCGCGTCCCTCATGGCCGGGGACATACAGCAGCAGCCCCCGGCCTTCGGCGGCGATCCGCCGCATGGCCAGCCGGAGCTGCGGGCCGCAGTCGCAGCGGAGCGACCCAAGGGCGTCGCCCGTGAGGCAGCCCGAGTGCAAGCGGAGCAGGACACCGCGGCCGTCTCCGATGTCCCCACGGGCGAACAGGAGGTACAGGTTGCCCGAAGCCCCCTGGAAGGCGCGAAGGTCGAACTCCCCGGCCCAGGTGGGCAAGGGGAGGCGGGCAACCTCCTGGGGCGGGAGCATCGTGCTAGCTATCACCTGCCTGTCGGCACTTGAAACGTTTTGTCCAGGAACGGGTCGGGTAGCAGGGTCTCATGCGCCAGCGACCTTGGGTGGACGGTCGGCCCCTGAGCGCTGGGCGGTGGCCCTGGTGAAGGCCCGCGCCGTCCACTTCGTGGCTCCCCGACGGGTCGAGGTGCGGGAGGTGGACCTCCCGACGCCGGCCCAGGGAGATGTCCTGGTGGTTACCGAATGGTCCGGAATCTCGAGCGGGACCGAGCTGCTCGCCTACCGGGGCGAGATCGATCCCGACCTCCCCCTGGACGAAACCCTCGGCTCCATGGCCGGCACGTTCACCTATCCGTTCCGCTACGGCTACAGCGCGGTCGGCCGGGTCGTCCAGCCCGCAGGGTCCCTCACCGAGGGCCAGCTCGTCTTCGCCCTCCACCCCCATCAGGACCGGTTCGTCGTCGACGCCCGCGAGGCGGTTGCCGTCGACGGGCTGGATCCTCGCACCGCCACCCTGTATCCCCTGGTCGAGACGGCCCTCCAGGTCTGCCTTGATGCCGGACCCCGCCTGGGAGAGGTCGCCGTGGTGGTCGGGTTGGGCGCGGTCGGCACCCTTGTCGCCGTGCTGCTGGCCCGGGCCGGGGCAGAGGTCCTCGGCTCGGAGCCGTTGCCGGCCCGGCGGGCCGCCGCCGAAACCTTCGGGGTGCGAGGCCTGGCCCCTGACGAGGTCGCCGTCGCCGTGGCCGAAGGAACTGGAGGGCGGGGAGCCGATCTCGTGATCGAGGCCAGTGGGAGCCCCCAGGGCCTCGCCGCCTCGCTGGGGCTGCTGGCGCACGAGGGAACCGCGCTGGTCTGCTCCTGGTACGGCACCAGGCCGGCCGCTCTCCCCCTGGGCGCCGCGTTCCACCGCCGGCGGCTGGCGATCCGCAGCACCCAGGTCTCCACCCTCCCTGCGGCCCTCACCTCCAGATGGGACCGAGGCCGCCGGGCCGAGGTGGCATGGCGCCTCGCCCGCGAGCTGCCCCTCGGCGTCCTGTGCACCCACGAGTTCCCGTTCGAGCGGGCCGCCGAGGCCTACGCCCACGCCGACCGGAAGGACGATGGCCTGATCCACGCCGCGCTGCGGTACCGCTGAGCGTGCGGGCAACCTCACGAGGAGGACCACGATGAAGGTCGGCTACGAGGTGGGGTCCAGCGTCACGGTCCGGGCCCAGCATCGGCTGCCCGTCCCAGGGCCGGAGGGGGAGCTCCACTCCCACGACTACCGGATCGACGTCGAGGTCGGCCGAGGCGAGCTGGACGAGCACGCCATGGTCTGCGACCTCGACGTGCTCCGGTCCACCATGCAGGCGATGGCCGCGCGGATCGAGGGCAGGGACCTGGAGGAGATCCGCCCGCCCCAGGCCGAGGCGGTGACGGTGGAGATCCTGGCCCGCTGGGCGCACCAGAGCCTGACCCCGGCAATCCGGGAGGCCGGAGGCGACACGCTGGCGGTTCGGGTGTGGGAATCCCCCTCGGAGTTCGGCGGCTATGCCGGCCCGGTGGCGTGATCGACCAGGGCGGCCTCACGCAGCGCTGCGAAGAACAGGTCGGCCGACTGCGCCCAGGTCGGCCGGGCGGCGGCCCTGCGCGCCGCCGCCGCGGCCAACCTCCGCCGCAGATCGTCATCCTCGGACAGCCGGCCAAGGGCGTGGCGCAACCCGGCCACGTCACCCGGGGAGGCCAGCAGCCCCTCCCGGCCGTCCTCGGCCAGGTGGGGCAGGTTGCCGGCCGACCAGCCGACCACCGGCAGACCGGCGGCCATCGCCTCACCCCAGACCGTCCCGTAGGGCTCCCGCAGGCTGGGCAGGACGAACACGTCAGCCTCCCGGTACAGGACCGCCACCTGCTCCGCCGGCACCGGACCGTGGACCACCACCCGGCCGGTCAGGTCGGGCCGCGACAGCCGGGCGCGGACGCGGGCGCTGTACCGCGGATCGGCCTGGTCGTCGCCGACCAGGTGCAGGGTGGCCAGCCGCTCCGGGAGCCCTGCCACGGCTTCCAGCAGATCCAGGATGCCCTTGCGCTCGACCCAGTTGGCCACGCACAGCAGCCCGGCCTGGCGTCCCCGGCGAAGGTCGACAGCTGAGCGCCCGGAGGAGACCGGCAGGTCGCGGCCGGGGGGCACCACCCGGACCCGCTCCCGCGGGTACCCCTGGGCGACCAGCTCGTCGCCAAGGGCCTGGCTGGCCACAAGGAGCAGGCAGGCCCTGCGGTAGGCCCACCGGTCCAGCGGGACCTGGAGCCCTCGGCGCACCGGCCCGTGGTCGATGCCGCCCGGAGGCTGGTGCAGACTGCCGACCGTCGGCGTCCTGGGTCGTCGCGGCAGCCACGGCCCGAGGAAGGCAGCGGCGATACTGTCGAGGACGACGACATCGGCCTTGGCCCGCCGTCGTACGGCGGGGCCGGCCAGCATGGACAGGGGGAAGGGGAGGTCGGGGAACGACACGAAGTCGACGGTGGCGCCACGCGCCGGAGCCAGCTCCGCCATGCGGCGATGGTAGCGGTAGCCGCCGGTCAGGCGGCCCGGGTCACCGAGGGTGACCAAGGAGACGGAGAGGATGCGGGTCATCCATGTGGCTCCGAGCGTCTTCGGGCCCGAAGGGCTGTACGGCGGTGGTGAACGGTACCCCTTGGAGCTGTCCCGGGCCCTGGCCACCGAGGTGGACTGCCAGCTGGTGACCTTCGGCGCCCGGCCCGGCCACTGGCGGGAGCGCGGCGGCCTCGAGATTCGGGTCCTTCGGCCGCTGGTCCGGCTTCGCCGCCACCCCGCCCAGCCGGTGAACCCGCTGCTCCCAGCGGCGCTGGCCGGCGCCGAGATCGTCCACGCACATCATTTCCGGAGCGTACCCACTCGCATGGCGGCGGCGACAGCCCGCCTCCGGGGAGCGGCCACGGCGGTGACCGACCACGGCCTGCCCGGCCGCACGTGGGGTGGACTCGTCCACCGGCTGTTCGACCGCTTCCTGACCGTTTCGCGGTTCTCCGCCGAGCTGCTCGGTGCCCCCGAGGCGAGGACGCGGGTGATCTACGGCGGGGCCGACCCGCGGCGCTTCTCCCCTGAGCGCGATGCCGACCGCCACGGCGTCCTGTTCGTCGGCCGGCTGACTCCCCACAAGGGGATCGACCGTCTGATCCGCGCCCTGCCCGCTGGTGCGGCGCTGCTGATCGCCGGCAGCGGCGGGCACGACCCCCGTCCACCCGAGCGGGACTACCCGGACCTGCTCCGCCGGCTGGCCCGGGACCGGGAGGTGGCCTTTCTCGGACCGGTACCCGACCCCGCCCTGCCCGGTCTGTACCGCCGGGCCGCCGTCCTGGCCCTGCCATCGGTCGACCGCACCTGCTACGACCGGCATGTCCCCGTCTCCGAGCTGCTCGGTCTCACCGCACTGGAGGCCATGTCCAGCGGGACCCCGGTGATCGCCAGCCGGATCGGGGGCCTGGCCGAGGTGGTGGTGGACGGGGAGACCGGGTTCCTGGTGGAGCCAGGCGACGTGGCCGCGCTGCAGGATCGCCTCGCGCTGGTCCTGTCCGACCGCCGCCTGGCCGCCCGACTGGGCGCCAACGCCCGTGATCTGGTCCTGGAGCGGTTCACCTGGCGGGCCTGCGCGGAGCGGTGTCTCGCCGCCTATGAATCGCTGGGGTGATCGCTAGCTCAAGCTGGGATCGGCGGTGGCCAGCGCGGCGGTGAGCGTATCGACCACCGGCACGCCGGTGGCCACCAGGGCGTGGCGGTG
>Ga0184609_10000633_pt1 | contig 10452 bp, 7 predicted proteins | sample PLM1_60_coex_FD_133165 | JGI IMG/M metagenome (GOLD analysis project Ga0184609, IMG submission 133165) | Groundwater sediment microbial communities from an aquifer in East River, Colorado, USA - PLM1_60_coex | ecosystem: Environmental > Terrestrial > Soil > Riparian zone | place: USA: East... | reverse complement strand
CCGGCGCTGCGGTAGGCGGCCATCATCAGGCCGGAGCAGTCGTAGGAGCTCGGCCCGGATGCACCCCAGACGTACGGCCTGCCGATCTGGCCTCTGGCGAACGCCACCGCCCGCCCGGCGGCACCGGCGGGCCGTCGGACCCCTCCCGCCGACCCGCTCCGCCATGGGGTGCGGGCAATGGCGGCCTCGGCCGCCCTTGCCCTTGCCGCTCGCTCCGCGGCCAGCCGGCGGAGCAGGGCCCGGCGGCGCAATACCTCCTGGCGCCGGCGCTCCTCGGCCACCGCCCGCCTGACCTCCCTGGTCAGGCGGTTCAGGTAGCGGCGCTGGGCGGCCAGTCGCGACTCGATCCGGCGGCGCTGCCCGGCCAGGCGGGCCTGCAGGCGCTCCTGGCGCTCAGCCTGTTCGGCCAGCTCGGCAGCGAGCGCCTCGACCTCGCGGCGGAGCCGCTCGACGCGGTCCACGGCCGCGCGGTCGGCGCCGACCACCTGCTCCTGGTACTTGGTGGTGACCAGCGCCTGATGGACGCTGTCGGCGCCGAGCAGCTGGCCAAGGGTCGACGGCGCCCCGCCGATGTAGATGGTCCAGAGCCGCTTGCCGAGCTGGCGCCTTGCCACCCGCAGGCGGCGGCGGGCGGCCAGCACCTGCTCGCGGGTCCGGGCCTGCTCGACGCGGGTACGGGCCAGGGCCTCGCGGACCTCGTTGTAGTCCTCGACCAGGCGCTCGACCCGGGTGTTCATGCGGTCGATGGCATCCTGCACGCGCACCGCCTTGGCCCGCAGGCGGGTGATCTTCCGAGCCGGGGTCTCGCGCGGGGCGGCGTCCGCCACCGGCCGGTCGACGCCGCCGAGGGCGACGCCGAAGAGGACGAGCACAACCAGGAGATGCCGAAGAGGGCGCAGGGGGAAGTCCCTTCGGGTGTCGGGTCTGCGGCCGCTGGGACCCTCTCACGGCAATCTCGTCCAGACAAATTTTTCCAGTAATTCCCGTGCGTATCCGCCCGGAGTCGTCCGGAATTCATCCGAATAATTCTGCCCCGACGGGCTAGGCGGGTGTCCCCCGGGCGCCACGTCGCCGGACGACGTCCAAGAGCAGGCTGAGCTCCTCGACCCGCAGCAGGCGGGCAGCGGCCAGGTAGGTGGCGACGCCGGCGGCCACCCCGGCGGCCACGGTGACCAGGTCGCGCAGGAACCCCGGGTCGAGCGCCAACGCCACCGCCCGGCCGACCAGCGCCGTGGCCACGAACATGACCGCCCCCGCGACCAGCATGCGGCCAACGGCGCGGACGATCCGGGCGCCGTCGAGGCCGCCGATCCGCTTGGACAGGAAGTACAGCAGCAGGGCCGACCCGACGGTGTAGTGGGCGACGTGCCCGAGGGCCAGGCCGGGGATCTTCCAGCGCTCGGGCAGCAGGGTGAACAGCAGCAGGTTGGCGACCACGTTGACACCGACCGCCACCAGGTTGAGCAGGAACGTCGTGCGGGTGTCCTGCAGGGCGTAGAAGGCGCGCAGGATCAGCTGGAAGGTCGAGAACGGCACCAGCCCGAGCACGAACACCATCAGCACCGGGATCAGCAGGTCGGTGCTCTCCTCGGTGACGACGCCGTGCTCCAGTAGCAGCCGGACGATCGGGCCGGCCAGGGCCAGGTAGCCGAGGGCTGCCGGCAGCAGGACGGCCGCGGTCAGCCGGATGCCCCTGGAGAGGGTGGCCCGGAACGCGTCCCAGTTCCTGGCCACGGCGTACTCGCTCAGGGGCGGCAGCAGGGCGGTCATGACCGAGACCGCGAACACGCCGTGGGGGAGCTGGAAGAAGATGAACGCGGTCGTGTAGGCGGTGTAGCCCCCTTGCACCCCGTAGGCGAGGACCGGGATCAGCAGATAGCCGAGCTGGTTGGTGATCACGTAGCCGACGGTGAAGGCGGAGAGGGTGGCCATCTTGCGGATCGCCTGGTCGCGCCAGTTCCAGACGAAGTGGAAGCGGAAGCCGATGCGGCGAAGGAATGGCCACTGGACCAGCGTCATGGCGGCCACCCCGGCGGTGGTGCCGAGGCCGAGCAGCAGCTTCTGGCCGGTGGTGACCTCGCCAACCTGGGGAACCTGCTGTCCGACCAGGAAATAGAACGAGAGGCCGACGGCGATCACGACGAGGTTGTTCAGGATCGGGGCGAACATCGGCACCCCGAACCGCCGGTGGGCGTTGAGCAGCCCGGTCATCACCGACCCGACCCCGTAGAAGGCGATCTGGGGCATGAACATGGCCAGCAGCTGCCCGCCGAGCTCGACCGCCTGGGCCCGCTCGACCGGGCTGCCCGAATGGACGTACAGCCTGATGATCCACGGGGCGGCCAGCATGGTGACAACGGCCAGGAGCCCGAGGCCGACGATGGCGATCGTCATGGTCGCGCGGGCGACGTGCCAGGCCTGCCGCTGCCCGCGGGTGCCGCGGACCTCCACGAACACGGGCACGAAGATCGAGGAGAGGATGCCGCCGAGGACCAGCTCGTAGATGATGTTCGGGGTGGTGTTGGCGACGTTGTAGACGTCGGCAAGGCGGCTCTCGCCGACGCCGAGGGTCGCGACCAGCACCGTGACCCTGAGCAGCCCGGTGATCCGCGACAGCAGCGTCCCGGTGGCCATCAGCGCGGTCGACCGGGCCAGGCTGGGCTCGGCCTGGGAGCCGCCGGGCCCGGAGCTCCCGGTGCTCACCGGGGAGCCCTCGGAGCTCACTCGTCCGTCCCGGCCCGCCGCCGGAGGCGCACGCGCCACCACAGCAGCAGGACGCCGGCCGCCCCGCTGGTCAGGGCGAGTGCGACCCGGTTGAAGGCGGTGGAGATCAGGCGGATCTCGCCCCCGGTGATGGTCTCCCTGCCGTCCGGGGTGAGCACGTCGATCCGGATCGGGAAGGTGCCGGTGGCTCTGGTCCCGACCTCCAGCAGCTGGGTGGTCCGGCGGCGCGGCTCGAGCACGAACGGCTCGCTGGCCGCCGGCAGGTCGACCTTCGGCGAGGTCAGCCGCAGGATCACGGTGACCCGCTGGTTGGACTGGTTGGCGACGGTGATCGGGATGGTCCCGCGCCGAGCCGTCAGCGTGACGGGGGTGGTCCCGACCTGGATCCGCCGGTAGACGCTCTTGATGCCCTGGTCGACGGCGCGGATGAAGCCTCGGCCTCGTGCCCTCGCCCCGGCAGGGCGCCAGTCGCTCGATTCGGCGACCAGCAGGCTGCGGGCGAAGCTGCCGGCGGCCGGGGGGAAGTCGGAGCCGACCGCCCGCCCGAAGCTGGCCGCGTCGTGCCGGCTCTGCTCGACGCGGTTGAGGTAGGGGCGTGGCAGCCCGGCGCTGACGTCGGCCGCGGTGACCGTCGCCAGCCGGCGCTCGCTCTGGTCCGGCCCTTGGGAGACGTCGGCGGCCAGGGAGGTGGCCGGCTGCAGCCGCAGCCATGGGGCGGCACCGAGCCCGCGGACCAGCGACCGGAAGAAGCCGGGCACCGGCCGCCAGTCGTGGGGCGGGGCGAGCAGGATGCCGCGCGGCGTGCTGGAGTTCGGACGCTCCAGCCAGGTCACCGCCGTCTCGGCCAGGACCCGCTGGGCCCATTCGGCCGGGGCGGCCGCCGATCTGGGGTCGGTGAGCGCTGCCGACAGCACCGTGTCGCCGACCAGGGCCCGCTGGGGTTGTGGCTCGCCGCCCAGGTCGACGGTGGCGTTCTGGGTGACGGCGGTCGGCGGCGCCGGCAGGTGCCGCGGGTCGAGCACGACGACGTTGCCGCCGGTCTGGTCGAGGGTCTGGAGCAGGGCGCCGTCGATCGCGCCGTCGACCGGCCAGGCCAGGGCCTCGTCGGGCGCGGTGCCGAGGCCGTTCCTCAGCCGGTCGGGCCCGAACTGCAGGGCCAGATCACCCCGCCCGGGACCTGCTCTGACCAGGGCCGGCAGGTCGGCGTTGGCGTAGGGAAAGGCGGCCGGCGGGTGGTCGCTGGCCGCCGCCTTCAGCTGCTGGAGGAACCAGTCGGCGTTGCCGGAGCGCTGGTCGCCAGCCGGTACCGTCGTCCGCTTCCCTGCCTGGCGCAGGCGCCAGCCCCCGACCATGGCGGTGGCCTCCTCGACCAGCATGGCGTCGACCACCATGGTCGCCGGGGGGGCTCCGGGCCTTGCCAGCTCGGCAGCGAACGCGCCGAGGGAGCCGGTGGGGGCGAGCAGGCCGGCCAGCTTGTCGTCGATGAAGTCGCCGGTCGGGTTGCGGTGGGTCGGCTCGTGGAGCGGCACCAGCAGGGCGGCCCGCAGGGGTTGGGCGACCCTTGCCGGCAGGTCGACCACGAACGTGCCAAGGCGGGCCGTGACCTGTCCGGCCGAGCCCGCCGACGCCTGGACCTGGATCGACAGGGGGAGCACGACCCCGGCGCGCTGGTCGCCGAGCCCCGGCGGCAGGGCCACCTGGCGAGGCTCGAGCCGCTGGGTGGCGCCGGGCGCGATCTCGGCGACCGCCGGGCGGAAGTCGTCGAGCGGCTGGAGCCCGACAGTCGGTCCGCCGGGGATGGCCAGCAGGCTGGCCAGCGCCGAGCGGGTGTCCACCGGCTGGCCGAGCAGCGCCTGGACACGGAGGACGCGGACCGGTACCTGGCCGCGGTTGCGCACCGCCACCCGGTAGTCGAGCGGGGTCTTGGGGCCGACCGCCGGCGAGACGCCGAGCAGGACCACCTCGAGGGTCGTGGCCGCCGGCTGGGCCGCAGAGGGCGTGGCCGCCACGGCGGGCGCGCCCAGCGCGCCGGCCACCGTGACGGCCACGGCGAGGCAGACCAGAGCGCGGGTCACGACCCGCCCGCGCCCTGCCCGGCGAGCACGCCCGGGATCAGGTCGAGCAGCCGGCGCTCGTTGGCAAAGGCCATCTGCCTGCTGGCCTGCCCCGGCGCGAACCAGGCGGCGTCCTCCATCTCGCTGTCGCGCCCGGCGAAATCGCCGCCGGTGGCGCGCATCAGGTAGTAGTGGACGAACTTGTGGTACCTGGTCTGCTCGGGCGCCCACACGAACCAGTAGTCGATCGTGTCGAGGGGGCCGACCAGCTCGACCTCCAGCCCGGTCTCCTCGCGGACCTCCCGCAGCGCGGTCTGCTCGACCGTCTCGCCCGGCTCCTGGGCGCCCTTGGGCAGGGTCCAGTGCAGGCTGCCCCTGACCGAGCGGTGGGCGACGAGCGCCACCAGCGCGTCGGGGCGCAGCTCGGCCAGCACCACCCCGCCGGCCGAGACGGCACGGGCGGTCCGCACGATCAGCCCGCCTGCCTGGTGATGCGGGCGACCACCGCGCTGGTCGCCTTGACCAGGTCGGGCCCCCGCATCTTGAGGATCACGCCGGGCTCGCCGGCGGCCGAGTAGACGACGTCCTGGCTGGCGACGCGCTCGTCGACGACCAGGGTGACCGGGCATTCGAGGGCGACCGGTGGGACGAACGCGAGCAGGTAGCCGGTCAGGCCGGGGGCCCGGTCGGGCGGGACCGGGCCGAGCTCCAGTCGCCCGAGCAGCTCGGCAACACCGGCAGCGTCCACCTCGGCGTCGGCCGGGGCGAGCACGACGACCGCCCCGGCGTCGTCGGCGAGCAGCGTCGGGCGGCCGACAGCGAGCGCCGGCAGTCCGAGGACGCCGGGCGCAGCCGAGAGGTCGCGGAGCGGTCCCGGGAGCTGGGAGAGCTCGTGCACGACGTCGTCGGCGAGCAGGTGGTTGTGGACGTCGATGCTGGATCGCACGGGGTCTCCAGTGACGCGAGCACGGCGGTCGAGCGCACCAGAGTATAGCGGGAGGCCGGGGCGACGACGCCCCGGCCCCGGCTCAGCCGATTTCGATGCGTGCGACTGGCGGCTTGCCGACCGCCGTCCCCGCTCCATGTGGGGAGAGCTCCGGCTCCACTCCACCGCCACGCAACAGCGCCTGTGCCATGGTGGGGCTCATCCGCCAGCCAGCTATCCGCTCAGCGAGATCCGCCCTTTCGGCCGATCTTCTGGTAGAACTCGATTCCGTAGCGCTGCTTGGTTGTCTCGCCGCCCTTCTTCCCGCCCATCCGGCCGATCTTCCCGAAGAAGTCGTCGCCGTAGCGCTTCTTGGTGGTCTGCCCGTCCTTGCGGCCAGCCTCGGCCCTGCTCATCTTCTTGGTCTCCGGCATCCGACCACCTCCCTCCCGAACCGGTTGCCCTGGTTGTTCGCACCTAAACCACTTGAAAAGGCCCGGCATCGGGGCCGCGCCGGTATGCTGCGGGCATGCGCCAGCTCTCCCCGGCCCAGCGCGAGGCCCTCGGCGCGCTGCTGCAGGCGGCGCCGTTCAGCAAGGTCGTCCGCGACCTCGGCCAGCGCTTCGCCGAGCGCGGGCACGAGCTGTACCTGGTCGGCGGGACGGTGCGCGATGCGCTGCTCGACCGCGCCTCACCCGACATCGACCTGACCACCGACGCCACCCCCGACCAGATCCTGGCCGTCGTCCGAGCCCGCAACTGGAGCGACGGGGTCTGGCTGCAGGGGGTGCGCTACGGCACCGTCGGGGTCCGCAAGGGCGACTTCCGGCTGGAGATCACCACCTTCCGCTCCGACACCTACCGCGAGGACTCGCGGAAGCCCGAAGTCATCTTTGGCCGGTCGATCGAGGAGGACCTGGCCAGGCGCGACTTCACGGTCAACGCCATGGCCATGAAGCTGCCGGACGGCCCGTTCGTCGACCCGCACGGCGGGCTGGGCGACCTGGCGGCGCGGCGGCTGCGCACGCCGTCGAGCCCGGAGACGTCGTTCGACGACGACCCGCTGCGGATGCTGCGGGCGGCGCGCTTCGCCGCCCGGCTCGAGCTCATCCCGACCCCGGAGACGCTGGCCGCCATCACCGAGCACCGTGGCCGTCTGCAGATCGTGTCCCGCGAGCGCGTCCGCGACGAGCTGAGCAAGCTGCTGCTTGGCCGGGTCCCGGCCAAGGGCCTGTGGCTGGCCGTCAACACGGGGCTGGCGGCGGAGTTCCTGCCCGAGCTGCCGGCCCTGGCCCTGGAGCAGGACCCGGTGCACCGGCACAAGGACGTGCTGCGGCACACCATCGCGGTGGTCGAGCGGGCGACCACGTTCGACGGCGACGAGCCGGACCTGACCCTGCGCATGGCCGCCCTGCTCCACGACATCGGCAAGCCGCGCACCCGCCGGGTGGGGCCGGACGGGGTGACCTTCCACCTCCACGAGGTGGTCGGGTCCAAGATGGCCGAGCGCCGGCTGACCGAGCTGCGCTACCCGACCGACTTCATCGCCGACGTCCGCCAGCTCGTCCTGCTCCACCTGCGCTTCCACACCTACCGCCTGGGCTGGAGCGACTCGGCGGTGCGGCGCTACGTGCGCGACGCCGGGCCGCTGCTCGACCGCCTGAACTTCCTCGTCCGGTCGGACTGCACCACCCGCAACGTCTTCAAGGCCAGGCAGCTGGCCGGCTACTCCGACGAGCTGGAGGAGCGGATCGCCCGGCTGGAGGCCGAGGAGGAGCTGGCCAGCATCCGGCCGCCGCTGGACGGCCGCCAGGTGATGGCGCTGCTCGGCATCCCGCCGGGCCCGCTGGTCGGCAAGGCCCTGGCCCATCTGCTCGAGCTGCGCCTCGACAACGGCCCCATGTCCGAGGAGGAGGCCGTCAGGGCGCTCCGCGACTGGGCCCGGGAGCAAGGGCTGGCGGGTCCGGAGGCCGGCGGCCCTGAAGCCTAGCCACGGGGCGCATCAAGGACCGGACAGCCGGACGACGACGCCCTCGTCGGGGCCGAGACGCAGCGGGTGCAGACCGATCTGGTCGCCGGTGGCCCGGCCCGGGTCGGTGGCCAGCTCCAGGCGGCCCTGGTCGGGCGCGTCCACCTCGTACTCCAGCGGCTGGCCGGTGAAGTTCAGCGCGACCAGCAGGCGTTCGTCCCCGGTGGTGCGCAGGTAGGCGTAGCAGCCACCGGGGGCGTCGGGCAACGAACGGTAGTCGCCGCCGCGCAGGGCGGGCGAGCCCTTGCGGTACCAGATCAGCCGGCGGTACAGGCCGAGCATGGAGTTCGGGTCGTCGCGCTGGGCGGCCACGTTGACCCTGGCCGCCTCGGCCCCGATCGGCAGCCACGGGTCTCCGGTGGTGAAGCCGGCGCCCGGCGAGGCGTCCCACTGGACCGGGGTGCGCTCGGGGTCGCGGCCGTCGACGTCGACCACCCGGTCGGGCGGGACCTGGCCGTCGGTCATGCCGATCTCGTCGCCCATGTAGACGAACGGCGTGCCGCGCAAGGTGAGCAGCAGCATGGCCGCCACCCGGGCCCTGGCCTGGCCGTTGCCGCCCTCGTCGTAGCGGCTGGCGATCCGCGGGACGTCGTGGTCGCCGAGCATCCAGGCCGGCCAGGCGTCGGCCGGCAGCAGCCCGCTGAACTCGTCGACCACCGACCGGATGGCCTCGGCCTTCCACGGCTGGGTGAGGAACACGAAGTTGTGGGCCAGGTGGAACTCGTCCTGGCCGGAGCCGTAGTAGCGGGCCAGCTGGATGAGGTCGAGCAGGAAGACCTCGCCGACCGCCATGCGGTCGTCGTAGCCGTCGAGGGTGCGCCGGAAGCGGCGCAGGATCTCGTGGACCTCCGGCCAGTCCTCGTCGTGGCGGGGGACCGACTTCAGCTTGCGCAGGCGCCTGGCCCTGGCGTCCAGGCTCTCGCCGAGGTCGACGTCGTCCAGCTCGACCAGAGGGTTGTCGCGCAGCTCAGGGTCGCGGGCCATCTTGTGGGCGACGTCGACCCGGAAGCCGTCGACGCCCCGGTCCAGCCAGAAGCGCATGACCTCGTCCATCGCCTCCCTGACCTCCGGGTTCCACCAGTTGAGGTCGGGCTGCTGGGGGGTGAACGAGTGCAGGTAGAACTGGCCGGTGGCCTGGTCGAAGGTCCAGGCCCTGCCGACCCGCGGGAAGGCGCTCATCCAGTTGTTGGGCGGCGAGCCGTCGGGCCTGGGGTCGGCCCACACATACCAGTCGCGCTTGGGGTTGTCCCTGGAGGAGCGCGACTCCTGGAACCAGGGGTGGCGGTCGGAGGTGTGGTTGGGCACCAGGTCGATCACCACCCGGATGCCGCGGGCGTGGGCCTCGGCGACCAGGCGGTCGAAGTCGTCGAGCGTGCCGAAGATCGGGTCGACGCCGGTGTAGTCGGCGACGTCGTAGCCGAAGTCGGCCATGGGTGACGGGTAGAACGGCGACAGCCAGATGGCGTCGACCCCCAGCGACCGGGGGGTGCCGTCGTTCAGGTGGTCGAGCCTGGCGGTGATCCCCGCCAGGTCGCCGACCCCGTCGCCGTCGGCGTCGGCGAAGCTGCGGGGGTAGATCTGGTAGATGACCCCGTGCCGCCACCAGTCACCCGTGGGCAAGCGTGGCTCCTTAGGTCTCGCCGGCGGCGAAGTCCTCGACCATGCGGCGGGCGACGTCGTCGGTGTACTGCACCGGCGGCGACTTCATGAAGTAGGCGGCCGGGCCGAGGAGCGGCCCGCCGATGCCGCGGTCCAGCGCCAGCTTGGCGCAGCGGACGGCGTCGATCACCACACCGGCCGAGTTCGGCGAGTCCCAGACCTCGAGCTTGAGCTCCAGGTTGATCGGGACGTCGCCGAAGGCGCGGCCCTCGACCCGGATGTAGCACCATTTCCGGTCGTCCAGCCACGGCACGTAGTCGCTGGGCCCGACATGGACGTTGCGCTTGCCAAGGTCGTGGTCGACCTGCGAGGTGACGGCCTGGGTCTTGGAGATCTTCTTGGACTCCAGTCGGCTGCGCTCCAGCATGTTCATGAAGTCCATGTTGCCGCCGAAGTTCAGCTGGTAGGTGCGGTCGATGTGGATCCCACGGTCCTCCATCAGCCGGCTCAGCACCCGGTGGACGATGGTCGCCCCGACCTGCGACTTGATGTCGTCGCCGATGATCGGCACCCCGGCCGCCTCGAAGCGCTCGGCCCACTCGGGCCGCCCGGCGATGAACACCGGAAGGCAGTTGACCAGGGCAACGCCGGCCTTCAGGGCCTGCTCGGCGTAGTAGCGGGCGGCGTCCTCGGAGCCGACCGGCAGGTAGCACACGAGCACGTCGGCGCCGGAGGCGGCGAGGGCCACGGCGACGTCCACCGGCGCCGCGTCGGACTCGTGGATGGTCTCGGTGTAGTAGCGACCGAGCCCGTCGAGCGTCGGCCCGCGCTGCACCTCGATCCCGAGCGGGGGCACGTCGGCGAACTGGATGGTGTTGTTCTCGCCGGAGCGGATCGCCTCGGCCAGGTCGAGCCCGACCTTCTTGGCGTCGACGTCGAAGGCGGCGACGAACTCGAGGTCACGGACGTGGTAGCCGCCGAGCTCGACGTGCATGAGACCCGGGACCTGGTCGCCCGGCTGAGCGTCCTTGTAGAACTGGACGCCCTGCACCAGGGACGATGCGCAGTTGCCCACGCCGACGATCGCGACGCGTAGCTTTCCCATGGGGTTCTGGTCTCCT
>Ga0184609_10000628_pt1 | contig 10487 bp, 14 predicted proteins | sample PLM1_60_coex_FD_133165 | JGI IMG/M metagenome (GOLD analysis project Ga0184609, IMG submission 133165) | Groundwater sediment microbial communities from an aquifer in East River, Colorado, USA - PLM1_60_coex | ecosystem: Environmental > Terrestrial > Soil > Riparian zone | place: USA: East... | reverse complement strand
TCGAGAATGCGCCGAAGCTCGCGCCGCAGGTTGTCCAGGTCCGCGACCCTCTTCTCCAGGAGAGCGCGCACGTGAACGCATGGTCCTCGCTTTGCGCACCGAAGCGCGACGATGCTCCCTATCTCGGTCAGGGTCAGTCCCAGACGCCGGGCTTGCGTCACGAAGTGGAGCACGCCCAGGACTTCGCGGGGATACGTGCGGTACCCCGAGGGTGCGCGTTGGGGCGCCGGAAGAATACCGCGCGCCTCGTACAACCGCAGCGCCTTGCGGCTCACGCCGCTGCGCGCCGCGACCTCGCCGATGAGCAGCGCACTTCGCTCCATGAGGACAGGATAGGCCTTCCCCCAAGGGGCAAGGTCAAGCGGCGACCTTTCGACGGGCGGCTTCTTGACACAGTCGAATACCGCGATGTATCGTCCGCCTATGATCGCGGCGCCGTCGATGTATCGACAACTGTTCTGTCTCGGTATCGCCACCATCGCGGTGGTGACGCTGCTTGGCCACTTGTGTGTCGTGCCGTTGCCCGCCGATGCCGCCACCGTCCCGTTCGCCGAGTCCCATCACGACGGCCCCGACAGCGCGCCGGATGGTTCCCACGCCACGCTTTGCGAAGGGGCAATGGTGGCCAAGACCGGCGCGGGTACGACATTCGTCGTGTTGCATGCAGCCGCGCTTCCGTCGTTCGAGTCAGCCGTCGTTTCGGTCCTCGCACTGTCGGAGCGCCCGCGCGAATCCTTCGCCAGTCGAGCCAACGTCAGCCCGCCGCTGTTTCTGCTGCACGCTTCGTTCCGGATCTGATCTAGCCCGCTCCCGCGTTCTCCGCGTCGTGTCGCCGTAAGCGTCACGTCATGTTCGCCAGCGAAGGGGAGAGGGCATGGTGATCCGCGCTTTGGCTGCAATCGCAGTCGCCGTCAGCATCGCGGCCGTAACCGTCTGGGCCTCTGTCGGCGTGCGGCCGGCCGAAGCCATTCCCGCGTTCGCGCGGCAGTACGACATGCAGTGTAACGCCTGCCACACCCGCCCACCCCGGCTCAACCGCTTCGGCGAACAGTTCCACATGATGGGCTTCCAGATCCCGAGCGCGGCGCGCCCGCAGGGGATCGTCGGGAGCATCAAGGAGGACGGACCGCTCAAGACGCTGATCGACAGCTTGGCCCTCCGGATCGTCGGCGGCCTGTTCGAGTACTCGGAGTCGCCGCGGGAAACGGAGGTCAAGTTCGAGCCGCCTCACGAGGTCGAGCTGTTCATTGCCGGGCCCATCACGCCGGACCTGAGCCTCTACGTCGAGCTCGAGTACGAGCCGAAGGCGGTCAAGTTCTCCCGCGATCGTGGGTACTTCGAGACGGAGCACGAGTTCGGCCTCGGCAAGGAAGCCTTCTTCATGTTGAGCATGGGACGCCTCCTCGGCGCCATCGGCGCGCCGACCATGGAAATGGGCGGCCAAACGATGGTCGGGCGCCACGGTGGGTTCACGATGCACGGGCCCATGCTGATGGCGGGGAAGATCGACCCCAATACCAACTTCTCCTATGCGACCAACCGCCAGATGCTCGAGGCGACCGAGCTCGAAGTCGAGAAGGAGCCCGGGGAGCAGCATGGTGAGGTGCACCGGCTGCCCGTCGTGCCCTACGCCTTTGCCTCGAAGTTCTTCGGCCTGTTCAAGAACCGCAACGAGGGGGAGCCGCAGCTCGTGACCGATCAGGTGATGTACAACACCACTGGCGCGCCCGGAGCGGACTTCCACGCAATGATCAACGACGTTGTGCTCGCCCAGGTCGGGTTTCTCAGAGAAAATAAAGGATTCAACGCCTACGGCGCGCTGCGGTACGACCTTCTTGATCGCGGGGAGCTGACCTTCAACGTCTCGGCGCTCCTCAACTGGGGGTTCGGCGTCGTTCGCAGCCCCGATCCCGAGGAGCACGAGCGTCCGGGCGGCACACGCCTCGACCGCTTGCGGTACGGGATTGCGGCCAACCTGAAATGGAAGGCGCTCGATGTGTATGGCGCGTTCATCGTCGACCGCCTCTACGGACTCCCAGGTGAGTTGCGAAGTGACTTCGACGTCTCGGCGGCCGGGTTGACGCTCGAGGTCGACTATCTTATTCACGAGCAGGTCATGCTGTCCGGCCGCGTCGACCAGTTGTGGGCCGGTGGTCTCAAGGACCAGAAGATGGATGCAACCGTGGTCTCCTTCCAGGCGAAGTACTACCCCTGGCAGAATATCGCGTTCTTCGTCCGCGACAGCGTGAACCTCCGCAAGTTCCACGAGGACAATCCGCTGCGAAGCTGGAAGAACCAGCTCTTCGTCGGCATCGACTGGGACTTTTAGGGAGACGGTCGAAATGCGCACCAAGCCGTTCGCGTGTCTCACAATAGCCGTAGGGGTACTCCTGCTCGGCTTGTGGATCGCTCAACCGCCCGCGACCCGGGCCAACGGCGAGAAGGACGACGAGAAGGGCGGGCACGCGCATGTGCCGGCACCGTTCGAGTACGCCGACGCCCACATGCCGTTGAGCCTCTGGACGGACCAGGCGACGATCGCCCGCGGCAAGGAGATTTACGCGGTAAGATGCGCCGTTTGCCACGGCGACACCGGTGACGGCAAGGGGCCGGCCGGCGTCGCATTGCCGCTGAAGCCATCGGACTTTCGCGACAAGGCCGGCGTGGCCGAGATGCGGGACAACTACTGGATTTGGCGGGTCAGCGAGGGCGGACAGGTCGAACCGTTCAAGGGCAAGGGCTCGGCCATGCCGCCGTGGAAGGGGGAGCTGTCCGTTCAGGATCGCTGGGCGGTCATGGCCTATCAGCACACGTTTTCAGGACACCAGGGGCCCCACGTGCCGTGGGAGCACCCGGAGAGCGTGATCGTGGGCCGCGATATCTACGCGATGGCGTGTGTGGCGTGCCACGGAGTCGAGGGCCGCGGCGATGGATCGGTAGGTCCAACCTTGTCGCCCCGACGGGCGCCACAGCCGCGTGACTTCACCACCGGAGAGTTCAAATTCCGCTCGACGCCGTCAGGGCAATTGCCGACAACCGCCGATCTATTCAGAACGGTCACGGAAGGCGTTCGGAGCAGCGGCGGAGCAATGACGATCGGCTTGCGAGGCCACCGCATCATGCCGAGCTTCCGCCACATGCCGGAGGAGCAGCGGCTCGAGGTCATCGAGTACGTGAAGAGCCTGAATCGAGCGTTCTGGGAACGCCAGGAGATCAAGACGGTGAACGTCCCAGCGCCACCACCGGTGACAGCCGAGCGGCTGGCGCGTGGCAAGCAACTCTACGCGGACGCGGGATGCCTGGCGTGTCATGGCGAGCGCGGTCGAGGTGACGGTCCGTCGGCCCCGACGCTCAAGGACAGCCGCGAGTTGCCGATCGCCGCGACGGATCTGACCAAGCCCGACCGCTTCAAGAACGGCGCGCGGCCTGAAGACATCTATCGGACCCTCGTGACCGGACTCGCCGGCACGCCAATGCCGTCGTACGCCGACTCGCTGGAGCCCGATCAGGCCTGGGACCTCGCGTACTACACGCTGTCACTGTCGAACAACCGCCGGCGCACAGCGGAAACCATGCGTTAGCTGCGCCGGTCGAACAAGGAGGGCTGCTGTGCGCTCAATTCTGGTGATGGTTCTGACCGCCGTGCTCGGCCTGTGGACGGCATTTGCTGACGAGGCACCGATCTCCGGGACGGTGAAGGCCGTGGATGCCGGCGCGCAGACGCTGACGCTTGAGGTGGCCAGCAAGGGAAAGACCCGCGAGGTCGTCGTGCACATGAAGCCAGGGGCCAAGGTCGTCCGGTTCGCTCGTGCGACAGAGCCCGGTAAGACGGGCTTCGTTGAGCAAGAGCTGCCGCTCAGCGCGGTGAAGGTTGGTTGGATCGTGAGCGCTACGACCAAGCACGAGGGGAACCGCGAAGTGGCCGAGCAGGTCAAGATTGTCGTGGAGCGATGACTGTCTGGCGCCGCGGTGTTGTTCTCACGGTCTTTGCGAGCCTTATGGCCGGCACCGCGCCGGGCGTGGCCCAGCAAACCGGTCAACCGACGGGGCGCCCTCAGCGAAGCCAGCCGCCCGGCGGCCATCACGGCACACCGTCAGGTGGAAGTTCAGGTGGGCAAACGGCGATCCCGTGAAGGGCCGGGTGGCATTCGCAAAGTTCGAGTGCTATGCCTGTCACGAGGTCAAGGGCGAGACCTTCCAGGCGCCGAAGGACAGGAAGAACGTCGGTCCTGAACTATCGGCCATGGGTCCTCTGCACGAGGCGGCGTACTTCGCGGAGTCGATCATCAGCCCGAGCGCAGTGATCGAGAAGGGCAAGGGCTACGAAGGGCCGGACGGTTCGTCGAAGATGCCGTCATTCAACGACTCGATGACGGTGCAAGAAGCGATCGACCTGGTCGCGTACTTGAGAGGCCTCAAACCAGTCACGGGAGCGCCAGCGGGCCATCGTGGCCACTGAGGCGCCCGCCTTCAGCCAAAGACGTGCTCGAGGGAAAGACGCTTCCCGAGATGACGCCAGGTAGGAAACCGGACGGCGGGCATGAGCGGCACTGAGCGCGGCCTGGCGTACGCGCCCGCCCTAGGGGGCAACGCCCGGCGCATCGCTGTTCCCAGGCACCGGCAGTCCGCGGGCATCTGACCATGCGTGGCGTAGTCATCCTGATCCTGCTTCTGGGCGTCGTGCTTGGATCTTGTGCCGGCTCGGACGGGAATCTGCCGGACACGAAGCCTGGTCCGGATCCGTGCGACGTACAGCCGGTCAGCATCAAGGCCGGCGCCGAGCGCGCGCCGGGCCTCGACCGCACGGTTCCCGCGGTAACACCGGGCTTTCCCGACACGACTGTCGTGTGGCACTGTGGGCCGCCGCCGGACACGCGGCCGACCGTCATCGCCGTCAGCTCGCCCTCGCTTAGTCCGCACGGCCCACGCGCTCCTCCACGCGGTTGATCACCGGCCACGTGTACGCATCATCTCAACCCAATGGAGGAGACGTCTATGTTGAGGAAGTTATTGGTCATCGCGGTCCTGCTCCTCGCGATGGCCGGCGGTGGCGCGGGCCCTGACCTCCGGCCCTTCAACCACGTCTACGGCTCGCCCGATCAAGCGTTCGGCCTCTTCGACGAGGCCCGTGACGTCGTCACGCATCGCGTGTTGCAAAGGTCTGACGGTGCGCTCGAGTGGGAGTCACCCGGGCGAGAGCGCAGTGCTCACGCGATGTGATGACGAGGCGACGGCTCATGCGGTGGGTGATCCCGGTCGCGTTGTTCGCTGCCTTCGCCGCTATCGGCTACGCGGGCTGGGGGTTGTGGGACTCTTTCAGCCCCGGCTCCGGCGTGGCGACCGTCGTTGACGTGCCTCCCTTGTCGGCCGCAGCAGAAGCAGGGCGCGTTACCTACGACCGGAGATGCCTACAGTGCCACGGTCTCCATGGGGCAGGCACCGTCGTCGGCCCACCGCTCGTGCATCTCATCTACCGGCCAGCGCTCCATGCCGACTTCGCGTTCGAGCTCGCCGTTCGCCGGGGCGTCAGCGCGCACCACTGGCGGTTTGGCAACATGCCGCCCCAGCCGGATACAAGCCGCGATGAGGTGGAAGCGATCACTCGTTACATCCGGGAGCTCCAACGTGGGAACAACGTCAACTGAACGAACCGCCGTCCGGCAGGCGATCCACCGCGCGAAGGGCGCGCCGTGTCTTCGAGGAGGGGACGAGCATGAAGAACGCCTGGATCGTGGGGCTGGCGCTGGCGCTCACCGCTGGGCCCACGGCCTCTACCATGGCTGCACGGTCGGACTTCAAGAGCCCAGGCCTCATCCCGACCATCGTCCGCAAGGCAGTGCCGGCTGTCGTCAGCATCACGACGCGCCGGATCGAGCAGGACGAGTTCAACCGCCCGTCTTCCCCGCGCGGACTCGGCTCGGGGTTCATCGCCGACCGACGCGGCTACATCCTCACCAACCTTCATGTCGTCGAGGGCGCCGACGAGATCAAAGTGACCCTCACTGATGGACGGCGGTTCACCGCGAGGCTCGTGGGCGGAGATCGGTTCAGTGAGGTCGCCGTGCTGAGAATCAACGGCGATCGGTTGCCAGTGCTCGCGCTCGGCGACGCTACCCGCCTCGCGGTCGGAGAGACGGTGGTCGCGATCGGCAACCCGCTGTGGATCGAGGGCGGCCCGACCGTCACGGTCGGCGTCATCAGCGCGCTCGCGCGGTCGATGGAGGAAGAGGGGCTGCCGGTCCTCCACAACTTGATCCAGACGGATGCCGCCATCAATCCCGGCAACTCGGGTGGTCCGCTGCTGCACCTCGAGGGTCGCGTGATTGGCATCAATACCGCCCTGATCCCCTCCGCGCACGGCATCGGCTTCGCCGTGTCGGTAACGACCGCCGCGCCCGTGCTTCGGACGTTGATGACGACCGGACGCGTGGTCCGGCCCACGATCGGGGTGTACGCCGTGAGCGTCACGTCGCAGGTCGCGTACGCCAACGACCTGCCGATGGAGCGCGGTGCTCTCGTAGTCCGCACTGAGGCGCAAGGGCCTGCCGAGGCCGCAGGGATCAGATCCGGCGACGTCATCACCGGTATCAACGCGCGAGCGGTGAAGGATCTGCATCAGCTGCACGACCTTCTGGCCGTCCATAAGATCGGCGAGACAGTGGAACTGAGAGTCTGGCGCGACGGGCAGACCGTCGGCACGCGAGTGATGCTGGAGGAGCTCCGCTGATGTCGCGTGCGCAACGACGTGCTCTTCGTTCACCGGGCATGGGGTGTGCCTTGAGCCCTAAACGGTGCGAAGGAGGGGGCGCACACGCCCCGGGCGCCGTGGAGGTCGGTGGCGAAGTGCGCAAGCGGCTCGACAGACGGCCGCGTCGGAAGGAAGGAGGCACTATGACTCTCGGTCGACGCGCGCTGATGGCCGCTGGGTATAGGCTCATCATGGTTGTCGTCATCTGTACTCCAGGATCGCTACGAGCTGATGATCCGGTCGAGGTGCTGATCGACCATCATGCCGTGAAGCCCGCCCTCCTGCGAATTGCCATCGACCGCACGATTCTGTTCGTCAATCGCTCTGGCAAACCCATCGACGTGACTTTCTTGGGATACCGGGGGATGCACCACGTGTCCGAGTCGTCAGGCCAGCTGACGGTGGTGTTTCACCACGCTGGCCGGCACCCCTACATCGCCACGTTCGGGGATTCCGACGAGAGCCATCTCCACGGTCTCGTTGAGGTAGATGCGAGCCCGAGTCATGGCCGGGAACCGCCCGTCTGCACGGGCTTGATAGTCAGGGACATCTGTATTTCGCCGTAGGATCTTCACGTCTTCTACTGCGACCTCTTTCTCCACCGTTGGCCCTTCGGCATGAAGGGGCGCTCATCGGCAAGTGATGTTCGTGGCCTCGGGAGGGTGAAGATGCGACACGATATTTGGTTCAGAAGAAGCGTCGCCCCGATGGGTATCGTCCCCGTCTTCCTGCTCGGGATCCTTCTCGCGCTGGCGACGCCGCTGGACGCCGACGAAGAAACGCAACGCCTGCTGCAGGCGCTCTTGGTCGATACGCCGGCTCGTCCGGTGGCCGCGCCGCAGTTCTCGCTGCCCGAGTTGAATGGAAGTGCGATCCGCCTCGCCGATCTCCAGGGCCGGATCGTGATGCTGTACTTCTGGACAACGTGGTGACCGCACTGCACGAGGGAGTTGCCCTCGATCAATGCCCTGTACGAGGGGTTCAAGGGGCGTGGGTTGGCCTTGCTCCTTGTGAACATGGGAGAGGATGCCGAGCTGGTTCGCCAGACCGTGAGGAAACGGGGCTACACCGCGCCCGTGCTGCTGGACGCTAACCGAGAGGTGACTGCTGCCTATCGCGTCACCGGCACGCCGACGGTGTACCTCGTCGACCGGCGCTCTCAGATCGTCGGGCGCGCGATTGGGCGGCGAGAGTGGGCGGGAGAGGAGGGCCGGCGGCTGCTCGCGGCACTCCTCAAGCCATGAGCGCCTCGCCGGTCGTCTGGGTCAGTGCGGTGCGGCTGTCGCTCGTCGTCGTCGCGTCTGCGCAGCCGCCGGGGGGGCACGGTGTCCTTTACAACAACTTCGTGCACCCATGCACGTCCACGGCGGACCGTCTGAAGTAGTCAAGCTGGATGGTGTCACTCTGGCGCCCAGCGCGCGGTATCTCGCGGACACCATTAACGTCGGGCCTGGCCAGCGCTACGATGCCATCTGGACGGCACGCCGACCGGGCAAGTGGCTTGTCCACTGCCATATCCCTCACCACACGACGAACAACAACGTCGAGACGCTCGGAGCCGGCGGCCTTACGATGATCCTGGACGTCCGGTAGGACCGGAGCTGATCGAGGAGATTCGTGTCACGGTACTGAGCCCGGCAATCATGTGGCGGCCGCTCAGAGCTTATGGTCGTGAGCGTTGGCATGGGAGAGGGAGGTCGCGATGAGACGCACTGAGCATGATCGCCAGCCCGAGGCTGACCGCACGCCCGGGCCTGTGAAAGACCCGGTATGCGGCATGGACGCGATGCCCGGTGAAGCGGCCGGCGGAAGCGCCGAGCACGCCGGCACGACCTACTGGTTTTGCAGCCCGCGCTGCCGTGAGAAATTCGTCGCCGAGCCCGCGCGCTATGTGGGGACCACTCCGGCGACGTCGGCCGGGGCGCCCCGCACCGTGGACGCGCGCGTCTACACCTGCCCCATGCACCCGGAGGCGCGACAGAAGGGCCCGGGCTCGTGTCCGAAGTGCGGAATGGCGCTGGAGCCCGTCGCGCCCGCAGCCCCGCCGGCATCGCGTGAGTACACCTGCCCGATGCATCCCGAGATCGTGCGCCCGGGGCCGGGTGCCTGTCCGATCTGCGGCATGGCGCTCGAGCCCAGGACGATCAGCGCGGAAGAGGAGGAGAGCCCCGAGCTCCGCGACATGACGCGGCGCTTCTGGGCGAGCACGGTGCTGACGCTGCCGTTGCTCGCCTCGGTCATGGGCGACATGCTGCCCGGCCAGCCGCTGCGTCACCTGATCTCGCCGCACGTCGCCGCGTGGGCGCAGCTCGTCCTGGCCACGCCCGTCGTGCTCTGGGGCGGCTGGCCGTTCTTCGTCCGCGGCTGGCAGTCGGTCGTGAACCACAGCCTGAACATGTTCACGCTCATCGCGCTCGGCACGGGGCTCGCGTACGCCTACAGCGTCGCGGCCACCCTCGCGCCGGGACTCTTTCCTGCCGCGTTCCGGATGCACGGCGGGGAAGTCGGCCTCTACTTCGAGGCCGCCGCCGTCATCACGGTCCTCGTGCTGCTCGGTCAAGTGCTCGAGCTGCGCGCGCGGAGCCAGACGAGCGGCGCCATCCGGGCGCTGCTCGGCCTGGCGCCGAGAACCGCGCGCCGCGTGCGCGCGGACGGCGATGAGGAGGACGTCGCGCTCGACGCGATCCAGGTGGGCGACCTCCTTCGCGTGCGACCCGGCGAGAAGGTGCCCGTGGACGGCGTCGTCGTTGAGGGGACGAGCGCCGTCGACGAGTCGATGGTGACTGGCGAGCCGATTCCGGTCGAGAAGACGGCCGGGGAGCGCGTGATCGGCGGCACGGTGAACGGCACCGGCGGCTTCGTGATGCGAGCCGAGCGCGTCGGCCGCGAGACGCTCCTCGCCCAGATCGTCCAGATGGTGAGCGAGGCTCAGCGCAGCCGCGCGCCGATCCAGCGCCTCGCCGACCTGGTCGCCGCGTGGTTCGTGCCCGCGGTCGTGCTCGTCGCCCACGTGTCGGCGATCGCCTGGGCCGCGGTCGGGCCCGAGCCCCGCGCGGCCTATGCGATCGTCAACGCGGTCGCCGTGCTCATCATCGCTTGCCCGTGCGCGCTCGGGCTCGCGACCCCGATGTCGATCATGGTCGGTACCGGTCGTGGCGCCGCCGCCGGGGTGCTCATCAAGAACGCCGAGGCGCTCGAAGTGATGGAGCAGATCGACACCCTGGTGGTGGACAAGACGGGGACGCTCACCGAGGGCAAGCCAAAGCTCGTCACGGCGGAACCCGCGGCCGGATTCGAGGAGACGGAGCTGCTCGGGCTCGCGGCTGGAATCGAGCGCGGCAGCGAGCATCCGCTCGCGGCGGCGATCGTCGGCGGGGCTACCGCCCGTGGGATTGCCGTGGCGCCGTCGGAGGAGTTCAAATCGGTCACCGGCAAGGGGGTCGTCGGGCGCGTGTCCGGCCGCGCCGTCGCTCTCGGCAACCGGCGGCTGATGGAAGACATCGGCGTGGCGTTCGGCGGCCTGAGCGAGCGGGCCGATGGGCTGCGCCGCGACGGACAGACGGTCATGTTCGTGGCGGTGGATGGCCGGTCCGCCGGGCTCGTCGGCGTGGCGGATCCGATCAAGGCGTCGACGCCCGAGGCGCTCGAGCTCCTGCGCGCCTCGGGACTGCGGATCGTGATGCTGACCGGCGACAGTCGCGCGACGGCCGAGGCCGTGGCGCGCAGGCTTGGCATCACC
>Ga0184609_10000627_pt1 | contig 10500 bp, 10 predicted proteins | sample PLM1_60_coex_FD_133165 | JGI IMG/M metagenome (GOLD analysis project Ga0184609, IMG submission 133165) | Groundwater sediment microbial communities from an aquifer in East River, Colorado, USA - PLM1_60_coex | ecosystem: Environmental > Terrestrial > Soil > Riparian zone | place: USA: East... | reverse complement strand
CGACGAAGGCAGCTTGCAGTTGTTGGACAATGGGCCCTTCGACTCTTACATCCGTTTGGCGCCAGTGCTCCGCAGTCCGTCCGTTGCCGCTCCAAGCGTCGCTCACCCCGTGCCCGCCGGTAAACCCAATTTTTCCATCGATCACAAGAATACGACGATGACTTCGATGATTATAATTTAAAAGCTCCCACGGCGTGATGAACTGAAATACCTTGATGCGCTCGAACCACTCCAGCTGGCAACCCGATTTTTTCCACAGATCCGGGATATCTTGAGGGATATTGCCGCCGCCGAGCGAGTCGATCAATATTTTCACCTGGACGCCGGCGCGGCAGCGCTCGGCGAAGGCTTCGGCAATCTCGTGGGCAATGGCGCCGTCTTCGAAAAAGTATTGCTGGTACGTAATGCTTTTACGCGCGCCGCGGATCGCTTGAAGCATCGCGGGAAATATCTGATCGCCATTGAACAAGAGCTCGACCCGGCTACCGGCTATGATCGACGCATCCGTGTGTGCCGCTATAGTCGGATAAAAGGACGGTTCGCCGAGAACCATGCTCGGCATCCGATTGATCGGGGTGAGGTTTGCGCAGCCGGAAACTAGGAATAAAACCAGAAACAAGCACTTGACGGTTTTCATTGGGCTAAGTTATCAATTTCCTTGACAAGATTGGTTTTTGAATATCTGACGCAAATGAGATGCCGGTTGGAAACGAGGAGAAAACCGCGGTCAAATCTTTCCAGTATTCTAAAACAATCAGCGGATTGGTTGTTCACTTACATGTCATTCCGAGGTTGAAATATTTTCTGGAATGTTTTTCCGAACGGCTCTGAACGAAAATGGACGATAGCAATTTCACGTTCGTGATGGCTGTGGATTTGGTCACCGTGAAAAATCTACCAGGCCATACCGGAATCAATTATGACACTGCGCTTCTCACCTGGTGCTCGAACATAAGGCGCAAGTGGGGGCGAAGCTGGAAGAACGGTTTCGGGGAAAGGTGACGAGTCGAGAAGCGGCCCGTTACAAGAATGGGACGCACTAACTATCAATCAAAGACTTGCTCCGTCTGCCCGACCCCACGCCGAAGGTGTTCACAATCCATCGGACACCCATTGTAGCGTTCAATGAACAGCGCCCGGCTCTACTCACTTTTCTCGTAAGTGGCTGGCCGCTTGTTGCGCGCGCCATCCTTCGGTCATCAACCCCGAAGAGCCTGAAAATTGAGGATCTGCGACAAAATGTTGTCCATCATGGAATAGTTGCCGTTAGAGTTGCGCCCATATCGATAGCGGCTGTTATAGCCATCTTCATAGCCCCGACGAAATCCCTCGCGGAAATAGTAGTTGTAGTCGTTCCGGGCTACATAATAGCCGCTATAACCGTAGTTCGCGTCCCTATAGGCATAAGAGTCTTTGTAGTTGCCACGCCAACGGTCGTCCCGGTCGGCCTTTCCGGCGCGGAAGCCTTCTTGGTAGCCATGGTTTACTGCCTGGCGTAGCGTCTTCGCGCCGTATTCGTTGATCTCGTAGTAGCGACCGCCACGATTGTAACGATAGATCGGAGCCGTGTAGAAATACGGGTCACGATCGTAATCGAACCGATGGTCGCGAAGATAGATCTGTTGCTGGCGTAGGCGATCTAAATACTGTTCCTGAAAACGATACTGCGCCATGCGCTTTTGTTGCTGCAACTGCACACTATTCTGTCGTATAAGGCGCTCCTGCTCTTCCAGATGCTGACTGTACTGCGTCACACGCTGTTGCTGTTGACTAATAAGCTTTTGTTGCTGCTGCTGTGACAGACGCTGTTCCTGTCTTTGGTCTTGCTTCTGTTCTTGCTGAACGCGCTGTTGCTGTTGCTTCTGATCTTGGTCCGATTGTCGTTGAACCCGCTCTTGCTGCTGCTGTTGTTTTTGTTCTTGCTGCTTTTGGTCTTGCTGAACACGCCGTTGCTCTTGTTTTTGGTCTTGCTCTGATTGCCGTTGAACACGGTCTTGTTGCTGCTCCTGCTGTTTTACTTGTTGCTGCTGCTTTCTTTGGTCTTGTTGCTGTTCTTGCTGAACGCGCTGTTGCTGTTGTTTCTGGTCTTGCTCTGATTTTCTTTGAACGCGGTCTTGCTGCTGCTCCTGTTGTTTTAGTTGTTGTTGCTGCTGTCTTTGGTCTTGCTTCTGTTCTTGCTGAACGCGCTGTTGCTGTTGTTTCTGGTCTTGCTCTGATTTTCTTTGAACACGCTCCTGCTGCTGTTGTTGTTTTTGTTCTTGCTGCTTTTGGTCTTGATGCTGTTGTCGCTGACCGCGCTCTTGCTGTTTTTGCTCTTCCTGCGCGTTGGTCGGTATGCTCACTCCCACCACTGACAGGGTGCTGATTACAAGCGCCATCGCCATCCGATCTAAGATATTAATGTTCATGGTACTTCTCCTGGTCACTCGGGCACGTAAATTTGACATAAAGCGTCGTCGAAACTCTCGACCAAAAGGTCGGCTGAAACTGCGTGAACGGTGTGTTTGAAAATATCTCACGTTATGTGCAGCCACGCCTATAAAGAGAACCACTAACGCTGGTTTCTGAGTACTCTGCAATGAGTTGTTTTAAAAGTATGCCAACTCGCGGGGGATTGCTGTCCAACTATGAGACGGTTCTCAAAAACAAATTGGGGAATTCACTCGCGAGGTGCCGGGGACTACCTCAGTCCTAAATAGCCGGCAACGAAAAGCACTACCACAACAACACCCACTATGTAGAAAATATTGTTCATGTCAGTTTCTCCTTTCTTTCGCGTGTTCGAATTTACCGTTGAGCCGGATGCCCGCAATATTTCACAGAGAAAGGGCGGCCGAGGGGCGTCCGTTGTTGTCCGACCGTCCGATGACGCTCAATGGGATCTTAAGCTCAGTGATAATATTCGGATCGGTGCCCTGCATCCTTGGTGGTACGTGGCCACAATTAATGCAATAAAACTCAGGAACGATATATTTTTGGCAACGCGGACAATTCATAGTCTTATTCAGTTTCTTTCTCGATGTCGGTAACGAAGGTGCCTTGTCGGGAAAAAGAAACACCTGTCTCTTTCTGCGACCGGACAAGTTCTTGTCTTTTTAAGTGAATCCCTTGTTTTCATTGTCGTACTATCTAAGAGCAGGTTGTGTGCCAGACCCATTGGTAAGAAATATGCTGGATTTCCGATGGCTTTTTTTTCGTTTTCTGGATGGAGAAGAGATGCGGCTCGCCTAAAGCGTCGAGAGCTTCGACCAAAAGGTCGGACTAAACCTATTTAGCTCCCGTGACTATGTCGCTCTCATAATGCGATGGCTGTAAATCTTATTCTTCGTTGACGAGGTGCAGCATGTAATTGATTGATAGACGCTTTTTCAGACTTGTCGGCATCGATCTTTGTGTCGACTTCTGAATTGTCCGTATCCGTCGAGTCTAGCCCCGAGGAGAGGCTAACCTCCCGCTGCGCGTATCAACGCCCAGCGTGAGCTACTACCCCTACCTAGGACTGTGGATCCTTTTGTCGGGTCGCCGTCACGCCATGGACGATCGCCAAGCCTATCAAACAGAGAATGCCCACCCCGATCCACTGCATCGGCACGTGGAGCAGATTGGCTCCAATCGCCAGGCCGGCGATCAGTATGATGTATCCGACGAGGTAAATCCCAAATGACATCGCTATCCCTCCTTGATTAATACTTACATTGAATTCTTCCCGAAAGCCTCTTTTTTCCTGGCTATGAGAATATAGCGACTCGGCAAGGATTGCTGTCCAGTATTGGACGGTGTTGAAAAGAAATATCACGCAGCGCCCGGGAATGGCACGGTTTTCTAGGCAATCTGCCCGAGGTATGCAGTGAGTTTGTTTTCCTTGATGACGAGAAAACGATCGCTATTGGTTTCAATCAATCCCAGATTGCGAAATCTCTGCATGAAGAAGCTGATCCGGGGCCGCGTCGTCCCCACCATCTCCGACAATTCTTCATGCGATATTTTCAGTTCGATGCGAATGCTGCGCGGGTCTTTCTTGCCCATGGTGCGGGCCAACTGCAGCAACGTCTGGCCCAACCGCTGTTCGCTATCCGCCGTGACTAGATTGGCGATGACGTGCTGTTGGTCCGCAATGCGAACCGCTAGGTAGCGCACGAATCCCTCAGACAAGGAGTCGCGGCTTAAGCGCGCAAAGAACTGAGCACAGGGTATTTGCTTTAACTTCGTTTCTTTCATCGCCGCCGCGGTTTCGTGACGCGCGCCTAACCCGGCTAGGCACAGCTCGCCGAAAACATCTCCGCTGCTATGGATGGCCAGTAGACATTCTTTACCTTCGGGCGAGAGCAGAAGCAGTTTGATCTGGCCAGTCTCAATGAAATAGACCATCTCGTCCTGGTCGCCGCAGGTGTAAACATTCGCGTGCCGCGGGATCGTCACAGCGCGAGAGTTCAGGGTCTCGTGCCGCAACGAATCGCGCATTTGCTGTTTGAACCGGTCCGCTTCGGGAGTCTGTTGAATCATGGGGCGCGTTTCCGACTAATTGCTGCGCTGAGCCCAATCTCCGGTGCTCTTTTGAAGGCTGATCGAATGCGTATGGGGATTACCACGAGAGTCTTTTTCCATTTGCATGGCAACGATGTCGCCGACTCGCAATTGGCTGACCGGATAGACTCGCCCCAGATACATCACCCGGGTCTCCGCGCTATAAGTTACCATTCCGGGATGACCCGGACTGGGTCGAAGGTGAATCTCGTTCGATCCGGTATCAACCCGCTCCACCGTCCTCACGATCTCGTTCTGGACCGGTTGACTGGCCCTGCCGGGAAGGTTATCTCTGCCGACCAGCGCCGTGTTGCCGCTGCAACCTGCGAATGCTGTCAAAGCCAATGCCAGTGCTAAACCCGATGCTGCATGATTGATTAGATTCATGGTCTCTCCTAATAGATGATGGAGCCTTTTTCGAGCTGCGACTTACGGCTCAAGTATTCTGCGCGCGATATTCTCTCGCTTTTGTAATCACTCTCCAGCTGTTCCATTTTGCTATGGGCATTAATTTCGTAACCTGCACTTGTGCCTAGGGCGCCTAACGCTGCTCCGCCCAAGAACGCGCAACCGCTTTGACCGAGAACCATCAAGAACGCTAACGCCAACATTACTTTTTTCATTTCAATCTCCTTGGTTGTACTGGGCAGAGGGGTTAATTCAGACTTACTTGAAAATTCCTAGTAAGCTCAGGAGCGAAACCCTATGCATTAAATTGTTTAACCTTAGTGTAAGTTTGCGACCGTCTAGAGCCGCCCGGTCAAGAGCAGAACGACAACGATCAGCAACACCACACCCGCGATCCCCGACGGTGCAAAGCCAAATTTGTGATAACCCCAGTTGGGTAAACCGCCCACCAGAAACAGAACTAATACGATCAACAGTATCAGGCTCATAGTCAGTTACCTTCTTTCAAGATTCTTTCTGAATGACTTTACGAGCAGATTACGTGCCAGTCCTCGCGGTCAGCAAAAGACCGCATTTCGCAAGGGATTATTTAACGAGCCGGAGAAAAAATGGGGGGACGGTTCGGCGAAACAGTCGAAACAATCGACCAAAAGGTCGAGGTACAGAGAATGACTTGTGTCGAGAAACAATGTTGGCACACCGGCAACCAACTACTTTGCGGAAGCTAGCCGGGCAACTTCGACAAGAGTCGTGCAACCAAAGGCCGAAGCAGTAACGAAGGCAGCAGCATAATTCCGGAACGTGCCGGGGTTAATTTCGCTTCTACCAAGCTGCTGAAAAACTCCGCGCATCCTGATCTTACCAAGCTGTTCGTTGCCTTTATGGCGTCGCCGGAGGCACAAGCGCATCGTTGAAAAGCATGAGAAGCGTTCTTCGCACCTGGTGGCGAGAACGCACATGGGCAATTACGTAAGGGAAACCTGTCTGAGGCTGCAGAGCGCGGCCGACCTGATCGCGTCGTTTCACGAGGGCAAAGGTCTCGAATTCAGGGCCGAGCTCACCAACATGCTCAAGCAATAGAGTTGCCTGCTACGACATTTAGAAAAGCGCACGCGAGAAAGAGAATTTCCAAGGGAGAGAGAGTCAAGGACGGTCAGTTTGCTTCAACCCCAAGACACGGGCAGGCTGATATAGTTGGTGAAATGCGGGATACGTGATTGGCTGAATAATCAACTATGGAGTTAAAATGCCGCCTTCAGATTCAATTAACTCCGCCAGTTCTTCGAGAAGCATTTCCGTTTCAATTTGCTCGACGGATTTCGAGACGGATTTCCTGTTCCGCGGCTCGGATAAATGAGGCCCGGCTTTAGCCGCGAACGGCACGCAATCCTGAGGCTTTTCCATGGCCATGTACAGCATCCCTAACTCATCCAACATGGAATAGTTTCCATTAGCGAAGCGACCATAACCAGACGGTCGCTATAAGCTCTCCCAACGTAGTGTTGATCCCGATATCGCTACGGTTGTTTTCACGTCGATTATCTTTATCACTCCAAAAACTCTGTTGATCGTCGCTCGTTTTGCGACCCGGCTAGCCTGTGATGTTCTCGAAGTGTTCCTGGACCTTTTTCCAGTTCACCACGTGCCACCAATTGGTAATGTATTCGGGTCGCTTGTTGTGGTACTTGAGATAATACGCGTGTTCCCAAACATCGAGACCTAAAATTGGCAGCTGGCCGTTTGATAATGGAGTATCCTGGTTCGCCGTTGAGCTGGTCTCCAAGTCACCCGTGGACGTCATGGCAAGCCACGCCCATCCGCTGCCCGAGCGATTTTTGGCAGCGGCATCAAACTCTTCTTTAAATTGACTGAATCCGCCAAACGTCTTTGTAATCGCCTGTGCCAGCTTGCCCTGAGGCTGAGCGGCGCTCCGTGGCGTCATGTATTCCCAGAATAGTGAATGATTTAGGTGCCCACCGCCATTATTTTGTAGTGTCGTCCTGATCTCGGCAGGCAACTCATCAAGATGAGCCAATAGTTCCACCAAGCTCTTTTTCTGAAGCTCCGGATATTTAGTTACGGCTTTGTTCGCGTTATCGATGTAGGCTTGATGATGCTTGTCATGATGCAAATGCATCGTTTGTTCGTCGATGTGCGGCTCAAGCGCAGCATACGCATAATCAAGTGGCGGAAGGGTATAGGGATAGTTCATGTAAGCACTTTGATAGAGAGAAAGCTTGTCCATAAAGCAAGACCTCCATATGCGTCGGTTAGATACGGGAACGGATCATGTCTCTGGAAAACTACTGCCCCAGATCCCAACTAAAGCAGAATGCCGAGGAGACCTTATTCTGCCCGGGAGCCGGCTCGGTAACTAGATACAAAAGATGTGGTGAGAAAGAAATCCTTGATCAAGTTGGTGGCGAGTTTGCCGGGATCGATCTTCCATATCCCTATACCTTTTAATTGTTCTATCGTATTGTTCCAGAAGTTTTGCAGCGGCTCACGGGAGTAGAGTGCGCGATTGCTCAAAGCGTCGAACTTGGCGTGGAGAAGCCGGCGTTTTGCCGGCAGGCTATGCCGCAGGCGCGAGTAGCCTTCTCGCCATTCTTGTATTCTGCTTCCGAGCCGGATGCTCCTCCGCATACGAACCATTTCATCAAGCCATCCACAGGGAACATCGCCATCTCGGGTCAGATGGAGCCGCAATTCCAGCAAAGTTGATTGCAGGCCTTCCCATTGCCGCACGAAGACGTTCAAGTCTCTGCGCGTGAAGAGTACCTTTGAGGATAATTCTTCAAAGGGATCCAACAACGCCTTGGCTCTGGCGGGAATCGTCGATTTGGCGTTGCTGTAGGCTTTCTGCCACTCTGCGATCTTGAGAGCCTGCCATATCTCTCCCTGAATTCTTTGCACCTCCTCGAGCCATTTCTCTTCCTTTTCGCTCTTCTTGCGTGTCTGTAGCCAAACCTCTTCCATCTCTTTGAGAAATCTGGCCCACGAGATAAAGAGATAAAACACTTCTCCCGCGCGTTTCCAGAGGTGGACATGGAAGGGGTCGATGGCGAAGCCAGGTCTGCGCGATAGCCGATCTTTGAGCCTGAAGAAACCGGCGATCATTGGGTGCTCTTTCTCGATGACCGCGGCGTTTTTATACCAGAAAAAGATCGACATGAGGTTCCAGTAATTCCTGGGGTGATGGTTCCAGCGTGATAGAATCTTGATCATGTTCTCCTTGCTATAGAACGATTTCCACGCGTCGTCGTAGGCCTGGAACCACTCATCCGCAGTCATACTGGGATGCTTGATAGTCGCATGGAAGGAATCCCGTTTGTTGAAATCCGGATCCATCCATTCACCGCGCTTCTTCATCTCGCGGTGATCATGGGAGCCGGGAAGTGGAGTCAGCATAAAGAAAGAGGACTGATCCGGCTGGATCACATCCATGAGATAGCGGATGTCCTGCGGCACCTGCTCTTTGGTATCAAAGGGAAGGCCGATGATGTACCCGGCGTGGACGACTATGCCGGCGTCGTGCCATTCGTTGATTATTTGTTGGTACTCTTCGACGTGATTCTGCCCTTTGCCTTCAGCCTCGAGGTTCTGGGGATTGACGCTCTCCATCCCGATAAAAACTTGGGTGCAGCCCGCTTCGGCTGCAAGCCGCACGAAATCCTTCGGCTTGCGGGCGAGGTCTACCTGGATCATGAAAGAGATCTTGATACCGTCTTTCCTTAGCTTGATGATTTCTTCGAAGGTCTCACGCCAGAGTTTTTTACGGGCGAAATTATCGTCGGTGAAGAAATAGAAAGAAACTCCGTGTTCGCGATAATTCCTGCGCAGCAGCTCAGCGATACTCTCCGGGCTGCGCTCGCGCATTGTACGGCCTTGAACGTTTATGATGGTGCAAAAGGAGCACGCGAAAGGACACCCCCGGGACGTATCCGCGGTGCCGAATGAGGGTTTGGCAAAGTGGCGCATGGTCTTGGAACTGATTCGGGGCAGCGGCGCGCTGCCGATGTCGACAAGATTTTGCAGGTCTTGGGCGAATGAATAAATGGGCTTTAATCGGCCATGGAGCGCGTCCGCCAGAATTTCGGCCCAGTTTTCCTCTACTTCCCCGGATACGATCGTGATGGACTCTTTAACCAGCGCCTGGATATCGGGCTCCTGACCGCCCAGCATGTTGATGGTGCCGCTCGTGTGGAATCCGCCCATGATCACATCGATCCCGGCAGCGCGAAACTGCCGAGCCAGCTCGAAGGCCCGTGGAAACTGGTTGGTTTGGACTCCCACTAATCCCACCACAAGCTTGGTCGAACGGCGCCGGCTCCAGCCGATAATTTTTTTTACCGGGAGTTTTTCCGCAGTCTCGTCAAAGGTAACGATCTCTATACTAAGGGAACCGAATACGCCACTTCTTTTTACCTCTTCGGTCAGACCGTGCAGGACGTTGAGCGTGTTGCTCGGCAGCACACCTTTCCAAAAGCGAATCACATAACCGTCGTCGTCGTACTTGGAGGGTTTGATCAGGACGATACGGAAATTTTTGAACGGCAGCTCTGGCGGTGGCTCCTGGAGCGAATCATGCCCGCTCATAAGTTGACCTAACATAATTTTTGCATCTCCCAAGATTGGATATGCTCTCTTTCGCAAACGAATGGATTATCATTTCTCGCTCTTAGCGTGAGCTGGAAGTTCTCCGCATTGCCAAGTGGCACGTTCAGGCTTGGCGAGCGTCCAAGTCTAGAACTCTGCTAACACGAGGCCCAGATCTCCGTGGACCGCGCGCTCGCTCGAAGCTCTCCAGGTAGCGGCGCGCGACCGCGGGCCAGACCATGTCGCGGCCGTGAGCGGCGGCGCGTGCGCAGAGGGCCAATCGTTTTGCATCATCGCTCAGGAGATCCACCACCGCGCGCGCGATGGTCTGGGAGTCTCTCCACGGCACGAGTATACCGCGCCCGTCAGCGAGGAGTTCGCGCGCATAAAGATAAGGCGTGGAGATGACGGCTTTGCCCGAGCCAACCGCATAGGCCAACGTCCCGGACGTGCTTTGCTCCGGGTTGAGGTACGGCGTTACATAGATGTCGGCGGCGGAGAGAAACTTGACGAGTTCGCCGCGGCTCACGAAACGATTGTGAAAGGTCATACTAGGTTCCACGCCGAGTCCTTGAGCACGACGCTCCAGGCTTTCGCGGTAGCTCTCGCCGTACCGCTCTTTGATATGTGGATGGGTAGCTCCGAGCACGACGTAAACGGTGTCCGGGTAACGCGCAAGAATCGCCGGCAGCGCGTCGATGACATGCTCGATACCTTTGTCCGGCGATAACAATCCGAATGTAAGAATCACCGACTTGCCTTCGATCCCGAGTTCTTTCTTGCTCCGGCCGGTGAACGGCACGCTCGGAATCCCGTGCGGGATGATATCGATTTTGTCCTCGGGTACGCCGTGAACATTATGGAGGAGAGCGGCGCCGTGGGCGCTCATGACGACGAGCCGGCTCGAAAGTCGGGCGATCTCATTCATCGCTCGACGCTGCATGGAATCCGGCTTGCCGAGGATCGTGT
>Ga0184609_10000625_pt1 | contig 10509 bp, 10 predicted proteins | sample PLM1_60_coex_FD_133165 | JGI IMG/M metagenome (GOLD analysis project Ga0184609, IMG submission 133165) | Groundwater sediment microbial communities from an aquifer in East River, Colorado, USA - PLM1_60_coex | ecosystem: Environmental > Terrestrial > Soil > Riparian zone | place: USA: East... | reverse complement strand
ATTCCGGTGGTCACGGGACGGAGGTCGCGGGTGTCATCGCGGCCGCGATGAACAACGGTGTCGACGGCAGCGGGGTCTGTCCGGGGTGTCGCCTCATGATCTTGCGCGCTCGCAACCTGAGGCAGGAGCTGAATGCAATCGCTTACGCGATCGACAACGACGCGGACATCATCAACGCAAGCTTCACATCTGCTGACGTCTTCCTTGCACCCGAGTGGCTCGCCTTCCAGGCGGCCTACAAGGCCGGAGTCCTCTCTGTCGTGGCGGCTGGGAACGAGGCAGGCAACAACGACATGGCGATTCCTGACCTCAGTTACACCAAGCTAGCCGACGCGCCCCTGTTCCCAGCTTCATACGACATCCCAGGCATCCTCTCGGTTGCCGCGAGCAACGACCAGGACCAATACGGATACGCAACGGGCTGCGCGATCCAACTGCCGAAGGCCAACTCGTGCTTCTTCACCAACTTCGGTCACGACTCCGTCGATCTGGCAGCTCCGGGTGTGGACATACTGACGACCTCGCCGCCCGGCAGCCACATGGTGGTCGACGGTACTTCGTTCTCCGCGCCGATGGTGGCTGGGGTGGCTGGACTCGTGAAGTCGGTGCACCCAGAGTACAGCGTCGTCCAACTGCGGAACGCCGTCCTGAATGCAGTCGATCATCCAGCTGATCTGGCGGGTGGGTGGACGGCGACGAGTGGCCGGGTCAAGGCCGCAACGGCGCTTGCAGCGAGCCCCACGACGACGGTTCCATTGAGTCGGGGGAATATCGCGGGCGCCGCTCGCATCTCGGGAATCGCTCGGGGCCGAGTCTCCTACCCCTCAAACGTCAACGATGTGTTCAAGGTCAGATTGAGGCGGGGCCTCGATTATGGGGTGGTGCTGGAGGTTCCCGCGAGACAGGACTTCGATCTCTACGTGTGGAAGCCCGGGACCGTCCAGATCTGGCAAGTGGAGCCTGGCTGTGACTGGATTGGGCCATGCCGCTGGTTGCAGGAGGCTGGCACTCGGGGGAAGGGGAAGCCGGAGGGGCTGGCCTTCAGAGCGAGGAGGACTGGGACCTACTACATTCAGGTCACATCCTTCTTTTCAACCGGCAGGTACCGGCTCCTCGTCGGACGCCTTTGACAGCAGCGACCACAGTCATTTGCGGGGCGTGGGCGGGATGTTCTGGTTGAGCCGGAATAGGTTCGTGGGGTCGTATCGGGCCTTGATGGCCGCGAGGCGGTCCCACGTGGCACCGGGGTAGGCGTCGCGGACCCGGGCCTCGCCCTCGTCGACCAGGAAGTTGACGTACGCGCCAGCGTCATCCTGCCGGAGCGCCGCGGCGAAGTCGTCAACCCAGGACTGTCGTACCACCTTGTCCTCGGGCCCCTCGTAGAACGAGGCTACGTTGACCATGATCTTGCTGGCGCGGTGGGGGAAGGCCGTCGCGTCGGCCGGCACCCGGGCCATCGCCCCGCCCAGCACGCGGAGCTGAGCCACCCGCATGCTCGCGTCGGAGGCCTCGAGGTGCTTCATGATCGTCTCGGCGACGCCATGATCAACGGTGTCGATGAACATCGTGTGCGTCACCGCGGTGGGGCGGTACGACTCGTCCTCGGGCGGATAGATCTCCGGATACTTGATCGGGCGGACCATGTCCGCGATCGGCGCGGCCAGGGCTCGGAAGGGCGCGAGCTCACGCTGGCCGGCCTCGGTCTCGCCCGCATAGCACATGAAGGCCAGCACGACGAGCTTCCCATGGTGCTCTTCCGGCACGAACGGCATCGGCGGCGCCGGCATGACGTTGGCGATGGTCGAGAGCTCCTCCGGCGCGGCCTCGGCAAGCGCGATGAACTCGGCGACGATCTCTGCACTGGCTGGGAGCATCAACATCCCGCCCACGATCGTGTCGAGCTGGTGAAGGCGGAACCGGAACCGCGTGGCCACCCCGAAGTTGCCGCCCCCGCCCCTGATGGCCCAGAACAGGTCCGGGTGGCTGTGGGCGTCCACCCGAAGCAGTTGCCCGTCTGCGGTCACGATCTCTGCGGCCAGCAGATCGTCGATGGTCATGCCGTACTTGCGGACGAGGTAGCCGACCCCGCCGCCCAGCGTGATCCCTCCGATCCCCACCGATCCGGTGTCGCCGAAGCCGGTGGCCAGTCCATGGGCGCCCGCCGCAGTCGAGTACTCGACCGCGGTCAGGCCGGCCTGAGCCCACGCCGTCCGTCCCTCCACGTCGACGTCCAGCGCCCTCATGTCTCGGAGATCGAGCACGATCCCCCCGTCCGTGGTGCAGTGCCCGGCGCCGCTGTGGCCGCCGCCCCGAACGGCGAGCTCCAACCCGGTCTGGGCTGCGAACGCCACAACGCGCGCGACGTCGGCCTCGTCGGCGACTCGGGCGATCGCCGCGGGCCGGCGGTCGAATTCGCCGGAGAACACCCGGCGGGCGTCGTCATACTCGGCGTCCTCTGGCGTGATCACCCGGCCGCTCAGGGCGGCGCCGAGCTGTGGGATCGAGGTCGCGGTGGGCTCGTTGATCGCTGGTGCCATGGTCTCCCCCTCGAGTGGGTGCTCAGTGTTGAGACGGTCCGGGCGGGCGGAACTCATCGCTTCGCCTCGTCCTGCTTATCATGGCTGGCGTGCCAGCGATCGGGAATCGAGGGGGCAGCACGGCCACGCGTGGGGCCGAGGACCTCCAGGACCTGCTGGAGCAGCATCGCGTCGAGCTGACCGCCTACGCGTATCGGATGCTGGGTTCGGCGTTCGAGGCCGAGGACGCCGTCCAGGAGACGCTGCTCCGAGCGTGGAAGGGGTTCGACGGCTTCGAGGGTCGGGCGGCGCTCCGTTCCTGGCTCTACCGGATCCTCACGAACGTCTGCCTCGACATGCTGAGCGGGAGGGCGCGGCGGGCCCGCCCCATGGATCTGGGGTCCGCGGGCACCGCCGAAAAGCACCTGCTCGGCGAGCGCCTGCCCGACGTCACGTGGATCGAGCCCATCCCGGACGGACAGGCGCTGCCGACGGGTGGCGACCCGGCCGAGATGGCGGAGTCCCGCGAGAGCATCCGCCTGGCCTTCGTGGCTGCACTCCAGCACCTCCCGGCCCGCCAGCGGGCGGTGCTGATCCTGCGCGAGGTCCTTCGGTGGAAGGCGTCCGAGGTCGCCGAGCTCCTCGAGACCTCGGTCCCCTCAGTCAACAGTGCGCTCCAACGAGCTAGGGCCACGCTCGCATCCGCCGACCTCGAGACCGGCGAGGCCCGCCGACCGATGGACGAGGAACAGCGGGCACTGCTGGCCCGCTACGTCGATGCCTTCGAGCGGTACGACATGGACTCCCTCACTTCGCTCCTGCGGGAGGATGCATCGTGGTCGATGCCCCCATACGAGCTGTGGCTCCAGACGCACGACGACGTTCGCCGATGGTGCCTGGGGCCCGGGATCGGCTGTCGGGGCTCCCGTCTGGTGCCGGTCGAGGCCAACGGCATGCCGGCCTACGGGCAGTACAAGCCGAGCGACCGTGAGGGGATCCTGGAGCCCTGGTCACTCCAGGTCGTAGAGGTGTCCGGAGATCGGATCGCCGGGATCACGTTCTTCCTCGACACCCAGCGATTGTTCCCGATGTTCAGCCTGCCACCCCAGTTGCCACGGTTAGAGACGGATCCAGGCAACGGATCGGGCTGATCAAGGAAACGCCGTAGCGTTCGACGTGTTCGAAACGCCCCGCCTCACGGCGGGGCCTTTCGTTCACGAGGGGCCTTCTTCAAACCGGCCTCGTACAGGACGTCGGCGAGCCCCATGAAGGCCAGCAATTCCTCGAGCTCATGGCACGAGCGGCGGAGCCGGACTCCGCGCCCCAGCCGCCGGACCGTCAGCCAGACCCTGGCCAGAGCCTCGACGGCAACCGCGTCCGGCTCGACGAGTGCCCCGACGTCACAGACCACCAGCTCAGCCTCGCTTCGCTCCAGTAGCACTCGGGCTCGCCGGCAGAAAACCGGGATGTCTTGAGGCTCGATCGGGCTGCGGAAGACCAAGAGAGCCGGACCTCTGTGAGCTGCCATCCAATGACACGACCGGAAACTGGCCGGAAACTGAGCGGGGGACCGATGAATTCGCCCTCACGTTGCGGTCTGCTAGGGAAAGGATGGACGAGGGAGACGAGGGACAAGACCGGGGTCGTTTCGCTCGCCTACGTACTCGCACGCTCATGAGGCCAGGTACGAGGGTTCCTCGACGGGATGTCGAGAACAGCGGAGCAGCTCCGACCGATGGGTGAGAGCGTCCGCCGGGCGACGGAAACGAGGAGGTGGCAGGATGAAGTACATCATCATGATGTTCGGGGACCAGAACACGATGATGGAGACCAGATCGCCGGAGTGGATACGGGAGATGATCGGTTTCATGCAGAAGATCGATCAGGAGATCAAGGACGCTGGCGAGTTCGTCGACGGGCAGGGGCTCGTCGATCCCAGCGAGGCGAAGACCGTCCGACTCGAGAACGGCACGCCGGTGGCGACCGATGGCCCGTACGCCGAGGCCAAGGAATCCCTCGCTGGCTGGTGGATCATCGATGCTGACGAAGCGCGGGCGATCGACATCGCCTCTCGATGCGTCGCCTTCACCGGCGGGCCCGTGGAGGTGCGCCAGGTCGCCGACGCGCCGCCAGAGGTCTGACCGCCCACCACAACCGACCGCTCATCCGAGCAGAAGGAGGAGATACCGGTGCAGAAGATCACCACGTTCCTATGGTTCGACGACCAGGCCGAGGAGGCCGCGAACTTCTACGTCTCCGTGTTCTCATCCAGGCGCGGAGCCGATTCCGACCCGGGACCGTCGAAGGTCGCGGAGCTCACGCGCTACGGTGAGGCCGGGCCGGGGGCCCCGGGAACCGTCATGACCGCCTCGTTCCAGCTCGCCGGGCAGGAGTTCACGGCGCTGAACGGTGGGAAGCAGCCGTTCACCTTCAACGAGTCGGTCTCGCTCGTCGTCAACTGCGGGTCGCAGGAGGAGGTCGACGAGCTGTGGACCGCCCTCACCGCGAAGGGCGGTGAGGAAGGTCCGTGCGGCTGGCTCAAGGACCGGTACGGCCTCTCGTGGCAGATCGTCCCGACCCGCCTGACCGAACTGCTGACCGACCCGGATCCGGGGCGGGCACAGCGAGCCATGCAGGCGATGCTCCAAATGAAGAAGATCGACATCGCGGCGCTGGAGGAGGCAGCCGAGGCCGCGTAAGGCCGCCGGCCGTCCATCGTGTTGCCGGTCGAAAGTCCCCGCGTCGAGGACCTGCTGCGCGAGCTCGCGCCGCAGGTCCTCGGCACGCTCGTGCGCCGGCATGGCCAGTTCGACGCGTGCGAGGACGCCGTGCAGGAGGCGCTACTCGCGGCGTCGCGGCAGTGGAGCGAGGTGGGCGTCCCCGAGAGCCCGAGGTCATGGCTCACGGCGGCGGCGAACCGGCGCCTCGTCGACGGATGGCGGAGCGAGAGCGCCCGGCGGCGACGGGAGGAGACCGCGGCAGTGCTGGATCTCCCCGGCCGGGGAACGATCGCTGACGAGGACGACACACTCACGCTCCTGTTCCTGTGCTGTCACCCTTCACTCTCCCCGCCCTCACAGCTGGCACTCACGCTGCGCGCGGTCGGCGGACTAACGACGACGGAGATCGCGAACGCGTTCCTGGTCCCCGAGACGACGATGGCGCAACGCATCAGTCGGGCCAAGCACACCATCCAGAGCTCGGGCGGCCGGTTCGAACTACCGTCCGGGCCGGAGCTAGCGAAGCGCCTCGGCGTGGTGCTCCAGGTCCTCTACCTGATCTTCAACGAGGGCTACACGACGAGCTCCGGTCCTTCCCTCCAGCGGGGCGACCTCACGATCGAGGCCATCCGACTTGCCCGCCTGCTCCACCGGCTCATACCCAGGGACGGTGAGGCCGCCGGACTGCTCGCCCTCATGCTGCTGACCGATGCGCGTCGGCTCACCCGGACCGACGCCGAAGGCCTCCCCGTCCCTCTCGCCGAACAGCGGCGCGATCTGTGGGACCGGGCGCAGATCGAGGAGGGTCTGGCGCTCGTCGGTCGAACCCTTGGAACGGGGACGATCGGTCCGTACCAGGTCCAGGCGGCGATCGCCGCCGTGCACGACGAGGCGCCGAATGCCGAGGAGACCGACTGGCCGCAGATCCTGGCTCTGTACGACGTGTTGGAGCAGATATCACCGGGGCCGGTCCTCACCCTGAACAAGGCTGTCGCCGTGGCCATGGTCCACGGGCCGCGAGCCGGCCTGGCCATGCTCGGAACGCTCGACGCGGACGAGCGCATGGCCCAGACCCACCGCCTCGATGCGGTGCGCGGGGGCTTGCTCGAGCTCGCCGGGGATGCGGACGAGGCGCGGGAGTCCTACCGGCGGGCGGCGAGGAAGGCCGCGAGCGTCCCCGAGCAGCGCTACCTCGCTCTTCGGGCCGCCCGGCTGGGCTGAGCGTTCCCCAAATCCAGGGGCAGCTAGCAGACGAGCTCCGCCGGACGCTAGGCTGCTCCCGGCCATGGCCGAGTACGCAACGCCTGAGGAGGAATGGCACGACTTCCTGAGTGGTACCCACCCACACCTGAACGATCCGAGCCCGCTCCGGTTCATCCCGTCCAGCCCGCGGTGCAAGCTCTGCAAGGCGCCATTCCGAGCTCCCGGCGCCCTGATACTCAGGCGGTACGGGTTCACCCCCTGGGAGAAGAACCCGAAGATCTGTGGGCGCTGCTTCCGGGGTTTCGTCACCCATGCGCAGGGCTGCCCCAGTGCGGGCCCAAACGAGGAGATCCGTGGGGCGGAGGTCGAGTTGTCGATGCTGTTCGCCGACGTTCGCGGCTCGAGCAAGCTCGCCCGGCAGATGTCGACACTCGATTTCACCAGGCTCATGAACCACTTCTACAAGGTGTCGAGCGAGGTTCTGATCGAGCGCGATGCGATCATCGAGAAGTTCGTGGGCGACGAGGTCGTGGGGCTCTTCATCCCGTTCATGACAGGTCAGGAACACGCCAAGCGCGCGATCGAGGCTGCCGAGGAGCTGCTCCGCGCCACGGGTCACGGTTCAACCGAAGGCCCGTGGGTTCCACTCGGAGCCGGCGTGCACACCGGCCCGGCGTTCGTCGGCATCGTCGGTTCCAACGAATCGAGCGACTTCACGGCGCTCGGCGACCCGGTCAACATCGCTGCGCACCTCGCGTCCCAGGCGGCGATCGGCGAGGTGCTCCTCAGCGAGCAGGTCGCCGCCAGTGCGGGACTCCTGGATGCGGCTCTCGAGCACCGGTCCGTTTCGCTCAAGGGACACTCGATCGACGCGTTCGTCCTTGCGCCCTCTCAGGGAGCGTCCCCGAGAGCGATGGAGTGACGGAAGGACATCAGTCGATCCAGTCGGGGAAGAGCGGGTGCGGGACGCCCTCGACGGGGAAGGGAGTCAGGCCGCTCCCATCGGGCCGGATCAGATACATCTCGTCGGTGCCGGCGACAAGGATCGCCGATCCATCCGGCGACCAACTGAAGAGCTGCCCGAACTCCGAGGTGACGCGTCGCTGGTGCCCGCCGTGAGCGTTCATGATCCACACGTCCTGCCACGGACCGATGTCCCCGGTGGTACGGCAGTCCGGCGCATCCGATATCGAGCAGTCGTCTCTCGCGGACGAGAACACGATCCACGAGCCGTCCGGAGACCACGCCGGCCAGCCGTCCTCGCCCGGCGTTCTCGTCAATCGACGGACGTCGCTCCCGTCCGCATTCATCACGAAGACGTTGTAGTCGGGGTTGGAGCCAGCGGCTCCCGGCTCCTGCGCCATGAACGCGATCCGTGAGCCGTCGGGCGACCAAGCGGGGTACTCGACGTAGTGACGGGAGAACCGATGTGGGCGCGAGCCGCTCGGCGAAACCGTGTAGCCGAGGAGACCCAATCCGGCCGTACCCATCGCGGAGTTGAACGCGATCGAGGACCCATCCGGTGACCATGCCGGGCCCCAGTCCGCCACGTCGTTGCGCGTTAGGTTCCGCTGATCGGATCCATCGGCGTCCATCACGAAGATTTCGGTCGTCCCGTCATCGCCGGTCTGGTGCCGGTACGCGATCCGCGAACCGTCGGGCGACCACGTCGGATCGAACTCCATCGCCGGAGCGGATGTCACTCGGCGAACCTCGGTCCCATCGGCCCTCATCGACCAGATGTCGTTCGTCTCGTCGGACAAGACGAGCTTGCCCTCCATTGACCGGATGGAGATCCGGGGTCCAGACGCGGACGGGAAGACGACCGGCTGCGTGGCGGTCGGCACAGTGGCACCGGGAGAGCCGGTCCCGCTCGCACCATCCGTGGTGGGTCCAGCCGAGCACGCCACCAGCATCACCAGACCCGACGCTGCCACCATTCTGCGCATGCCCGACCTACGCCTGGAGACCTCCGGGAGTTCCAGTGTCAATTCGGCCGGCGCTCCCCCTGACCTGGTACCGTTGTCGATGAGGGCACCAATCGCGGTTAAGGCTACGAGCAGTTCCCTCACCCCCGGCTGCTACGGCCGGCGCCCGAACGGCAGCTCTTAGGCCGGAACGGCGAAAGGAAGGAGGGATCGCACGTGGCAACTGGAACCGTGAAGTGGTTCAGCTCTGAGAAGGGCTTCGGCTTCATCACTCCCGAGGACGGCTCTGCCGACGTATTCGTGCATTTCAGCGCGATCGCCGGCGACGGGTACCGCAACCTCGACGAGAACCAGCGGGTCGAGTACGACGTGAGCCAGGGGCAGAAGGGCCCCCAGGCAGCGAACGTTCGCCCCGTCTAAGACGTCTTCGGACATGCGCGAGGGCCCGGCGCGAGCCGGGCCCTTCGCATTTCTGGATACTTGAGGAGTGGGAACCGACCTCACGCTCCTCGTCGACTCGGCGAGCCTGATCTATCGGGCGCTCTTCTCCGTCCCCGATACGGTCAAGGCGCCCGACGGGACCCCGATGAACGCCGCCTATGGGTTCCTGGGGATGCTCGAGGGCCTGGTGAGCACCCACGACCCGGATTTCATCTGCTGTGCGGCAGATGATGACTGGCGACCGGACTGGCGGGTCGAGCTCGTCGACAGCTACAAGGCCTTTCGAGCGGAGCCGGGGAGCGCCCAGGAGCAGGCCGAAGTTCTGCTGGCTCCCCAGATGCCGGTCATCCTCGACATCCTCGCGGGGTGCGGGATCCAAGTCGTCGGGCATCCCGGCTACGAGGCCGAGGACGTCATCGGAACGCTCGCCCAGCGAGCACCGGGGCGGGTCGGCATCGTCTCCGGCGACCGGGACCTTTTCCAGCTCGTCCGGGATCCGGACGTGTTCGTGCTGTATCCGCGGCGAGGTGTCTCCGAGGTGGATGTCGTCGACGAGAGGTTCATCGAGACGAAGTACCAGATCCCCGGGCGAGCCTATCGCGACTTCGCGGTGCTGCGTGGCGATCCTTCCGACGGCCTGCCGGGAGTTCGAGGCGTCGGCCCGAAGCTGGCGGCCGGCCTGCTGGCCCGGTACGGGAGCCTCGACGGCATCCTGGAGGCAGCACGGGGATCCGAGGATCAGGGCATCGCCCTCGGCAAGGTTCGCCGAGACCTTGACTACGTCGAGCGCGCAGTCAAGGTCGTCGCGATCCCGACCGACCTGCCCATCCCCGAGGTGGACCTCGCCCGCCCCCGACGCCGACCGGACGCCGTCGTCGTCTCGCTTGCCGAACGGTACGCGCTGGGTGGGCCAGTGCGCCGCCTCGTGGCGACATTGACATCCGGCAGATCGGCACCTGAAGCTAGCTAGGACCCGTCACTCAAGTTGGAATTGCCCTCCAGGAACCCGGTCGATGCGACCTCGCCCTCGTCGGGGCCGTGGTACTTCAACACGTAGAGCCCATTTCGGATGTCCACGACGTAGATCAGGCCATCCTGGATGATCGGATAGCTCCACATGACGACCTGGTCGGGGCCCGAGCTGAGCGCAGGGTCCTCCGTGGCCACGGAACTGAGTGGTTCCGGGACAAACGCGGCCAGCTGCGTGGGTCGTGCCGGATCGCTGGTGGAGAACAGTTGGAGTCCCGCGCTGTGCCAGGTGACCAGCGCCAGATGCTCGGTGACCGTGGGATTGTGCGAGGAGAAGCTCGACCCCACGTTCCGTTCTCCGCTCACCTCGTCGCAGTACGCCTCCTCGTTGTACGGCGTCACGCGGTATTCCGAGACGATCTGGGGACTGGGCTCGTCACTCACGTCGATAAGATGAACCCAGCCCCAGGGGCACCCCGCATCTGGTCCAATCCCCCCGTAAACCTCGTCGGTGGTGAGCACCAGGTCGCGGCCGGGGACCTTCACCGCGCTGTGAGGTCCCGCACCCGGCCAACGGACCCGGTTGGCCAACGGCGTGACCAGACGGATGGCGGGCGCCGGGAGTCCCTTCGCCAACTCGGACGTGTCCAGAACGAAGAACCCCGCGGTGAGGAAAGCGAGATACGCGCGCGTTCCATCGGGCGACACGGACAGCGAATGGAGGTCGTCGTT
>Ga0184609_10000624_pt1 | contig 10519 bp, 8 predicted proteins | sample PLM1_60_coex_FD_133165 | JGI IMG/M metagenome (GOLD analysis project Ga0184609, IMG submission 133165) | Groundwater sediment microbial communities from an aquifer in East River, Colorado, USA - PLM1_60_coex | ecosystem: Environmental > Terrestrial > Soil > Riparian zone | place: USA: East... | reverse complement strand
GCGTGGCCGAGCCGGGTGCCGAAGCGCCGCGGTTGCGGCTGCACGCCCGGCGCCGATGGCCCGGGGCCGGCCAGCTCCCCGGCCGGCCGGGACCGGCTGGACTCCAGCTGCCAGCCCATCGCGGCCAGGCGCTTGTGGACGGTCCTTGGGGCGGGGTGGCCGGCGACCTCCCACACCACCTCCGAGTGGGGGGCGGTGCGCCCGGTGAGCAGCCAGGTCAGCAGGCCGAGGAACGAGTAGCCGCGCCGGCTGGGCACGCGGACCACCGCGCCGGCGCCGGCCCGTGGCAGCGCCGTCGGGGCGGCCGCCGCCTGGTGGAACGCCATGGCCGGAACGCCCGCCGCCAGGGCCGCGTCCAGCTGCGCCTTCGACAACGCGATGACGAGGTCTTGCGGTCCACCGGCGTCCAGGGTGTTGACGAGGTACCGCCCGGCCAGGATCCCGCTGCTGGCGGCGTTGCTCACCCCCATCACTCCCCGGCAGGCGGTCGACCTCCGTGCCGGGCAATGATGTCAGGCCTGGAACCGGGTCTGGGCGCGCAGGACCTCGTGGTGGCGCGTGGGCCGCACCGGATGGTGGACCTCCCGGACGTGCAGGACGTGGACGCTCCCGCCGCCGGCCCGGGCCAGCTCGACCACGGCCGGCAGCGTCTTGCGGGCGTGCTCGGAGTCGTCGACGGCGAGCAGTAGCTTCTCGAGCATGGGGACCTCCCCGGTCCGCTTGGTCGGCTGCCCCTGGGTACCACGGCCCGCCGGCCCTAACTAACCCTGCTGTTCAAGGGGAGGCACTGGTCGTATGCTCCCTGACTGGGGCAGCCCACCGTCGGGACTGGAAAGGCGGTCGCCTATGTATCCGGCCCGCTTCGAGTACGTCGCACCTTCGACGCTGGAGGAGGCACTCGAAACGCTCGGTCGGTACGGGGACGACGCCAAGGTCCTCGCCGGTGGGCAGAGCCTCATCCCGCTGATGAAGCTGCGCTTCGCCGCCCCGCGGGTGGTGGTCGACATCAACCGCCTGCCCGGCCTCGACACCCTGGCCGAGGGGAACGGCGGGCTGCGCATCGGCGCCCTGGTCCGTCACAAGGCCTGCGAGCGGTCCGAGCTGCTCGGCGGGCGCTGGGGGACGCTGGGCGACGCGGCCCCGCTGATCTCCGACCCGATCATCCGCAACCTCGGCACCGTCTGCGGCTCGCTGGCCCACGCCGACCCGCAGGGCGACTGGGGCTCGGCCCTGCTGGCCATGGACGCCGAGGTGGTCGCCCATGGCCCGGACGGCACCAGGACGATCCCCCTGCGGGAGCTGTTCCAGGGGCCGTTCGTGACCTCGCTGGAACCGACCGAGATCATCACCGAGGTCCAGGTGCCCGACCCGGGGCCGGTCGCCGGCGGCACCTACCTCAAGCTCGAGCGCAAGGTCGGCGACTTCGCCACCGTCGGCGTCGCCGTCCACCTCGCCCTCGGCGAGGGCGGCAAGGTCGGCCGGGCCGGCATCGCCCTCACCGCGGTCGGCCCGACCAACCTCAGGGCGACCGCCGCCGAGGAGGCGCTCGTCGGGTCCGAGCTGAGCGACGAGACGATCCGGGAGGCCGCCCGCCTGGCCGCCGAGGCCGCGCAGCCGTACGACGACACCAGGGGCAGCGCCGACTACAAGCGCAGCGTCGTGCGCGTCTTCACCGAGCGGGGCCTGCGGACGGCCGCGGCGGCGGTGGGTGCCGCGACGCCACGCCGGGCCACCGCATCGGGAACGGCCGCCTCCGGTGCGGCCGCCCCGCCCGGCCAGCCGGCTGACGGTGAGCCGGTCACCACCGAGGCGGCCCTCGACGCCACCGAGCGGCAGGGCTACTTCAGCGGCGAGGAGACCATCGCCGGCGTGATGGACGAGGTCAGGGACAAGGAAGACGGGGGTGAGCGGTGAAGGTGACCGTGGTCGTCAACGGCCAGGAGCGCTCCGCCGAGGTCGAGCCGAGGCTGCTGCTGGTGCATCTCCTGCGGGAGCGGCTGCGCCTCACCGGCACCCACATCGGCTGCGACACCACCAGCTGCGGCGCCTGCACGGTCCTGCTGGACGGGACCCCGGTCAAGTCGTGCACGATGTTCGCGGTCCAGGCCGAAGGGCGCGAGGTGACGACGGTGGAGGGCCTGGCCGCCGGCGGGCAGCTCCACGCCCTCCAGGAGGGGTTCAAGGAGGAGCACGGGCTGCAATGCGGCTTCTGCACCCCGGGCATGCTGCTCGCCTCCAAGGCGCTGCTGGAGGAGAACCCCGACCCGTCCGAGGAGGAGATCCGCTGGGCCCTGTCGGGCAACCTGTGCCGCTGCACGGGCTACCAGAACATCGTCAACGCGGTGCGGTGGTCGGCCAGGAAGCTGCAGTCCGACAGGGCCGCGAACCAGGCGAGCTAGGAGGCCGGGATGGCAGGCGAGCACACGGCCGAGGCCTGGCTGGGCCGGAGCGTCAAGCGCAAGGAGGACGACCGGTTCCTGCAGGGCAAGGGCAACTACGTCGACGACATCAACCTCCCGGGCATGCTGCACATGTCGGTGCTGCGCAGCCCGGTGGCCCACGCCAGGATCAACTCGATCGACACCTCGGCTGCCGAGGCGCTGCCCGGGGTGGTGGCGGTGGTCACCGGCGAGCTGCTGGCCCAGCACAACCTGGCCTGGATGCCGACCCTTTCGGGCGACACCCAGGCCGTGCTGGCCACCGACAAGGTGCGCATGCAGGGACAGGAGGTCGCCTGCGTGGTCGCCGAGGACCCCTACGTCGCCCATGACGCGCTGGAGCTGATCGAGGTCGACTACGACCCACTGCCGGTGATCGTCACCCCGCAGCAGAGCCTGCGGCCGGGCGCTCCGGTGATCCGGGACGACAAGGAAGGCAAGGAAGACAACCGCATCTACCATTGGGAGGCCGGCGACAAGGAGGCCACCGACCGGGCCTTCGCGCAGGCCGACCGGGTGGTCAGCCTCGAGACCTTCTACCCCCGCTGCCACCCGGCGCCGCTGGAGACCTGCGGCTGCGTCGCCGACGTCAACCCGGCCACCGGCAAGACCACCATCTACATGACCTCGCAGGCCCCGCATGTCCACCGGACCGTGTTCGCCCTGGTGACCGGGCTGCCCGAGCACAACATCCAGATCATCTCGCCCGACATCGGCGGCGGGTTCGGCAACAAGGTCCCGGTCTACCCCGGCTACGTCGTCGCCACCGCGGCCTCGCTGCTGCTCGGACGGCCGGTCAAATGGGTCGAGGACCGCACCGGCAACCTGATCTCGACCGGCTTCGCCCGCGACTTCTACATGAACGGCGAGCTGGCCCTGCGCGAGGACGGCAAGATGCTCGGGCTGCGCGTCAACATGCTGTCCGACCAGGGCTACGCCTACGCCGACGCGCAGCCGAGCAAGCTCAGGGCAGGCCTGTTCCACATCGTCACCGGTTCCTACGACATCCCCGCGGCCCACGTCGTCACCGACGGCGCCTACACCAACAAGGCCCCCGGCGGGGTCGCCTACCGCTGCTCGTTCCGGGTCACCGAGGCCTCGTTCTTCATCGAGCGGCTGGTCCAGACGGCCGCCTACGAGCTCGGCATCGACCAGGCCGAGCTGCGGCGGCGCAACTTCATCAAGCCCGAGCAGTTCCCCTACACCTCGGCCACCGGGTTCGTCTACGACTCGGGCGACTACGGCCGGGCCATGGACCTCGCCCTTGAGAAGCTCGGCTACGAGGACCTCAAGGCCGAGCAGGCAAGGGCCCGCGACGGCGGCAAGCTGATCGGGGTCGGGCTGGCCAGCTTCACCGAGGTGGTCGGGGCCGGGCCGAGCAAGGACTACGACATCCTCGGGCTGAAGATGTTCGACTCGGCCGAGCTGCGGGTCCACCCGACCGGCAAGGCGATCCTCAAGATCGGCGTGCAGACCCAGGGGCAGGGCCACGAGACGACCTTTGCCCAGATCGTGGCGAACGAGCTCGGCATCCCGCCCTCCGACGTCCTGGTCCAGCACGGCGACACCGACAACACCCCCTACGGCCTCGGCACCTACGCGTCCCGGAGCACGCCGACCGCCGGCGCGGCCACCGCGATGGTCTCGCGCAAGCTGCGCGAGAAGGCCAGGCAGCTGGCCGCCCACCTGCTGGAGACCGCTCCTGAGGACCTGGAGTGGGTCGGCGACCGGTTCCAGGTCAAGGGCGCCCCCGACCGGCAGACGACCATCCAGCAGGCGGCCTTCGCCGCCTACACCAACATGCCCGAGGGCATGGAGGCCGGCCTGGAGGGCGTCACCTACTACGACCCGCCCAACATGACCTACCCGTTCGGGACCTACGCGGTGGCCGTCGAGGTCGACCGGGGCACCGGCCAGTGGAAGGTCACCCGGATGGTCGCGGTCGACGACTGCGGGGTGCGGATCAACCCGATGATCGTCGAGGGCCAGATCATGGGCGGGCTCACCGAGGGGTTCGCCATGGCCGCGATGGAGCTGATCACCTTCGACGAGCTCGGCAACTGCATCGGGTCCAACTTCTCCGACTACCTGATCCCGACCGCCTGGGAGACGCCCAAGTTCGAGCTGGGCGAGACGGTGACCCCGTCGCCGCACCACCCGATCGGGGCCAAGGGGGTCGGCGAGTCGGCCACCGTCGGTTCCCCGGCGGCGTTCGTCAACGCGGTCGTGGACGCGCTGGCCCACGCCGGCGTCCGCGAGCTCGAGATGCCCATCGGCCCCGACAAGGTCTGGAAGGCGCTGGTCGAGGCTGGCCTCGCGGAATGAGATGACGTCCCGAGGTGAGGTGCTGGTCCAGGCGGGGCGGCTGGCCACCGAGGGGAAGCCGTACGCCCTGGCGACGGTGGTCAGGGTGGTGCGGCCGGCTTCGACCCGGCGGGGGGACCGGGCGCTGGTCACCCCCGACGGGACCCTGGCCGGCTGGGTCGGCGGGGCCTGCTCGGAACCGATCGTGGTCCGCGAGGCGCTGCGGGCCCTGGCCGACGGCCAACCCCGGCTCCTCCAGATCGGCCCGGCCGGCGCCGCCGGCGCCGCCCCCGCCGACGTGGTCATGGCGGAGAGCCGCTGCGCCTCCGAGGGGGTGGTCGAGGTCCTGATCGAGCCGGAGCTGCCCGGCCCGCTGCTGGCCGTGGTCGGCGAGGGGGTCGCCGGGCGGACACTGGTCCAGCTGGCCCGCATCATCGGCTGGCGGGTCACCGACGAGCTCGGCGCCGAGGTCGCCGCCGACGCGGTGGTGGTGGCCACCATGGGCCACGGCGACGAGGATGCGCTGGAGTCGGCCCTGCGCGCCGGGGCGGGGTACGTCGGGCTGGTGGCCAGCTCCCGGCGGGCCGCCGCCGTGCTCGGCGCCCTGCGCGAGCGGGGCCTCGCCCCCGAGGCGCTGGCCCGTGTCCGCAGCCCTGCCGGGCGCGCCCTCGGCCCCTCGACCCAGGCGGAGATCGCAGTCGCCATCCTGGCCGAGCTGGTCGACTGGCGCCACGGTCTGGCAGCTGGCTCCGGGCGGGTGTTGTCCGCCGAGGTGCCGACGCCGGCCGAGGCGGTCGACCCGGTCTGCGGCATGACGGTGGCCGTGGCCGGGGCGCCGACGGCGGTGCGCGCCGGGGTCACCTGGTACTTCTGCTCGACCAGCTGCCGCGACCAGTTCGAGAGGGCCGGAGGCCCATGACCGACATGGTCCCGTCGGGCAGGACGGGGGAGTGAGGCCGTGCCTGGCGTCGTGGGTCCGGTCGGCCCGTTCCTGGAGCGGCTGGCGGCCGTGCCGGTGGTGGCGATCCTGCGGGCGGCCCGGGCCGACCGGTTCCTGGATGCCGGGCGGGTGCTGTACGAGGCCGGGCTGCGGGCCATCGAGATCACCCTCACCTCCAGCGGCGGCCTGGAGGCGTTCGTGCGGCTGCGGGACGAGCTGCCCGAGGATGCGCTCCTTGGCGTTGGGACGGTCCGGACGCTGGCCGACGCCGAGCTGGCGGTTGCCGCCGGGGCGTCCTACCTGGTCGCGCCCGACTTCCGGCCGGAGGTGGTCGCCTGGGCGGTCGAACGCCGGCTGCCGGTCGTTCCCGGCGCCCTCACCCCCTCGGAGGTGGCCGCCGCCTGGGCGGCCGGCGCGACCGCGGTGAAGGTGTTCCCGGTGTCGGCCGTCGGCGGCCCGGCCTACGTCAAGGCGGTGCGCGCCCCGCTGCCCGAGGTGCCGATGGTGCCGACCGGCGGGGTCGGGATCGGCCACATCCGCGCCTACCTGTCCGCGGGCGCGGCCGCGGTCGGGGTCGGCTCGCCGCTGCTCGGCGACGCCGGCGACCCTGGCGGCGACCTGGCCGCCCTGGGCGACCGCGCCCGCCAGGCGGTCGCCGCCGCCACCGGCGCCCCCAGGTGACCGCCGGGCCGGGGCCGCTGCTGGCCGTCGGGGAGACGATGGCCCTGCTGGCCGCGCCCCAGATCGGGCGGCTGCGGCACGCCACCTCGCTGACGCTGGGAGTGGCGGGGGCGGAATCCAACGTGGCCATCGGGGCGCAGCGGCTCGGCTGGTCGGCGGCGTGGGTGGGCAGGGTCGGGGACGACGAGCTGGGCGAGCTGGTGGTGTCGAAGATCAGGGCCGAGGGGGTCGACGTCGGCGGGGTGGTCCGCGACCCGGACGCCCCGACCAGCCTGATGCTCAAGGAGCGGCGCACCGCCGGCATGGTCCGGGTGCGCTACTACCGCCGCAACGGCCCGGGGGCGCGGCTGCAACCCGGCGACCTCGACCCGGCGCAGATCGCGGCCGCCGGCGTGCTCCACCTCACCGGCATCACCCCGGCGCTCAGCGACTCGGCCAGGGCGACCGTCGACCACGCCGTCGAGCTGGCCCGGTCGGCCGGGGTGCCGGTCTCGTTCGACCTGAACTACCGCTCGGCGCTGTGGCCGCCAGAGGAGGCGGCCGTGGTCTGCCGCGACCTGGCCGCCAGGGCCGATCTGGTCTTCGCCGGCGACGACGAGGCCCAGTTGCTGGGCCTGGAGGGTGACCCGGCCGAGCTGGCCCGCGGCCTTGCCGGGCTGGGCGCCGGCCACGCCGTGGTCAAGCTCGGCGAGCGGGGCGCGGTCGCCTTGGTGGACGGCGCGGTCCACGCCGTCGACCCGGTGCCGGTGCAGGCGCTGGACCCGGTCGGGGCCGGGGACGCGTTCGTCGCCGGCTACCTGGTCGAGACGCTGACCGGCCGGGCCGTCCAGGAGCGGCTGCGCACCGCCGCCGCCTGCGGCGCCTTCGCGGTCACCGTCCCCGGCGACTGGGAGGGCATGCCGAGCCGCGAGGAGCTGGAGGTCCTCGGCGTCCGGCCCGGGACCGTCCACCGCTGACCCGGGTCAGTGGCGGTGGTGGTAGCGGCGGCGCGAGGCGGCAAGGGCGGCCGTCCCGACCAGCATGAGCAGGGCGCTGGCGACCAGCATGGAGAGCGCGGCCGACCCGGTGAAGGCGAGCGGCGACCGGCTGGCCGCGCCCGTGGTGGTCGCGGTCGCCGCCAGGGCGGCGGCCGGAGCAGCCGAGGTTGTCGGGGTGGCGGGCGCGTCCTGGTCGGTGCTGCCTCCGAGCACGACGGTCTCGTCCTCAGGGCCGGTCGGCACCGGCACGGCGGGCAGGGCCGGCCCGGGGGCCGGGGCTGCCCCGCCCCTGTCCGGGAGCAGCTCGAGCAGCAGCACCCGGTCGGTCACCTCCAGCTCGAGCTGGTCGAGCCCGCCGGCGAAGCTGCGCTCCGGGTCGGTGCCCAGCTCGGGCGCGTACGCCGTCGCACCGGCCACCTGGTCCTCAAGGGTCACGGTGACCTGCTGCGCAGCGACCGGCAGCTCCCGCCCGGTGGCCGGGTCCCAGCCCGGCTTCTCGACCCACAGGGCCAGCCAGAAGTGGCCGTCGGCCTTCTGCAGCAGCCGGTGCTGCACCTGGTCGGTGGCGCCGGACAGCCGGAAGGCCAGATGGTCCGGCTCGAACTGCCGCCCACGGTCGCCCAGCAGCGCCACCAACCCGGCGACGGCGTGGTAGGCGGGCGTGGGGGAGCCGGTCGGGTCCAGCAGCCCGGGGCCGGTGTCGGCGTCGCCGCGCGCATCCAGGTAGGTGCGGACGGCCAGGCCGGCATTGGCCAGCAGCAGCCGGGGCAGGTACCTGGCCGCCACGGCGTCGGGGACGCCCGCGCCGACGGTGACCTCGGTGACCTGCACGGCGGCGTCGCCGGCGCCAAGGTCGCGAGCGCAGCCTGGGCACTGGCCATGAAGGTCGATCCTGTCGGTGTGGTAGTCGGCGCCCGCGGCCGGGGCGAGCACCGCGACGCCCGGCAGGCGGGGGTGGCGTCGCACGGCGCTGCGCAACGGGCCCGGGTCGCGACGGTCGTCGACCTCGAGGGCGGCGACCCCGCCGCCGATGGAGGCGGCCGCCTCGACCACACCCGCCGGGTCGGCGTCGGCCCCGACGACCAGGTCCAGCTGGAGCTCGGCTCCGGCGAGCGCCCGCAGCCCCTCCAGGGCCGGGTCGTCGGGGCCGGAGGCGGCCGGGCCACGGACGTGGCGGATGCCGGCGGCCCGCAGCCGGTCGGCCAGCGCCCAGCCGGCGGCGGCGTCGCCGGAACGGGCGTTGACCCCGATGCTGTCCACGAACGCGGCCGCGGCGACCGCCGGCTCCCCGCCGCCGGAGTCCGGGCTGGCAGGGCCCGCCGCGGCCACGCCGGCGGCCAGGCATGCCGGCAGCGCCAGCACCAGTGCGGCCAGCAGGGGACGCAACCGAGCCATAGCTCCTCCGGACGCGGGGGGATGCGCCGGCCTCGACGCCGCGAGCGACCCGTATCGTGAGCACAACGGATCGGTTCTAGCAAGCGAGCCAACCTGGACAGCGCTGCGGGAGGGCTCCAGCACCACCGAGCACCCGGGGCCCGGGTCACCCTGCGCCGACCCGAGGGCTAGGCTTGCCCTCCGGACCCCGAAGTCGAGAGGCTCCGTTGCCCGTCCCAGGCCCGTCCCGATGGCGCTTCCCCGACCCGGTCACCGTCGGGGAGGACGGGCTGGTCGGGATCGGCGCCGACCTGGAGCCGGCGACCCTGGTCGACGCCTACCGCCGGGGGATCTTCCCCTGGCCGCACCCGGGGGCGCCGCTGCCCTGGTTCTCGCCCGATCCGCGCGGGGTGATCCCGCTGGATGGGCTGGTGGTGTCGCGCTCCCTGCGGGCCAGGATCCGCCACTGCGGCTGGGAGACCACCGTCGACCATGCCTTCTCGACGGTGATCGCCGGCTGCGCCGACCGCCCCGGCCCGGTCGGAGAGGCCGGCACCTGGATCACGGCGCCGATGCGCGCCGCCTACCAGCGGCTGCACGGCCTCGGCCACGCCCACAGCCTGGAGGTGTGGGCCGACGGCGAGCTGGTCGGCGGCCTGTACGGGGTCGCCGTCGGCGGGGTGTTCACCGGCGAGTCCATGTTCCACCTGGCCGCCGACGCCTCCAAGGTTGCCCTTGTCGACCTGGCCGCCCGGCTGGCCGAGGCCGGCGGGTGCCTGATCGACGTCCAGATGGTCACCCCGCACCTGGCCAGTCTCGGCGCCCGCGACCTGCCAAGGGCCGAATTCCTGGAACGGCTGGCCCAGGTGCGCGACAACCCGGTCCGGCTGGCCACCGACCGCCTCCCGGTCGTCCGGCTCAGCTAGGATCAGCCCATGCGTGGAACCATGACCGCCAAGATCCTCGAACAGCACCTGGTCTCCGGACGGCTGGACCCCGGCGAGGAGATCGCCCTGCGGATCGACCAGACCCTGCTCCAGGACGCCACCGGGACCATGGCCTGCATGGAGTTCGAGGCCCTCGGCCTTGACCGGGTCCGGGTCGGCCTGGCCGTCCAGTACGTCGACCACAACATGCTCGGCTTCGACCACCGCAACGCCGACGACCACCTGTTCCTGCAGGGCTGCGCCGCCCGCTACGGCCTGCACTACTCCCGGGCCGGCAACGGCATCTGCCACCAGGTCCACACCGAGCGCTTCGCCCGCCCCGGCGCGACCCTGCTCGGGGCCGACTCGCACACGCCGACCTCCGGGGCCTGCGGCTCGATCGCCATCGGCGCCGGCGGGCTGGAGGTCGCCCTGGCGATGGCCGGCTACCCGTTCCAGACCCCGACCCCCATCGTGGTCGGCGTGCACCTGGAAGGGCAGCTGCCGCCCTGGGTCGCCTCCAAGGACCTGATCCTGTGGCTCATTCGGAGGTACACGGTCAAGGGCGGCCTCAACCGGATCTTCGAGTTCACCGGGCCTGGGGTGGCCAGCCTGCCGGTCACCCAGCGGGCCACCGTCTGCAACATGATCACCGAGCTGGGCGGGACCACCGCGATCTTCCCGTCCGACGAGCGGACCCGGCGGTTCCTGGCCCGCCAGCGGCGGGAGGACCAGTGGGTCGAGCTCGGCCCCGACGCGGAGGCCGAATATGACGAGGAGATCCAGGTGGATCTGTCTCGACTCGAGCCGCTGATCGCCCGGCCCCATCAGCCCGACAATGTGGTCCCGGTCGCGGAGGTCGCCGGTACCCCGGTGTTC
>Ga0184609_10000623_pt1 | contig 10519 bp, 8 predicted proteins | sample PLM1_60_coex_FD_133165 | JGI IMG/M metagenome (GOLD analysis project Ga0184609, IMG submission 133165) | Groundwater sediment microbial communities from an aquifer in East River, Colorado, USA - PLM1_60_coex | ecosystem: Environmental > Terrestrial > Soil > Riparian zone | place: USA: East... | reverse complement strand
GGCGGTCGAGCCGGTCGACACCACCTCGACGCCGCCGGCCCGCAGGGCCGCGGCCAGCCGGTCCAGGCCGGCCTTGTCGAACACCGAGACGAGGGCGCGGCGGATGGGCTGGCGGTCGGTCACGGCGTTCCTCCGTCGATGGGCTCGCGGTCGGGCGCCCGCCCGTGGCGTCCGCCGCCGGCCGGACCGCCGGGGGAGCCCGGGACGGTGGCGGGGCCCGGGACGGTGGCGGGGGCCGGAACGGCGGTGGGGGCCGGGACGGTGGCGGGTCCCGGACCGGCGGCCAGCAGCCGGGCGCGCCTGCCGTCCACGCGCACCCGACCGAGCGCGACGAGCCGGACCGCGGCGGGCAGGAGCCGGTGCTCCTCGTGCTTGATGCGCTCGTGCAGGCTCGCCTCGTCGTCGCCGTCCTCGACCGCGACCGGCGCCTGCATGAGCACCGGGCCGTGGTCGACCTCCTCGTCGACGAGGTGGACGGTGCAGCCGGTCACCCGCACGCCGTAGGCCAGGGCGTCGCGGACGGCGTGGGCGCCCCGGAAGGCGGGCAGCAGGCTCGGGTGAGTGTTGACGATGCGGTCGGGGAAGGCGCGCACGAACCGGGGGCCGAGGATCCGCATGAACCCGGCCAGGCAGACGACGTCGGGCCGGGCCGCGGCGACCACGCCGGTCAGGGCCTCGTCGAACGCGGCCCGGTCGGGGAAGTCGGTGGGTCGGACCACCGCGGTCTCGACGCCGGCCGCCCGGGCCCGCTCAAGGCCGTACGCGCCCGGCCGGTCGCTGGCCACGAGCACCACCTCGGCCCCGTAGGACGGGTCGGCGGCCGCGTCCATGAGCGACTGGAGACTGGACCCGTGGCCGGACACCAGTACGGCCACCCGCCTGACGTCTGCCATGTCGCCCCCGGCCCGGTCGATCTGATGGTCGGGCGTCCCCGTCACGGACCCGGCCGGGGACGGATGCTGCCACCCGGCTCCCCGGCCGGCAACCCCTCAGCCTGGGACGCGGGCGCGGGACCCGGCGCAGGCGGGACGGCGCCACGCTCGCCGCCAGGGTGGCCGAGCTCGCCGCCAGGGTAGCCGAGCAGGACGAGCAGCTACAGCGAGACGAATGCGTTCCGAAGGAGTACAAGGATTGCTGCGCCCATGCGCATATGGTTCACTGCGCCGACCCGCACGGAATCGACGCGGTGAGCGTGGCCTGCGTCGCCCTGGAGCAGACGGACATGTCGAACACGGAGACGCCCGAACGAGCTGCCCGACGCACCCGGCCACCCGTCGTCGCCAGCCTCCTGGCATGGCGCCCGACCTCGACGCCCGAGCGCCTGGCGCTGACCGGCCTGGTGGCGGCGGGTGCCTCGTTCGTCTACCCGGCCGCCAGCCGCGCCACCGGGCTGACCGCGCCCTGCCTGCTCCGCCTGACCACCGGCATCCCGTGCCCGATGTGCGGGATGACCACGGCGGCCACCTCGCTGGCGGCCGGCGAGCTGCACGCCGCGCTCGCCGCCAACCCGTTCGTGCTCCTGCTCGCCGGCGCGACCCTGGTCATGACGGTGCTCATGGCGGCAAGGGCGGCCGGCCTGGCCCCCCAGGCGACCAGGTGGCAGCCCGCCCGCCAGCGCCACGCCTGGCTGGTGGTGGGGGTGCTCGCGGTCGGGAGCTGGCTGTTCCAGCTGCACCGGTTCGGTCGGATATGACGCATCGCCACGACGTTCGCCCGGCGCTGGACCGGTCGAGCCGCCCGCACGACAAGGAGGACGCATGAGCGAGGGAACCCCGCCTCGGGATCTCCCCGACGAGCCACGCCGGGTGCCCGAGGACCAGGGCGCACCGGTGAACCCGCCGGACCACCCGCCGGCCGGGACGCCCCCGGCGGACCAGGGCGGGTGGTCGCCGCCGCCACCACCGCCCCCGCCCGGCGACTGGGGCCAGCAGCAGGGCCACGGGTCGCCGCCGCCACCCCCGCAGGGATCGGCCGGCTGGCAGGGCCAGCCGGGGCAGGCCTGGGGCCAGCAGCCCCCGGGCGGCTACCCGCCCGGGGCCCCGCCACCCGGACACCAGTCCCAGCAGGGCAGTGGGCTGGCCCCGAACGTGGCGTCCGGCCTGTCCTACGTGCTGACCTTCATCACCGGGCTGATCTTCTTCTTCACCGACAAGCGTCCGGAGGTCCGCTTCCACGCCATGCAGGCCATCCTGTTCGGGGCGGTCTGGTTCGCCGTCAACATCCTCAACAGCATCATCTCCGCGACCGTGATCGACCTGCTGCTCTTCCTGGTGTCGATCGCCTTCTTCGTGGTGTGGATCGTGCTGATGATCCAGGGCTTCTCGGGCCGGCACTTCAAGCTCCCGGTGCTCGGCGACATCGCCGAGCAGCAGGCGGTCAAGCCGGTGTGAGCACGGGGCCGCGGGCGCAGGCGCGCCCGGCCCACGAGCACCAGTAGGGGGAACCAGACCGATGTCCCAGGGATATCCACCACCGGAGCCGGGCCGGCCCGGCTCCGGCCAGCCCGGATACCCGCCGGTTCCCGGGTACCCGCCCGCCCCGCCCGGCTACGGCCAGCCCGGGTACGCGCCCCTCGAGGGACCCGGGACCTACATGGGGCGGCAGCTCGCCAACTGGCCCCAGCGGGTCGGCGCCTACCTCGTCGACCTGACGGTGTACTTCGCGCCCGTGATCGTCGCCTTCGTCCTGGCCAGCGCGGCCGGCCAGGGGGACACCAGCTCGGGAGGCGGCATCATCCTCGTGGGCTACCTCGTCGGCCTCGTCCTGTACGTTGCCAACCGGCTGCTCAGCCAGGGCCGGACCGGGCAGAGCTGGGGGAAGCGGGTCTTCAACCTGAAGCTGGTCCGCATGTCGGACGGGCTGCCGGTCGGGGCGGTCATGGCCTTCGTGCGCGACCTGCTCCACACCCTGGACGGGATCTGCCTGATCGGCTACCTGTTCCCGCTCTGGGACGCGCGCAGGCAGACCTTCGCCGACAAGATCGTGAACACGGTGGTGCTGGCCGGCAGATAGCCGGCGCAGCCCATGGAAGGGAAGGAGTCACATGTCACAGGGGCACGGACCCAACGAGCCCGAGCAGCCGGGCTCGAGCCAGCCACCGCAGTACGACCGGCCACCGCAGTACGACCGGCCACCGGCCTACGAGCAGCCGGCGCAGCCGGGGTACGGGGCGCCCTCGTACCCGTCGGCACCGGCCGGCACCGGCTACGGGCAGCCGGGGTACGCCACCGACCAGCCGGGCTTCTACATGGGACGGCCGCTCGCAAGCTGGATCCAGCGTGTCGGCGCCTTCCTGATCGACCTGCTCATCCAGGCCATCCCGGCCATCATCCTGGTGACGCCGTACAACCTGTCGGCCAGCGACGGCAGCCCGTCGGCCGGGCTGGGGATCCTGGCGGCGCTCGGCTGGCTGCTCAGCCTCGGCATCCAGATCTACAACCGCTGGATCGTGCAGGGCCGGACCGGGCAGAGCTGGGGCAAGCAGGCCCTCAACCTGCGGCTGGTGCGCATGTCGGACGGGCAGCCGATCGGGCCCCTGATGGCGTTCGTGCGCGACATCTGCCACTTCCTGGACGGGATCTGCCTGGTCGGCTACATCTACGCGGCGTTCGACGCGCGCAGGCAGACCTTCGCCGACAAGATCCTCAACACGGTGGTGCTGGCCGAGCAGCGCTGATCCGCTGACACGCCCGTCGGGGCGTCCACAGGACGGCGCGGCGGCGCCGCGTTGTCCCGGGTGGGCCGTATGCTGCGGCACTGACGGCGTACTGGTGTCCGGAGGGAGCGGCGGCATGGCCGGTGGGGTGAGCCGGGCGGGCTCGGCGACGTCCGAGGGCCGGCCGGACCGGGACGAGCTGCCGGAGGACGGCGGGCCGAGCCCGGCCCGGGCCGAGCTCGGCGCCACCCCCTGGGCGGTGGTCGACCTCGAGACGACCGGCACGCAGCCGTGGCCGCTGCACCGGGCCCTCGAGGTCGGCATCGTGCGCCTGGCGCCCGACGGGTCGGTGGTCGAGGAGTACGAGACCCTCCTGGCTCCGGACCGGCCGGTCGAGGCCACCGAGATCCACGGCATCACCGACGGCATGGTCGCGGGCGCGCCAGCCTTCGCCGAGGTCGCCGGCGACGTCGCCAGGCTGCTGGAGGGCGGCGTCGTGGTCGCCCACAACGTCCTGTTCGACATCGGCTTCCTCCGGGGGGAGTTCCAGCTCGCCGGCCGCACGCTCCCGCCCGTCGCGGCGCTCTGCACGGCGCAGCTGACCCGGCTGCTCCACCCCGAGGTCGAGTGCCGGCTGGTGGACTGCTGCCGGACCTTCGGCATCGAGCACGCCGAGCCGCACTCGGCCCTGTCCGACGCGCGCGCCACCGCCGACCTGCTCCGCATCCACCTCGCCGAGGCCACTGCCCGTGGCCTCGGCACCCTCGCCGACCTCGAGTGGCTCCCCGGGCCGCCGCTGCCCGCGGGCTGGGCCCCGTGGCCCCGGTCCGGCCGCACCCTGCGCCGGGCCGACGCCCGCCACCGGGCCGAGGCCGCCCCGCCGGCGACCCACGGCGGCAAGGGCGCCCCACCATCCGCCAACGGCCGCGTCCCGGCCCAGCCGGCCCCCGACCCGGTCCGGGGGGCCGGCCAGCCGGCCCTCGACCCGGTCCCGGCAGCCGGCGGCCCGGTCCTGCTCCCCCGCCCGCCGGCGCGGCCGGTCGATCCGGCCACGCTCCCGGGCCGGGCCCAGGCGCTGCTCTCGGCGCTGGCCGGCCCGGGGGCGGTGCTCCGCCCCGACCAGCTCGCCGCCGTCGGCGCGCTCGTCGTCGACCACCGGCGGGCGCTGGTCGTCCAGCGGACCGGCTGGGGCAAGTCGGCCGTGTACTTCCTGGCCACCCGCCTGCTGCGCGACGCCGGAGCCGGCCCGACGCTGCTCGTGTCGCCGCTGCTCGCGCTGATGCGCGACCAGATCGACGCCGCGCGGCGCATCGGCATCCGCGCCGCCACGATCAACTCGACCAACCACGCCGAGTGGTCGAAGGTGGAGCGGTCGCTGGCCGCCGGCGAGGTCGACCTGCTGCTGGTCTCGCCCGAACGGCTCAACAACCTTCAGTTCCGCACCGACGTGCTGCCCACCCTGTCGGCCGCGGCCGGGCTCCTGGTCATCGACGAGGCGCACTGCATCTCCGACTGGGGCCACGACTTCCGCCCCGACTACCGGCGCATCGTCCGGGTGCTCGACGCCATCGGGCCGGACGTGCCGGTGCTGGCGACCACGGCCACCGCCAACCGCCGGGTCATGGCCGACGTCGCCGACCAGCTCGGCGTCGCCCCGGTGACCCTGCGCGGGCCGCTCGACCGCGAGAGCCTGGTCCTGTCGGTCCTGCGGCTGCCGGGCCAGGCCGAGCGGCTGGCCTGGCTGGCCGAGCAGGTCCCCCGGCTGCCCGGCTCCGGCATCGTCTACTGCCTCACCGTGGCCGACACCGAGCGGGTCACGGCCTGGCTCCAGTCGCGGGGGATCGACGCGCGCGCCTACAGCGGCAGGGCCGACCCCGAGGAGCGGGCCGCGGTCGAGGACGCCCTGCGGGCGGGCCAGGTCAAGGTGGTGGTGGCCACCTCCGCCCTCGGCATGGGCTTCGACAAGCCCGACCTGGCCTTCGTGGTCCACTTCCAGTCCCCCGACTCCCCCGTCACCTACTACCAGCAGGTCGGTCGGGCCGGCAGGGCCCTCCCGCGGGCCGAGGCGGTGCTGCTGTGCGGCGCGGAGGACCGCTCGATCTGGGACTGGTTCGCGACCACCGCGTTCCCACCCCGCGACCTGGTGACGAGGGTGCTCGACACCCTGGAACGGGCGTCCAGGGCGCTGCCGGCGGCCGAGATCGAGGAGGCGGTGAACCTCGGCCGCGCCCGCATCGAGGCGATGCTCAAGGTCCTGGACGTGGAGGGGGCGGTGCGCCGGGAGCGCGGGGGCTGGGGGCGCACCGGCGCTCCCTGGACCTACGACGAGGAGCGCCACGCCCGGGTCGCCGCCGCCCGCGAGGCCGAGCAGGCCGCGATGGTCGCCTACGCGACCACCGACGCCTGCCTCATGGCCTACCTGCGCCGCCAGCTCGACGATCCGGACCCGGCCGAGTGCGGCCGCTGCGCCAACTGCACCGGGCAGCGGCCCGCGGCCGAGGTCGACCCGGCGCTCGCCGCCGAGGCGAGCGCGTTCCTGCTCGGCCGGGACACCGTGGTCGAGCCCCGCCGGCTGTGGCCGCGGGGCGTGGACGGCCTGGTCGGCACCATCCCGCCCGAGCTGCGGGTGGAGCCCGGGCGGGCGCTGGCCGTGGCCGGAGCTGCCGACGCCGGCTGGGGGAGGGTCATCGCCGGGCTGCTGGCGAGCGACGGGCCGGTGCCCGACGAGGTGGTACGGGGGGTGACCCGGGTGCTCGCCCGCTGGGAGTGGGCGACCCGGCCGAGCTGGGTGACGTTCGTGCCCTCACGCTCCCACCCCCAGCTGGTGGAGAGCCTGGCCGCTCGCATCGCCGAGCTCGGCCGGCTCCCGCTGCATCCGGTCCTCGAGCGGACCCGCGACGCCGACCCCCAGGCCGCCATGTCCAACAGCACCCACCAGTGCCGCAACGTGCACGGCGCGCTCGCGGTGGACGGCGCCGGCCCCGTGCCGCCGCCCGGCGCCGTCCTGCTGGTCGACGACGTGGCCAGCTCCCGCTGGACCTTGACCACCGCCGGCGCCGCCCTGCGCCGGGCCGGCGCCGGCCCGGTCCTGCCCCTGGTGCTGCTCCTACGCTGAGCGGAGGGCGCCGGCCGGGGTGAGGTCGGGCTCGTGCCGGGCCTGTCGGCGTGCTATGGGGTGGTGGGTACCGGCTGGAGCGGGAGGCGGAGCTCGAAGCGGGCCCCCTGGCCGTCGGTGGCTTCGGTGACGAGCAGCTCGCCGCCCTGGCCGCGGGCGAGCTGCCGGGCGATGTAGAGCCCGAGGCCGACTCCGCCGGCCTGCCGGTGCAGGTGGTCTTCGAGCTGGGTGAAGCGCTCGAAGATGCGCTGGCGGTCGGCGGCGGGGATGCCCGGTCCGTGGTCCTGGACCGCAAGCACGGCCTGGGCGCTGTCACGGATGGCCGACAGGTGGACCGGAGCCCCGCGTGGGGAGTACTTGCAGGCATTGTCGACGAGGTTGGTCAGGATCTGCACGACGGCGTCGTGGGCTGCGGGGACGGGCACCGGCGTGTCGACGTCGACGACGATCGGGTGGTCGCGGTGGCGTGCCCGGGCCTCGGCGGCCACCTGCCGGACGAGCAGGTCGCCGCTGAGGTCGGCCGGGCCGGCCATGCCGGTGACGACGGCGGCTCCGCCGTGGACGACGGCGGCTCCGCCGTGGACGACCTCTTCGAATTTGGCCGCGATCAGCAGCTGCTCGATCATGTGCTGCAGCCGGTCGCCCTGACGGATGCTCATGGTGATCATCTCCTGCCGGTCGGCAGGGGCGAGGTGCTCGCTGCGGGCATGCACGGTGCGGAGCGCGCCCAGGATCGTGGTGAGCGGGCTGCGCAGCTCGTGGGAGACGACGGCGAGCAGGTCCGCCTTCATGCGGTCGGCCTGCTGGAGCTCGCGGACCAGCCGCTGCTCCTTGGCGGTCAGCCGGCGCTGGTGCTCGGTGGCCTGCTCCGCCTGGGCCCGCCGCTGGTTGGCCAGGACCTCCCCCTTGGAGGCGCGGTAGGTCGCGGCAATGGGCAGGAGCAGGCCGGGCAGGAGCAGCAGGGTGCGCTCGGCGATGAGCACCGCCACGGGCGTGAGAGCCAGCAGCATCAGGGAGCTGGACAGCTCGACCGGGAGGTCGCGCAGCAGCCCGGCGGGCACCCGGCCGCCGTCGGCGAGTGTGACGACGACGCTGACCAGGGCGTGGTTGACGATCAGGAACACCACCGCCCCGCCGGTCATCGCCGGGAGTGTCCGCGCGCTGACGGCCACGTCGCCGCCCAGGGCGGTATACACGCTGCCGGCGGCGGTGAGGGCGAGGACGTACTGGGCGGCGTTGAAGGCGACCTTGACGACGGCCTTGCCGCGGACCAGGTCGGCCAGCATGCAGCCGGCGGCGGTGGCCAGCACGGCAACGCTGGTCCCGCCCACGGGAACCAGCGCGTAGGCGAAGGCGCTGGTGACCAGCAGCTCCTTGACCGCGCCGCGGCGCTGGATCGAGATGGGCAGCAGCTCACCAGCGACCACGCAGGCCAGGAAGACCGTGACGGGGAGCGGCACGCGCCCGGCGCGGGCCGCGTCGATCCGCACCACGGCACCGACGAGCGCGATGGCGCCGGCCGTCACCACGCTGGCGATGTACCCCGCAAGCGTCCCGGACACCCCCGCGGCCCGCGTCAGGCGCCCGACCCCCGACCACGCCCGACGCGGCCTCGGGGTGACCGGTGCCGGGGTGACCGGTGCCGGGGTGATCCCTTCCGGAGGCATGCCGGCCGGCTCGACGGTCTGGACCTGTGTCATCGCATCCTTCATCGGCGGCGGCGCCCGCCCCATGAGGGATCCGCATCCAGTCATAGTTGAGGGTCTTGACAGCTTCGAGCGCTTCGTGACAACTTGGGCCGACCTGAGATCCATCACCTGCCGCGCACTCGAGGTCGACCCGGTCGCCTCCTGCTCGCGGCAGCTACCGCCGCGAAGGAGGGATCTCGATGTCGGCCTGCCGCAAGTCGACCAAGTGGGGCTAGGCGTCCCTGCGCTGCCGCACTGGCGCGGTTCGCCCCGCCGTGCGGCAGCGCGATCGTCCGATGCCCTCACCAGCCCACTTGCGTCGATGCGTCATCCTGCCGCTCCGGGTCGTCTGTGCCCTGGAGCCCCGGTCGAGCGCCCACGGCGGGCGGGTTGTGGGCTCCCTGTCCCTGCAGCGCGCGCAACCGCCTCGCCGGTACCTGACCGACGTTCCGGGTGACGCCGCCCGATGCGCGCCTCCTACCGCGCGGTCCTCCGGGTGCCGCACGCGCGACCGCTCGTTCTGGCCGCACTCGTCGGCCGCCTGTCGTTCGGCATGGGCCCGCTTGCCCTCGTGCTCGTCGTGCAGCACGCCAGCGGCTCGTTTGCGCGGGCCGGGCTGGTTGCGGCCACCACGGCGCTCACCAGCGGGCTCCTGGCCCCCGTACGGGGCCGCCTCGTCGACCGCTACGGCCAGCGACGCTGCCTCCCGTGGCTGGCCACCGGCTACGCCGCCGGGCTGCTCGGCGTCATCGGCGCAGCTCAGGTGAGGACCACCGGCGTCCTGGCGAGCGTGGCCGCGGCGGGCCTCGCCGGAGCAGCCGCCCCGCCGCTGGCCGCCTCCATGCGCGTGCTGTGGGTGTCGCTCGTCGGCCGAGGCGCCCACCTGCAGACCGCCTACGCCCTTGACGCCGCCCTCGAGGAGGCGCTGTTCACCATCGGGCCGCTGTTGACCGGCGCGCTCGCCGCCACCTTCTCCCCCGCCGCCGCGCTGGCCACCTCCGCCGGGCTCGCCCTGGCCGGCACCGTCGGGTTCATTGCCTCACCAGTCTCCCGCACCTGGCACCCGACCCGGCCCGCCCAGGTCGGGTGGGCCGGGGCCCTGCAGGCAGCGGGCCTGCGGACCCTGGTCGTCTCCCTCGCCGGGGTCGGCGCCGCCGTTGGGATCTTCGACATCGGCCTCGTGGCCGCAGCCCAGGACGTCGGCGCACCCGCGGCCGGTGGCGTGCTGCTCGCCCTGATGGCAGCAGGCAGCGCCGTGGGCGGACTGTGGTACGGCGCCCGGACCTGGCGGCAACCGGTCGAGCGGCGCTTCCTCTGGCTGCTCGGCCTGCTCGCGCTCACGTGCCTGCCGATGGCCGCCACCCGGTCCCTCCTGCAGCTGGGGCTCCTCGTCGGTGCGGCGGGCCTGCTGCTCGGTCCCCTCGCCAGCTGCGCCAACGTGCTCACCGCCGAGCTGGCTCCCACAGGCACCTTGACCGAGGCCGCCACCTGGGTCACCACGGCCTCCAACGTGACCGCGGCGGCCGGGATCGCGCTGGCCGGCATCCTCGTCGACCGGGCTGGCGTGCCATGGACGCTGGGCAGCGCCTGGGCCTGCACGACCGCCGCCCTGCTCGTCTCACTGACCGCCTGCCGGACGCTGACCAGCCGCCACAACGAATCCGGTCGACCGCGCCGACGACGGTAGGGACCCCGCGGCGACCCGCCGGCTACGGGCGGCTGGTCGAGGTCGGGCAGGGCGGCAGCGTCGCGGTGGTCGTGGTCGACCCTGGGGGCAGCGTCGTCGTGGTCGTCGTGGTGGTGGTCGAGCCCGGCGGAAGGGTGGTGGTGGTCGGCCGCGCGCAGGGAGCCGTCGTCGCAGGCGCCTGCGTGGTCGACGTCGCCTGCGCCTGCGTGGTCGACGTCGCCGGCGCCTGCGTGGTCGACGTCGCCGGCGCCTGCGTCGTCGTCGTCGCCGGCGTCGTGGTCGACGGCGGGCCGGTCGTGGTGGTCGCCCTCGGCGTCGTGGTCGACGGCGGCGTCGTAGGCGTGGTGGTCGTCGACGGCGGGACCGTGGTCGAG
>Ga0184609_10000621_pt1 | contig 10541 bp, 11 predicted proteins | sample PLM1_60_coex_FD_133165 | JGI IMG/M metagenome (GOLD analysis project Ga0184609, IMG submission 133165) | Groundwater sediment microbial communities from an aquifer in East River, Colorado, USA - PLM1_60_coex | ecosystem: Environmental > Terrestrial > Soil > Riparian zone | place: USA: East... | reverse complement strand
TACCCAGGAGCCCGCCAGCCGAAGCTCCCGTCCAGAGCGCCGGTGCCGCGGCCGGCCAGGATGGTCGACTCAGGACCCGGCCGCCGGGGACTCGGCCACGTGGTCGGCGGCGTTGGCGTCGCGCTCCCCCATCGGCCTGTCCGGTCCGGTGGTGGTGTCCTTGGCCGTCTGCAGCTCCATCTCGGTGTTGAGCTCGGCCCCGACCAGTACCACGAAGGTGGTCAGGTACAGCCAGAACATCAGGATGATGACTCCGGCCAGCGCCCCGTAGGTCCTGTTGTAGTTGCCGAACGAGTTGGCGTAGATGGAGAACCCGACCGAGGCCAGCACCCACAACAGGGTGGCGATCCCCGATCCCCAGCTCACCCAGGTCCACTTCGGCTGGTCGCGGTCGGGTGCGTAGCGGTACACCACGGCCAGGCCGGCGATCAGCAGCGCGGCCAGCAGCACCCAGCGCAGGATCCCCACCGTCCAGCGCACGGCCGCCGGCCAGCTGTCGGCCAGGGCCGGGAAGGCGACGATCAGGGTCAACGCGACCGCCATCAGCACCATCGCGCCAAGGGTGAGCAGCAGCGCCAGCCCACGCAGCTTGAGGAACTTGCGGCCCTCGGTCTCGTCGTAGGCCATGTTCACCCCTGTGATCAGTGCCTTCATGCCGCTGGAGGCGCTCCACAGGGCGGTCAGGATGCCGATCGCCGTCGCCAGGCCGAGGGCGCCGCCGGCCCCGCCGGTGATCTGCTTGATCTGTTCTCCGATGAGCTTGGCGGTTTCGGGCGACAGCATCCTGGTCAGCTCGTCGAGCTGCTGGCGGACCGTCTCCGGGTCGGCGACCAGCCCGTAGATGGATACGCCGGCGATGATGGCCGGGAACAGCGCCAGCAGGGTGTAGAAGGCCACCCCGGCCGAGAGCAGCGGGACCTGGTCCTGCTTGACCTCCTTCATGGTCCGCTTGGCGATGTCCTTCCAGCCCTTGGCCGGGATCTCCTGGGGCCGCTCCGCGGTGCGGCCGCGCTCGTTGTTGGTCACGGCGTCCGGGTCGGTCTCGTGGCTGGCCGACGGCCCGCCGCCGGCGGCCGCACCCATGGCCGGCGCCCCGGCCGACCCGCCGGACGGTGCCCGCCTGTCGCCCGCGGCCTTGCCGCCGCCGGCGGTCTTGCGGCCGACGAGGACGGCCGTGGCCAGCATCCCGAGCTGCATGGTCCGCCCGGCCATCCTCCGGGTCACCCCCCGCCGCTTCCTGCCGTTGCTCGCCGCTCTGGTCATCGGCCCCTCCCACGGATGTGAACAGTTTGCGAAACTTGACACCCGCCCGGAGCCCAGGGTTGCGCGGCCGAGGCCGCCAGGCGCTACCCTGCCCTGAACCGGGTGATCCCTTACCCATCGGCCTTGGGGGTGCACCACAAATGACAGCGCCAATCAGACGCATCGGGGTGCTCACCAGCGGCGGCGACGCGCCGGGCCTGAATGCCGTGATCCGCGCCGTCGTACGGTCGGCCGAGGTCGACCATGGCTGGTCGGTGCTCGGCATCGAGCACGGCTTCGAAGGACTGATCGGCAAACCGCGGACCAGGCCGCTGGACGCGGCCGCGGTGAGCGGCCTGCTGCCGAGGGGCGGCACCATCCTCGGCTCCACCAACAAGGGCCATTTCGCGGCCATGTGGGTCGACGGCGAGCTGGTCCGCGACCCGGCCCCCTACAAGGAGCTGGCCGCCAACACCAAACGGCTCGGCATCGACGCCCTGGTGGTGATCGGCGGCGAGGGCAGCCAGGGCATCGCCAGCGAGCTGGCCCGCTACGGGGTCCGTGCGGTCGGGGTGCCCAAGACGATCGACAACGACCTGTTCGGCTGCGACCAGACCTTCGGCTTCGACACCGCCCTGACCGTGGCCACCGAGGCGCTGGACCGGCTCCACACCACCGCGGCCAGCCACGACCGGGTGATGGTGCTGGAGGTGATGGGCCGCGACGCCGGCTGGATCGCGCTGCACTCGGGCCTGGGAGGCGGCGCCGACGTGATCCTGATCCCCGAGATCCCGTTCAGCGTCGAGGCGGTGGCCTCCAAGGTGCTGACGCGCGAGTTCCACGGCTCCAACTTCTCGATCGTGGTGTGCGCCGAGGGCGCGGTCGAGCGCGGCGGCGCCCAGGTCTACCAGGAGACCGGCACGCTCGGCGGGATCGGCGCCTACGTGGCCACCCAGGTCGGCAAGGTGACCGGCAAGGACGCCCGGGTGGTCGTCCTCGGCCACCTGCAGCGCGGCGGCATGCCCACCCCGTACGACCGGATCCTGGCCACCCGCTTCGGCGCGGCCGCGGTCCGGGTGCTGGGCGCCGGTGGCTACGGCGAGGTGGTGGTCAGCCAAGGGGACAAGATCTCCAGCATCCCGATGGTCGACACCGCCGGCAAGGTCCGCACCGTCCCCGTCGACCACGAGCTCGTGCAGACCGCGCGCGCCCTCGGGATCGCCTTCGGCGACGAGGAGGACCCCGAGGCCACCCCGGAGCCGCTCGCCTGAGCTCGGCGCCTACGACCATGAGGAGGGGGGAAGGCCGGCGGCGCGGCGACCAGGGATGGGGACGCCCGGACGGGCCGCCCTGGCCGTGCGCGATCATGCCACGCGCTCAGGCCCCTCGCAGCCTGGCTCTGGTCGCTTCGACGTCCATGCCGTGCAGGCGAAGCAGGTTCTCGCCGAGGATCTTCCGCTTGGCCTGCTCGGTGAGCTGCGGGTAGCCGTAGCCCTCGACCAGGTCCTGGGGCAGCTGGAAGTTCCAGAAGGCGTCGAGCGCCCACTGGGGCTGCCAGATCGGGGCCTCGCTGCCGTAGATGATCTTGTCCTCGCCGCACCAGAACAGCAGCTTGCCGAGTACGTCGGCGAACTGGCGGGGGGCGCGGACGATGAAGTTGATGGTGGCCGCGATCGACGCGTACAGGTTCGGGTGGCGGATCAGCTGCCAGCAGACCTCGTCGATGAACGGCAGCCCGACATGGAAGATGACGAAGTTGATGCCGGGGAAGTTGGCCGCGGCCCCGTCCATGTCCCAGGTCTGGGTGGCCTCGATCGGCTGCGGGCCGAGGGGGACGCCCTTGTGCACGCCGATCAGGTTGACGCCGAGCTCCTGGGCCTTCTCGAACACCGGGAAGGCCACCTGGGGGTCGTCCATCCGCCAGGGGAACGGCCGGCCGTAGTCGTAGCGGACGTTGTAGAACTTGAACGCCTTGGCCCCGAACTCGCCGACCTGCCGCTCCATCAGGTCAAGGGCCCGGCGGCCCTCCAGCGGGTTGACCGACCCCCAGAAGACCGTCCGGTCGGGGTTGCGCCTGGCCAGCTCGGCGCACTCCTCCCAGGGCGAGAGGCCGTCCTTGAACAGGTCGGTCAGGGGCAGCGGCATGGCCACCAGCATGTCGGTGTCGCTGTGCCGGTAGACCATCTCGTCGATGTCGTCAACGGTCCACTGGCGCAGGAACTCCTCGGCCGGCAACACCGTCTGGCCCTCGGGGGTCAGGGCGGCGTGGAAGGCGTACAGGTGGCTGTTGAACATCTCCCCCGCCGACCCGAGGGCGTTCTTCTTCTCGAAGTTGAAGACGTGGGCCACGCCGTCGAACACGATCGCGTCGTCACCGATCACGGCCAACCTCCTTGGGGTGCGGCAGGAAGCGGAGCTTGCGCCTTGCCTCGTCGGACAGCCGGTCGGTGGTCCACGGCTCGTCCCAGACGATCTCGACCCGCGAGCCGGCCATCCCGGGCAGGTCGGCGACACGCTCGGAGATCTCGCCGACCAGGTTGGCCGCGAACGGGCACCAGCCGGTGGTCAGCAACAGCTCGATGGTTGCCTGGTCGCCGTCCAGGGCGACCGAGCGGACCAGCCCCATGTCCACCACGGACAGGCCCTTCTCCTGGCAGCAGGGGTCGTACACGGAACGCAGCGCCTCCATCACGGCGGCGGCGCGGACGTCAGCCATCTCCACCTCGCGAGCGTGGGCGTCCCTGCGCCTCCCACCTTGCGGGTGCGTCGCCCCGGCCGTCAAGCGGACGCCGCCTGCGCGTCTGGCTCGCTGGCCCGTCGCTGACCGACGCTACGCTTGCTGCTCCGGGTGACAACAGGGAGGAATTGTGACGATCGAACGCGAGTGGACCCGCCGGCTGGCCTGGGAGGGCTGCCTGAACGCCCGCGACCTTGGCGGCTACGGCACGCAGGATGGCCTCCAGACACGCTGGGGCGCGGTGGTGCGCTCCGACAGCCTGGCCGCGCTGACCCCGGCCGGCCGGGCCGCTCTTGCCGACTACGGCGTCCGGGCCATCATCGACCTGCGCCTGCCCGGCGAGGTCGACCGGCACCCCAACCCCTTCGCCGAGCCGGGCGGCCACGGCATCGCCTACACCAATGTGTCGTTCATCGATCCCGCGGCCATCGACCCAGCGGCCCGCGACGACTTCACCACCCTGGCCGAGGACTACACGCGGATGCTCGATCGGTTCCGTTCCGCGGTGGCCGAGGTGATGGCCGCGATCGCCAACGCCCCCGAGGGCGGGGCGCTGATCCACTGCGCGGCCGGCAAGGACCGGACCGGGCTGATCTCGGCGCTCCTGCTGGCCCTGGTGGACGTGCCGTCGGCCACGATCGCCGACGACTACGCCCTGACCGCCGAGTACCTGCGCCCCAGGGAGGAGGAGTGGCTGGCCAACGGCCCCGGCGACCGGGCCGAGCGGGAAGCGCTGGCGGCCAGGTTCACGCCCGGCGCCGAGGTCATGCTCGAGGTGCTCGACAACCTGACCAGACGGTACGGCGGTGTCGAGCAGTACCTGACCGAGGCCGGCGTGAGCCCCGTCGACCTGGATCGACTTCGCGACCGCCTGCTCGCCCCCCGGTAGAACGCCGGTCAAGTATCCGGGCTCGAGGGATTTGCGTGGCCGCCGTTGGCGGCGCGCAAGCTCCAGGGCTGCACAGATGGTTTGGCGCCGCCTGCGGCGCCGGATACTTGACCGCCCTTCTGGCAGACGCCTCAGCCGGGGTCGTCCAGGGTGGCGAGCAGGGGGGCGTGGTCGGAGGGGCCGGGGCCTTTGCGGTAGGCGCGGGCGACCCGGATGCCGGTCAGGCGCCCGGCCAGGTCGGCTGAGAGCAGCAGCAGGTCGATGCGCATGCCAAGGCCGCGGCCGAAATGCCCGGCCCGATAGTCCCACCAGGTGAAGCCGGTTTCCTCCGGGTGCAGCAGGCGCCAGGCGTCGACCATCCCGCCCTCCAGCAGCCGGCCAAGGCGCCCGCGCTCGTCGGGGGTCACATGGGTGCTGCCGATGAACGCCGCCGGGTCGTAGAGGTCGGCATCGGTCGGGGCGATGTTGACGTCGCCGGCGACGACCAGGGACCGGCCACGCAGGGCGGCCAGGCGCTCGGCGGCCGCATCGAGGAAGGCCAGCTTGGCCGCGAACGTCGGCGTGCCCACGGCCCGGCCGTTGGGGACGTAGACGCTGACCACCCGCAGCGGCCCCACGTCCACCTCCAGCCAGCGGGCCTCGGCCGGGTCGGGTTCGCCAGGCAGGCCGGCGACGACCTCGTCGGGTTGCAGGCCTGGACCGAGCAGCACCGCCACCCCGCCCCAGCGGCCCCCGCCGTGCCCGACGGCGGTGTAGCCGGCCCCGGCCAGCTCCAGCGGGAACGGGGCGCCGGCCGCCGCCTTGGTCTCCTGTAGGCAGACCACGTCGGGGCGCTCGACCTCCAGCAGCTGCAGCAGCCGCGGCAGCCGCGCCCGGAGCGAGTTGACATTCCAGGTGACCAGCTTCACGGAAGCGAAGAGTGTAGCTCCCTCTTGGGCGTTCCGGGGGGGATGCCCCCCAACGGCCAAGGCGAGGTCTTGACAGCTCCCAGGTCCCTCCGGCACCGTGCCGGTATGACCCTTGTGCGTGTGCAGCTGACCAGGGACCGGGCCCTGGACCACGGGCGTGTGGTGTCCTGCGCCTGTCGGTGGGCCCGACGGTCGTCGCGCGCGCGCCAGGTCGCCGCGACCGCCTGACCGGCCGGGCCCCCTCCCCCGCTCCTCCCGCGCACCCAGGATGGTCCAGTGATGTCCTCCACAACGGTCCGCCGTGCCCCGACCGCCGACCCCTATGCCGACACCGACGTGGTCGACGCCCGCGCCCCTCGCTTCCTCCAGGCAACCGTTGGCCTCGTCAGCGTCATCGCCCTGCTGACCGGCTGGTGGGGCCTGTTCGGCCTGCTCGCCTTGCAGCTGGTCGTCGGACTGCTGCTCGGGCGGCGCTGGTGCCTGCCGTGCGTCGTCTATTTCCGGTTCTTCCAGCCCTGGCTGGGCGAGGGCCGGGTCGAGGACGCCCGCCCGCCCCGGTTCGCCAACATCGTCGGGGCGGTGGTCCTCAGCTCGGCCTTCACCGCCCACCTGGCCGGCTTGACGGCGGTCGGGACCTCGTTGGGGGCCCTGGTCGCGGCGCTCGCCCTGGTCGCCGCCTCCACCGGCCTGTGTGTCGGCTGCGAGCTGTACAAGCTGGCGGCCCGGCTCCGCGGCGTGCGCCCGGGGGCCGTCGGCGCGCTCGACCTGGCCGAGGTCGGCGCCACCCCCGGGCGGCCTGCGGTGGTCAACTTCACCCATCCGCTGTGCAGCGACTGCCTGGAGCTGGAGCATCGCCTGTCCGGCGGGCCGCACCCGCTGCACACTGTCGACGTGTCACAACGGCCGGACCTGGCCCGCCGCTACCATGTCGCGGTCGTGCCGGCCGCCTTCCGGGTCGCCGGCGACGGGACCGTGCTCGAGCGGCTCGCCTAACCGGCGGGGGCCGGGTCGTCCCGGCGGGCCAGCAGGTGGCGGTAGCCGTCGCCGTCGCCGGGGCTGTCCGCCTCCTCGACCACGACCAGGCCGGCCTCGCCAAGCCAGGTGGCCACCTGCTGGGGCGGCGGGTAGTAGTGGTAGCCCTCGTCGGCCTCCTCGCCGCGCACCACCGGCAGCCCGCGCGCGATGGCGTCGGCGTACACCCGCTCCAGCTCCTGCTCGTCGACCTGCTCGACGGTCAGGTACAGGTGCCCGCCAGGGCGCAGCGCCCGGCGCAGGTTGCCCAGCACCAGCGGCCAGTCCTCCGGGGCAATGTGCTCCATGGCGTCAACGCACATGACCGCGTCGAACTCGGCGTCGAACGACAGCTCCTGCAGGCCGACCTTCTCGGTCGGGACCCCCGGGAACCTGGCCCTGGCCCTGGACAGCATCCCGACCGACTGGTCGGTGCCGACGACCCGGCGGTCGGCGTCCAGGATCATGCCGAAGTACTTGCCGGTCCCGCAGGCCGCGTCGAGGATGGTCCCGCCGGGCGGGCAGTGCTCGATCAGGCCGGCCAGGAAGCGGCGGTGGGTGGCGCCGATCTCGCCCCACTGGTCGTCGTAGGTGAAGGCGTGGATGGTGTCGTGCCGCTCCTCGGCCGACCGCCGCCGTTCCCGCAGCCACGCTCGCCGGTCCATGGTGGGCTCCTTCCGGTCAGCTTGCCGCTCCGGGCCACGACAGGGTGGTCAGCCGGCGCGGCGGGCCGCTCACCCAGGTCCCGTTGACCTCGCGGGTGCCGGCCTCCAGCAGCGCCTGGGCCACCTCGGGGTCGCGGTCGGCGGGCAGGCACAGGCGGCGCCGGGTGAACGCCACCAGGTCGTCGAACTGGTCGAAGCCGAGCCCGTCCTCGGTCTCCCAGTCCTGGCGAGCCGGGTCGAGGCCGAGGGCGCGCAGGGCGGCGAGGGCGTCGTCGGCGCTGGGGCCGGTGGGACGCTCCAGGTGGTGGAAGCGCCGCCAGAGCTGGCCGAGGCCGACCAGCGGGTGGCGCTCGGTGAGCTCGACCACCACCCGGCGGCGGGCGTGGCCGGTGAGGGCGCCGACGAATGGGGCCAGGTCAGCGACGTTGTAGAGGACGTGATGGCAGACGACCACGTCGGCCGGGTCGACCCGGCCGGCAACCTCCGGCCAGGCGCCATGGACCCCGTTGGCGGGCACCCCGGCCGCCTCGGCGGCGGCCAGGAAGGCGGCGATCATCCCCGGCGACTCGTCCACCGCCACCAGCCGCCCGGCCGTTGCCGCCAGCGGCAGGCTGGCCGCTCCCGCGCCGGCGCCGACGTCGAGCACGCTGCCGCCCGGCGGCAGGCAGCGGGCCGCCTCCAGGTTGGACGGAGTCGGCGGCCGGGCACCGGCCCGCTGGGCGCGCGACCGGAACAGCCCGACCGGGAACCCCCACGGCGACTCGGGCGCCCCGGCGAGGATCTCCTCCGGGATCGCCCAGCCGTCGAGCTGGCCGCGCCACCGGGCCAGCGCAGCGGCCCCCTGCTGGTCCATGGGCGGCAGGCTACCCCGGCCGGCGCCGGGCGTGCGGCGCTAGTTCCAGCGCGCCGACGGGTGGACGACGCGGGCGGAGCGGGCCGGTGTGAGCAGCGACGCGGTCAGCAGGGTCCTTGCGTGGCCTTGCAGGCAGTACGTCTTGGTGTGCTCGAGCGGGCCGTCGGTGGACGGCCACACCCAACGGGCGACGATCTCGGCGGCGGCGTCGCATCCGGGCTCGGGGCAGGCGACGATCTGGCTCATGGAGCTGCTTCCTTTCGGGCGGGCCGGTCGTGCGGTGCCGGCCCGACCCTGGGCAGTGTGGCCGGCGCGCCCCAGCTCGTCGGTGCCTGCCGTCACCACCGGCCGGTGACGTTCGGCACAGCCGGGCAACGGTGGGAATCGGGCATGGGCCGGCAGGGTTCCCCCGTCGGAGGCGATGCCAAATGGGAGTGCACAGCAGAATGCTGCTGGCCGTCGCCGTCCTGCTGCTCGTGCTCGGCCTGGCCCTGACGGGCTGCCGCAAGGACGACGACGGCGGCGGCAGCGGTGGCGGCGGCTACGGGTACCTGCCGGCGCCGACCCGCGTGGACGGCGCGGCCCAGTAGGACGGCAACCGGGGCGTCACGCCCCAGGCTGCCCGGCGACCAGGCCGAGGCGGTGGGCGACCGCCGCCGCCTCGACCCGGCTGGCCACGCCGAGCTTGGCCAGGATGTTGGAGACGTGCACGCTGGCCGTCTTGGCGCTGATGAACAGGGTCTCGGCGACCTGGCGGTTGCTGCGGCCCTGGGCCACCAGCGCCAGCACCTCGAGCTCGCGGGCGGTCAGGCCGAGGTCGGCCCCGGGCGGGGCCGCCGGCTCCGACGTCGGGTCGGCCGGCGGGGCGGTCGCGGCGTCCCGGGACAGCTCCACCCGGCCCAGCCTGGCCAGCCGCTCGAGCTCCCGGCGCAACGGCTCGGCCCCGATGGCGGTGGCGGCGGCATGGCCCTGGCGCAGCAGGTCCCCGGCCAGCCCGCGGTCGCCCCGTTTGACCAGCAGGGCCTCGGCGGCCCGCCAGCGGGCCATGGCCGCCGGGTAGGGGTAGCCGGCCTGGTCCCAGCCGGCCACCGCGGCCAGCCACCGCCGCGGGTCGACGTCGCCGAGCACCCGGGTCCACTCGGCCTCGCATGTGTCCAGCAGCGCCCCCCGCCAGGCCACGCCGGAACCGGCGAGCGTGCCCCTGGCCCACGCCACCAGCCCGTCGGCGACCAGGCGGGCGTCCGCAAGGGTGTCGTGGTCCTGGCGGGCCGCGGCCAGCTCCGCCCGGTCGGCCTCGACCCGCAGGCCGAGGGCGAGCAGCATGCAGGCTCGCAGGTCGACCAGGGGGCCTTGGAGCGCGGCCAGCCCGCCGGCGACGGCCGCCGCGGCCTCTGGCAGGCGGCCCTGCCAGGCCGCCACCTCGGCCTCGACCGCGGCCAGCACCGGTGGGTACTGGACGGCGATGAACACGTCCCCGGACAGCCGCCTGTGCGCCCGGGGGAGGTGGCCGAGGGCGGCCTCGAAGTCCCCCCGGCCGGCGTCCAGCACCGCTCTGGCCCCGCCCAGCGTGACCGTGTTGAGGTCCTCCTCGTCGCCCAGCTCCAGGTGGGCGTCGGTCAGCCGGGCCGCCTCCTCCCAGCGGCCCAGGTGGTACAGGGAGGCGGCGGCGTTGCCGGCCAGGAACGCGCCGAAGGTCCGCTCCAGGCCCGCGGCCCGGGCGATCTCGAGCCCCTCGGTGGCCACGGCCACCGACTCCTCCTGCCGGCCCAGGTCGTCCAGCAGGTCGGTCAGGTTGATGCAGGCCCGCACCTCGTCGCTGGCCGCGCCCACCTCGGCGGCCAGGCGGCGTGCCTGCCACAGGTGGGCAAGGCCCCCGTCGGTGTCGCCGAGGCGGGCGGTGGCGGACCCGAGGGACGCCAGGGCGTGGGTCTCGACCGTCGGGGCGCCGGCCGCCCTGGCCACCTCGATCGCCTCCTCGCAGGCTGCCCTCGCCTCCGCGAACCGGGCGCGGAGCATCAGTGCCTGGCCAAGGCCGGCCAGCACCCGGGCCCGTGCCACCGTCGGCCCCGGCGGGACCAGCTGGACCGCCTCCTGGTAGGCCTCGAAGGCCCCAGGCCGGCCGGCGATGCGCAGGTGGAAGGCCAAGCGCTCGGTGAGCTGGCCGGCCAGCAGCGGGTCCTGCCGGGCGTCGACCTCGGCCAGGGCGCCGCGGACCAGGGCAACGGCCCGGTCGGCG
>Ga0184609_10000620_pt1 | contig 10548 bp, 9 predicted proteins | sample PLM1_60_coex_FD_133165 | JGI IMG/M metagenome (GOLD analysis project Ga0184609, IMG submission 133165) | Groundwater sediment microbial communities from an aquifer in East River, Colorado, USA - PLM1_60_coex | ecosystem: Environmental > Terrestrial > Soil > Riparian zone | place: USA: East... | reverse complement strand
TGGATCAGCTCGAGCAGGCTGAGCGTCCGCGGCACGCCGTCGACGAGCGCCACGGCGTTGTAGCCGAAGGTCGTCTGCAGCGGCGTGTGCTTGAAGAGCTTGTTCAGCGCCACCTGCGGAATCGCGTCCCGTTTGAGCTCGACGTAGATGCGCATCCCCGTCCGGTCGTCCGAGTGATCTGCGAGTGCATCGTCGTGCGTCGCGATCTCGGTCAACACCTTGTCGTCGACGAGCTGCTGGATCTTCTCGATCACCCCGCCCTCGCCCTGCTTGCGCACCCCGTATGGAAGCTCGGTGACGATGATCGCCGTCTTCCCGTTCTTCTGCTCTTCGACGTGAGCCCGCGCGCGCATGACGACGCGGCCGCGCCCCGTGCGGTACGCGTCGCGGATCCCGCTGCGACCGACGATCACTGCGCCCGTCGGGAAGTCCGGCCCCTTGACGTGACGCATCAGTCCGGCGACGTCGAGGTCGGGCTTCTCGATCATGGCCACGATCGCATCCACGGTCTCGGTGAGGTTGTGCGGCGGGATGTTGGTCGCCATGCCGACGGCGATCGCGGCGGATCCGTTCAGAAGCAGATTCGGGAAGCGCGACGGCAGAGCCAGAGGCTCGCGCCGGGACTCGTCGTAGTTCGGGCCGAAATCCACCGTGTCGGCGTCGATGTCGCGGAGCATCTCCGTCGCCAGCCGCGTGAGCCGGCACTCCGTGTACCGGAAAGCGGCGGCGGGATGGCCGTCGATCGAGCCGAAGTTCCCCTGGCCGTCGACGAGCGGATAGCGCATCGAAAAATCTTGTGCGAGCCGGACGAGCGTGTCGTAGATCGCAGTGTCGCCGTGCGGGTGGTAGCGGCCCATCACGTCGCCGACCACCGTCGCGCACTTCTTGTGCGGCCGGTTCGGCTGAAGCCCGGCCTCGTGCATGGAGTAGAGGACACGGCGGTGCACCGGCTTGAGGCCGTCACGTACGTCGGGCAGGGCCCGGCTGACGATCACGCTCATCGCGTAATCGAGGAAGCTCGTGCGCATCTCCTGCTCGAGCTCGCGCGGCTCGATCCGGCCGCCGGCGTCGGCGAACGGCGTTACTTCAGACATCCAGGAAGCGCACCTCGCGTGCGTTCTGCTCGATGAACTCCCGGCGCGGTTCGACCTGGTCGCCCATCAGCATCGAAAAGACGTGATCGGCGGCGGATGCGTCTTCCACGTCGACGCGAATCAGCAGGCGGTTGCCGTGGTCCATCGTCGTGTCGCGAAGCTGATCGAAGTTCATCTCGCCCAGACCCTTGAAGCGGCTCACCTGGAGCCCTTCCTTGGCGAGAGACAGCGCTTGGTCGCGTAGCTGCTCGAACGTCGCCGCCTGCGCCTTCTTCTTTCCCAGGCGCAGCGTGAAGGGAGGCCGGGCGCCGAGAATCTCGCCCAGCCGTCCATATGCTCGGCGCACCTTCTCGTAGATCGGCGACGTGATGAGCTCGGTGGGCACCGTCACATGCGACGCAGTGCTCGTCTCGACCTCGATGATCCTGAACTCGACACCGGCCTCGTCGCGAGCGGTGACCGAGATCTCGTAACCGTCGGCGTCCGCGGCTTCGAGATTGCGCGTCGCGTCGGCCAGCGTCGTCGTTTCGCTCTCGATGAAGCCGTGCGCGATGACGAACGCGGCCGGTGCCAGCCCGAAGTCCGAGCGCAGGCGGGCGGACCAGCCCTCGTACTCCTTGAGGGCTCGCTGGAACCGGCCGTAGCGCGCCTCCGTCATCTTCACCTGGGCGCCGTCACGGCCCACGATCTCGAGCTCCGGGAAGCGCTCTCGGACGAGCAAGTCCTCGAGCTGCGACTCCTTCTGGAGATATGTCTGCCGGCTGCCCATCTTGACGAGGTACAGCGGTGGAACCGCGATGTAGACGTGGCCGCGCTCGACGAGCTCGGGCATGTGCCGGTAGAGGAAAGTCAAGATCAGAGTGCGGATGTGCGAGCCGTCGATGTCGGCGTCGGTCATGACGATGATCCGCTTGTACCGAAGCTTTGCGATGTCGAACTCCTCGCCGATGCCGGTGCCGATCGCCGTGACCATGTCCTGGATCTCGTTGTTCGAAAGGACCTTGTTGATCCGGTTCTTCTCCGAGTTGATGATCTTCCCGCGCAGAGGCAGGATCGCCTGGACGCGGGCGTCGCGGGCCCGGATCGCCGAACCGCCAGCGGAGTCGCCCTCGACGATGAAGAGCTCGGTCGAGTCGGGATCGCGCGAGCGGCAGTCGGCGAGCTTCTTTGCGAGCCCGCCCGCAAAACCCTTGCGGCGCGTCAGCTCGCGAGCCTTCCGGGCAGCCTGCCGCGCACGCGCCGCCGAGATTGCCTTCAGACAGATCTGCTTCGCGTCGGTCGGGTTCTCCTCGAGGAATTCACCAAACTTCGCGTTCACCGTCTGCTCGACAAGGCCCCGAACCCAGGGATTGCCGAGTTTCGTCTTCGTCTGCCCCTCGAACTGCGGATCAGTGAGCTTCACCGAGATCACGGCCGCGAGCCCCTCGCGCACGTCTTCGCCCTCGAGGTTCTCGTCCTTCTCCTTGAGCAGCTCCTTCTTGCGGGCGTAATCGTTCAGGGTGCGCGTGAGGGCCGCCTTGAAGCCCGAGAGGTGCGTGCCCCCTTCGTGCGTGTTGATGTTGTTCGCGAACGAGAAGACCGACTCGACGTACTTCGTGTTCCACTGCATCGCCACTTCGACCTGACCGTCGTCGGTCGCGCCTTCGAAGAAAACGATGTGCTTGTGGACGGGGTCCTTGGCCTCGTTCACGTAGGCGACGAAGTCGCGGATCCCGCCGTCGTACTTGAACTCGACCTGCTCGCCGCCGGCACGCTCGTCGGCGAGGACGATCCGCAGCCCACGCGTGAGGAAGGCGGTCTCGCGCAGGCGCTGCTCGAGCGTCTCGGTCGACCATTCGACCTCCTCGAAGATCTCCAGATCCGGAAGGAACGTGATCGTCGTGCCGGTCTGCTTCGTCGGCCCAAGCTTCTTGAGCTCGGTCGTCGGCTCGCCGCGGGCGAAGTCCTGGCGCCAGATCTTGCCGCCCCGATGCACCTCGGCGATCAGATACTCGGAAAGCGCATTCACGACCGAGACTCCTACTCCGTGCAGCCCGCCGGAGACCTTGTAGCCGTCGCCTCCGAACTTGCCACCGGCGTGGAGCTTCGTCAACACGACCGTCAGCGCGGGCAGTCCCTGGTCGGCCATGAGATCGACCGGGATGCCGGAGCCGTCGTCGCGGACCGTGACTGAGTTGTCAGGATGAAGCGTCACCTCGACGAGCGTTGCCCGGTCCGCAAGCGCCTCGTCGACGGAGTTGTCGACCACCTCGTAGATGAGGTGATGGAGGCCCCGAGAGCCCGTCGAGCCGATGTACATTCCCGGCCGCAGACGGACCGGCTCGAGGCCCTCGAGAACGGTAATGTCTTTTGCGGTGTAGGCAGCTTCAGCCACTAAAAAAAGCCCTGCAAATTTCCCCTTTTCGGGCCAATGTGAGTATACCAGACAAACCGGCCGTCAGGAGCGGCTCGCGAGGCTCGCCGCCGCCGCTTTCGCAACGACTTTGCGCAGACTTTCGTCCTCGATCTCGGCGGCGAGCTCCTCGCCCCGCCCGATCTCTTCGGCCGTCGGTTTGCGACCCGACTTCGAGCCCCGCGAGGCGCCCGCGACAGCAGGCTCTGGAAGCTTTCCGGGGGCGAACCGCAGCCCCGCCGGAGCAAGGTCGCCGAGCGGCTCGGCCAGTCGTTCCAGCAGCTTCGGCTCCAGTTGGGCGAGCTCGAACGCCCAGGCCGACGACGAGGTCGCGACGTGCAGCTTGCCATCGCGCGACAGTCGCGCCGGCCAAGCGTTTGCGGCGATCTGCTCGCCTACCACCCCAGGCCAGGCGCGCACGATCTCCAGCATCCCCGCCGCAGGCCCGAAGCGCGAGAGCTCACGCGTCACCTCGCCCCCGATTCGCTCCGGCTTCAACTCGCCGCTCCCGGTCGCACCTGGATCAGCTGCGCCGGCTCGACCGGCAGGGCCGAGGCGCCCGTGGCCGTGATGAGCGTCTGCCCCGGGCCCGAGAGCCGCTCCGCGAGGGCTCTCCGCCTGCGCTCGTCGAGCTCGGAGAGCACGTCGTCCAGGAGCAGCAACGGAGGCGCCGGCCCACGCTCCGAGAGCAGCGCCGCCTCCGCGAGCAGCAGGGAGAGGACGGCCAGGCGCTGCTCGCCCTGGGAACCGAAACGGCGCAGGTCTCGTCCACCCGCACGGATCTCGATCTCGTCCAGATGCGGGCCGATCCCGGTTGTGCCGCGGTCGAGGTCTTCGTCCAGCCTGTTCTCGAGAGCGGCGAGGCTCGGCGCTTCCGCGTCGTAACCGAGCTCCCCGGCCGAGAGCCCGAGCTCTTCCGCGCACACCGCAAAGAGACCGCGGAGCACCTCGACGGTCTCCGCGCGGCCTGCGACGAGTGTCTGGCCTAGCTCGGCTACCCGCTGCGACCACGGCGCGATCGCCTCTCGCGACGAGACGCCGAGCGAGGCCCGGCGGAGGGCCACGTTGCGCTGGGCGACGGCAGCGGCGTATTCCGCAGGCACTGTGGCCCGCGCCGGGAACAGCCGGCCCAGCGTCCGGTCGAAATACGCCCGCCGGGCGGCCGGGCCGCCCTTCACGACGACGAGCCGGTCGGGCGTGAAAACGAGTGTCGCAATCTCGCCCCGCAGCTGTTCCGCCGCACGCAGGGGCGCGCCGTTCAACCGTGCCTTCTTCGCGTCGCCCGGCCGCAGGGTGAGCTCGATCTCGAGCTTGCTGCCACCCCGCTCGCCCGCGAGCTCGATGCGGCCTGCCTCCGCGCCGAAGCGGACCAGCCGAGCGTCATTCCGAGTCCGAGGCGAGAAGCCCTGCGTACCGACGTGGAGCGCCTCGAGGAGGTTCGTCTTGCCGGCTCCGTTCTCACCGACGGCGAGCACGATTCCCGGCTGCAGCGAGAGCTCGAGAGCGGAGTACGACCGATAATCGCGGAGCGTGAGCGTGCGGACGATCAGCCTGCTATTGCGGCGCCGGTTCGGATTTCAACCTAACCCGCCAAACGTATCGGCATGATGAGGTACGCGAAGTTCTCCTCCGGCGAGCGGATGAGTCCCGGCCGCAGCGAGCTGATCAGCTGCAGAGCGACCTCGTCGGCCTCGACCGACTCGAGCCCGTCCCGCAAGAACTCCGGGTTGAAGCCGATCTCGAGCGGCTCGCCGGCGAACGGGACCGGAAGCGTCTCCTTCGCCTCCCCGACGTCCTGAGTCTGTGCCGAGACGGTGACCTCGCCCTCTGCGAAGCTCAGCCGCAACGGCGAATTCCTCTGAGCCATGACCGAAGCCCGGCGCACGACCTCGAGAAACTCCTCCCGCGGCAGCCTCACCTCGTGCTCGAAGGTCTCGGGGATCAGCTGCTTGTAGTTCGGGAACTGCCCGTCGATCCGGCGCGTGGTCAGCCACACGTCCCCGGCCCCGAAGACGACGTGGTTCTCCTGAACACCGACCTGGAGCTCTGCCGAGTCCTGAGCAACGCGACTGAGCTCCGTCAGCGCCCGCGCCGGGACGATCGCTTCGAGCTCCGATGACTGGCCCCCACTGAGCTCCGTCTCCTTGACGGAGAGCCGGTAGGAGTCGGTCGCAGCCATGACGAGCTTGCCGCCCTCGAACCGGACGAGAATCCCGGTGAGCACGGGGCGCGACTCGTCACGAGAAGCCGCTCTGGCCACCCGCGCCACAGTCTCGAGCAGCGCAGCGCGGTCGACGGTGAACGTCTCTGCCGCTTCGACATCGGGAAGCTTCGGAAAATCCTCGGCGCTGTAGGTGTTCAGCTTGTAGCTGGCCGAGCCACATGTAACCTCGAGCACCCCGCGGTCGGGGTTGTGCTCGAGCACCACCTCGCTCTCGGGCAGCAGCCGAGCGAGCTCGATCAAGAGGCGGCCGGGCGCAACCACCGCGCCTTCGCCTTCCACCTGACAGTCGACGGAGAGCCGCAGCGAGAGCTCCATGTCCGTTGCGGCGAGTTCGACCTGCCCGTCACCGGCGCGAATCAGCACACCACCGAGCACCTGAACCGCCGCACGTGTCGACACGGCTCTCCCGACGAGCGAGAGGGCACGGGCGAGCTCGGCTTTCGAGCAGGTGATCCTCATCGTTGTTCCAACTGCGGTTTCTATCTCAGTCATTTAAAAGAAAAAGCTTGTAGTAGCAGTAGGGAGTGTGAACTCTGGGGACGTTGCCGCCGCGCCGCTCTGGCAGAGCGATTGGCCTGGGGACGTGATCTGTGGGGAAGCTGGCGCTTTAAACATGTCTTCTGTGGCCTTGTTCAGGTATCCCCAGATTTACCGGGTTTGCTTGATGCGCGCGGTCAACTCTTGCACGAGGTTGTACACAGAGCGGTCCTCACGGATCATGCGCGCGATCTTCGAGGTGGCATGAATGACCGTCGTGTGGTCGCGGCCGCCGAACTCACGCCCGATCTTTGGCAGCGAGGCATCCGTCAGCTCTCGCGAGAGGTACATCGCGACCTGGCGCGGATAGACGATGTTCTGCGAGCGGCGCTCGCTACAGAGCTCTTCCATCGAAAGCCCGAAGCGGTCGGTGACGGCGGTCTGGATGCGCTCGATCGAGACCTCGGGGGCCTCACCCTGCGGGAAAACGTCCTTGAGCACGTCCTGGGCGAGGTCGACCGTCATCGGCCGGCCGGTCAGGCTCGAGAAGGCGACGACGCGGGTGAGCGCTCCTTCGAGCTCGCGGATGTTGGTCGAGGCTCGGCCGGCGATGAACGTGAGCACCTGCGGGTCCGGCACGTGGATGCCGTCGGTCTTCACCTTCTTGCGGAGGATCGCGATGCGCGTCTCGAGGTCCGGAGGCTGGATGTCGGTGATCAGGCCCCACTCGAACCGCGAGCGCAGCCGCTCTTCGAGAGTCGAGATCTCGCGCGGCGGGCGGTCGGACGAGATCACGATCTGGCGGCCGGCCTCGTAGAGCGAGTTGAAGGTGTGGAAGAACTCCTCCTGGATCCGCTCCTTGTGCTCGAGGAACTGGATGTCGTCGATCAACAGCAGGTCGTAGGTGCGGTAACGCTGCTTGAAGCCCTCGATGCGCTTGTCGCGCAGGGAGTTGATGAAGTCGTTCATGAACGTCTCGCTCGTGATGTAGCGGACGGAGAGCTCGTGCGAGTGCGCGCCCACGTACTGCCCGATCGCCTGCAGGAGATGCGTCTTGCCGAGGCCTGTGCCGCCGTAGATGAAGAGGGGGTTGTAGGCCTGGGCGGGCGCTTCCGCGACAGCGAGCGCGGCCGCGTGCGCGAACCGGTTCGATGAGCCGATCACGAACGAGTCGAACGTGTACTTCTCGGCCATGTTGAAGGCCCGCTTCGCCGCAGCGGCTGGCTCTGCGCCCGGTCCTGTGGACTCCGCCTCCTGCTCCACGGCCAGCCTGATCCGCCGCTTGGTGCCGGCGGCATCGCGGACGGCGGCTCCGATCAGGTCGAGAAAGTGACCCTCGATCCATTCGCGCGTGAAGTCGTTCGGAACCGAGAGGACGAATGCCTCTTCGGTCAGCTCATGACTCGACACGTCGCTGAACCACGTCCCGAACGTCGTGTCGTTGAGCGCGCCCCTGAGGCGGCCTGAAACCTCGGTCCAGAGACTCTCTGCTGTCAACTCTTGCTGGCGCGTCACGACGCCCGCACCATCTCCTCAGTAGGGGGCCGAGCGACGAGCATAACAGCGTCCCTGCAGGCGCTCAATGAGGGGCCGCGGTGGGTAAAACTAGGGCGTTTTGCAGGCGTTCTTTCCCCCTCCACATCTTCGTCCACAGGTGTGGAAAGGTGGACTCCCCCGGGTTTCCGAGAGCGGCGCAAAGGTCCCCTCGCAGCGATTTTGCAAAGCTGTAAACGCCCGCGAAGCTGTGGATAACTCAGCTGCGAGGCGCTCGTCTATACTGGCTCGGCGCCCGAGAAAAAGGGCGCTCGTTCCTCTTTTTCTCTGACCTCTTACCGTGAAGCGGACCTATCAGCCAAACGTGCGCCGCAGGAAGCGCAGGCACGGATTCCGCGCGCGCATGGCGACGCGGGCAGGCCGGGCGATTCTCAAGCGCCGCCGGGCTCGAGGCCGCAAGCGGCTCTCTGCCTGACCACGAAGACAATGCATCGGCGGTACCGCCTCTCCCGCTCCAGGGACTTCGACGCCGTCTACCGGCACGGGCGGTCCGTCTCGACGCGTTTTCTCGTTCTCTATTGGTTTCCGCGCGAGGACGGCGAGGAGCCCCGCCTCGGGATCGCGGTTCCGAAGGGCATCGGGGCCGCGCCCGTGCGCTCGAAGATCAAGCGCCAGCTGCGCGAGGTGTGGCGCTCGCGGCTCGAGTCGCTTCCGCCCGCCCACGACTACGTGCTGATCGTGCGGCCGGGACTTGTCGAGACCACGGAGTCGCGCGGGTTCGACTGGCTCGGAGAGCGCGTGGACGAGGTGCTCGGCAAGGCGGCGGCATGATCCTCAGATCTCCCGCCTACCTCGGAATCGGCCTCGTCTACCTCTACCGCTACACCGTCGGCGTCCTCTTCCCCGGCGGGTGCAAGTACCACCCCTCTTGCTCGCAGTATGCGATCGACGCTCTCCGCCGCTACGGCCTCTTTCGGGGCGTCGTTCTCGCCGGCTGGCGGCTCCTGCGCTGTAACCCCTGGAGCCGCGGGGGAGTCGACTACGTCGAGCAGCAGAGGCTCTTCCGATGATCCTCGCGAGCCCGCTCACACCGCTCGAGGACGTTCTCCGCAGCATCCTCGAGTGGATGGGGCCGCACGGCACGGCGCCGGTTCACTTGCCATGGGCCTGGTCGATCGTCGCGCTCACGATCCTCGTCCGCATGCTGCTCGTGCCGCTGACCGTCAAGCAGATCCACTCGATGCAGGCGATGCAGGCGCACATGCCGGAGATGAAGGCGATCCAGCAGCGCTACAAGCAGGACAAGCAGAAACGCAACGAGGAGCTGATGAAGTTCTACCGGGACAACAACGTGAACCCGGCCGCTCCCTGCCTGCCGCTCCTCTTCCAGTTCCCGGTCTTCATCGCGCTCTACTTCGTGCTTCGGCACTCGCACGACCTGATCGACCCGGGAGAGAAGGTCTCGTGGCTGGGGTTCGTCCCGGACATCACGGCACACGCGAACGCGCACTGGACCGGCTACTTGCTGTTGACGATCTACGTCGCGAGCCAGCTCGCCTCGACCTACTTCATGTCGGCGACGATGGACAAGACGCAGCGGACCCTGATGATGATCCTGCCGGTCGCGTTCGTGCCGGTGCTCGTCAACTTCCCGGTCGGTCTGGTTCTCTACTGGGTGACGACGAACCTGTGGACGGTGGGCCAGGGCGTCGTGACGCGGAGCCTGGTGCCAAAGAAGCCGCCGGCTCCGCCGAAGCGCTCGTCGCGCACGCCGGCTCGCGCGCCCGACCTCGGCGACGGAGCCAAGGAGGAGCCGGTTTCGGCCGAGCCTGCGCCTGCGCCGGCGGCGGCTCCACGCCGGGTGAAGCGCAAGAAGAAGAAGAAGAAAGCCAGGCGATGACGGAGGATCTGCGCCAGGTCGAGGCGACCGGCGAGACCGTCGGCGAAGCCAAATGGTCCGCTCTGCGGGAGCTCGAGAAGCTGCATCCCTCACTCGACAAAGCCGCCGTCCGCTTTCAGGTCGTCTCGGAGGGCGAGCGAGGGCTCCTCGGGGTCGGCTACGCACCGGCACGGGTCATCGCCTCGATCGACATCGACGCCGTCGGCAAGGAATCCGAGCCTGACAGCGACCTCGCCGGCCAGGTCCGGGACCTCCTCGAGCGGATCACTGCGGGTATCGGCGTTCGCTGCCGAATCGAGATCGAGGAGGACGAAGACGTGCTCACTGCGTCCTGCTCGGGCTCGAATCTCGGCCTGCTGATCGGCAAGCACGGCCAGACGATCGACGCGATCCAGTACATCGTCAACGCGATCGTGTGGCGTGCGCGGCCCGACGATCGCAAGGACGTGGTCGTCGACGCGGCCGGCTACCGGGAACGGCGCCGGGCTGCCCTCGAGTCGCTTGCCGTGCGCGGCGCCGAGGAGGCGGTCGTGACGCACTCGCCCATCGAGCTCGAGCCGATGACCGCCGTGGAGCGAAAGACCGTCCATCTGCGCCTCAAGGAGTTCGACGGGGTGGAGACGGGCAGCGAGGGCACCGAGCCGAATCGCTTCGTCGTCATCTCGCCTACTGATTGAGAGACCCGCGGCTCGAGCGCTGGCTTCAGGACGTCCTCGACACACCCGGTCTGACCGGGATCGCCGACCTTGAGGCTGCCTGGGCGATGCTCGCCGAGGATGCTCTGCGCGGCGCGGAAGTCGTGGCGGACTTCGAGGGGGCGATTGTCGACGTGGGCTCGGGCGGAGGGTCGCCCGGCATCCCGTTGGCGGTCGCGCTTCCTGATCGTGAAATCACGCTCCTCGAGTCAAATGCACGCAAGGCACGGTTCCTCGCGCACGCCGCTTCGGGCTTCTCAAACGTGAAGGTC
>Ga0184609_10000619_pt1 | contig 10550 bp, 5 predicted proteins | sample PLM1_60_coex_FD_133165 | JGI IMG/M metagenome (GOLD analysis project Ga0184609, IMG submission 133165) | Groundwater sediment microbial communities from an aquifer in East River, Colorado, USA - PLM1_60_coex | ecosystem: Environmental > Terrestrial > Soil > Riparian zone | place: USA: East... | reverse complement strand
TACGTCCGAGGACGGCCAGCGCTCGGTCAAGGGCATGCGCGATTTTCTCCGCGAGGCCGATGAAAAACGCCGCGAGCTCCTCAACAAGTATTCACCGGATTCCTTCAAGCTCACTGCGGAAGAGCAAAAAGCGCTCAGCGACAAGCTGAACGGTTTGGCGGAAAAGCTCGAGGCCTACCACGAGCAGATGCGCAACTTCATGGAGCGCATGTCCGGCAAATACGCCGACCGCATGGACGAAATGAATCAGAAAATGCAGGAGGCGTATCAGCGTTACCAGGAGCTGCGAAACCGGCTGCAGAACCAGATCGGCGAGCGCGGCACGCGCGGCCAGTCCAACATGAGCGGCCAGGATCCGCAGTCCCTGATGGACATGCTCGACCGCATGCAGAAACTCCTGGAAGACGAGAATTTTCTCAAGAATCTGCCCAACATGATGGACGCCGCCATCGGCAATCTCGAAAACATGTTGGAGAATTTGAACAACATGACCGAAGAACAGCTGCAGCAGCTGAGCGATATGATGAACCAGATGCAGCAGCTGGAACAGCTCATGAACCAATTTCCCTTTCAGGGCTCGCAGCGCATGGGCATGGGCGAGGCCGGACAGATTCTCGGTCAAATGCGCGGGCTCGAGCGCTTTCTCCGCTGGGGTCAGCGCGGCATGGGTGATCCCTCCGAGCTCAATCTCGACGAGCTGCGTGACTTGCTTGGCGACGAGGCCTACGAGCACCTCAAATACCTGCAGAGCGTCGAGCAGACGCTCGAAGACGAGGGTTACATCATCCGCACCAACCACGGCCTTCGCCTGACTCCGAAGGGAATGAGAAAAATCGGCGACAAGGCGTTGCGCGAAATCTTCCAGATGCTCAACAAAAGTCGCTGGGGCAATCATGCCACGTCTAACCGCGGCTCCCAGGGCGACCGCATGGAGGAAACCAAGCTCTACGAGTATGGCGATCCGATGAACGTCAACATCGGCGAGACGCTGCTCAACGCATTGGGGAAACGCAAGAAGGGCGAGGCGCTGAGAATTGCGCCCAATGACTTCTCCGTGCATCGCGTCGAGTTTTCGACGGTCAGTGAAACCGTGCTGTTGATCGATGTCAGTTATTCGATGCTGATGAATGACGCGCTGCACGCCGGAAAGAAAGTGGCGCTTGCCTTACACCGGTTGATTCAAACCAAGTATCCGCAGGACACTCTCCATCTCGTGGCTTTTCGTTCCAACGCCAAGCTGATCCACGCCGAGGATTTGCCGTCGATCGTGTCGCTGACTTATTTCATGGAGCACGGCACGGATATCAAAGAGGCGTTGCGTTACGCTCGTCAACTGCTCGGATCGAATCGAAGCGCCAACCGTCAGATCATTCTCATCACCGACGGCGAGCCCACGGCAGCGACGCTCGATCGCGGCGGACGCCTGCATAGCGGCTGGGGCTCCGCGCTGCTCCATAGCCGCATCGTGCACGAGACGCTTAAAGAGGTGAAACGTTGCACGCAGGTCGGCATCAAAATTAATACTTTTATGCTCGGCTCGGATTTTTACCGGCAGGGGTTCATCGATCAGTTGTCGCGATTAAATACCGGCCGCGTTTTCTACACCACGCCCGATCAAATGGGCAACTACATCGTCGTCGACTACCTCAACAACAAGCGCAAGCGGATCGGAAGCTGACGTCCCCACCCGACCTACCAACTCCATTTTGGGTTTTGGATTTGCGATTTTGGATCGGCCAAAGGATCCACGATCCCGACTTCCTGATTCTCTTCCGACAATCCAAAACCTGCCCTGAGCAGAGGTGAAGGATCGAAACTCAGAAAGTTAAAAATTTTTCTGTCAATCTCGCTCGGTGATCAAAGCAAGAACGCCGGTGTACGCAAACAAATGGTTGGTTTGCCCCAGCGGCGCGAGTTCGTAGCCGCCGAACATGCCGATCAACGGGAAGTCACCCAATGCCTGGGCAATATACGCTGAGTCGATGCCGGGGAGGCCATACAGCGAGCTGCCGCGGGCGCAGCAGTTGAAATACAGACCGAAGGCCGGTTTTTTTCCGCCGAGCATCTCAACTTGTCTGTGGAGCATTTGAGCGAGATCATCCCGCGCGCGCTGGCCATCGCGCATCGCAAAGATCATCGCCTCCCCTGCGCTCACTTCTTCGGCAACGCCGAGAATTCCCTTCTCCGGATCCAAGCCGATAATATTGCGGACTAAATATTTTCCCGCAGCGACGCTGTTTTCTTGCCGGTCCGCGGGCAACCCGACAAACAAGACCATGAGGGCGCGCCGCAGATCTTCCGCGAGCGGACCTTTGAGCAATTTGGCGAACACTTCGATCGCCGGGCGGTCGTTGATTTCATGAATCAAATTTCCCTCGGCCTTGGTAATCATCATCGGCTCGGAAATGGGCTGGCATCCTTGGGTAATATCGATGTGCGCATCGAATGCGCCGGTAAGGTACGCTCCTGCTATGGAATTGGAAGCCAGCTTATCGCCGCAAAGCTGAAAGGTCGCGCCTGCCGCGCCGTTTTCCGTCGAGCCCGCGCCGATCACCGGATGAAAGCCCGCGTTACTCGCCATGCTTCGAAGCAAGGGTTGGGGATTGCCGTTATAGGTGTCCGGAAGCAGGACCATCAATGAATTTTGCTCTTGGGTCTTGGCGAGAAACTCGCCGAAGCTGGCGCCTAGATTGGTTTCGTTGCCTCTGAGCGGCTCGAAAATGAAAGGGCGGCCGATGATTTCATCACCGGCAATCACCAGCACCGCGATTCCGCCGCTGCCCTCGATTTCACCTTCGCCGGTCAATACACCGGCGGCGCTGGAGCCGACGACGCAGTCTGTCCCTACCGTGCGAATCACGGCTGTGACGAGCTCGCGCTGGTGCCCGGCGTGATCGGCAGTGAAAAATATCATCGCCAGGTCGGCGCGCGAAATACCGGCATGGGCGAGCGCTTGGCGAGCGGCTGCTTCAACCGCCTGCCCCGTCGATTGCTGTTGAGATTGGCCGACGCCGGCGCGGATCATGATGCCCGTACTATAGGAAAGTCGGGCGTGCAGGGTCAAGCGGAACGGCTTAGTACGTGCTCATCGGCACTGCGGAGAACACACAAATCGTTCTCAGAATCACCGGTCATACGGCCAACTGCTCCTCCCGATTATCTGCGACGGCAGTGTAAAGTAAAAAGTCCCGCCTTTGCCAGGATGGGAATCCAGCCAAATTTTTCCACCGTGGCACTCGATGATCCTTTACACACGGCCAGTCCGATGCCCGTGCCCGACTATTTCTCCCGCGTGTGCAAGCGTTGGAAGATCGCGAAAATCCTTTCCGCGTACTGGGGTCGATGACGATGTGCCGTCGTCCTTGACCGCCAAGGGCAGAGTGAAATGGAACGTCGCCCCTTCGCCGACCTGCGATTCGACCCAGATGTGGCCGCCGTGGCGTTCGACGATTTTTTTGCACAAGGCCAAGCCGATTCCCGTACCAGGATACTCTTCCCGGGTGTGCAGTCGCTGGAAGATAACGAAAATGCGCTCGGCGTATTCCGGAGAGATGCCGATGCCGTTGTCTTTGACCGAGAACACCCAATGACTGCTCTCACGCTTGCAGCCAATATGGATTTCGGGCGGCCGGCTATTTCGGTACTTCAAGGCGTTGCCAATCAGATTTTGCAGGAGTTGACCGATCTGCCCGCCATCACAGGACAGCGCGGGCAACTTATCATGAGTCACTACCGCCCCGCTTTCTTGAATCGCGACTTGCAAATTGGTGAGCGTGGTTTTCAAGACCGCCTCGAACTCCACCGCTGAAAATTCCTTTCCGCTCGTCCCAACGCGGGAATAAGCGAGCAAATCGGTGATCAGCCCGTGCATCCGTTTGGCGCCGTCCACCGCGTAGGCGATATACTCGTCGGCATCCTGGTCGAGCTTGCCGTGATAGCGTTTGGCTAAAAGTTGCGTGTAGCCCGTGATCATTCGCAACGGTTCCTGTAGGTCATGCGACGCTACGTAGGCAAACTGCTGCAGCTCTTGGTTCGAGTTCGTCAACGCCGCTGCCTTTTCGGCCAGGTCGTCCTGGATCTGCTTACGCTCAGTGATGTCGCGGATGATCGCGGTAAAAAATGTCTCCTCGCCGGTCTTCCAGGTCGCGAGAGAAAGTTCGATGGGAAATTCGCCGCCGTCTTTTCTCCTGCCGATCAGCTCGACGGTCTTTCCGACCACCGTGGCATCGCCCGCGGAAATGAATTGCCTGATCCCCTGCTCCTGAAGTTCGTGGTATCTCTCGGGCATGAGGAGCGTCAGGGGCGCGCCGAATACCTCGCCGGTGCGATAACCAAAGATCCGTTCCGCCGTCTTGTTACAGTAGATAATGTTTCCCCTGCCGTCCGACGAGACAATGGCGTCGTTGGCGGTCTCGGCCAAGACACGGAACCTTTTTTCACTGCTTCGGAGCGACCGTTCCGCGCGGTTGCGCGCGGAGACATCGTTAAACGTTACCACCAGACCGGTCAGCTCCCCCTGTTCGATGATCGGCGCGCTATGATAATCCGCGGGAAAATTCATACCGTCGCTGCGGCAGAAGAGCTCATTGCTGCCGTTGCGAGGAACACCATCCCTGAACGGTGCCAGGAGCGGCGAGACCTCGCCAAGAAAAGCAGCGCCGGCGCGCTGAAAGATCGTCTTGAGATCCTTGCCGACACTCTCACCGGGGCTTAGCAGGAACATCTCTTCAGCCGCGGCATTGATGAAGGTGATCTTCTTCTCCCGGTCCAGCCCGAAAATTCCTTCGCCAGCGCTTTGCAAGATCAGCTTGGTCCGAGCGGAAGCAATCTCGTTAAAACGCCACGCGATGGCGCTGCCAACACAAGCCCACAAGACGAAAAAGGCATGGATGCCGGCCCAGGTCCATGGCGCATTGATCGCCGCCTCGTGGTTATAAACCTTTTCGGGTGACAACACGCCGATCAAGCCGTGATGCACCGCCACGTAAGCGATCGACAAGAGATAGGGAACCCAATCCTGGTACAGGGAAATGAAGATGAGCATGACGAAGAAATGAAAGTGCAGCTCGATGTAACCGCCCGAAAGGTGCACGAAGATCGCCGATGAGCTCATCAACCCGAAGCCTACGAGAGTCGCGTTTACCGTTCGGCTTCCGGCGCGGCGGCCTGCCGCCAACGCAAACATGGCCACGATCAATCCCTCGAGGGTTACGTGGACGACCGTGTTGTCGTCAAACAGCGCGGCCAGGCTGAGCTCCCAACTATAGCCCGACAGCAGGCCGATCAGTGCGATGACGATGGCGTGGAACCACGTCAATCCCAATAAAAATCGGTGACGCTGGCGCCACTCTCCTTCGGGCAGGGATCTCCCCGAAGGCACTAGGAACCTGAGGCGCTTGGCGGCTTGGGCAATGAATTTCATTTTCGTTGCCGTTGCTTGCTCAATCACGAAACACCCCCATAATTTGAGAAATGCTTGCAACCGGCCCATCCGGTGACGGTGGCCGTGCTTCCATCCCCCCATGGGTTGCCGTTGACCAATCCAATTGATTCGCACCACTCATTTTTCACCGCGATCGCATCGCTTCATGAGTTTAGAACTCGATCGTCGTCGCGCCGCTCGCCGTCTCGCGGCAGTCTGTGTCATGCCAAATCTCACAAGGGATCCTGACGAAAAACGTCGAGCCTTTGCCAGGCTCGCTTTCGACGTGGATCGTGCCCTGCAATAGCTCGATGCAGCGCTTGACGATGTGCAAACCGAGCCCGATGCCGCCGTGAACTCGAGTCGTCGAACTGTCGACTTGACTGAACTTTTCAAAAATCAACGGCAAAAACTCATGGGAAATGCCTATGCCGGTGTCCGATACCTCGAATTGCAACCAGATTCTCTCTTCCTCCGACGCCCGGTCGTTCGACGTAACACGGCTCGAATCGAGCACCGCCGCTGATACGCTCACCTGGCCTTCCGGGGTAAACTTAACGGCGTTGTTGATCAGGTTGTAGAAAATGTATCTGAGCTTTGTCTTATCCGTCTTGACGACCGGCAGTTCGGGGCGATAGCGCCACTCGAAGGTAAGCTTCCTGTCCGGCGAAGGGAGATAGGTCTCTTGAAGCCCGTCGAGAAAATCGCGTAGCGACACCTCATCGTTGTGCACGGCGGCGACATCGGACTCGATCGTGATGGCGTGCAGGATGCTATTGATCATCGCCAGTTGGTTCTTGGTCTGGACGGCGATTTTCTCGAAGGCTCTTTCCTGTTCTCCGGTAAGCTCGCCGAAAAATCGATTTTGGAACAACTCGATGTAACCCTTGACGACGTTCAAGGGCGTCCTCAGTTCATGCGATATGACACCGAGAAATTCTTCCTTGACGCGATTCGAGCGCTCCAGATGGCTCGCCAGCTGTTTCACTTGCCCGTGCACTATGGAGTTGCCGATCGCAACCGACGCCTGGCTCGCCAATGCGCTGAGAAACTCGGTTTTCTCACCGGTGAACTCACGTTCTTCTTTGGCGTAGAAGGACAGCACTCCTAAAACTTGGTCATCGACCAATAGGGGAATGCCCAAATAGGCGTTGAGGTCATGCCGGCGATAGAAGTCGTGATCGCGCACGCGGTTATCGTTCTGAACATCGTTGACGACCAATGAAGTTTTGCTCAGAAACACTTTATCGATAAATTCGCGCTCAAATTCTCTGTCCGCCGCCACCGCCTTCCATTCGTTCTCATCAAGATTGCGGCAGGCTACCGGGTCCAAGTTGGAGCGCTCCTGGTCCCACAGCTTGACCGTAGCGCATAGCTCCGGCATAAGACTGCCGACCTTCTCCAGCAAAATTTTTAGCACAGCGGGAAGTTCCAGTGTCGCGGTCAAAGCGCCGTTGATGTCCTTCAGCGCGATAATCCGGCTCAGGTGTTGTTCAATCTCTTCCTGAGTGCGTTTCCGCTCGATCGCGTAACTCACAGCGCGGACCAACAGCCGGCCGTCGATTTGCCCCTTCACGAGGTAATCTTGGGCGCCGGCGCGCATTGCTTCCAGAGCCGCGGCATCGTTATCCAGACCGGTGAGGACCACGATGGGCAGCCGGGGAGCCGCTTCTTGCATTCGCACGACCGTATCGACGCCCTGGGCGTCCGGAAGTGAAAGGTCGAGCAAGATGGCATCGAATGTCTCCTGTCCGATCCTTTGCAGCGCCGCCTCGAGACGTCCTACATGCACGAGATCGAACGACAGCGACCCGGCGAGGTCTCCTAGAGCTTCGCGGAGCAACAATGCGTCGCCTGGATTGTCTTCGACTAGAAGGACTTTATTGATTGTTCCCGTCATCGTGCTTTAATGCGAACTAACTTCAAGTTCCTGCTTTAACGTTCGCCCAGCGGGTGCTGTTGCAGCGGCTCAATCATGCGATCGTGTGGCCCGAGCGCTCGGCGTCAGCTGTAACTTCGAGAGACTCGTGAATGCAAATGAGCTGAACAAGAATTCGCCGCATTATAATGACCTAACCAACCCGCGTCATGGCCCCGTACCAATTGCCAGGCCTATCCCTCTCGCCCATCCGGAATTTTTGCAACCACGAACCAGAACTCTTCGATGAGTTTCACGACTCTGACGAACTGGTCGATGTCGACGGGCTTGGTAATGTAGCAATTGGCGTGAAAACCGTAGGTGCCGAGGATATCCTCGTCGGACTCCGACGTAGTTAGAACAACCACCGGAATACGCAGCAGTCGCGGATCGTTTTTCATCTCTCTGAGCACTTCTCGGCCATCTTTTCTTGGCAAGTTGAGATCGAGTAATACGAGATCCGGGCGAGCTGTGTGCGCGAAAGACCCTTCCTTGCGTAGAAAAGCCATCGCTTCCACTCCGTCCCTGGCGACGCTGAGATTGAGACGGATCTTGCCCTCTTTGAATGCTTCTTTTGTCAGGCGAATGTCGCCGGCATTGTCCTCCACCAGTAAGACCTCGATAGGCTTGGCTAACTCGTTGTGCATCTTGTTTGCTTACCTACTCCCTGTTTTCTGACTAACGTTTTTGGCGGATTTGCCGACTTATGAATCAAGGATTCTTGTGGTAGCGTTACGCAATCTTTTTGTACACTGCGCAAGCGAAAGACATGCCATTAGACCAAAACAAGAATTCTTAAAATTCAGTCACTTAATGTTGTTTTTATGTAACCGATTGAGATCAGAAGTAGAAATTCGGACAAAATTCATACATTATGACGAAAAATGTGCTTTTGAATGGTCATTAACAGCATCTATAGAACTCGTATCCCAAATTAAAAACGGCGGGTGCCACGTCGACAACTCTGGCTCCGCTCGAAAGGTTGTTCTTAAACTGAAATGAAAATCCTCCAGATTCCTCTGCTGCGCGATAATTACGGCTACCTGTTGGTTTGCGAAAAAACCAAGCAAGCCGCCATCGTCGATCCATCCGAAGCGGAGCCCGTTCTGCGCCGGATCGAACAGGAACAGGTGACGCTGCAAGCAATCCTCAACACCCACCACCATCGCGATCACACCGGCGGAAACGAGGGCATTCTGGCCCAGCACAAAGCCGAAGTTTACGGCCACAAGAGCGATAGCGGCAGAATTCCCGGGCTCACGCACGGTGTCGACGACGGAGATGAAGTTCAGATCGGCGAGTTAAAGGGAAACGTCTTATTCATTCCCGGCCACACCACCGGCCACATCGCTTACTTCTTCGATAACAACCTATTTTGCGGCGACACGTTGTTTACGGCGGGCTGCGGCCGGCTCTTCGAAGGGACGCCGGAGCAGATGCACGCTTCACTCAAAAAGCTGATGACGCTGCCGGACACGACCAAAGTCTACTGCGGCCACGAATACACTGAGAGCAATCTTCGCTTCGCGATGTCGGTGGAACCCAAGAATCCCAAGGTGGTTTCGCGTTTCGAACGCGTGCAGGGACTGCGCTCGCGGGGAGCATCGACGGTCCCGTCGACGCTGGAAGAGGAAAAACAAACCAATCCGTTTTTACGCTGGGACAGCAAAGAAATTCAAGCGAGTGTCAAATCGGCCAAGCGCGATAGTCGTCTCGATCCGGTCTCGGTTTTCGCCGCAGTGCGGAAAATGAAAGACGCCTTCTAACGCTCTGTTCGCCATCTCAAAAATAATTCTCCCGCCAAGACGCCAAGGCCGCAAAGTTTATTTCCTAGTTTCGAAATTCGAATTCGAAATCCGAAAGTTTTGAATTTTGAGCTGCGGATTTCGTGCTTCGAATTTGGCCAGCAAGTCCTTGATGCCCTCTGCATTCTTGCCAAGTACAGAATCATTCCCGCCCTTTACGGTGCATCTTTTCGACGGAAAATTCGCGTCCCACGCCGTGGCAAACGACGCAGCTCTCCCGCCCCACGGCGGCGATCTGGGCTTCCATGTGCGCCTTGGCAGGCTCCCTCGTGTGGCAGCCGACGCAGGCGCTCATGATCGGCGTTAAATACTTCACCGTTCCATCCGCTTGCGCCACCGCGGTCGGCAGAAGACCTTCCGGCAATGGCAGCTCGTTGGCACCTTTCTCATGGCACTTGAGACAGTTTCGCCGGTCGCCGGGGAATCTGATTTCGCCCAGATTAGTCGGCACCGGGGCGGCCTGAGGGCCGCCGTAGACGATAAACGGTTCGCCCAAATTTCGCCCGGTATGAAGACGATGAATGAGCCGTTTGTAATGCATGTTCTCCGGCGGCATCGGGCCGTTGGCGGTCTTTCGTTTATCCGCATCAGTGTGGTTGGCGTTATGACACATGACGCAAAACTCGGTATTGTTTCGTTGCTCGCCGTGCGGCTGCAACTTCAAATGGCAGACGTTACAGTTTTCAATCTTGACCGCCTTGCGCCGCGGAACGGGCTCGCGGTCGGTGATTGCGAAATTCTTGACGACGTTGAGACCGGCATTTCGTTGGCCTTTTTCGGCCACGGTGCCGTTCGGTCGTTTGACGTCGAACACGCGGTAGCCTTGAATGCCGATCGCGCCGGAGCCCGTCGCGTCGGCGGGAATCGTGTAGTTGAACTTGTACACGTGGACACCGTTGCCGAGCGGCGTGGCCTTGCGCGCGTCCTCGGCGACTTCCAGCTTATAATCGATCGTCGGCCACGCCAGGACCAAGCCCAGATTGCTCATTTGTCCGACGTTCACCGGCGCGCCGGCCTTGTCCTTGAGACTGAATGTTACGACCGGATTGGTGCCCGGTTTTCCGCCCTCGATTTTTAGAATGTCGAATACCATTCCGGGTAGCTCGACGGCGTTGCCGGGAAAAACGTGGGCGCCGGCGATGGACGGCCCGAATTCCGGGCCGTCGGGCTGATGGCAATTCACGCAAATGCCTTCTGGCGCCGGACCCGGACCATGGTTCTTACCGGTTTTTAGATCGACGTCGTCATGGCAAGAGACGCAGCCGGCGTTTGACGGCACCGTCTTCCACCGAGTGACCTTGGGATTGGCATGGCAGGCGGCGCAGTTGCGATACTCCTTCGGAATGGACTCGGTGGTCACCGACTGCGGCGACACGACCGTGGAATAATCAAAGACGGTCTGGCG